>Ga0334886_1001037_pt1 | contig 35558 bp, 28 predicted proteins | sample GraSluR1_MG_9_FD_207232 | JGI IMG/M metagenome (GOLD analysis project Ga0334886, IMG submission 207232) | Sludge microbial communities from methane-producing bioreactor in Wageningen University, Netherlands - Granular Sludge_27_06-R1 | ecosystem: Engineered > Bioreactor > Anaerobic >... | reverse complement strand
CGTTCCGGGCGAGGGGCAGAACGGATCTCTTGCTGTGGCTGAAGGCCTCGCCGAGGGGGAGCTCCTGGTGATCAGAGGGCAGAACCTGCTCTCCGACGGAGCGCTTGTGCAGATTGCCGGAACGGGAGCGCCCCAAGCGGCTTCATCCGATATTGCGGAAAAGACGGCTGAAAAGTAGTCATGGGCGGTCTTGTACGTTTCTGCATAAAGCGCCCGGTGTTCACCTGGGCGATGGTGCTTGTTCTCATGCTGCTGGGGGTGAGCAGCTACAACAAGCTGGCGGTCGCGCTGCTGCCCAAGGTGGACATCCCCATCGTGGTGGTTCGGACAGTCTACAGGGGAGCCAGCCCCAATGAAATAGAGCAGCTCGTCTCCAAGCCGATCGAGGACGCCATCGCGGACCTTGAAGGGTTGGATAAGATCACGAGCTACTCCGCCGAGGGTATGTCGTTCGTCGTCCTTGAGATGGAAGTGCAGGTGGACGTCGACCAGGCCCTGGTGGACATCTCCAACAAGGTGAAAGCCGCCCGGAACAAGCTGCCGGACGCGGTCGAGGAACCGATCTTCACCAAGGTGGATATCAACGCGTCCCCCTTCATGATCGTCTCCTTCACAAGCTCCCTCCCGGAGAAGGAAGCGCGGAAGATCATCGAGGACACGGTAGTGCCCATCCTCTCGCGAGTGGACGGCGTCGGACAGACCGACGTCACCGGAGGCCGGAACCGGCAAATCCGCATCCTTCTCGACCCCGTCTCGTTGAGCGAGTACGGCGTGAGCATCCAGACGCTTGCGGCGGTCGTGGCGTCGAACAACGTCACGAACCCCTCGGGCTACATCACTCAGACGAAGGACGAAACATGGCTTCGATTGGTCGGCGAGTTCAACAAGGTGGACGAGCTGGAGAACATCATGATTCCCACTCCCGCGGGGAACCCCGTCCGGCTCCGCGACCTCGGCCGTGTCGAGGACAGCGAGGAGGACGTACGCTCGATCGCTCGTGTGAACGGGCAGTCCGTGGTGCAGCTCCGTATCAGCCCCCGCCCCAACTCCGACGTGGTGAAAGCGGGCCAGCTCCTGAAGAAGGAGCTGGACAAACTGATGAAGACCATGCCCGATTTCACGGCGGAGATACCGTACGACGACTCGCTCTTCGTGGAGGCGTCGGTGAAGAACGTCCTGCGGGACATGGGGTTCGGTATCCTGCTGACGTCGGTGGTGCTCTATCTCTTCCTGAAACGGTTCTCCGCGACCTTCATCGTCGCCATCGCGATGCCCGTCGCGCTTTTCGCGACCTTCACCCCGATGGTGATGCACGGGTATTCGATGAACATCATGAGCTCCCTGGGGCTCGCCATCTCCATGGGCGTCCTGGTGAACAACGCCATCCTCATCATCGAAAACATCTTCCGCTACCGCGACATGGGGTACTCCCCCGAGGAAGCGGCGGAGAAGGGGACGGTTGAAATATCGCTCTCGGTGCTTGCCGGGACGGCGACGAACCTCGGCGTCTTCCTTCCCGTCGCCATCATGACCGGTATCGCGGGGCAGTTCCTTGTGCAGTACGCGGTGACGATCGTCTACGCGACGCTCTTCTCCCTGTGGGTCTCGCTGACGCTCACCCCCTCGATGGCTGCTCGCTTCAAGGCCGACGCGGGAGTCCCCCGCCTGGGGCGTTTCCTCTGTGGTTGGTGGGACTGGATCTACTCGGGCTTCGAGACGCTCTTTCTCTTCTTCCTCCGGAGGGCCATCCGGCATCCGTTCCTGACGATCCTTGTCTTCGCCGGGCTCACATTCGGCGTGTTCAAGGCGGGCGGTTTCATCGGCGCCGAATTCATGCCCCGCACGGACGACGGCGCGATGACCATCGACATCACCCTGCCGAGCAATACTCCGGTCTGGGTGACGCAGGCGCGCGCGAAGGAGATAGAGGACCGGATCAGAGACACGCTTCCGGCGCTGGAGTACATCGTTTCCACAGTCGGCGCGTCCGGAAGGAACCAGGGGACGCACAAGGCGACGATCGAGGCGTATTTCCACAACAATGTCGAACGTCCGTCCACGATGGATATGGCCGACCAGCTGCGCCTCTTCGTGAATGCGATGCCCGGAGTGGACGCCACGGTCAGCGGATTCCGCAAGGGGATGGGCGGAGGAAAGCCCATTCAGATCATCGTCAGGGGAGACGAGCTGGAGACGTTGTATCGTATCGCGGAGACGCTTCGCGACAGGATAAAGCACGTTCCGGGCATCGTCGACGCGGGGATCGACGTGGAGATGGGGAAGCCGGAGCTGCAAATCCTCCCGGTGCGCTGGCGGCTCTCGCAGTTCGGCATCAACATGACGACGCTCTCGCAGGTGGTTTATGGCTATCTCGTCGGTATGGACGCGGGCAAGTTCCGCCAGGACGGCTTCGAGTACGATATCAAGGCCCGCATCAATCCGGAGCACGCGAAGGATATCTTCAAGGTGCCGGAGCTGCCCATCATGACGGAGTACGGGCTCGTGCCGCTGAAAGAGTTCTCGGAAGTGCAGTGGCGGGACGGCCCCACGGAGATTGTCAGGAAGGACCGCCGGAAGGCGGTGACCGTGGAAGCCGATTCGCGGTATATCACCGTGGGCGAAGCGACGGAAAACGCCAGGCGCGCGATCGAGGGGATCGAGCTGCCTCCGGGGTACGAGATCCAGTTCGGCGGCGACGCGGAGTTCATGGCGGAGAACTTCGCCGAACTCGGCCAGGCCCTGTTGATCGCCATCGTGCTCACCTTCATCATCGTCGCGGCGATACTGGAGTCGTGGTTCTTCGCCTTCGTGATCACGCTCTCGGTTCCGTTGGCGGCGCTCGGCGTCATCCCGTCGATGTTGATGTCCGGAGTCTCCATATCGCTCTTCGCGCTCATCGGACTGATCATGCTCGTCGGCCTGGTGGTGAACAACGCCATCGTCGTGATCGACTACGCCGAGGTTCGCCGTGTTGAAGAGGGCGAGCCGGGAGCCGTCGCGATAGAAAAGGCGTGCGCGATACGACTCAGGACGCTCTTCATGGCCATTTCGACGGCGGTGATCTCGATGGTGCCGCTTGCGGCGGGTACGGGAGACGGCGGTTCGTTCCGCCAGCCCATCGCCTTCGTGGCCATCGGCGGGCTGATCGCCGGAGGCATCATCGCGCTGCTGGTCATTCCGGCGGTCTACTCGATCTACTGGGGGTTCAAGGAGCGCAGGGCTGCTCGCCGCGCGGTTGCCGGGCAGCAGTAACAGAGCGCGATTCAATCAGTGCTTTCTATAAAAGCGGGGACCGGAAAAATGCCGGTCCCCGCTTTTTTCGATTCTTCCCCGGGGAGCCGGCAGACGTTCCGCGTTCCCTCTTTTCATCACCTCCGGTTGAGTGTTTCTTGTATTGCGGAATGCGCTTCTTCAAGAGATAATAAAGAGGCTGTTGCAGTTCCGTTACACATCATACACATATCTCAAAGGGAGATGATTCTGTTGTCGAAAATGAGAATCCTCATCGCGTCCGTCGTACTGGTCGGCCTTCTGGCGTCCGGGGCCTTCGCCTCGGATTTGAACGCGTACACCATCATGCCCGAGAAGTACGCGTCCCAGGTCTTCGAGGCCTTCACCGCCGAGACGGGGATCAAGGTGAACTTCATGCGCTTCTCGTCCGGCGAGGCGCTGGCCAGAGTGGTGGCGGAGAAGAACAATCCGCAGGTCGACATGATCCTCGGCGGTCCCGCCGACACCTACGAAGCCGGCATCAAGGAAGGCGTCTTCGAACAGTACACGCCGGCCGAGGCCGACATGATCCCCGAGAAGTTCCGCTCGCCCGAGAACTACTGGACCGGCGTGGGCATCATCCCCCTGGTCTTCCTGACCAACGGGAAGTTCCTCAAGGAGAAGGGGCTTGAAGCTCCGGCCTCCTGGAACGACCTGCTCGACCCGGCGTACAAGAACGGCCTCCAGATGGCCGACGCCCGCACCTCCGGAACGGCGACCGAGCGCATTTACGCCCTGGTGAAGATCATGGGCGAGGACGAGGCGTTCGCCTACCAGAAGAAGCTCCACGAGAACATCCAGATGTACACGAAGAGCGGTGCGGGCGGCGCGATGCCCATCGCGACCGGCCAGGCGGCCTCCGGCATCTTCTACATCGTCGACGCGCTGGAGATTCAGCAGCAGGGACACGACGTCGTGCTGAGCTACCCGTCCGAGGGCGTCTCCTACGGCATCGAGGCCACCGGTATTCTGAAGGGCGCGAAAAACCTTGAGAACGCGAAAAAATTCATGGACTGGGCCTCGTCGAAGACCTTCGCGCAGCTTCTCGTCGACAAGAAGATCAACTACATCCCGACCCGCACCGACGTGGTGACCACCAATCCCGCGCTCGACGTCTCGAAGGTGAATCTGATCGAGGTCGACGTCGCGTGGAAGGGCGCCAACAGAAAGGCATTCGTGGACCGCTGGATCAACGAAGTCATCAAGTAGCGGACTCTTTTCTGTTTTCGGAAAGCCTGCCCCGGCGGATGCTCTTTCCGCCGGGTTTTTTACCTTTGTTGTTCAGGCAAGGAGATTGAGCTTATGACACAACCAACGGCGCCGCACGCAACGAGTAAAGTATCTCTCCTGAAGCGGGATCCAGCGCTTCTCCCCGCGCTCATCGCCATCTGGATATCGCTCGCAATCTTTGTGCTCTATCCGCTCTTCCGGCTTTTTCTGACCACGTTCGTCGTGGAGGGGCAGCTCTCGTTCACGAACCTCGCGGCCGTGCTCGATAGCTGGTACGACCGGCAGGCCTTCATCAACAGCATCTGGCTGGCCACCACGGTCTCCGTCGCCGGGACCTTTCTCGGCTACGTCTACGCCTTCGCGGTGACGCGGATTCCGATGCCCCTCTGGCTGAAGTGGTTCCTGGGGGCCGTCACCACGCTCCCGCTGATCTCTCCCCCTTTCACGAGCAGCATCGCGCTCACTCTTTCGCTGGGCCCCAACGGCATCCTGCTGAAACTGCTGGGCATAGGCAACTTCAACTTCTACGGCTTCTGGGGAACATGGATGTCGGAGACCCTGACCTACTTCCCCGTCTCCTTCCTCACCCTGGCGGCGGTGCTCTCCGCCATCGACCCGAACCTCGAGGACGCCGGGCTCTCGCTGGGCGCCTCGCCCGGGCGAGTCTTCCGCACCGTGACGCTGCCGCTCTCGGTCCCCGGCATCGCGAACTCCTTTTTGCTGCTCTTTGCCAGCTCGCTGGCCGACTTCGCCACGCCGCTGGTGCTGGGCGGGCACAGCTTCCCCGTCCTCCCCACGCAGGCATACCTTCAGATCACCGGCATGTACGACCTCAGGGGTGGCGCCGCGCTCTCCTTCCTGCTGCTGCTTCCCGCCATGGCGGTCTACTTTCTGCAGCGCTTCTGGGTGGGGCGAAAGAACTACGTCACCATCTCGGGCAAGACGGGGAGCCGCTCCGGCTTCAAGAGCAAGGGAAAACTCGCCGAGGGGCTCGTACTGGCGGTCTGCTTCTCGGTGACGGGGTTTATCCTCTACCTGTACTCGCTCATCCTCTGGGGGGCGATCGTGAAGGTCTGGGGCGTGGACAACTCGCTCACCATGGAAAACTTCCGCTACGTCTTCACCCACGGGAAGAAGGCGATCACCGACACGCTCACCATCGCGGCGGTGGCCACCCCGCTCGGCGGCCTCATGGCCGTCGTCGTCGGATACATCGCGCAGCGCAAACGATTCTTCGGCAACCGCGCAATGGAGTTCTTCTCCATGCTGAACTACGCGCTTCCGGGGACGGTCGTCGGCATCGCCTACATCATCGCGTTCAACGAGCGGCCGATCCTGCTCACCGGCACGATGACGATCCTCGTCGCCGCGTACATGTTCCGCTACCACGCGGCGGGCATCCGCGCCGTGATCGCCTCGCTGCACCAGATCGACCCCTCCATCGAGGAGGCTTCGGCGAGCCTTGGCGCGGGCGCGGTGCGCACCTTCTTCCGCGTGACCGTGCCGTTGGTGGTCCCCGCCGTGTTGATGGGGATGCGCTACCTCTTCATCCACTCGATGACGGCCATCAGCGCGACGATCTTCCTTGTCTCCGTCCGCTGGAGCCTGCTGACGACGCGCATCCTGGAGTGCATGACGGAGTTGCAGTTCGCCCAGGCGTGCGCTTTTTCCGTGGTGCTCATTCTGCTTGTCTTTGCCGCCACCGCCGTGCTGGCGGGGCTGACCCGCTTCGCAACGAGGCGAATTTCCGGTGAAGGAGGCCGCAACTGATGGCCGTAACGCTTGAACTCTCCAACGTCTCCAAAATCTTCCAGAAGGACCGGGAACAGGTCCGCGCCGTGGACTCCGTCTCCCTTTCGGTCGCGCCGGGCGAGATGGTGACCTTCCTCGGTCCCTCCGGCTGCGGCAAGACGACGACGCTCCGCATGGTGGCCGGCTTCGAGATCCCCTCGGAGGGGGAGATCACCATCGACGGGCGCGACGTCACCAACGTCCCGGTGAACCGGCGCGACATCGGATTCGTCTTCCAGAACTACGCGCTCTTCCCGCACATGAGCGTCTTCGAGAACGTGGCGTACGGCCTCCGCGTGAAGGGCGACCGGGAGACCGAAATCCGCCGGAAGGTCCGCGAAGGGCTCGACCTCGTGGGGCTGGGCAAGGCGGAGCATCGCTTTCCGAACCAACTCTCGGGAGGGGAGCAGCAGCGCGTCGCCCTTGCGCGGGTGCTTGTGCTCCAGCCCCGCGTGCTGCTGATGGACGAGCCGCTGTCCAACCTCGACGCGAAGCTGCGCATCCACATGCGCACCGAAATCCGCAGAATCCAGAAGCACCTGAACGTCACCTGCCTCTACGTCACGCACGACCAGGGGGAGGCGCTCACCATGTCCGACCGGATCATGGTGATGCACAGGGGAAAGGTGGAGCAGGTCGGCGCGCCGATGGAGATCTACAGCGACCCCCGCTCCCTCTTCGTGGCGGACTTCATCGGCCAGGCGAACATCCTTCCCGGCGAGGTGCGTGCTGTGGAGGGCGGAACGCTCTCCGTCGACGTCGCCGGACATGTCTTCCCGGTGCGCGCGGTCAAGGAAAGCTCGTTTGCGACGGGCGACGCTGCCGCGGTGGTCGTCCGCCCGGAGAACCTTCTCCCGTCCGAAGGCGGCGGCATCTCCGGCACGGTGGAGACGGCGACCTTCCTCGGCGGGCGGATGGAGTACGAAGTCCTCCTCGCAAGCGGTCAAACCGCGCTCTCCTTCGCCCCCTTCCTGCCCGGGAAGCGGATATGGAGCGAGGGTGAGTCCGTGCACCTCGTCTTCGACCCGAAGATCGCGGTGGCGCTGCCGAAATGATTTTCAGAGGGGGAGTCCGTGCATTGTGTGCGAACTCTCCCTCAAAATTCTCCTCTTCTCCCCTCCGCACACTTTTTTAGATTCCTTGCCTGCCGGCTCTGTCCTGCTTGTTCGCTGCCCTGATATGCGTTATCATTGTCGTGCAGCTGCACCGCAACGGAATCCCGCCGTCGGACGCCCATCCGGAGGGGAGGACGCGCAGGCAGCGCACACCAAGACAATCACGATTGTCGCGGCTGGAAGGTGAGGAGAATTCATGGCCGGAAAAGACCACCCCGCGTTCTCATCCCCCTGGGAAATTCAACGCTTTCTCAGCGCCATCCCGTATAACTCCAAGGAGGAGTGCAAATCGCCGAAGCGCGTGCTCGCCGAGCGTAACGCGCACTGCTTCGAAGGCGCGCTCTTCGCCGCATCCCGTCTTCGCGAGCTGGGGTACCCGCCGCTCCTGATGGACCTGCGGGCGTGGAACGACGACGACCACGTCATCGCTCTCTTCAAGGAGCGGGGACGCTGGGGAGCGGTCGCCAAATCCAACTTCACCACGCTGCGCTTCCGGGAGCCCGTCTACCGTACTCTCAGGGAACTCGCCATGTCGTACTTCGACTTCTACTTCAACACGTTGGGGCAGAAGACGCTTCGGGCATACTCCAGACCGCTGCAGCTGTCGCGGTTCGATGAAAAGAATTGGACCGAGACCGAGGACGACCTGGAATACATCGGCGACGCCTTTTCAAAACTCCCTTACTATGAACTGCTGGACGCGGAACAGGTCGCGCGGCTCGTCGAGGTCGATGGGGATCTGTTGAAGGCCGGGCTGATGGGCTCGAACCCCGCAGGCCTGTACGTCCCGGAGGCGGAGTGAAATTCCGCACCTTCGGGCGGCCACGTTGCGGGAACTGAACACGGAATGCCGGGCGGATGGCGCCCGGCGTATATTCGAGGTTCGCCGCTTCCTTTAGGCGAGTCGAAACGGAAGGAATGAGGTTCTATGCGCTGTACAGGTGTTTCCGCAAGAGGTATCCGGCTTCCAGTCCTCTCGAAGGGGGCGGATCTGGTCACAATCGTCGCCGACGAACTTGTCAAGGCGTCCGCGGCTCCGCGTGATTCGTTCGAATTCCGCGACGGCGATATCGTGGGCGTGACGGAGTCGGTGCTCGCCCGTTCGCAGGGGAATTACGTCACATTGGACGACATCGCCGAGGATGTCCGCAGACGGGTTCCCGAAGGCGACGTCGCGCTGATCTTCCCCATTTTGAGCCGCAATCGCTTCGGACGCTTGCTCGAAGGCATCGCGCGAGGAGTTCGCGGTACGCTGCACGTGGTGCTCTCCTACCCTGCGGACGAGGTGGGCAATCTGCTCATCGACCCGCGCGCTTTCTACCTGAAGAGCGGGCAGCTCCCCGGAGACCTCTTCGGCGAGAAGGAGTACGACGAGATCTTCGGCCGCTACCCGCACCCGTTCACCGGCGTGGACTACGTGAGCTACTACAAGAAGATGGACCCGAAGAAGATACGGATCCATTTCGCCAACAATCCGCTCTCCGCGTTGCATTTCTCGAAGACGATCATCGTGGCGAGCATCCACACCCGCTTCCTGCACCGGGAGATTCTGGAGAAGGCGGGAGCTTCGGTTTTTTCCCTCGACCAGTTCTGCTCCGCGCCTCTCTCCGATGGCAAGGGATTCAACGAAGAGTACGGCCTCCTGGGGTCCAACTACAGCAGCGAGACCTCGGTGAAGCTTTTCCCGAGGGAGAGCAAGCGATTCGCCCGCGCGCTTTCGGAGGAGCTCTTGGCGAGAACGGTGAAGCGCGTCGAGGTGCTTGTGTACGGAGACGGCGCATTCAAAGACCCCGCGGGAGGCATCTGGGAGCTTGCCGACCCGGTGGTGTCCCCCGGCTATACCGACGGCCTGGAGGGGCTCCCGAAGGAGGTCAAGTTCAAGTATATCGCCGACAACGCGGGGGACAAGTCTCCGGACGAAGCCGTTCGGGAGGCGATCCGTAACAAGGGCGCCATGGACCGCTTCGCCCACTCGACGCTGGGGACGACGCCGCGACGCCTGACCGACCTGCTGGGGTCGCTCTGCGACCTCGTCTCCGGCTCCGGCGACAAGGGAACGCCTGTCGTCTATATCTCGGGGTACTTCGATTCCTACCTCGACGAGTGACGGCGAGCAGCCTGAAAAGAGTCGAAAGACTGGTGCGAAAAACGCGCCGATGTAGTATTATGTACTTTAGGAGTACAAAGAATTTCGGACCAATGTCGTCTTTCTCTGTGGAGATCCGGCGGGCGGAAAATCCGACCGTCTTTTCTCAAATGCGGTACTGTTTCGTGCATCACGATCACATACTGTATGGGAGGTAGAAAGAATGAGGAGTATGAGTACGGTTCGGAAGATGCTGGCGCTGGTGTTTGTTCTGTGCATGATGGCGGCTCCCGCTTTTGCGGCGGACCCGATCAGGATCGGCGAGATCGCCACGGTGACGGGCGACTTCGCGGCCTACGGCGTTGCTGAAGTTGAGTCGGTGAAGATCGCCGTCGCGGAGATCAACGCCGCCGGCGGAATCCTCGGCAGACCGGTCGAGGTAATTATGTACGACTGCCGCACGCGGCAGGAAGATATGGTGAACGCGGCCCGGCGTCTTGTAGAGCAGGACAAGGTCAGCGTCGTCATCGGCCCCAGCGGCAGCGGCCTGTGCATCGCGGCGGCCCCCGTCTTCAACCGCGGGCAGGTTCCCCATATCGGAACCCTCCCCACGAACCCCCTCGTCACCGTGGACGAGAAGGGAAACGTCCGTCCCTACAACTTCCGCATCTGCTTCCTTGATCCCTACCAGGGAAAGATGATCGCTCACTTCTCGGCGAAGGATCTCGGCAAGAAAAAAGCGGCTATTCTTTATGACGTGTCCAGCGACTACTCCCACGGTCTTCGCGAGTTCTTCATCGCCTCCTTCAAGGAGTTCGGCGGAGAGATCGTCGCGGACGAGGGGCACCGCGGCGAAGACGTCGACTTCCGCGCGCAGCTTACCGTCATCAAGGAAGCCAACCCCGACGTCCTGGTCATCCCGACGATGGGCAAGGCGCTTCCCCTTGCGGTGAAGCAGGCCCGCGATCTCGGCATCGAAGCGCCGATCGTCGGCGGAGACGGCTACGGCGACTTCATGTGGGAGATCGCAGGCGACACGATGCGCGAGACCTACTGGGTGAGCCACGTCGACAAGGCCGACCCGACGCTTGCCGACTTCTTCAAGAAGTACGAGGAGCAGACCGGCACCGAGTGCATGGAGTTCATGAACGCCGTTATGGCGTACGACAGCGTCTACTGGGTGAAGGACGCCATGGAGCGCGCGGGCAGCGACGATCCAGTGAAGGTCCGCGACGCGCTCGAGGCGACGAAGGATCTGAGGCTCATGCACGCGACGCTCACCATGGACGAGTTCCACAACCCCAAGGACAAGGACGGCATCATCCTGAAGTCCGATATCGAGAAAAAGCAGGCAGTGTTCTTCGTGAAGGTGAAGCCGTAACCCGGAATATTTCAAGAGCCGTGGTAAACGCAACAAAGAACGTAAACGGCGATTAGAAAAAGAGCCGAAGAAAGGGGAAGCCAATACGGGTATCCTTTCTTCGGCTCTTTTTTCAGGGGGAAATACACAAAAAATACAATGAACAGAATGAATAAAAATAAAATCAATGAACAAAAACCTTGTTTTTCTTAGGTGCTTCCTTCAAAATTTCTATCAAACCGAAAACGCTCAGAGTGTTCGAACAGTTTTTGTTTCTGTCTTTGTTTTTTTCAGGAATTCGTAAACCGTTTTTTTCCTCGGGAATCGCTTCGCAAAAGAAATAAAAAAAGGGATTCTACTTTTTCGGGATCCTATGGTGTTGTGCGATGTTTGAAGAGTATGCCCAAAACGAAGGGGGCGTGGACAGCCGACGACAAACAAGGGTGCGTCATATTCGACCAACCGATAGGGGGATGAATCTAATGAAGCGTCTACTTGCATGCGTACTTATGATGATTGTGTTTCTTCCCGGCAGCATATCATTCGCGACGGAAGTTGAAATTGAACTGCACCCCATCACCACGGAAAAGGAAAAAGGGCTTATCGACTGGACGCAGAACCATATCGAAGCCACGGGAATGGCTGTCGCCCCGAAAAACATGAAGGGCGCGCAGGCGAAGGCACTGGCCCGACGCGGCGCGATCGTCGACCTTCAGCGGAATTTGCTCGAGTTCATGGGCGGAGTGCAGGTCGACGCGAGGACGACCATGGACGATTTCATGGCCGAGGACAGAGTCCGTTCCGAAGTGCACGGCATGATCAAGAATGTGGAGCTCCTCAAGGGCGAGTGGGACGGGGAGGCCTATACCGTCACCGGGCGGATCAAGCTCGCTGAAGTGCGTTCCATCGTATGCCCCAGGGTTCCCGTCGATACAATCATTATCGAGACCGAACGAAAGGCGCCCGCGCCCAAGGCTTCCGGCAAGTACACCGGCCTCGTTATCGACGTCCGACACCTTCCGCTGATTCCCTCGGTAACCTTCCGCGTCTTCGACGAAAGCGGCAGAGCCGTCTACGGCGTCGAGTTCGCGAACCAGGCCTCGATGCTCCAGTCGGGAATCTGCTCCTACTACAACAACATCAACTACGCCCAGGGCGAACTCCGCGTCGCTCCAAATCCCGTCAAGACCAAAGCAATCCGCCTTTCGACCGGGAACGTCGATATCGTCATCCCGAATTCGGCGGCGGCGAAGATCCGCGGCAGCTCGTACGACTTCCGCAAAGAGTGCAAAGTGCTCCTCGTCGTGAAATAAGACATGCATATGCGGAAGCTGTTTGTTGTGTTTCTGATGATCCTCTTGTCGGCCGCTCCTGCGTTCTCCGCAGGAGTTCAGGCCGCGGGGGAGCTTATCAAAGTCGAAGCCGAGGGGTTCGCCCCGATAAAGGGAGGCGACAAGAACGGCGCGAGGGAAGCCGCCAAGCGCTCGGCATACAGGGACGCGCTTGAAAAGGCTCTTGGAGCGTACGTTACCGGAATCACCGAGATGCAGAACTTCGAGGTGGTCAAGGACAAGGTCTTTTCTCAGACGACAGGAATAGTCAAGAAGTTCGATATCGTCAGGGAAAAGGTCGGAGACGACGGGATACTCTACATCACGGCGATCTGCCATGTTGCGCAAGCCGCTCTTGACGGGGTTCTCGGGCCTGCCGTGCTCGACGCTCTCGGCAACCCGAGGGTGATGGTGCTGCTCGACGAGCGAATCGGCGACAAAAGATCTTTTCTCTCCACAGCCGAAAGCGAAACGATGCGGGTCTTCGAGAAAGCCGGCTATTTGCTCGTCGATTCGACGCAGGCGAGCATCCTGAAGAACATCGACCTCGACGCCGTTCGTGAAAGCGCTGATCCGGAGGTCTTTCGACAACTGGCCCGCGACTTCCAGGCCGATGTCCTGATCTACGGGAAGGCCTACGCCAGCTCCTTCGCGAACCAAGTCGTCAGCGGGGTCAGAATCTACGGGGTGCGGAGCACGGTCCAGCTCAAGGCGGTATTGGCGAACACGGCGTATCAACTGGGATCGGACACCGTCGAGGAGAAGACGAAGGGCGTCTCCGTCGAGGACGGGGCGATCAAGGGATTGCAGCCCGCCGCCATGAAAGCGAGCGGCTCCATCGTGCACAAGATAGCCTACACGCTTATATCCGGCTCCGCAGGCGGCATACCGGGAAGGACGATCAAGGTAAAGCTCTCCAACATGACGTTCAAGGACGCGAAAGAGCTCAAGGAGAGCCTCCAGGATGTCCAGGGGGTGACTGCCGTCTACCAGAGGCTGTTCAGAAGCAAGCGACTCGAATTGGACGTCGTGTCCGACATGACGGCGGAGGAAATCGCCTCGTTGCTCTCCGACCTTGGATACGATATTGAAGACCTGTCGTCCGTCACAGTGGAGGGCGTCCTGAATGAAAAAACAGGTGAGAAGACTTCGTAGAAAAAAAGCGCCGCGTCCTTTCAGGTTTTTCCTCGTCGTGTGCGTCTGCATAGCGACTGCCGGAGCGTTGACTGCGGCGGTCCCGGCGCTCTTTTCGGGAAACGGGGAACCGGGCGCGGAGACGCAGTTGCTCGGGGAAGAAAATCCGGAGATGCCGCGTGACCCGGGGATTCCGGAAACGCTGAACTCCGGGCTTCTCCTCCGTGAGCAGGGGATTGCCACAGCGGAGGGTGTCGGTCGCATCCCGGAAGATACGGCTCAGGGAAGGCTGCTCGGCCGAAGGGCCGCGCTGACCGACGCGAGGCGAAATCTGCTGGTACTGCGGCAAAAACTGCTCGATGGAAAGTTCGATGCACGGTCGGTGTCGGGGAAGATCGCCGAAGTACGAATTTATTCGGAGAAAACGGACGGAGCCCTCTACTACTTGAAGGTCGACGTTCCGTTGAACAGACTGATGAAGGGGGATGTTCCGGTTGAATAAAGGGACAAAGCTGTGTGCGCTTGCGGTAATGGCCGGTTTGCTGTGCCTTTTCGGCACGAACGCATTTGCGGAGCTTCCGAAAGGATCGATCGCAGTGCTGACGAAGGGACCGTCGGTTCAGCATTCGGCCGCCGTCGCCTCCATACTGACCAGGGAGCTTCTCGCGAAGGGGCACAAGGTGGTCGATCCGAAACGCCTTGAGGCAATCCGCCGCAGCAAGGCGGCCGCGCTGGCCCTCGAAGGGAATGCGGACGCAATTATCAAGTTGAGCAAACAGTACGGCTTCAGCACGATGATCACGGCGCAGCTTCAGGCGGGGAAGCCCGTTCTGAACGAGTTCCAGCTCTACACCGGAACCTCGTCCCTCGCGATCATGGTGATGAGTTCGGGCGGCCAGATGATCTACGCGGACACCGTGATGGGGAAGCAAGTCGGATACACGCCGGACGAGGCCGCGCAGAAATCGATAGAGGCCGCCGCGAAGCTCGCGGTGCAAAAGATGCTCCAATAGTGCGGAACGCATCGGAGCGAAGGAGAATCTCATGAAAAAGAAACTTATCGCGTGTGTTCTTGCGATCGTCTGTCTCTCGATCTTCGCGGGGGCTGCGCTCGCCGCGCCGCTCTCCCAGAGACCGAGGCTTTCCGTGCGCCAGTTCGACAACAAGGCGGGGTGCGGCATCCCTGCGGCGGCGATCACCGAGATGATGACGACCGAACTGTTCAAAGCGGGTTTGTTCAACCTGCTGGAACGGGAGAAACTGAACTATGTAGCGGAAGAGATTAAACTGGGCCAGTCGGGACTGGTGGACGAATCGACGGCGCCCGAACTCGGCAAGATAAAGGGCGCGCAGTACACGATGACAGGCGCGGTGACCCTCTATTACTACAACTCGACCGGAGGCGTCGTCTATCTGCCTGGGATCGTCGGCGGTCTGCTTTCACGCACGGCGTATGTAACGCTCGACATCCGCATCATCAACACCGCGACGAGCGAGGTTGTCTATGCCGCAGCGGAGCAGGGCGCGGCGAATCAGACCGCAGGGGGAGTGGTGTTGCCGATAGCGGCCTTCGGGTCCGGCAAGACCGGCGGATTGCTCGCCACCGCGACGCGAAATTCGGTGATCAAGCACGTCGAAACGATGAAGACGGTGAACTGGGAGCTGTAGATGTTTTTTATTTTTCGGGGGGGTTCAAATATGAAGAAATGCTTTGTATTGCTGGCTTTTTGCGTTCTATTCGTTTACTCCGGGGCTTTCGCCGAAGCTGCGGAACAGAAAATCCGCATCGGCGTCATCGGCTTCGACAGCAAGGCCGAGGGGGTATCGCAGGAACAGGCCGATATAGTGACGGATCTGTTCACCCGTACTCTTGCGAGTTCAAAGACGATCGCGGTCTATGAGCGGGAACGCCTTGCAAAGGTCGGTCAGGAGATCAAGCTGAGCATGTCGGGACTCGTCGACATGAGCACCGCGATCGAAGTCGGAAAAATTGCGGGAGTCCAGTACATCTTGATGGGTTCCGTGACTGAACTCAGCGAGAAGATGTCGGGGGGCGCGGTTCCGCTTTTCTTCATCCCCGTTGCCGTAGGCGGAGGGGGCCATGAGGCGAAGGCGACCATCGACGTCCGCCTTATCGACACGACGACGAGCGAGACCCGCCTTGCTCTTTCCGAGAGCGGCACATCCACGAACTCGGCTTCCGCCGTCTCCGTGATGGGGCTTTCGTTCGCCGAAGCGGAGTTCGGCGGTCTTCAGGCGCGGGCGATAGCGGACGCGGTCAATCGTCTGGCCCACGGAATCCGGTCGGAACTCGGAGGAGAGAGTTCCCACGTGCTCAACGTGTCCGGGAACGAGGTTGTCATCGATGTCGGTTCGACGATGGGCGCAAAGGAAGGACAGCTGTATCTGGTCTATGCCGAAGGAAAAACGATTCTTGGAATGAGCGGAGAGTCTTTGGGGAGAGATAAAATGCCGCTCGCCGTTGTGAAGGTACGGGATGTAGCCAGCGGACACAGCACATGTGTGGTCGCGTCGAACTGCAGCTTGAGCCTGGTGCGGCGCGGCGACAAGATCGAGCCGGTCACTGCGGCGAAGGCGAAGACGATGAAGTTCGTCTCCAGCAGGCCGGCGGCCTCCAGCGAGACGTTTAATCAGATTTTCGGTCCAAAAGACGAAAGCGGATGTGTTGCGTCCGTTCCTCAGGACGCCCCGGCGCCTGCTGCGGAGACACCAGCAAAACCTGCGGTGCATGAAGACAAAAAAGAAGAGCCCGCTCCGGCGGCAGTATCCTCGATAGCGTCCGCTCCCCGAAGTTCCGCACCTGTCGTTTCGGCGGGCGAGGAGAAGAAGATCCCCGGTTTCGATCCGAACACGTCGACCGATGTGAAAGTCATTCAGACATACAACCTGGACATGGGGAGTTCCAACATGCTCCGCATCGCACATGTCAACGCGATGAACTCTCTGAACAGCGGCAAGGCGAAAGTCGCTTACGAGAAGTTCGTCGAGGCGGTGGGCAAGTACGACGGGCATTATCTTGCGGCGTACTGGGCGGGAGTGGCGGCGCACCGGCTGAAGAAGGCCGACGAATCCCTTCAGTGGATGAACAGGGCGCTTGCCATCAATCCTCAGTACAAGCCGGCCGCCGATTACAAGAGCAAAAAACTGAAACAGTAGCAAACTATCCGCCCCCGTTGGCTCGGCCCTGCGGGGGCGGCGCTGTATCCCGCGCTTGAACGCGGGAAGATCGACATCTTAGGAGGTCATGACAATGAATACCCGTCTCTTTCATCGCTCCAATGCTCTTTCGATATCCGTTCGCGTTCTACTCGTGCTTCTGTTCGTCCTTGCCGTTCATACCGCCGGAATAGCGGCAGAAACCGAAACGGAAGTCGAGAAGGAAAAAGCGCTCATCGACTGGGGGCAGAACTACATCGAAGGCTCCGGCATGGCCGTCGCCCCGGAAGGTAAAACGGGCGCCCAGGCAAAGGCCCTTGCCCGCAGAGGCGCAATGGTCGACCTGCAGCGCAACATGCTTGAGTTCGTCTGCGGCGTGCAGATAGACGCCCGCACCGTCATGGACGACTTCATGGCGGAGGACCGCGTCCGCTCCGAAGTCCACGGCCTGATCCGCAACATCGAGATCCTCAAGGGCGAATGGGACGGCGAAAGCTACACCGTCACCGGCCGCATCAAAACAGAACAGCTCCGCCTGATCGTGAACTATGTGCTGACGCTGGTGCGGTAGGGGGAAGGAAGCAGTTCCGCCTATTGACAAGAGCTTTTTCAGACAGGGAGAGAGTGCGTATGAGCAAAAAAATCATGCTGTTGCTGTTAGCTTTGCTTGTGTGGATAGCACCTGTCGACGGGGTGTGTACTACTGCGGCGTATGCCTCGCTCGGCAAGCTCTACGAAACCTTGCATGCGACTTTTCCGAATCGCCAGGCTGTAGAAAAGCGTTTCGGCAAGGAGGCTGAATGGTCCTCCAAGATGCTTGTCAGCATTCACGACGATATAAGCAAGTACAAACAAGAAACTATGAAATATCCTGGAGTCAAAATTCAGCTGGTGTACTTCCGCTCCGAGATTCTTCTGCACCGTATCGATGTACAAAAAGGTGGTCTGGTTCCATTTTTAGGAATCGACATAGGCTCATCGAAAAAAGATGTGATTAGGAGGTTTGGGAGACCGGACCGTACAGAAGGCGGTCTACTAATGTACAGTGAGGATGACTATCTTTCAATTTCAGTGCTTGGCATAACAATAAAAAACAACAAAGTGAGCAGAATGGTGTATGAGGAAATGTTCGACGCCGAATGACGAGGAAAAGCTTCATTCAGGGACGAAGGTAGTTTTTACCGCAACTAACAACGCGAAGTAATTATTTCAAGATGCTCCGATTGAAAATGCATTTGAATACCACAGCTAATAAAAAACGAGGAGGAATCAATGCTTATGCGTAATAAGCTTTCTTTTTACTTAATTCTCTTTTTGCTATGCGCTCTTTTCTTGTCTGGTGGCTGCGGCGGAGGTAATGAAGGGAGTCAACCCTCTCCAGGGGACGATAGCCTTATTTTTATAGAGGATTTAATTGATTATTCTATAAGACAAAAAATACTGGTCACGGAAACGGTTTTAGATTCCGAGGATACAGTGATCAATGTTGGCGGAGAGAATGGCGTTTCTAATATATCCGTTACTATTCCCGCAAACTCCTTGCCAACTGGTTCTTTTGTAAGGATTAGCGCCTCGACTCCACCCTTGATTTCCGATTATGTTTATGCGACATACCCCTTGATGATCGAGTGTTCTCAAGAGTTGGAACCAGAGGCAAGTGTTTTATTAGAAATAGATTATTCCGAGGAAAGCAATGTTGTGCGTTTTATTCAACATCCTGAAATTGTAAAGTTGTTTGTCTATAAGAATGGCATTTGGGATGAAGGTGTGATTTATGGAATTGATTTAAAGAGGAAGATTATTTACGGAGAGGTGAAAAGCCAAGGGATTGTTGCGCTTTTTATTCCTGTTTTTGTCCCTGAGGAAATAACGGGAAGACAATTCGTTGATTCGGCGAGAAGCGAGCCACGAAAAGGAGACACAATATTAACCAAGAATACTGTGTTTGGTCTTCCCGGCTTTTTCCCAGGGCATGCTGCTTTATACTTAGGAAAAAATGACAAAGGTGAACATGTGATCTTGGAAGCATGGCCTCCTATGTATGATGAAAACGGTGTGCTTTACGAAAACACGAATAAAGTCAGAAAGAGAGCATTAGCAAATCTTGAGGATCTGGCAAAGAAAAAGGAGCTCTACCTAGGAGCTTTTTCACCTCGTGGAATAACGGATGCTCAGCGTGAAAAAATAACTGAATTTGCAGAAATAAGCGAAGGAAAGCCATATACGAAATTTAGTGGTTTTCTAGAGGGGTTTACAGCGATTGAGTTTCGAGAAAGTTTGTCGAAAGGAGACCCAGGGTATACTTGTGTTGGATTGGTTGAAGCATTCTATGAGTATATTGGAATAAATGGTGGCAACGGAATGGTAAGTGAATCTGAGAGTTCTTTCTGGTGGGCTAATCTGACAGTATATGATATGTACAATGCATTGAAGTACTTCCAATATATAGATCTATTTGGCAGGCCGCAAATCAATTCTGTTTGGATGGAACCCCAATCAGGGCCTTCCAATATTGAATCAAAACTTCTGATAAGTGTGTCGCATACCCGTGGTCTGAAAGCTATACGAAACGTCTCTTACCGTGTAAAAGAAACGGGATGGTTCAACCCGAATATAATCATCAATGATAAAGGAGAATTTGCAGACGAAATAGCCAATGACGGGATATACACGGGGATTGGATGTGTTGGCTCTCCTGAACCAGGGGAAAGAGGAATGAATCTCACTGTTAAAGTCATTGATGACTTGGGGAAAAGTGTTGAAGCTGAAACAACGTATTGGTACACAGGAGCGTTAAGTAGTCCGTTGAAATCTGTTGAAAACGTCTCATCCTTCAAAAGATAAGAAGTTCGATGTACAAGATAAATCTGGAGGGTGTTCTCTAAAAAATTGTATTATTGTATAAAGAATCAAGTAGGGTAAATTTTTACATAGTGTTTATTTTTTCTGAATGGGTTGTCTTCATCTCAAGCCTGATTCTATGACCCCCCGCCCGGACGGAAAACCGGAGAGACTCTTCCCGCCTTTGAACGCTCGTTACCGCGAGCGTTCAAAGGCGGCCCCTCCTCTCGGTTCGATGAAAGGATGAAACCAACGCAGCGCAAAGCAAGAGTCTGTTTGTCCCCGCCTTTTCGCGGTTTTCGCCGGGCGGGGCCTGAGAAAGGAGAATGAAAATGCCGCTTTTCTACGAGAAACTCGCACCATGGGAGCAGCGAAAAGAACACTACAGCATGATTCAGCTCGGAAAGGACGTGAAGGAGCAGACCGAAGTCCTCAACCAGCAGACCAAGGCCATGATAGCGGCTCAGCTCGCGTCGGCGAAGGCCGTCATCGCGAGTCAGGAAAGAATCGCCGAAGGCATCGACGCCGTCGCGTACGGGGTCGAGCGTGTGGAACAGGGAATTTCCGAACTGAAATCGGCCTTTGAATGGGGAATATCGGAGGTTGTCTGGCAGATCGAACAGAACAGGACCGTTCTGAAGGATATTCTGGAGATTCTCATGGCGCCTCTGGACACCCAGGCAAGAGAGCGCAGGAAAAGAGCAGAGGAAGCCTACGCCAACGGGTGGATAGAAGACGCGGAAGAGGAGTTTCTCGCATCGGAGCAACTGAACAGATTCGACTTTTCCATTCACATGAGCCTTGGCATGATTTATCTGTTTCACATAATCGACAAGCGGAAGGCTCTTGCGTATTTTGAAAAGGCCGCAAAGTACGCTAGACCGAAATCGTCGTTCCATGTGAGCTACGCGCTGCTGTACAAGGCCTTGATACATTTCGACATGGGGAACGCCGAGGAAGCGGAACGAGTTTCTTCGGAAGCCGTCGAACTCTCGCCCGACTTCGCGGAGGCCCTCTACCAGAACGCTCAGTATAACGCGCAGCTCTCGAATGTGAAAAAGAGCGTCGTGAACCTGGAAAAAGCCATTCGTTCCGACAGGCTTTATTGCCTCAAAGCGGACAAGGACGAGCTGTTCGACCCAATCAGGAGTGAAGTGGACGCATTGTTCGAGAGGCTGAGGAACGAGGAAGGAAAGAAAGCCGCCGATTCGCTGGCGAAGCTCTCCGAAAGACAGAAGGCCCTCGTTTCCGTCGTCGACGACCTTTCCAAGGAAAAATTCATCGATGCGTCGCCGTTCGCGGAATCTTCCTATGAGGCGGAGCGCAAACTGAAAACCGCGAATGCGAAAACATCGAGAAACAGCTATTTCGATTTTATGGATGTGACCGAACACATGGCGCCGACTATCCGCACGCGTCAAGCGGATTTGGTTTCGGACTTGCAGAAAGCCCTTGAAGAAATCGTTCATAGCGCCGAAAAAACCGTCTCGGAAAAGATAGAAGAAGACCAAAACCCTTTTTTTAAAATCTTGTTCGTTCTTGCTGGCATACAAATAGTCATGATTATCGGGTCTTTTTTTAATGCAGGTATTTCGGGAATTTTATTACATGCAATATTTTCCGCTATTCCTATATTTTCACATATAGTTGGCATAAAGATTATATATACATACCTAGCAGGAGGCAAACTGTCTGCAAGTGATAATAATATCGCTCGGTTGCTAATAGTGTATTTTTGTGTTGCTGTATTATTTTGTATATTTAATAAAATATCTGTAAAACGTGAGGTAGCGCAACACAAAAGCCTTCAACAACATGCTGCCATATACCTAAAAAGATTGAATACTTTCTAAAGCTTTTCTCCGATGTAAACACGGGAATTCGGTCGCCTCGCCTTGCTTAACGCACACCGTTTTCCTATGCCGTAGCAAATCGACGACGAGAGAGGACGGGGGTGCACAAAGACGGAGACTTGGACACCTTCCTCCTGTCGCGTACTGAACGAATCTCCGGGAAGGCCCTGCCTGGATGAGGACGACGTTGATTTCGGATTTGCGGGGGTGTTGGACATCATTTGTATTTTGAATTCGCTTCGGTTCCAATTTGTTCCTGCAGAACAGATAACAGAGCACGTACTTGTCCTAATTTTTCAAGGGGAGGTGACGGGACTATGTTTCGAAAACAATTCAGTGCCTGTGCGATGATCGCAATATGCTTGTTTTTTTCTGCTTTCTTGGGTGCAGCCGAAAGCGCTCCGAAGCTCTTGTTCGAAATCGGATCGGAAGGTTCCGGCAAAGGAGAGTTCCGGTTGCCTTGGGGCGTGGCCGCGGACGAATCAGGTACCGTCTACGTAGCGGACCGGGACAACAACCGTATTCAGAAATTCGATTCCCGCGGCCTATATCTTGCGCAACAGGCGCACGACCGGCCGTTGTTTCTGGCGATAGACGGACGAGACGGAGCGCTGTACGTGGCCGACATCCAAAATTTGACAAAGTACGACGCCAAGGGAAAGCGCATCGCCTCATGGAAGGGCGTTTCCGTTGGCGGGATAGCGGTCGATTCGTTCGGGTACGTTTACATTACCGATTTCGACGGCCATGCTGTACGAAAGATGTCTCCGGAGGGCGTGATGGTCGGCGGTTGGGGAAGCGAAGGTTTCGGAGACTCGAACTTTCACTACCCCTCCGGGATAGGCGTCGACGACCTCGGGAACGTGTACGTCGTCGATTATATGCGCGAAGTCAGGAAATTCACCTCGAACGGCGAATTCGTACGAAGATGGTCCTTGTACGGCGGAAAGCACGCGGTGTCCGGCCGGCATTCGTCCGAGACCGATTATTCCGGTACCGGCCCGCATCATTTGTCGTTGACTTCCGACAGGCATGGCAACGTGTACGCCGAGTACGCTCCGCCGACTGGAAGCGCTCTATTGAAATTCGATGCCGACGGACGTTTTTTGTTGTCGTTCAATCGGAAAAGCGATCAAGAGGTCGGAAGCTGCAATTTGGCGACGGACAAAAATGGGAACGTGTACGTGACGGAGTCCTTCTTGAACGTCGATTCTCCTTCCGATTCTTTGTACAGGCTGAAGAAATTCAAGCCATAAGCGGCAGCGCCGATCTGCTCTTGCCTTTTGAAGTGGTTTTTCTATGTTCCTGATAGGTATTATTTTCAAATAGATCTTGGAAAAGGGAATACTAGCCTGTTGTAAGCAGACCCTATGCGAAGCACTTCTTACTATTGTTCAAAGTGCTTGCGGCGGATTCTCGCGAGTGCCTGCGTTCACCCGTCGAAGGGGGGATATTTATGAAACGAATCAGAGCGATGCCGCTGATCATCGCGATTATGCTGATGGTTGCCTCTCCTGCGTTGCCGGGAATGAGCGGGCAAGCCTTTCTCGAACTCTGTGTCGGGGGAGATCCTGAGCGTGTCCGCTCGGCGATCGGAGCGGGCGCAGATGTGAACGCGACGTTCGAATCCGGCGTCACTGTGCTGATGAGCGCTCTGAACAACGGCGCCCGGCCCGATGTGCTCAGAGTACTTCTGGAGGCGGGCGCGGACGTGCACGCAAGGACCAGCAACGGCGCGACGCCTCTCTTTTACGCCGTCGTCGCGGAAAAGCCGAATCTTGAGGCGATCCGCCTCCTGTTGGAATTCAAAGCCGATATGAATGTGAAAATGGCGTCGGACATTACGCCCTTAATGGCGGCATCCGCCAAAACAGGGAATCCAGAGGTGATCGCTCTGCTGCTGGAGGCAGGAGCGGACACGCAAGCGACAAGCAGGAACGGTAGAACCGCGGCCGATTTCGCGGAGAGAAACCCGAAGTTGAAGGACTCGGCTGTCTTTGAACAACTGCGTGAAGTTCCGGACCCGCTTCTTTCCCCGAAGATCGCGATGGCGGCCGAGGATGTGTATTTTTTTGTGGATTTTTGCAGAGAAGCGACACCCTCGGAAATCGAAGCGGCGATCGGAGCGGGGGCCGATGCGAACGCGCCGGGAGACTACGAAGTTACCCCTCTCGCGGCGGCGGCAAGCAATCCGCATCCGGGGGCCGTTGTCGTTTTGCTGAAGGCCGGCGCGGATGTGAACGAGCGGAGCGAGGCCGGCGAAACGGCTCTGATTCATGCGGCGCAATCCAACGCGAATCCGGAGGTTGTGGAGGCGCTGCTGAAGGCCGGAGCGGACCCGAACGCGACGGACATTTCCGGTGGAACTGCGTTGAGCAGGGCTTTTTCCCGCCGGGACACCGCTGTGATGCTCGCGCTCCTGAAGGGAGGAGCGAAGACGGGGGCGGAAAACGAATCCGCGATGGCATCTCTCGTCCTGGCCGCGCTCGCTTCCGATATGTCCGCGCTCGATTCCTTGCTGAAAAACAAGTCCAATGTCAACCTTCGGGATCGGGACCTTCGGGATCGGGACGGAAAGAGCGTGCTGATGTACGGGGCGCGGAACCCGGATACGCAGGCGGTCGAGCGGTTGCTGAAAGCGGGGGCGGATGTCGACGCGACGGACAAGGAACGACGGACCGTTCTTATGGTGGCGGCGGAGTTCAATCCGGAGCCGGAGATCTTCGGGATACTTGTTCACGCAGGCGCCGACGTCAAGAAGCGTGACAGCGAAGGCAGAACCGCGCTTATGCTTGCGGCGGAGAACGCTTCGTCGCCGGAGACGCTCTCGATGCTGATAGAAGCGGGAGCCGACGTTCACGAGAAAAGCAGGAACGGACAAACACCTCTCATGTGGGCGGCGACGCGCAATCCGAATCCCGAGATACACCGGCTTCTTTTAAAATCGGGCGCCGATCTTGATCCTGAAACGAGCGAGGGCAGTCCTTCGACTCCGCTGATGCAGGCGGCGGGCTACAACACGAATCCGGAAGTCGTCAAGCTGCTCATCGCCGCCGGAGCCGACGTCAACGCACGCGGCGGCGGCGACGGGCGGACTCCCCTCATGTATGCGGCAAGCAACGGGAATATGGAGTCCGAAAGAGTTTTGGAGACTGTTCGTATGCTGCTCGATGCCGGAGCGGATCCAGGGGTGTCGAATCGGGACGGGCTGACAGCTTTGCATCTGGCGGCATGGTTGGTTCCGAGTCCCGATGTCATCGGGGCGCTTTTACGTGCCGGAGCGAACGTCGAGGCGTGGGACGGCTTTTTAGGCACGCCTCTCATGGTGGCTGCGGAGCATAATCTCCCCTCCGTCGTGGCTCTGCTCCTAGAGGCCGGGGCGGACGTCGATGCGAAAAACGAATCGGGGGAGACGGCTCTCGCAAAAGCGGCCGCCGCCAATCCGAGTGCGGAAGCGATTTCGCTGCTTCTGAACGCCGGGGCGAGAGTAGAAACGAAAGCCGACGGCGGGCGAACTCCGCTCATGTCCGCAGTGTACAACTATAGAAATCCGGATGCGGTACCTCTTCTGCTGAAGGCCGGAGCGGATGTGAATGCACGGGACGACCAGGGGATCACGGCGCTTCACATCGCGATCGAGAAGGCGTTCTCCAAGATCGGGCTTCAGAATGTCGCGCATCTGTTGAAGGCCGGGGCGAAGGTGGATGCGCGGGACGGAGAAGGACGAACTCCGCTTTTGCATGCCGCGTCGAATTCCTGGAATCCGAAGACGCCGGAGTTGATGAATCTGCTGCTGCAGAACGGAGCGGATGTCAATTCGAAAGACAAGAACGGATGGACGCCGCTTCTCTTCGCGCTCAAGGAGAATGAAAACCCGGAAACGGCGCGCACCTTGCTGAAGGCGGGAGCCGAACCGTACGTCGACAAGCGGGGCGTCATTCCGTTCCTCATGGCGTTTGCGCGTATCTCGAATCCGGATGTTGTCATGATGCTGCTCGAGAGCGCTACTGTTTCAAAAGGGATCGCACTGCCGATACCTTCTCCTCGGGGACTGATGGCGTCGCTTGTAAAGGCCGGTGTGGATGTTCGCTCGCTTCGCCCGGGTTTCACCCTGCCCCCCGAGATAAAGGACACGCTCCTCGAGAGCGGACTGGACACTTCCTCCTCCTCTCTGCGACTCACTCCGCTTATGCTTGCGGCGGCGTTCAGTCCGGACGCGGACATGTTGAAGACGCTCATCAAGTCCGGAGCGGATCCGAATGAAAAGAGCGAGTACGGTCTGAATCCGCTTGTTCTGGCGATTCTCTTTAAAAGAAATCCCGAGATAGTGAATGCGCTCATAGAAGGCGGAGCGGATGTACGAAATTCGTCGCTGCACATGCCCTCTTTTTCCGAAATGATGAGAGCCTTAGTAAATGCGGGAGTGCCGCATCGGTTGTTCCCCGGAGGCGCCTTTCGGCACGAAGAAGGTCTTGCGGTTGCGAAGGCGATAATAGCGATGAATACGCAGCCTATACGAATCACACCCCTTATGATGGCGGCGGTGTCCAACCCGAATGTCCTCGAAACGCTGATCAAGGCCGGAGCGAATGCGAACGAGAGCGGGACGTACGGAGTCACCCCGCTCATGTACGCGGCGGCTCTTGGTCGGAATCGGAACTCCGTGATCCCGCTGCTGAAGGCCGGAGCGAACCCGAACGCTGTAAGCGACCACGGAGCGACTCCCTTGATGCTTGCCGCGGCATTCAATGCGAAGACCGATGTGCTGAAAGCGCTTTTCGATGGCGGCGCCGACTTGAATTGGAGCGCGTGGTATGTGCCGTCTCTTTGGGACATCGTCCATGCGTTCGAAAAAGCCGGGGGTAATGTGCATTCTCGTTCTCCCGGGCCGAAAGATATCGCGCTTGCGATGGAGGTCGGGCCCGAGCTGTTGAAGATCGGCGCGAGACGGGAGCCGGGCGCCTTGAGAATTTCTCCGCTCATGGTGGCCGCGGTGTCCAATCGGAACCCGGATGTAGTGTCGCTGCTGATTAAAAACGGGGCGAATCCCGACGAGGATTTCTTCAGCATGACGCCTCTTATGCTGGCGGCATCCATCGGGAAAAATCCTGCGAATATCACGGCCTTGCTGAAAGGCGGGGCGAATGCGAAGGTCCGGAATTTCGGAGGGGAGCGGGCGCTCGATTTCGCCGCAAAGAACCCTGCCCTGAGAGGAACGCAGGCGTACCGCGAACTGCAGCAGGCTTCGCGGTGAAGTCTTTTATCTGCACAAGAACCCGATTTTTCGGAACATCTTTATCGGAGGTGAAGGAAAGAGTGCGCAGATATGGAAGTTCACGGCCCGCTTTTATGCGAGTCGTAATAATGTTGCCACTGCTTCTCTCCGTCCTGTTCGGAGTCTTTCAGTTTCCCGAAGGCGCGTCCGCTTGGAGCGGAGCGGTGGATACATCGTGGTACAGGGCAAGCGCAGCTCAAAAGGAGTACACGATCACCAGGCCCGAGCAACTCGCAGGGCTGGCGAAGCTGGTCAACGGCGGCAACAGTTTCAAGGGAAAGACGATCCGCCTCGCGAAAAACATCGACCTCGCCAACAGGCGGTGGACTTCCATCGGAGGAGGAAAACAGGAGCTGTGGGAAGATTTTCGGCATCCTTTTTCGGGCACGTTCGATGGTGGCGGACGTGTCATCACCGGGTTGCGCATCGACTTCCCCTTCGGCTGTCAGGGGCTGTTCGGATATTCGAACGGTCGTATCGTCAACCTCGCTGTCAATGCTCGAATAGTTGTCGACGGTTCCGATCATCCGTCGACCCGTGCCTGGGTCGGGGCGATCATCGGAGTGAACGAGGGGATTGTGGAAAAGTGTTCCGCCAACAGCTCGATCATTTCCAGAGGCAAGGTGATTGCGGCCGGAGGAATAGCGGGGGAGAACTCCGGGAGGGTGACCGACTGCACGTTTACCGGCAGCGTGGAAGGGGACGGCGCCGTCACGCTGAGGGCCGACGAGGACGAATCTTCTCCACCCGAAGGGACGAGCATCTACGAAAGCGCCCTGGGAGGGGTTGTGGGATTGAATGCAGGCGTCGTCGAGCGCTGTGTTTTCGTCGGTTCGGTCGCAGCGGCTATAGCGGAATACTACTACGGTGGTACCACCGTCGGAGGAGTGGTCGGCCTGAACGATACGAAGGCGTCCGTAGTCGGCTGCTCTTCAAGGGGAGAGTTCAAGGGAACCGGGAAGGATACCAACGACATCGGAGGCGTAGCCGGTAGAAACTATGGCCTGATCGTCCGCTGCAATTCCACCGGGAAAATTCACGCCGAGAAGGCGGGAGCGGTAGGAGGAATCGCCGGGGCGACATATCCTGCTTCGCGGATCGAGGATTCGACCTCGAACAGTGTCATCATCTTCCGAAACCCGCCTTTGTGGTACGGAGGTCTGGTCGGTTTTCATCGCGGAAGTGTCGTTAATTCTACGTGGATGCAATCTCCGAATGTCGATCTGCGTCCAACAGGTGGGGGAGGCAAGTGAACATTCCCAAGCTTATCCTTGGGATCCGCCCTGGATGATGCTGTTCTGCGCGGAATTCTCGAATTTCTCTTCCTGCAGTTCAGTCGTTTCGGATGGGAAAGGAGAAAAACGCGTCAAATATGGACCGATCCGCTAAAAAATGGTCCGATGGAGGTGGGGAAAGGGTGAGAAGGTACCTTTCGTTATTGCTCATCGCGCTTATCATGAACGCAACATCCTCGGAATGCTACGCCTTTTGGAAATCCTCAGTAAAAACAGAGCAGCTGGAGCAAAAACTGGAAAATGCTTGGAAAGACGAGTCGACGGCGATAAAACAAATGAGACCGAATCGCATTGTTCGGGACAAAATGATAAGCATTCATAACTTCAACAAGGACCCGGAATTTATTTACGACCGGAGTTCTTTCGAAAGCGACGGTATGAGCGTCAAGATTGTCTGGTCGAATCCAGGAAAGACGCGCCCTGAGATAGCATTTCTGGATGTGACGAAGAACGGGAAACTGCCTTCTTCGATTGGCGTGGACGTTGGTTTTTCAGAGAAAGAGATATTGAAACGTCTCGGAAAGCCTTCGGTCAGTCGTAAAGGGAACTTGATTTACTATACGGTGGACGACGCAAAAAATGAAATCATAACAGAGTTGACGTTTTATCTTGACAATAGGAAAACTGTGCGACGCATAAAACTTGAGCGGATAATTGAGATAGAGCCGTTGCGGTAAAAAGCATCATAGATCTTTGGGGGATCGGTATTCGAGGAGCCCCAAAAAAATATAACCGTCGAAATGCGAACAGGTTGGTTGAAAACCGTCGCAGCTCTTTTTCGCTCATTGTTGTCTTTTGTCTATGATTGCATTGAGGCTGCCCGAAGCAATATGTCGTAGACCTCTTTGTTCGGAGTGAATCGCAGACTATCATGGAATTCGTCGGCTTGGTTGCGCTCCCCAGCTATCTTCAGGAGGGCTGCGGCGATCGCCGGAGATCGGTTTTCGCCGTGGTTGCAGTGGACGACGAACGTCTTTACGCCCGTTTCGCGGTGTTTTCGAACGAAATCGATGATGGCGTTCGCAATCGTTTCGTCGAAAAAAACGAGATGCCTTTTCATCGTTCTTTCTGCTTCGGCGATCTTCATGTCGTCGCGAAACGCTGATCGTGCGATGTCGTCGAAACAAACCGGCAACACTCCCCGGCAGTGTTCGTTCCGGACTACGTTCGCAGGGACGCCGCCGGGAGTATACACCGATATGACCGCATGAGGCTCGGTAATGCGGGACATTCTGCACTCGCTTTCCACGAGCATGCGCGAGAGAACGATGCACTTCATTGTTCTCCTCCTCCTTTTTAGATGCGATGGGTCGGTGTTTAGGGCCGGGGGATTCTTAAGACTGTATGATGCCCCAAGGGATAGACGGTGTCAAGAAGAGTTTTTGCAGTGATATGAATTGGGTAGAGCCGCTCCGAAACAGGGCGTACAACCGAAGGGAGGATGAAAAGGTTATGGTGCAATGTATTTCAAAACGGAATCAGTGTATACGCATGCTTGTACTGGTTCTAGGGGCGTTTTGCGCGTGTATGCTCTTTCCCTTGTCCGAGGTCGAGGCTTCCGGAAGCGGCGTGTTCGACGTTCCCGATGTCGTCGAAGAAAAAGAAGGAGGGGCGATTACGCTGGACTTCGCTTCTGTCGGCGTCGAGAAAGCCGATTGGGGGTACGGCCAGGTTGTCGGGGACAAATTTCGTGTTTTCGTGCGGGATCAGAAGGTTACAAAGGGCTGGTTCTTCGGCCTTCCGGAGAAAATATCCAGTAAATCGAACTGGGAAGTCACAATTATGGTCAATCAGTTTGAATTTGAATACATAGGCGTCGGTTTTGGGGGAAATTACGATGGTGCATGGAGCAGCATCAGCGGTAGCAAAAGAGGTACGGCATTTACACATTGCGCCGTGATGCTTCCCTTGAATGGTGGCAGATGCGTGGTTCGGCATAGGTATCCAGAAGGTTTTTGGACGTATTCCGATAATAGCAGCACTCTTGATATTATTGATTCAGGATTCACACTGGAAAAAGTTCAATTTCCTGTCAAAATTACGTTTATATACAATGGATTGGAGCAAGAGTGCATAGTCCTGGTAAACGGACAAAAAACAGTTTCGTACACGTTTGCTACTTTTAAAAATCGGCTACCTTGGAATATAACACATGTAATTCCGGTGATTGTCACTGGGGAAAAATTTCCGGTCAGAATGGAACTGGAGTCCAAATTTACGGTCCGCGCGTGGTAGGAGTGCACTTATCGGGTTCATCTGCGATGTTTTGCGGGAATGAACGGTTTTTTCAAATCGAGAAAGGGGTACGGTGTTAATGAAAAGCTTTTTTACAAAGAGGATGAATGTCGTACTATTGCTTGTGTGCATGTTCTTCGCTCTGGCGGGTACGGCACAGGCGCAAGAGAAGAGCGGCGTTTTCGGTTCCGGGGGAACAAGCGCGAACGAAGGTCCTTTTGAATTCGAGTTCGATGGTGGTGTGAAGGTTGTCTTTGATAAGCTGAAGATAGGTGGGTGGCAAAACGGTTATTTCTATGTCGCTTTTATTGTTACATCTCCGGAAGATATGATTTTTAAAATTTCCAAAGAAAATTGTATAGCATACGACAATAAAGGAAATGAGTTTTATTACAATAATCGTTGGATAGGGAATCGTGAAACCTCGGAAAGACGTATCATCGGGGGCGTTCCTACGAGCTTCGGATTCTACTTTGACAGAAATGGTATCGAGCTTGCCGAAATCTACTCCCGCATCGACGTGAACATCATGGGCAAAGTTGTTACCATGCGCAATGTTCCGAGTACGAAGTAGTTATTTCATACCCTGAAAGGTCGGTGCATCATGAGAAATCGTCTTTTTGTTCTCCTCGCTCTGTGTCTTGCCGTCTTGTTCACAGGCGCTGTAAACGCCGAAGTTCGGCTCTCGGTGGAGGATTTTCTTCCTCCCGTGCAGGCGAAGTCTTCCGAGGAAGCCGCGGAGCTTCTTCAGGTGAAACACCCGGAGAAGGTCGAGATCGTCGAGGACACGTCCAAGGGCGGAACGGTCGTGAAGGCCGAGACGGCGCAGGACGCATTCAACACCGTCGTCGACACGAAGAAGGTCGGGTGCGTGCGGACGGAGTTCGGCAGCGGCTTCGGATGGGTCGCCACAGGTATGGGGACCTATGAGCGAATGAAGGACGTTGTCGCTTCAAGGATTTCCAAGCGGAACGCCTACGTCGCCGCGTACATGATGGCCAAGAAGGAGCTGGCCCAGTCGTTGGGGGAACTTTCTACCCAGGGCAAAACGCAGCTTCGCGAGCAACTGCTTACCGTCAGCAAGGCGGACGACTCGCTGAAGGCCATAGAGAGCGACTCCGCCGAAACATTGGAGCAGGTGGTTCAGAAGTTCCTCAAAGGTTTTGTCCTCTACTCCGTCTTCGACGATGAAGCCACTTCCTCCGTGTATGTATCCGTCGTCTCCACCCCCAGGACCCGCGGCCGCTTCAATCGCGTCGATCCCGATAGCCTCGACGCCGCCTCGGTGCAGGAGGGGCTGAGTCAGATTTTCGCCGAACTCGGCAACGGCCTGATTCCTCCCGTTGGAGGAAAGATGATCAGCGTTCCGGCTACCGGCGAGATCGCGTTCGTTGGTTTCGGCAGTTCGGTGGTGCGAGTCGACGACAATCCCGCGCTGAATGCGCGCCTGATTCTGCAGGCGGAGCGCGCGGCGGACATGCGGGCGGCGGACGCTCTCTGCGGTGTCATCGTCGGCGATCAGACCTCATGGCGCGGAAAGCTGGACGAGCGCACATCGTCGATGCTCGCCGATTTCGAGGTTGCGCAGAAGGGCGATCCCATCAGTTTCACGTCGGACGGGGCCGCCTTCACGGCGCTTCAGGAACGAAAGACCTCGTTTATCAACACGATGAAGCAGTCCGATCAGTACGAGAGCGTACGACGGGGCATTCTTCCTCCGGGAGTGATCCGCAGAGCCTGGACGGATGAAAAGAGCGGCTTTTCCTACGCTGTCGCTGTCTTCCTTCCCTCGGCCACGGCGGAGGCCCGGAGGGACAGCGCGGAGATGGACGCCGTGGATCTGCTTTCGCCTGCGCCTACACCTGGAACCCCTCGAAAGAAGGGAACGACGGAAGGCGACGTCGAGCGGGGCCCCAGCGGCAAAGTTCATGACGAGAAGAGTTTGTAGTTTTGTTATAGTGCTGGTGTTGGCGGGGCTTTGCAGTCCCGCCTTTTGTCATGTCGCTCTTTCGTCGATCACGGGCTTCGTCGAGGAGTCGCCGCTCCCGGACGCTGTCAGGGAGCGCCTGTCCGCGCGTGTGGAAGCAGCTCCCGGAGCCTCGTCCTGGATCATTGAAGAAGAGGGCGTAGTCTACAGCCTTGTCTTTCTTCCAACGCCGAAGGAAGACAATCCGCAGACGCGTCGGAAAGTGGAGATCTCCCTGCTCGGCGCCGCGGAGATGAGGGGGAAGATGCATCTGCTGCTCTACGGGACGACGTCGCTCTATCCCAAGGACGTGTACTCCTTCCCCGAGGCGATCGCGGGGGCGCTGATCAGTCTGCGGGAAGACCGTTCGGCAAGCGGGTTCGTGTTGCCGGGAAGCCAGAGCAGCCGGCAGATCGTTGAAGACGGAGTGGTTGCGCTCGACTGGGCGCCCTTGGAGAAGATCGATGTCGCCGGGCAAAGTCTCCCCAAAGGCAAAGTCTTCGACGATGCGTACTGCGCGCAGCTTTACGGCATCTCCCGCTCGTTCTTCACTACGGGGAACTACCGGCAAGCGCTCGTCATTCTGAAGGAGATGCACCGCTTCCGGTGGATGAATCCCGATGCGTATCTGGATACAGCCGAGTGCTTCATCCGCTTGGGAAGCCCGAAGGACGGGCAGCGTATGCTGGAACGCACATTGGAGGCGATGAAGGAACTGTTCTCGGTCGAGCAGTTGGAGCGGGCGGGAGAACTCTTCGGAGAAGCGGGCGACGAGGCTTCGATGCAAAAACTCTATGAGGACGCTCTGAAGCTCTTTCGATCGCGGAGAGAGGGTGGGGCATGATGAAACGGCTATTCTTTTGTATCCTGATTCTTACGTTGCTGCTCTTTCGTGTATCTGGCGCGGCTGCCGATACCGGTCAGTCGGTGGTGGTGACGGGGTTCGGCAACACTGTCGAGCAGGCTCTGGAAAGGGCGTTGTCGGAGGCTGTCGCTGCTGTGGCCGGTGCGCTTTTTGCTGAACGAAGCACGCTCTCCGGCGAGGATCTCAAGGAACAGCTTTTACGCTACAGCCGGGGGACGGTGAAGACGTACACGGTGCTGGAAGAGAAAACGTTGGAAAAGGGCTTCTCCGTCACTGTCCAAGCCGTTGTGAACAGTGCCGCGATCCAGGAGAAGATGGATGAATTCATCAAGAATTTCCGCGCCGACGTCTCTTCCCCTCGCGATTCCGTAAAGAAAGTGCAAAAAGTCGTCGATCTTCTGGTGGAACAGCTGCGCTCCTACCGTTACGAGGACTTTCTGGCGCCGGAGATCGTCTCGGTGAAGCGGGACGACAAAACGCGCACCCTGACTCTTGCGCTCAGAATCGCCTTCGACAAGGAGCTGTACCGTGACCGCTTCGCTTGGGGAGTCTCTCTGCTCCTGGAGCGCATCGTCGCGGAGCCTGAGTTTCCGGGGCTTCTCTTTCCCAAGGAAAACGAGAACAAGGGGATCCCTGCCGCAACGTTCCACATGCTCGACGAGAACGAAGTCGCCAGAAGCTATATTCTCCCGGTCGAGATCGCAGGCCGTCTGGCCGACGCGCTCGGTTTTTCCGCGAAGAGCGAGCCAAAAGGGGCCGCTTTTCGCGGGGCATGGCTTCACATCGATCTTCTAGACGAGGATGGAGTGCAGTTGGAGCGTATTCCGGTCGCGCTTCCTCTGACCAACGTCGGCGCCTTTTTGTTGAAAAAGAGTTCGGAAACGACGCTCGAAAGAGTCGCGGGACAGCTTGCGGCGGCGGAGAAGCGAGGATCTCCGGCGCGCAGTTCCGACGAGGTGTTTTTTGTTCAGGCGTTCGGAAGAGCGCTCTCCAACGGGAACGCCGACTTTTTGGTGGATGTCGTCCAGCAGGTGGCCTTCGATCTGCCGGAAGAGCTGTTTTCCAGAACAAAGAGCGTCTCCGCGACGCTTCGCTTTGAAAAGTGGTGAAAGAGATGAAGAAACCGATCTTTTTATTTTTCACTTTCCTCTTGCTCTCTCTTGGCGCGGTTCTTTCTTCGGATGCCGAGACTCGGGAACCTCCTCTCGTGGTTGCGGAAGGGAAGGGCGTGGGAACGGAGAGGGATGAGGCGCTCCGCCTTGCCTGGCAGGACGCCGTCCGGAAGGCCACAGGACTGGTGATGGACTCGACGACGGTCCGCAGGGGCGAGAATGTCGTCGACTCGATTTCGCTTCTCAGCCGCGGATATATCGAAAAGTACGAACTCCTCGAGGAGAAGGAGCTGGACGGTGTTTTCCACACGAGCGTGAAGGCGTGGATTCGGAGGGACGTCATTCTTCAAGGACTGCTTGAGGAACGGCCTTCGGAATATGCCGTGGAGGGAAGAAGTCTCTACGCGCAGGCTCTCACGAAGGAGCAGCAGATTCGCGAAGCTGTGGAGATACTGGACGAGTGGCTTTCGGCGTTCAAGTACGAGAACTATCTCATCGCTTCCGTATCGGATCCGGTCTTTCGCCATGGGGCCGGGGAGGTTATTTTTAAAGTCGCCTTGACGTTCGATACGAAGCGCTTCTACAACGAGTTTTCCGGGGAACTGACGCGGCTTTTGGACTACGTGGCCCTTGCCAGGGAGAGAAGCCTGCCGATGCATCTGCCCGTCGATACGCGTTCCGGGAAGGTTTCGCTGCCGTTCACGCGACAGAGCGTCGGCGAATACGTCGGGTTGCTGGGGCTCGACTCCGCAAAGGCGCGCAGACCTCATGTGCGCATGACGGCTCTTGAGGGGATGGAACATGCGAATGTCTATCTCGCGACCTCCACGTTTTACTTTTCCGCCTACAGACTGCCGGAAGAGGTCTTCGACGCGTTATGGAGCAGGGTCTGGAAAGGAACGAGTTCCAAGATCGGCGGAGCTTTTTTCGGAGGAGGGAATCTTCGGATCGCACTGAAAAGCGAGGGCGGAACGGACCTTTTAACGCATGATAAACCCCTCAATATCAACAATGTGATTCTTTTTCCCGATCCGCGCGCTCCTTTGATGGCGAGAAGCGGACCGGGCAAGGAGCAGGCTCTTTTTATGATACCGGCTTTTGGAAACAAACAGTCGACAGGGAAGAACGATTACGATCTTTTCCCGCGAGCCGAAACCGAGATCGTCATCAAGGTGGCCCCCGACATCATGCGCTCCGTGGCGAAGGCGTCTTGCTCCGTCACGCTGAAGCGGTAGTGTGACCGGTGCGTGTTCGAACGAGAAGAACGAACGATCCGCCAATGCGTTACGGGATATGACGGAACCGGCGAGGAGGAACGCCTCTTGCTCCTCCTCGCCGGTTCTTCCGGTTGTTTCCCAAATCGTCGTGGAAGAGGAGCTTTTTCGCTCACACGTCCGGGCCGCCGAGTTCCATCGCGATGTCCTCGGCGAGGAAGCCGGCGGCCTCGAAAAGCCCCTCCTCGCCCTGGTGGGTGACAGTTTGAAAACCCGAGTGCACGACGCCAGTCTCCACGTCGACGAGTCTGGCGGTGAGCGTGAAGACCGAGCCCGTCGCGTTCAGCGATCCGACGATGAGATACTGCGCTCCCAAAACCTTCCCTACCTTGATCGCCTTTTTTTCGT
>Ga0334886_1001033_pt1 | contig 35606 bp, 25 predicted proteins | sample GraSluR1_MG_9_FD_207232 | JGI IMG/M metagenome (GOLD analysis project Ga0334886, IMG submission 207232) | Sludge microbial communities from methane-producing bioreactor in Wageningen University, Netherlands - Granular Sludge_27_06-R1 | ecosystem: Engineered > Bioreactor > Anaerobic >... | reverse complement strand
GCCGCGGCGCCGGCGAGTCCGAGAAACAGCAGTCCGAGTTGGCGCTGATGCATCGAGATCGGCAAGAATACGCAGCCGCTCAGTCGGTCCGCGATCGACGGCACTTGCGCCACCAGCGGCGAATGCGGCGGCAGTTGGCTGTAGTAGATTGGTTCGGAACGGTCGCCGGGTCGGCTCTTGAACCAGCGCGCCAGTTGTTCCGCCAAATTGGCGTCGATCGCCTGACGCGCGGCGATCGCCAGCGGTTCCGTCGGTTGACCGTTCTGCGCGAGCGCCAAGAACCCGCAGCCGGCGTGCGCTCGCTCGCAGGCAGCCGTCAGGATCGTACCAAGGTGCTGCGTCAAGCTATGGTCGGAGGCTTGGAACAAGCCGGGAATGCCGGACAGGATGCGCGCCGGCGACTCCGCCTGGTCGATCGAGGCGACAAGACCCGCCTCGACGAGGGCCCGCATACGGGCTGTTTCTGCCAGACGTTCGCAGTCCTCCAACCCGCGAGCCACCCGCTCCAGTTCGAAAACCGTCAGAAGAGCGTCGTCGCAGAGGCCTAGCCGCAACTGGACGCGAACCAGTCCGGATAGACAAGTCGCGAGAGTATCGTCGCCGACTCCGGCTGCCGCGTGTTCTTGGACGTCGAGCAGCATCCTGCGCAACTTGAGCAGAACGGGTTTATCGGCCGAATCCAATCGTGCCGAGAGATAGGCGCAAACCGCTGCGCACCATTCGCGCGGCAACTGCTGTGAACGGAAGAGATCCACGGCCCTTTGAAAATGAGCATCGGCCTGCGCCCAGTCGGCTGCGACGGCATAGGCGTTGCCCAGTGTCAGGTGGCTAAAACCGAGTTCATAGAGCTCGCCGCACTGTTCGCAAACGGCTACGGCGGCGTGCGCATCAGCCACGGCGAGCGCAAGGTCGCCGGTCAGGCGTCTGGCTTCGGCGCGCCGTCGCAGCAGTTCGCCTTCGAGATCCCTGGCCTGACCCAGCGCGCGGACCTTCGTCAGCCCGAGTTCGTAGTTGAAAAGCGCCCGTTCGCCGTCGCCGCGCGCCAGCATGATATCACCCAGGTATTCGTCGGCAATGATGACCTCGCGCTGCAAGCGTTCCCGCGAGGCCAGAGCCTCGGCCGCCAGGACGTTCTCCTCCGCTCTGGCCAGGCGACCTGTCAGCATTTCAAGGCGGCTCAGCGCCAACAGCGTCTTCGGCTCGCGGACCCGGTCACCGAGGCTCTGACATAGCCGCAGGCACTTGTCCAGCGCCAGTTGCGCCTCGGCGAAGCGGCCGATCTTGGTCAAGATGATGCCGCGGTTCAGGTGGAACCAAGACAGAAGCGGCGGCGCGCCGTTCCGCGCGGCCAATTCAATCGCGCGATCGAGCAGGGTGAGAGCTTTATCCCAGCGGCAAGCAGCCTTGTGCAACAGCGCGAGTGCGTTGTGTAAAGTGGCCACCCCGGTTTCGTCGCCGATCCGCCGATACGTCCCCAGGCTGTCGAGATAGAACTCCTCGGCTTTGTCCAGCCGGCCCAGACGCTGGTAGCAGGCGCCCATGGTGAGTTGGAGGTTGGCAACCTCGAGATGCTGGTCGGTCAACGCCAGGTACGCGAACGACCGCTTGGCAACGTCCAGAGCATGCTGGTATTCGCCGCGCAGCATCAACAACGCAGCTTGGCGGACCTGCAACCGGGCGCGTTCGCAGTCCCGATTCTCGATCTCCGTGTCCGACACCGGCGAGTCGGCGCCGTCGCGCAACACAAACCAAGCCTCCTCCAGGAGGCGGTCGGCGCGGTCCGTCCAGCCCAAGTGCAAACACGTCGTCAGAGATTTCCGCAACAAGGAGAGCGTTCTGGCCAACGGCAACTGCGTCCGCGTGTCCGTCGGCAGCGCGCGGCGGTAATACTCATAAGCCGTGTTGTAAGCCGCAGCGTGGAAGTGCAAATCCCCCACGGCTTCCAGACGCGACGATTCCTGGCGCCAAGCACCGGTCGTCAAACCGTCCTGGCTTATCCCTCGCTTGTCCTGTCCTTCGAATTCAGGCATCCATCTGCATCCCCTGGCGAGCTGGTGGATCGCAGATTCAATGTCCGGTCGGCCAGCGGTCTCGGCCCGCCGGTCGAATCACGGAAGCTGCGTAAAAAACAGCAGCAGCGTATTGAACCAATGAACGATCGAAGGTTGATTGCTCGTGCTGTTCGGCGTGGTTTGATTCGTGCCGTTACCGCGGAAACCACCGCCGAGTTCGTCTGGATCACCTAGATTGCTGCCCTGTTCCTGGCCGCCTCCACCCTGATCCTGCGGCGCGGTCGATTGGCCGCCGGCCGGCGCCGACAAGACGATCGGCGTTCGGCCAGGATCAGTCGGCGGGTTGGCGGCCGCACACCAAAGCGGACTCGACACCCCGATACCCAGGATCACGAGGATGGCGACTACCCGTTTCATGCCGTCCTCCTCCGTTGACGCTCAGCAACCCCCCAGAAGTCTCCGGTAGCTGAACCAGTTAAGCAGGCCCGATATGACGTCCGGTTCTACGTTCGTTTATGAGGATACAGAATCCGTCGGCAGCCGTCAACTCCCGACGGCGTGGACAGTTTCCGTCCCGCCGAATTCCGGCAGGCTCCGGGCCGCCGGTTCAGTCGCAGAGCGTTCGACTAGGGTGAATCCTCCGCCTGGGTCTGTAGGCCATACTTCGTGATCTTCTTGTACAGATTGCTCCGCTGCATCCCGAGCACTTCGGCGGTCCGGCTCACGTTGAAACGGTTATCCCTGAGTTTTTGCTGCAGATACAGCGCTTCGGCCTTCGCTTTGAACGCCTGGAAATCGCGGCAGCGAAAGAGATCTTGGGGTGCGTCTACGCCGGCCGTGTGATCGCTCAATACCGGCAGATCGGCCGGCTTGATGACCGGCCCGGGCACGAGGATCAGCAATCGTTCCACCAAGTTGCGCAGTTCGCGCACGTTTCCAGGCCAGGCATACTGGGACAACAACGAGAGGGCTTCCGGCGAAAAGGTCTTGGTTCGGGTCTTCATGGTCCCGGCAAGCTGGTCCATAAAATACGCCAGCAAGAGTTCGACGTCACCAGTGCGTTCCCGAAGCGGCGGCAAATTGATCGCGAGCACGTTGAGGCGAAAATAGAGGTCGCGGCGAAAACCGGAGGCCGGCGCAGCGAGATCGCGGTTGGTGGCGGCGACGATGCGAACGTCCACCTTCATCGTCTCGCGCCCGCCTACGCGCTGGATCGTGCCCTCTTCGACCGCGCGTAGAACCTTGGCCTGAGCCTGTTCCCCCATGTCGCCGACCTCGTCGAGGAACAAGGTCCCGCCATTCGCCTGTTCGAACTTGCCGATTCGCAGCCGGTCTGCTCCGGTGAAAGCCCCTTTTTCATGGCCGAACAATTCGCTCTCGACCAACTCGGCCGGGATCGCGGCGCAGTTGACTTCGACCAACGGGCCGCCGCGGCGAGGGCTGCCGGCATGGATGGCCCCGACGACCAGTTCCTTGCCGGTTCCGTTCTCACCGGTCACCAGGACCGTCGCCTCGGTCGGCGCGACCTTCGCGACGAAATCGCGCACCGCCTGCATCGCCGCGCACTGCCCGATGAGCGGCGTGCTACGGCCCGCCTTCGCGGCGAGTCGCTCGCGGTCCGCGAGGGTCTGGCGGTGTTGCAGGCAGTTCTGCAACGTCACCAGCAAGCGCGCCCGATCCAGTGGTTTTTCGAGGAAATCGTAGGCGCCGCATTTGACGGCCTGGACCGCCGTTTGGATATCGCCGTGACCGGAGATGATGATCACGGGGATCTCCGCATGGGTGTCGCGCACCCGTGCCAAAACGTCGAAACCGTCCATGCCCGGCATCTTGATATCGAGCAACACCACATCGACCGGCCGGTCTTCCAGCACGTGCAGCGCTTGGGGGCCGGTGGCCGCGGTCAGAACTCGATAGTTCTCATAGCTGAGGATCTGCACCAGGGTTTCGCGGATCGCGATCTCATCGTCAACTACCAGGACGGTTTGCAAATCCATCCTCCTCGACGATCTTGGTTGCATGCCGCAACAGGCGGTGAGCCGGATCAATGCCGCCGACGGACATCACATCGCCACCTGAGCGTCAACGCCGCCGCCGGCAGCACAGAGGTCAACATACACCGATCCTCGCACCGACACCATGAAACCTTTACTGCGCGATATCAATCCCACGGACTGGCCCGCTCTGCTGGCGCAACAGGGATTCCCGTCGTATCGCGGCCGCCAGCTCGCTCACTGGTTATACACGCGCGGCGCCATGAGCTGGGACGCGATGCACAATCTCCCGCGCGGCGTGCGAGCGGCGCTCGCGGCGATCTACGACGCGTCCGGCGCCCGAATCCACGAGCGGCAGTCGGCGCCAGACGGCACGCGCAAGCTCCTTCTGCAGATGCGCGACGGGCAAGACTGCGAAAGCGTGATCATCCCGATGAGTCGCCACGCGACGTTCTGCGTGAGCAGCCAGATCGGCTGCGCGATGGCTTGCAGTTTCTGCGCGACGGCTCGCGGCGGTCTGGCCCGGAATCTGAGCTGCGGCGAAATCGTCGAGCAGGTGCAGATTCTTGCCGCTGATCTGGCCGCCGCTCCTTTTGCCCGACACGGCGAACGAGCCTACAATGTAGTGTTCATGGGGATGGGGGAACCGCTGGACAATTTCGCCGCCGTAGCGCAGGCCATCCGGATCCTGACGGATCCGGCCGGCCTCGGGCTGTCCCCGCAACGCATTCAGATCTCGACGAGCGCCCCGCCGCACGCCCTGGAACAACTGGCAGCGTTCGAGTTGCCGGTCGGGCTGACCATCAGCCTCGGCGGCACCGACGATGCATCCCGCCGCAAGTTGATGCCCGTGGCTGGCCGCGCGGGCGTGGCGGCGGTCCTGGACGCCGCGGCCCGCTATGCGGAACGCGTTGACCGCCGGGCTACCATCGCCTGGATCCTGATCGCAGGGCAGACCGATGCGCCCGCACAAGCGCTCCAGCTCGCTCAGCTCGTCGCGCGGCGTCCGTTCAAGGTAAACTTGATCCCTTTGAATCGATTGGACCAGTCGGCGCTGACAGCGCCGTCGCGCGAGCGAATCCTGGCCTTCCAGCGCGTCTTGATCGACGCCGGCGTACCCGCCTTCATTCGCGCCAGCGGGGGACAGGAAATAGACGCCGCTTGCGGCCAACTGCGGCGGCGCCGACTCGCCAAGAGGGACTCCTCAGAAGCCCAGTTCCATTAGAGCAAATCTGCCAGACGAGTCTTCTCGAGCGCGTCGATCAGCGCGGTCTGGGCTTGTTTCCACGCCGCAGTCATGTTGCAGTGACCGACGTTTTCACAGCGGTTGGTATGGCGCAGGCAATGGTTCAAAGCAATGCCGCCCTCACAGACGTCGACGATGTCGCGCAACGTGATTTCCTCGGGACGGCGGCCCAGGCTGAAGCCGCCTTTGACGCCGCGGTGGCTCTTGACGATGTGTTGCTGCGACAGCATCTGGAAGATCTTCGCTAGAAACGCCTCGGATACATCACAACTGCGGGCGATGGATTTGAGCTGGACGGGAGCATCGCCGTTGCGGCGAGCCAGTTCTTGCAGACCGCGGATAGCATACTCGGTCTGCCGGGTGATCTGAAGCATCGCTCATCCTTCCAGGTTGATCGAGATCTGCTAAAGAATGCCACTACCTGCATAAAAACTGTGAATTCGGGTCCGCATTGTCAAAGATCATTTTCCGCATCGGCCGAGGATGGTGCTGTGAAGGGTTTTACGGCCTTTTCGGCCCAAGCGGTTTTTCGAACTCGCCGGGCGATCGGCGGCGGCCGATCCGCGATCGACAAGCTGCGCCAGGCCAGCGTCCCGAGGGGCTGTTTTCGGTCCGGAATCGCCCAAACCGCTTCGGATACGCACGGTGAGGCGAGGTCGGGCGGCCAGGCGGCGGTCGCTACGCTCACCCGCAGGCGATAGACCGTGATCGCATGTCCGAGCTGCCCGAGCATCGTCACGTGCGGTCGCGGCCAGCCGAGACGTCGCAGCCAGCGCCGCCAGGCCGCCGCGAAGGCTATGGGCCCGTTTGGCGCAGCGTCACGGTACCAAGGCGTCGCCGGTAGGCACAACATGCCGTGGAACATGTCGGCGGACGCCGGGTGCATCGGTCGGCCGCCATCGGCGGCAGGCGCCACGAGCGCTCGCCGGCAAGGCAGCAACAGCACGCGGTCGGCATGCCGCAGGACCAGGACGCTCAGGCGAACCGGCGTCGCCGGTTCGCGAACAACGGGCGCAGGAATTAGCTGCGCATTGCCAGCCGCGCCGGCGGCACACCAACGTCGAACCGGACAGTGGCGGCAGACAGGGCCGGCAAGATGGCAGAGGCCCGCGCCGAGATCCATGAGCGCCTGATTCCAGTCGCCGGGTCGGTCCGCGGGAACGTGTGCGTCGGCGAGTTCGCGCAGGACCGCCGGTGTAACGGCGGCGGCCGCCGCCGGATCGCAGCAATGCCAGCGCAGCATCACGCGCCGCACGTTCGCGTCGATCGCCGCGACGCGCTGCTGTAGCCCGATGCTCCCGATCGCGCCGGCCGTGTACTCCCCCACGCCCGGCAGCGCACGCCAGGCGGCCACGGTCCGAGGCAATTCGCCGCCGACGGCGGCTACCAAACGCCGAGCTGCTTCGTGCAGCGACCGCGCACGCCGGTAGTAACCGAGTCCGGACCACGCGGCCAGGACATCGCTCTGATCGGCTTCGGCGAGCGCATGGACATCCGGATAACGCGCGAGGAATTCGGGCCACCGGCGCGTGACGGTCGCAACCGTGGTCTGTTGCAGCATGATTTCGGCCAGCCAGGTGCCGTAGAGCGACGGTTGACGCCGCCAGGGCAGATCGCGCGCGTGAACGTCATACCAGCGCAATAAAAGCCTCCGGCGCGCCTGGATCGCCCCGTGTTGACCCGTCGCCATCGTCGCATCCATTGACAAACGTCGCCCTCCACTCTAAGGATCTGCTGGAACACCAATACGATAACGCGCCAGTGCGCCGCGCGCCGCATTCGTTGTGACCGGGCACCGACAGGCACCAATCCTTGCAACCAGCGCGCAGCCGGCGCCGACGATGACAACCGCGAACGTCCAACCGGGAGCCAGCGATGCCGGTCGATCTGCAGGCAATCCCCCGCCATCTGCGGCCGACCGAATGCACGCTGGCGGGGATGGCCGTCAACCTGGTCCTCACCGGCGCAAAGCTGGCGGGCGGATTCGTGTTTCGCAGCGCCGCCCTCGTTGCGGACGGCGTCCACAGCTTCGCCGACCTGGTCAGCGACGGCGCGGTCCTGCTGGCGTTGCGCGCGAGTCGGCGCCCGCCGGATACGAATCACCCCTACGGTCACGAAAGTTTCGAATCGCTCGGCGCCATCGCCGTCGCCGTCTTCATGCTCGTGACCGGCGTGTTGATCGGGCGCGACGCGGTGCTCCGCCTGCTCAGCGGCGACCATCTCCAGCCCGCCATCCTGGCGTTCATCACCGCTCTGGGTTCGGTGGCGGTCAAGGAGTGGTTAGCGCGCTATACTCTCCGCGCCGCGCACCTGACCCACAGTCCGGCCCTGCACAGCAATGGTCAGATGCACCGCGCCGATGCGCTCACATCGGCAGCGGCGGCTGCCGGCATCCTCGGCGCCGTGCTGGGCCTGCACTGGTTGGACAGCCTGGGCGCCCTGGTGATTTCGGTGTTCGTGCTACGCGAGGGCTGGCGCTTGACCCAGCAGAACGTGCTGGCGTTGCTCGACACGATGCCCAACCTGGAAACGGTTCAGGCCATGCGTCGGACGGCCGCACTCACGACCGGCGTGCGAGAAGTTCTCGACTTGAAAGTGAGGCAACGCGGCGCCGTATTTCACGCCGACCTGCGGGTCGCCGTCGATCCGGAGTTGAGCGTGGCGCTGGCGCATGATCTGGCGCACATGGTCGAAGCGGCGATGCGCGCGGAGTTTCGCGAACTCTCCTGGGTTATTGTGCATGTTGAGCCCCATCTGGCGCCGCCAGCGCCGGCGGTCAACGCAGACGCTGGGCCCGTTCGCCGAGCGTGACCAGGAAGGACAGCCGTCTGCGGCCGCGCTCGACGACGACTTCGACGACGTCGCCGGGAGCGTGCTGCCGCAGGGCCGCGGTAAACTCCGCTAGATCGACGACCGGCGCTCCACCCAGGCTCACCAGGACATCGCCCGCCCGCAGCCCGGCTTGGGCGGCCGGCCCGTCAGCCGCGAGCGCCGCAATCCGGTAACCGTCCCGACCGGAGAAATCAGGCGTCGAACCGAACCAGGTCTGACGATTGCCGTCGGGCGTGGGCGATAGCGGCGGCGGCGCCTGGAAGGTGAAAGGCCCGACTCGTGCGCGGAGATCCTCGACGAGGCGTGCCGTCACTCCCGCGACTCGCGCCAGTCCCGGCAGATCGACCGCGGCGAGACTGTCGGCGGGGGAATTCATCTCCGGGTACGCGCTCGTAAACAAGAACAGCGAAGGGATTCCGCGCGCCAGGAAGCTGACGTGGTCGCTCTGAAAGGAGGCGCCGGCCGGCGCCGCCAACGGAAGACCCTCCGCCGCGGCATGAACCGCGGCCGCGAATTCCACGCATGATTCCAGACCTGCCGCGTGCAACGGACCACCGCCGAGGCGGCCGACGGCATCCAGGTTGATCATCGCATCGACGTGCGCGAGCGGCACCGGCGGCTCGACCGCGAAGTGCGCCGAACCGAGTAGACCGATCTCCTCAGCGCCGAAAGCGCAGAACAGCAGCGATCGGCGCGCAGGCAGTGATGACTCTTCGCATCGTTCACCGCCCTGAGTCGCGCTGGCTGTTGCGTGGCGCGCCACGTGCAGCAGTGCCGCGATCCCCGCGGCGTTGTCACCGGCGCCAGGGTAGTACTCGCCGCAGGCCGGTTCGCCCGTCGCGGTTGGATCGACGCGACCCAGGTGATCCAGATGCGCGCCGACCACGAGCCAGCGATCGCGCAACCCGCCGCGCCCCGGCGCAATGCCGGCGACATTGACCGACCGACCGCCCAGGTCCGGCGGCAACGGTACGTCTTGGCGCCAGTCACCGGCGAAAGCTGGTTGCAGCCCCGCTTCGCCGAACCAGCGCGCGATCAGCTCGGCAGCCGCGCGTTCTTCCTGGGTGCCGGCGCCGCGGCCGGCCAGTTGCGGCGCCGTCAAGGCCGCGATCTCGGCGGCCATCAACGCGGGGTCGGCCGGCATCGTCGCGTGGGCCGGCTGAGCGATCACGATCACGCCCAACGCCGCCAACCAGAGTGGCGACCCGAGCCGTGGATTCTGCACCGAACGATTCATCGCATCTCCCGGATAGCCCGAATCATCCATGAATCATTCGAACTCAACTCAGTAGCCGATCGCCAGGCCCATGCCCCGGGGATCGCTCGCACCGGTCCAGACGCCGGCCGCACGATCGCGGACGATGAGTTGCACGTTCCCCATGAGCGGCCGCGTCCTGAAAGTATGGCCGCGGCGTTCTAGTTCCCTGCGCGTGGACGGCGACATCCCAAACGACTCGTGCCAGGCGTCGGAAGGCGACCACTGATGATGGACGCGCGGGGCGCTGACGGCTTGCCGCGCATCCATGCCGAAATCCAACACGTGAATGATGGCTTGCAAGGTCGCCGTGATGATGACCGAGCCGCCCGGCGAACCGGCGACCAGGACGACATCGTCTCGATCAAGCACCAGCGTCGGCGTCATGCTCGATAGCGGCCGCTTGCCCGGCGCCACCGCGTTCGCCTCGCCCTGGATCAGACCGAACGCGTTGGGCGCGTGCGCCGCCGCCGCGAAATCGTCCATCTGGTCGTTGAGAATCACACCGGTGCCGGCCGCGAGCATCCCCGAGCCGAAGAACAGATTGATGGTCAAAGTTGCAGCAACGGCGTTCCCGTCGGCGTCGACCACGGAGACGTGCGTTGTGTGCTCAGGCTCTGGCGATACCACCGCAGCGGGCACGCCGCCGGCCGGCTCCTCGGCAGGCATCGCGACGCGGTCATGTCGCAGACCGGCGCGCAGACTATCGGCGCGGGCGCGGCTGATCAGCCAGTCAACCGGGACGGTGCTGAAATCCGGATCGCCCAGATACAAGCTGCGATCCCGGTACGCCAGTTTCATGGCCTCGAGCATGGGATGCCAAGCCTCGGCCGAACCGTAGCCGGCGGCCGCCAGATCGAAATCCGCGAGTATATTGAGCATCTGCACGAGATGGACGCCCCCGCTGCTTGGCGGCGGCATACTCACCACCGTATGGCCCCGGTAATGCCCGCGGATCGGCTCGCGCCAGACCGCTCGGTAGGCCGCCAGGTCGTCCGTCGTCAGCAACCCACCGGCCGCCTGCACCGCGGCGACCATTGCGACCGCGATCTCTCCCGTGTAGAACGCAGCGGGACCAGCCTGGGCCAACTGACCCAAGGTCCGGGCCAGGTCGCCCTGCACCAGCCGGTCCCCAGGATCCGGCAGACGCCCCCGCGGCAAGAACACCGCCTGAAAATCGGCAGCCAACCTTCCCAAGGCGTGTTGCTCCGCCAATCGCGCGGTCAGCATCTCGGGCATCGCGAATCCATCCCGGGCCAGCGTAACCGCCGGCGCCAACAGCCGCGGCCATGGCAGGCGGCCGCAGCTCTGGTGCAGCTGCCACAATCCCCGTACCAGGCCCGGCACCGCTACACTGAGCGCGCCGGTGCGGCTGCGGTCGGCCACGACCGCGCCGTCGTCGCCGAGGAACATTCGCGGAGTCGCCGCTGCCGGTGCGGTCTCGCGGGCGTCCAGAGCATACGCGCGCCGCTCGTGCCGATCGTAGCCGACGATGAGGCCGCCCCCGCCGAGGCCGCTCGCGTAGGGCTCGGTCACGGCCAGGACGAAGGCCGCGGTGATGGCCGCGTCGGCGGCGCTGCCTCCCTCGCGCAACACCGCCACGGCCGCGTGGGCGGCCGCGGGCTCTGCGCAGACGACCATGCCGCGTCTCCCGCGCGCGGGCGCATCGACGGCCGCCGCGCCCGCCGCGTGCAGCCCCGCCAGCAACGCGGTGAACACAAGAACGCCGCCAAGGCAATCGTTCCGGCGGCCCGTGCGCCGCGTCGCGCGAAGCGAGGTGCAACTAATCATCGTCCCCTCCGAGAAGTCCGCCGCCGGCCGGGCGCGCGCCGCAGTACCGGACAAATAGCGCGGTGAAGTGCTCGCAATGCCGGCGCATGAGCGCCGCGTCGTAGGCGGCGGTCGCCAAGATGACCGCGACCAGATGCGTGGTCTTCGACGTCACACTCGTGCGCAGGCTGTCGCTGGTCGGCGAACCGAAACCGCCCCGCGCATCGAAAAAACCGAGGCGTCCCGCCAGGTGCACCGTTCCTTTGCGAATACCGGGATACTCCTCGCCGGCCTGGCCGACGCGCAAGGTGATATCGCCCGCCACGCGCGCGAGATCGTACAGGCCGATCGGCAGCAGATAGCAGAGGCTCGCGAGATTGCAGGCATCGACGGCGTTGTTCAGGCGGTAGAGATCCTTACCCTGGAGCACGCGGCGCAGCAGCGCTTCGCTGCTGGGCCGGTAGCGGGAGGGCTCCATGCCGAAGCACTTGTAGAGATCGCGTGCTTCCTGCAGGGCGGCAATCTCGCTGGGCAAGCGGCCGGCGTGAGCGGCGCACAAGGCTTGCGCGAGCGCGGCGGTCTCTGTCCAGACCGCCGGTTCCTGCCGCACGACGACCTCGTCCAGGCAGACAACGCCCGCTTGCACGCGGCCGCTGAGAGGGGGGGCCAGGATGATCCGGCGCCCGTCGGCAAGATCCAGAACGGTGCGCATCGCTGTTACCCGTCCGCGTAGCGTCCGCCCGGACCGTACAGACGCGCGTACTCGTCGCGATAAGCGCCGCTGCGGATCTTCTCCCACCAACTGCGGTTTTCGCAGTACCACTGGACCGTGTGCGCGAGGCCGTCGGCGAAATCCTGGCGCGGCTGCCAGCCCAGCTCGCGCCGTATCTTCGCGGCCACGATCGCGTAGCGCCGGTCGTGACCGGGGCGGTCGGGCACGAAGCGAATCAGCGATTCCGGTTTACCCAGCGCCGCTAGCAGCCGCTTGACGATTGCCAGATTCGGCCACTCGTTGCCGCCGCCGATGTTGTAGATCTCGCCGGCTACGCCCCGGCGCAGAACCAGATCGACCGCCCGGCAATGGTCCGACACGTGCAGCCAGTCGCGAATATGCAAGCCGTCGCCGTAGACCGGCAGCGGTTTGTCTTCCAGCGCGTTGGCGATCATCAGGGGTATCAGTTTCTCGGGAAACTGATACGGACCGTAATTGTTGGTGCAGCGGGTGATGCGAACGTCCAGGCCGAACGTCCGCCGATACGCGCGGCACATCAAGTCGGCCGCCGCCTTGCTCGCGGCGTACGGTGAGTTGGGCGCCAGCGGCGTTTCTTCGGTGAAACCCGGTTCGCCGGCTGGCAGCGAGCCGTAGACCTCGTCGGTCGAGACCATGACGAAGCAGCCGAGCTGATGCTGCAAAGCGCACTGCAGCAACACCTGCGTGCCCCGCGTGTTGGTGTCGAGGAAGACGCCGGGCGCGTCCAGCGAGCGGTCGACGTGGCTCTCGGCGGCGAAATGGACGATCGCCTCGGTCCGCGTTTCCGCCAGCAGCGCCGTCACGAGCCCGGCATCGCGAATGTCGCCCTTGACGAAGCGATAGCGGGGATGGTCTTCCAGGCCGGCCAGGTTCTCGAGATTGCCGGCATAGGTCAACAGATCCAGGTTCACCACCTTGTCGTCTGTCTCGTCCAGCAGGTAGCGCACGTAGTTGCTGCCGATGAAACCCGCGCCGCCGGTGACCAGGATGTTCACGCGTCACTCCTCATCGCTCTTGTTGGCGCCCGATTCGGCCACCAGATTGCTCGCCCGCAGCAGCGACGGGAACGTTCCGGCATCGGTCCACCAGCCGGCCAGTTCGCTCCAGGCGAGTTGGCCGCGTTCCAGATACATGTTGTTGACATCGGAGATCTCGAGCTCGCCGCGTTCGCTGGGTTTGAGGTCGCGGATCAGAGTGAAGACCTGATGATCATAGAAATAGATGCCGGTCACGGCGAACTTTGAGCGCGGCTGCTTGGGTTTTTCCTCGATGCGCACGATGCGGTCGCCGGCAAAGACCGGCACGCCGAAGCGTTCGGGATCCGGCACGCGTTTGAGCAGGATACGCGCGCCGCCCCCCTGCGCCAGGTAGGCCTGCGCCGCGGCGCGGATGTTGCGCTCGATGATGTTGTCGCCGAGCACCACCGCCAGCGGCTCGCCGTCCGCGAAGTCCTCGGCCAGGCGCAGCGCATCCGCAATACCGCCCTCGCCTTCTTGATAAGTATAGTGGAGTTCCTTCAGACCGAGTTCCTTGCCGTTGCCCAGCAATTGTAGGAAGTGCCCGGCGAAACTGCCGCCGGTCACCAGGAGCACATCCTGGATGCCGGCATTGACGAGGCAACGCAACGGATAATGGATCATCGGCCGGTCATAGACCGGCAACAGGTGTTTGTTGGTGATTTTGGTGCAGGGCAAGAGCCGCGAGCCGAGACCGCCGGCCAGTACGACGCCTTTCATACAATGTCCTTTCGGGAGGCGGTTTGCCGCCGGTTGTCCAGGGCCGCCAGCAGCGTTTCCACTCGCCGGCGGTCGATGCGGCCGCCCACCTGCAGCGACGTACCGACGATGTAGCCGTCGGCGAGTCCGCCATATGCCGCCAGATTCTCACTGGTGATGCCGCTGCCCAGCAGTAGCGGACAATCCGGCAGCGCCGCGCGCACCGTTTGCAGATCGGCGAGGGCGGCGGCGGCACCGGTAGCGGGACCGCTGATAATCAGCGCATCGGCCAGGCCGCGACGCCGGAGATCGGCGGCTTCGGCGGCCAGGTCGCGTTCGGCCAAGGGCGCGGCGTGTTTGACCCTGAGATCCGCGAAGATCCCCACCTGGGCAAGCCCGAGCTCGCGGCGGCGGCGCAGCGTGCGGTGCGCCCGGCCGGCGAGCGGGCCTTGATCCGTGAGCATAGCGCCTGTGTGCACGTTCACGCGGATGAACGCCGCATCGACGGCGGCTGCCACCGCAAGCGCCGCGTCGGGATCGTTACGCAGCACGTTCACACCCAGCGCCAACCCGGGTCGCTGCCGGCGCAGTTCCGCCAGGACCACGGCCATGGCCGCGACGGTTTCCGGTGGGACAACCTCCGGCCAGAAAGGCGCGTCATGGAAATTCTCGACGATCGCCGCGCGAATGCCGCCGTCGGCCAGGGCGGCGAGATCGGCGGTCGCCGCGGCAATGATCGGCTTGAGATCTCCCCCGTAGGCGGGCGCGCCGGGCAACGGCGGCAGGTGAATCATGCCGATCAACGGCGGCTGTATCTGCTGCAGGAAGAAATCGCGGCTCCACATGGGGACGAATTATAGCCTGCCGGACTGGGTGATGCACCCACGATTTCTCCACGCGATTTGGCACCTGGTGTGAAACCGCCGCCGCTCGGATATGTCGGGAACTACCGCACGAGCGCCACACGCTGGCTCAATTGCCGCCCGTGGACCACTAGGCGGATCAGATAGACTCCCGCAGCAACGCTGCGTCCCCGCCGATCGACACCTTCCCAGCGAAAACCATGACGCCCCGCTTCGAGATCGCCATCGTGCAACGTCGCCACGAGGCGCCCCGCCAAGTCATAGATACGCAACGACGCGCGGCCCGCCGGGGCTAGGTCGAACACCAAGTTCGTAGCGGGGTTGAACGGGTTCGGAAACGCAGGCAGCAAGGTCGTCACGCGCGGTATCTCGTCGCCACCGGCGCCGCCTGACGGCGGCTGCTGGACGGTCAAGATCTGGTTGACGGCGATATCGCGCAGTACCTGCACATCGCCGTTGGGCCAGGCGATCGTCAAGCTGTCCACGGCCGTGGCGCTGCCCAGGCCGAAGTGAATGCGCGTGGATTCACGCGACGGTCCGCTACGGGCTGATACCTGGCGCATAAACACCTTGTCGCCCGTCGCTGCGCGGAGAACCGCGCCGATCGGGTCGCGCAGTCCCCGGTAGCCCAGCGGATCGATCTGCAGCCAACTGCCGCGAATCATGGTATTGCGCAGAACGACAGGGGGCGCTCCGTCGCGATCCAAGACGATGTCGATGCCGCCGTCTTCGTCGAAGTCGCCCGCCAAGGCGGCCACGGCCGGTCCCTCCAACTCCGGCAGCAGCAACGGAGCCTCCTGCCAACCGCCGACTCCCCTGTTCATTAGAAGCCGGCACGGTTGGCCGTCGCGCACCAAGAAGAGATCGAGTCGACCGTCGTTGTCGAAATCCGCCCAGACGGCATCCTTGACGTTGCCCGGTGTCTTGGTCATCGCGTCGGCTTCGATCACAAAGGTTCCGCTGTACTGGGTGAACAGGACATCCGGCGCGCCGTCATGCGCCACATAGAGATCGAAATCCCCGTCGTTGTCGTAGTCGCCCCAGGCGGCCGTTCCCGCGCGCCAGACCATGCGCAAACCGCCGTGAGTCGCGTTGATCAGACGGTTTGGCAAGCGGTTCTGAACCAGGACATTCTCGCCGAACAAATTGACCATGTAGAGGTCGAGCCGGCCGTCGCCGTCATAATCGCACCAGGCGCCCGCCATGGTCTGCGCGAAGCTGAGTCCGGGCAACGTGGCGAAAACTGAGTAGGCGCTCAGTCGCGTATCGTTCAAATCGGAAACGCCCAGCAGCACGTCGGCCAAGCCTTCGCGCACCAGGTGCAGGTCGAGGATCCCGTCACGGTCGGCGTCGAGCCACACCGCTCCTCGCACAGAATCGAAACCGGCGGGGGCAAACTCGACGGCCGGCGAGAAGACGCCGGGCGAAGTCTGTCTGATGAGCATATCCGGCTGTCCGCGCCGCACGACATAGCATTCCTGCCGGCCATTGCCGTCGATATCCGCCCAGGCCACTGCCAGCGTCGGACCGGGCGCAGTCAGCATCGGCGGCGTTGCCGGCGTGAACTGCCAGCCGCCGTCATTGCGCAGCAGGACATCGGCAGCGTGCTCGCGGCAAAGGAAGATGTCCAGCCGCCCGTCCCCGTTGTAGTCGACCACCTGCCCGCCGCGACCAGGCGCCGACCCGGAGAGCGCCGGGACCTCGACCATGGTCAACGGCGGGTGTGTGTACAACGCGCTCAAATGAGGTGTCGGTCCGGCTTCGGGCACATAGACCGTGGCGGGCGGCGGCGATTGCCACCCTGCCACCTCGAGCCAGGAAACGAGGTAGGAGCCTGCCGCCGGTACATAGACCAGTTGGGTGCCGGCGCCGTTCTTGATGTAACCGCCGGCCCCGGTGATGCGCCAGGCGGCCGGCAAACCTTCCGGTTCGATCGTCAGTTGCACCGGTAAACGGCCGATGCCGTCGCGGAAGTCGAAGGTGACCACCTCGCCGGGCTCGCTGATATTGTCCAGATAGAGCGCAGCCGGCACGCCGCGCCACCAGAAGGCCGCCGGCTCGGTATCGGGACCGAACGCGGTAAACGCAGGAGCGCCGAAAAAATCGGTGTCGTCGCCGATATTCCAGTCGTTCTCGAGATCCCAACGGCCATCCGCCTGCACCAACGTCACCATGTAATGGGCGTGCGGCATCTGATATTCCAAGTTGTTGTTGCCGCGCCAGTCGACGTGCCAGACCGCGAGTCCCGTCGACGGCAGATTGGCGTCGCGTCCGGAGGGCCTGCGGTTCTCGAGCAAGAAGAACTCCGAGGTAACCGTCGGATGCGGCAATACGAACACGTGGTTGCCGGCGGCAGGGGCTTGTTGCGCTGACATCATGCCGTCCAGTAGAACGGTTTCGGCCCAGTTCGACCCGTACTTCAGCGGACCGCACGGATGCACGGGATTGGTAAAACCGGTGGTGCTCATGATGCAATAGACGCCGACGCCGCTGGAAGAACCGTCCTGATCATAGAGGTCTGGCCACTGGCAAAGGGCGTGGCCGATTTCGTGGCAGACCATGCCCAGGTAAAGGCGTTCGCCGAGCGGCGAGATCTGCCAGAGCCGGGCGGTGACGCCATTGGCCTGGAAACCCGCCTCACCGGCCTGCGGCCAGAGGCCCGCACCGAAGCTCCAGCTCGGCGAACCGGCATAGAAGCAACTGACCAGGTCGATGAAACCGTCCCCGTTGGCGTCGTAGAGGCTGAAATCGAAGTCGCGGCGCGCGAGTTCCTCGAGCGCCTCGGTCACGAGCAAACGCGCGCGCCAGCCGACCCCGGCGCTGGGGTCTTCATACCAGGATTTCGGGTTCACGGCGCGGTAAAAGTAGGGCGTGACTTCGTGGGTCAGGTCCAGACGGCCGTCTGAGACATCGAAGTAGTAATCTCGGACGGAACCGTTGTTGAAGTTACCGTTGTAGCCGCGCTGATTGAGGAATGCCTCGACCTGCGCCGGTGTTGTCGACGCGGGCTGATCCGAGAAATCTACCAACAGGGCGATGCCTCGCACTTCCCCATGGATCGCCGGCGTCGGATAGGTCGATTTCTCGCCGTTCTCGCTAAAACCGAGCCTGGTTATTCCCGCCGACGCCGCCCGCCGCTCCGTGATCCTGGCGCGGCGGATCTCCGCCGGCAGGCGCACACCGGGTTGCAGTCCCGCCGGGACCGATTCGCCGGCCGGCACGCTGGTGCTGATCAGATCCTCGCCCGCGGCATCGTAGCGGGCGTAGCAAAGCCAACCGCTCTGAGGATCGCGGATCAGCGTGTAGCCGGCCAAATCCTCGACGTAGTGATCATACTCGTCTCCCCATACCCGCACGCCAAGGGTAGTGCCGTCGGGTTGGTCGGCGGTCACCTGCAAGCCGGCAATCGGGGCGCTCCCGGCCTGGCTCGTCAACACAGCCATGAGGCAACCGCACAGAAGCCACGAGCACCGGAGGCTACTGACGCGTCGCGACATCACGGTCATGATCTCCCCAACATGGCAACCGACACATACACTCGCCGCAGCCACCGGCGAGAAACAAGACTGCCGTAGTGAGCATACGTAAGAACACCTAGCGAAGCAAGGGGTGGAGCAGCCGCATCGGTTCTCCGCCGTCAGCCCGGAAAAAAAGGGGCCCCGGCCTCGGCCGGGACCCCGCGTCAAGGCGGCGGCATCAACACCGCAGCCTTATTTGACGATCGTCAAGCGGCGGCTGTCCGCTCCGCCGCGGGTCTGCAGCCGGCAGAGATAGGTACCCGAGGCGACGGTACGGCCCGCGGCGTCGCGACCATGCCAGATCGCCTGGTGCACGCCCGCCGGCAATTCCGCGCGCACCAGGTCGGCGACACGGCGGCCGTCAAGGCTGTGGATGGACAGGCGGACCGGACCGGCGGCCGCCAGCGCGAAGTGGATCGTCGTCGATGGATTGAACGGATTGGGATGAATCCCCAGCAAGGCCGTCGCGGTCGGCGCGGTCTCAGGCGTCACCGGCGTCCCGCCGCCGCTCTGATTGACTAGCACACGGCGATCACCGGCGACATCGACCAGGACAGTCGGCTCACCGCCCGGCCACGTGACCACGATGCTGTCGGCGACGCTGGCCGAACCCAGGCCGAAATGCAGGATCCGGCTTTGCTGACCGGCGCCGCCGCCGCCGGATACCTCGCGGAGCTGCACGCGGCCGCCGGCAACCAACCGCACGCGAGCCCCGATGGCGTCGCGGTTAGCCGTCGCGCCTCGCAGATCCAGGGCAAGCCAGTGGCCGCGGTCGACGATCTGGTTGTGCAAGGTGACGTTCGCCTCGTTGTAGCGACCGACGTAGAGATCCACGCCGCCATCGCCGTCCAGGTCGCCGCAGGCGACGGCCACACTGGCGCCCTCTGTCTGCGGCAGCAGCATGGCCGAGCGCCGGAGCCCTCCCGCGCCGTCACCGAAGATCAGCAGGTCAGCTTGGCCTTGGCGGGCGACGTAGAGATCCAGCGCGCCGTCATTATCGAAGTCGGCAGCCACCACGGCGCGGCCAGCACCGACGTCGCTAATGGCCGGCGACGCGTAGGTCTGGAAGAAGCCGGATTGGCGGCGAATGTAGACGTCCGCGGCGCCGCTGTTGACCAGATAGAGGTCCCATTCGCCGTTGTTATCGAAGTCCCCCCAGGCGGCATCGCGGCCGGCAGACGGGTCGGCGACCATCGAGTCGAACGAGTTGTCGAAGGTCGTGCCGCCATTGTTGACGACGAGGACGTTGGCCGCGCCGTCGTTGACGACGTAGACATCTCGATAGCCATCGAGTTGGTAGTCGCACCAGCGGCCGGCTTGACCCACGCCGGCGTCCTGCAGCGCCCAATGAGATGCCGGTAACAAGATATAGTGGCCCCCATACAGGTCGCCGTAATTCTTGAACAATACGTTCGGTTCGCCGGCCTGCACGAGATACAGATCCAGCAGGCCGTCGTTGTCGATATCGCACCAGGCCGCAGCGGAACCGGGACCGGAATTGTCCAGGCCGTAGCTGAAGGTGGTCACGTCGGAGAAGACGCCGCCCGTCTGCGCCAACAGGCGGTTCGGTTGACCGGCGCGCACCAGGTAGACGTCGGGCTCGCCGTTGTTGTCGTGGTCGCCCCAGACTCCGGCGCGTCCTGCGCCCGCGTCGGCCAGTTCCGCCGGCGTCATGTCACTGAACACGAGCCCGCTTTCGTTGCGCAAGACCAAGTCCGCGGCGCCGTCGTTGACGATGTGGAGATCGCAGCGGCCGTCGCCGTCGATATCCACGATCACCACCCCCGCGACCGGTCCCGTATGCGCCGCGGGGCCGGCCAGCACCGCAGCGAACGGAGGATTGGAGTAGGTCCCGCTCACGACCGGCGGTTCGCCCGCCTCGCTGACCGCGAACGTCTCGGCCGGCGGATCGGGCAACGTCCAGCCGCCCACCGCGCCCCAGGTCAACGTATATGAACCTTCCGTCCAGACCAGCGTTTGGCGCGGCCCCTCGCCGGCGAGTTGGAAATCGCCGGGACCGGTGAGCAACCATGGCGCGTTGATGCCGTCGGGTTGCGGTTGGATCGTTACGCTCATCGTGCCCAGCGATTCTCGGAAGTTGAATTGCATAACCGGAGCGCTAGGTCCGATCTCATCGACGTAGAGCGCCGCGTCGGTCAGATTCCACCAGCGTGCCGGCGGATTGGTGTCGGGATTGAACTCGACATAGGTCGGCGCCTTCCAGAGGTCCGTGGCATCGCCGTTGTTGACGCCTTGCTCGAGGTCCCAGCGGCCGTCGGCCTGCACCAGGGTTACCAGGTAATGGTAGGCCGGCGTTTGCTGCTCGTCGTTGTTGCTGCCGTTCTCGTCGACATGCCAGATCGCCAAGCCGGCGTCCGGCAGACTGGCGTCGCGACCGGAGCGTTGCCGGTTCTCGAACAAGTAGTACTCCGTTGGAACGCCAGGATGGGCCACCTTGAACACGTTCATCGTCGCGTGCGAGACCTCCAAGGCCGGTTGCAGGCCGGCCAGGAGTTCCGGCACGACCCAGCCGGCATTGGCCCGTAGATACGCGCAAGGACGTACGGGATTGGTGCCGGGACCGCTGCTGCACATCAGGCAGAAGCGGCCGACGCCGTTGGATTCGAATCCGTAGTCGTACAGGTCGGGCCAGAAGCACAGCATGTGGCCGTTCTCGTGGCAGAAGGTGGCCAGAGCGAGGTTGTTGCCGATGTTCGTGATCTGGTAACGGTAGGACTGAACGCCGTCGGCGGAGAACGACACCACCCACGAATGAGGCCAGAGACCGACCGACCAGCCTCCGCTCGGGAAACCGGCATAGAACACATTGATCGCGTCGATGAAGCCGTCGCCGTTCGCGTCGTACTGCTGGAAATTGTGACCCTGGGAATCGAGCTGATTCAGCGCCCAAGCGACGAGCTCCCGGGCGCGCAGACCGTAGGAGACGCTGGGGTCTTCGTAGTAGCTCTTCGGGTGAGGCGCGCGTATATAGGCCGCGGGCACATAGTTCGTGTAGTCCAGGGCACCGCCGGAGACGTCGCGGAAGTAGTCGCGCACTGACCCGTTGTTGCCGTACCCGGCGTAGCCGATCTCGTTCAAGTATGCCTCGAAGGCGCTGGGCGGAACCGAGCCGATCTCGTCCGAGAAATCAATGATCAACGTCAGCCCGCGTACGGCGCCCATGGTCGACGGTTGCGGCGTCTGCGTCTTGGCCGCCAGCATGGCCGCCTCCTCGGCCAAGAAACGCGCGCGCACGGCGTTGCCGGCGGCGGCGCGAGCCTCCGGCACCAATTGTAGGCCGCGCGGCAGACCGGACGGCGGCGTCGCGCCGACCGCGACGCCCGTCGACAGGAAGCTGCGTCCGTCGGTCGCCAGATCGGCATAGCAGATCACGCCGGATTGCGGATCGCGCACAAGCGTGTAGCCGTCGGCGCTTTCGACCCTCTGATAGAACTCATCCCCCCAGACCAGAACTTCCACCCAAGAGCCGTCGGGTTGCGCCAGTTGGAAACGATCGCCGTGGTGCGGCGCGGCATGCGAACCCACGGCGACAAACACCAGGAGCGAACAGGCCAGCCAGAGGATCTGTCGCCGCCAACGGGGCACTGGGGTTTCACGGTTACCAAACATGGGCGTCAACCTCGCTAGGCCGATGTCGGCCGATCATCGTGGAATCCCCGCACGCCGGGGACTTGATCATTGATCATACAAGCCCGGACCGGCGACCGCAAAAAGAACTTGCCAGTTTCATGGCCCGACGGCTTGAAATGCACTTTTCTCCGCGCCGAGCAGAACCCGCCCGGCGGCCGTGTTTTGCACTCCTGCACGGCCCTGAGCAGGATCGGTGCCGCAGAAACAGGAATGACCGGTAACCACGAGGAATGCTGAGCGCACGAATCGTTTCGACTTGCACGGACGCGGCGCGAGGCGAACTGATAAGCCCGGATTAATCATGAAGGACCGCCGCTTGCCGCAGCGGTAACCGGTTCATTCCTCGCCTTGGGAAGCCGGCGCTTCAAAATGGTGCCGGCAGCGAGCCTCGTACATCCCCGTTGCGCCTACTTGGATCTGGTCGCGGCTGGGAGTCAATCGCTGGGTGAATCCGGCCGGATCGCCGCAGACCATACAGATCGCCAGTTGCTTGGTCACATATTCGGCGCGGCATATCAAATGAGGCATGGGACCGAATGGAACACCGCGGTAGTCGAGATCGAGGCCGGCAACGATGATGCGTTTCCCCTGGTTGGCAAGGCGATCGCAGACCGCAACCAATTCCGCGTCGAAGAACTGCGCCTCGTCGATGGCCACCAGTTCGGTGCGGTCATCGATGCGTGCGAGGATGTCCGCTGCCGCCGAGACCGCCACCGACGGCAGGCTCTGGCGGCTGTGGCTGACGATGTTGTCGCTGTCGTAGCGCGCGTCGATCACGTGCTTGAAGATCTGCACGCGCTGGCGGGCGATTTCCGCGCGCCGCAGACGCCGGATCAACTCCTCGCTCTTACCCGAAAACATCGGGCCGCAGATAACCTCGATCCAGCCGGTCTTGCCCTTGATGATCTGCACGTCGTCGTCACCTCAACGATCGCCCGCGGCCGGGCCCGGCCGCCACGCCGACGATCGTTCGCCCTTGCTGTGTGCGATCCGCGATCCAGAGGCCATATGGTAACTCGCCCGCGGGCGGAGTTCAACGGTGCGCCCGCGCGCCACACCGACGACGAGGCCAGCGATTGCGTCGGCAGCCGCAGACGCCCGGCGTAAACACGACTTGGCCGCGCCGGTCGCCATGTGCTAGGATGATGCCGGTTATGCGCGCGTTCATTCCCGACCCCCGCCGTTGCGGCGGGGGTTTCTTCTTTTCGAACTGATCAGTTGAAGAAACCGGGATCGATGCTCAACTCGCGAGCGTCGCTGCGCAGACGTTTGAACAGATCGACTGAGACACCGAGCACCGCGGCGGCGCGGCTCTGGTCGTAGCGAAGGCCCTCGTGTTCGCTGTCGGCGCTGCTAGTGCAAGCGGCGACGTCCTCGCCGAGAGCGATCATCGCGGCGAGTTCGCGGCACTGGATGTCGGGATGGTCGAGCCGATGGTGCCAGCGCACACCTTGTTCAAGGTCCTCGCTGAGATTCCACTCCTTGATCAGGAGGGCGCCGAGATCACCGTGGTCGAAGCCCAGCAATTCTTGCTCGACCAGATGGTAAGGCAAACCTTCCTCGGTGGAGATGGTAAGAACCTGCTGGAAGAGATCGAAATGGCTGCGAGCCAGCACCAGTTGCCCGATATTCTGCATCAGGCCGCCAACGAACACCGTTTCCGGCTCCGCGCGGCGCAGCATCTGGGCCACCTTCTGCGCGGCCATGGCCGACAAGACCGACTGCCGCCAAATCTTCTGGAATAAGAGTCCGGCGCCGGCGCCCAGAAAGACGGATTTCGTAGCCGTCACGAGCGTCCAGTTGCGGATGGTTACGTACCCCAGGCGCACGATCGCTTCGCTGACCGTCTTGATTTCGCGCACCGCGCCGTAAAAGGGGCTATTGGCGATCCTCAAGATCTTGGCCGTCAACGCCTGGTCCATGGCGACCGCCCGCTCGAGCCGCGTGGCAGTCGTATGCGGGTCTTCGATCACCGCCAGGATGTGCAGCGCCGCCTTGGGCATGGCCGGCAGGTCGCCGCTCTGGCGCAGGATCGCCTCGGGCGCCATCGGCGCCGACGGCGGTGACGGCGGCAACGACGACGCCTGGACGGGCCCGCCGAGTACGGCTTCTTCCCAGGCCTGGACGATGGCGTCGGCCTCGGCTTGCGCCTGCGTGATCCGTAGCGCACTGGCCGGCAGCGACGATGAAGGCACGGCGCTGTCGCGCGGCGGTTCCGCGCGATCGCCGGCGGTCTCGGCCGAAGCTGGGGCCGGCGCGTCCGCAGGCCGTGCCTGCCGGTGCACCCATTCCCAGTCGTCACCCGCCGGCGGCACCGGAGCGTCGCCAGCGGCGGGTGCAACCGCGGTTGTGGCCGGCGGCGGCACTCCCGGTTCGCCGACATCGAGATCGGTCGCCTGCACTTCGGTCTGCAGCTGGAGACGGTTGCGCCGCCGGTACATCTCCTGCTTGAGCATCGCGGCGACTTCGCCTTCAGGCAACAGCTCGCCGTTCTGCAGCAGGCGCAAGCGGCCGACCGCGTGGCGGGCGAGGAATTCGGCCACGGTCAGTGCGCTCTCCTGGCCCGGCTCACCGTCCAGATACACGAACGTACTCCAGTGATCCCGCGCCGGCAGAGGCAACACGATGATCCGGCGCTCTTGCGTGCCGCGACCGAGCAGAAGCGTCAGATCCATCGGAAAAGTCTTGATGGGCACCGGTCCGGCGTAGACCTGGCGCTCGCGCGCCACCGCCGCGAAGAGGTCGTCCGGTTCGGTCGGGATCGGCGCCCGCCCGTCCGGCCGGCGGGTCTTGGCTTCGGCGGGCATGTTGAGATTGCGTTCGGCGCAGACCTGCAATCCGGAATGCCACCGCTTGAGCAGCAGCATACGCAATCCGGTCCGGGCGGCCAGACGCACGAAGTAAGCCGGAAACTCGGCCGGCTTGGTCAAACCGTCCAGTTCCGCCAGGCCCGCGCGTAGCATGACCAGGACATCCCTGCCCGCCGGTACCGGTCCCGCAATCTGATCGGTTGGTTTGCTCATCGCCTCGGTTGCGTCCAGCTCGCGGACTCTCTGCTTGAGCCGGCCCAGCGTCTTGAGTATCTGGTCCGAATCGCTGCTCTGGCCAGCCACGCGAGTCCTCGACAGTTGCTGGGTGCTAGACCCATGGTTTCCGGAATTGGATCGGCACGAAGACAGCCTGATTTGACATATTTTTCGCGTGTCACTTAACTTTCGCCCGCACAAGGCGATTGGCGGGCCGATCTCAGCGGCGACAACCTGCCGGAGGCAGCATGACTGTTCGCATCACCAAGGCGTTCGCCTTCGACGCCGCTCACTATTTGCCCAACGTTCCACCGGAGCACAAGTGCGGCCGCTTGCACGGCCATGGCTATCGAGTGGTTCTCGGCTTGGAGGGGCCGCTCGATCCGGCGCTGGGCTGGGTCCAAGATTACGGCGATATCTCCGCCGCTTTTCGACCCTTGCTCGAGCGATTCGACCATGCGCGCCTGAACGACCTGCCGGGGCTGGAGAATCCGACCGCGGAGTTGCTCGCGGAGTATATCCACCGCGAGCTGAAACCGGTCCTACCTTTGCTCACGGACGTCACGGTCTGCGAGAGCCCGACGAGCGCTGCGGTCTACCGGCCCTAATCCGGATCAGCGCACGCGTTCGAGCACGTCGGTGGGAACCCAGCCGACCCAGTCGCCGCCCAGCCCGATCCGCGCCCAACCGTCGCGTTCGCCGCGGATGTCCAGCGTGAGGCCATCGTGGATGCGGAAGACCTCGGGGAAGCTGGACGCCGGCCCGCTGCGAACCGTCACTTCGTCGCTGACGACCACGGCGACGTCTCGTCGATCTTCCTCGTACCAACGGGTCGCGGTAACGGCGGCGGCTAACAGCGTCAGGGCCGCCAGCATCAACCGGCAGCGGCGCCAAGCCGGCGAAAGCCATCCCTGGCGCCACGTCCAGGCCACCGCGACAACGGTCATCCCCGACAAAGCGACCAACAGCCAGGCCCACTCGTCCAACGCCAGCCGATGGGCCATGGCGTCGAGCTGGGCGACCACCGGCGGCAGGCCCTGTCCCGCGAGTTCCAGGTCGCGCGTGTGGGAGCGGATCCAGGCGAGATTGGCGCGGATATCCTGATCCCGCGGCGCCAGACGCTGGGCCCGCAGATAGCTGGCGATGGCTCGCCCGAGTTCACCGCGCCGGGCCAGGGTATTGCCCAGATTGTAGTGCACGACCGCCGCGTCGTTACCCCGCCGCAAGAGTTCCTCATAGCGCTGCTGCGCGAGATCCAGATCGCCGTCGATATAGGCCTGGTTGGCTTCGGCGAGCAGACGGCTCGGGTCGCCGCCCGGCGCCGGCGCGGCGACCGGCAAAGGCCCGGTCGCCGCGGCGGGATCCGCCGCCACAAGACCGATCAGCGCCAGGCTCGCAAGCAGTGACAGCCGCGCGCCGCCGCGACGCGCGGATTCGCCGGTTTTGCGATGCGGCCAGGCGGCCAGCAATGCCTTGACTTCCGCCGCGCGGGCGGGAAGATCGACGGCGCCGCCGCCGCCGAAACGCACTTCATCACACGCGGACATGATCGCGGCCAGCCGCTCGCCGGTCGGCGCGCGACCTTGCTCCGCGCACCACGCCCGAACATCGGCGGCGGTCAGCCCCGCCGCCGCGCGCCCGCTGCGATCGGCGATGAAACGTTGCACCGTCTGAACCAGTTCGCCGACATCGCCGCCACCGCGTTCGAGGCGCTGCAACGCGCGCCGGGCGCGCGGCCACGCCAATCGCCGGCGCTGGCCGACCGGATCCCGTTCGGCGGCGATCAACCGGTTCAGCCGCCAGCGGTACAGACCGAGCAGGATCCACGGCAGCAACAGAACCGTCCACCAGAGCCAGTTCGCCGGCGGCGGCGCCGCCGCTCGGCGCAACGAGCCGGCCGCCGTGTGGATGAACGCCAGATCGCGACCGAGACGAGCGATCTCCGCGCGACGGAAACCGGAGGGGTCGTCTCCGGCGACCGGCAGGTCGCTGGGCAACACGACGATCTCGGGAACCTGCGCCCGCGCGGTCCGATAGTCGCCGACCGCCGGGTCGAAATAGTTCAGCTCGAGCGGCGGCAGAACGAAGCGTCCCTCCTGGATCGGCACGACGACCTTCTCCTCGCGGAGCACCGCCACGTAACGCGGTCCGCTCACATCCTCCTGCAAATCGGTCGAGGCTTCGTACAAGCGCGCCCCCGCCGGATCGGGCAGGTTCAAACCGCGGTAGCTTTTCAGGAAACCGTCGGCGGTGATCACCAGCGTGAGCGCAAGCGGCTCGCCGCGCGCGGCGGACTCGGCGCTGAGCGCGGCGGTCAGTTGGAGTTGGCTGGCCACGATACCGCTGAATTCCGGCGGACGCGGCGCGGGCAACTCGCGGACCTCGATCGACAGCGGATCGGTGCGCAGCTGGCGCGGGCCGCGGCTGCGGCGGCCGAACATCCGCTCGAACGGATCGCCGGCCAGACTCAGCGCCGCCGATTCAATGGTCAATGTGCCGGTCCGGGTCGGAAAAAGCGCGTAGCGGATCTCGGTCACCTCGTAGACGACGCCGCCCACGGTACGCCGATATGAACGCTCCGGCGGCAGATCCAGCCGCCAGAAACCCTCCGTTCGCGGCGGGCTATAGGACGGCCGCTCCCAAGTATTGCGCTGCCGGTAATACCGGAACGTCAGGATCATCTGTTGACCGATCCACACCTTGTCGCGATCGACGTCCAGGGTGATGAACTCCGGGTCCGGCGGTTGGCCTGCCTGCGAACCGGGGCGGGATTCCGGGACCGCCGGCGCACTCGGCTGCGACCGCGGCGGCGGCGACGACGGCGCGCCGGTGGCCGGATCCGGCGCGACCGTGCCGCCGGCCGACCCTTGCGGCGGCGATCCGGAGACGACCGTGATCTTGATCACGTTGGTAGCGCAGCGTTCGTTGCCGGCGGTCAGCAGGACGGACGGAATCTGGAAGCTGTCGTGGCGCTGCACGATCAGAAAGTACTCGCTGGCCGCCGTCATGTAGGTGCCGGCGCTGTCCATGCTGTAGCTCTGACTGGTTCCACCGGCGACGACCTGGACGCCCTCGATCCGCGGCGGTTCGTGCCGCGGCGCTTGCAGAAGCCGACCTTCGGCGTGCACGGTAAGCACGATGCGTTCGCCAGTCGCCACGGTACTGCGATCGACCTCGGCCCGGCAGCGGAGATCGGCCCACGCCGGCGCGGCCCCCAGCACCGCCAACAACACAGCCAGCGCACCTCGCAAACGCCGCGCGGCATGGCAGCGCAACCGGTCGCAATGACGCCGTCGGCCGCCCGGAGCCGGCATCCCGGTCGGAGCCGCGAATCCGTACTGTGCGCGCGCGCGTTCCATCACCATTCTCGTTTGCTACGTGGCACGTCGCCGCGCAGCCGCTGCTGGACCGAACGTTTGAGTTCCTCTTCGTCGCGATCCAGCGCCTGCAACAACTGCAGGGCCTGCTCGCGGTCCAATTCCTGCGGCTCGGCGGGCTGTTCGGACTGTTCCTGCGGTTGAGGTTCCGGAGGATTCTCGGCATCCGCCGGCTCGGATTGTTCCTGTGAGTCCTGCTGGTCCTGCGTCTGTTGGTCCCTCTGTTCTTGCCGCTCGTTCCGATCCTGCTGGTCCTGTTGGTCCTGCTGGTCCTGGGAAGCATCCTGTCGCTGTTCTTGTTCCTTCTGGGCCTGCAATTGCCATAAGGCAGCCTCGAGATTGTGCAAGGCGTCCCGGCGGCCGGGATCGAGGCGCAAGCTCTCCCGTAAGAAATCGACCGCTTCCTGCGGCGCGCCTTGCGCCAAAGCGGTCGTGCCCGCGTTGTACAGGCTCTCCGCCTTCAGGTCGTGGCGGTTGCTCAACGCGCGTGCGCGCGCGAATTCCCGCGCCGCTTCGTCCAGGCGCTCGAGGTGAAACAGGCTTTCACCGACGGCCAGGGCCAGGCGCGGATCATCCGGGGCCTGAGCGCGCGCCTGTTCGAATTCCCGCAAGGCGGTCTCGAAATCGCCGCTTGCATAGGCGGCACGACCTCGCTCCATCGCGGCGGCCCAGCCCGGTTTGACCAGTTCGGCGCGCGCGGTCGTCGCCGCGCTCAGACACAATGCGACGACCGCCGCCAGCGATCTTACGCCCAGTGCGCCGGCGTGCTTCGCGCGCGACGGACGCCGCGCCCGGATGGCGATCGCCAGGCTCAAGTGCAACAACGCCAACCCAAGCGGCCACTGATAGCGTTCCTGCCACCTGGTGATTTGCCGCTGTTCAAACTCCCGCTGTCCGAGTTCCGCGAACACCGCGCGCAAACGTTCGCCGGCCAGCCCGTCCCGTCCGACGCGAAACGCGGAACCGCCGCCGCCGAGCGCAGCCAGCCGTTCCAGACTGGCCAGATCGAGCCGCGACAGCACAAGATCGCCGTCGGAGTCCTTCAAGAAACCGGCCGACCGACCTTGCTCGTCGGTCAGCGGAATCAGACCGCCTGTTTCTTCACCGATCCCCACTGGAATCACCTGGATGTCGGCGCGGCGGCATAATTCGGCCTCCTGCTCCCAGTTGCCCTCCAGGTCCTCGCCGTCGGTCACCAGCAGGATCGCCTGGAAACCGGCGCCGTGATCCTTGCCGCCGCCGGACTCCAGAACCTCGCGGCTGACGCGCAGCGCCGTCGCGAGCGCCGTGCCCTGAGTGGAGATCATGTCCGGCGCCGCCATGCGCAGAAATACCTCGGCCGTCCCCAGATCGGTCGTCAGCGGGCATTGCACGAATGCGGCGCCCGCGAAAAGCACCAGGCCGACGCGGCTCTCGGTCTGCCGCCGCAAGAACGCCGTCAATTCGGCCTTGGCGCGCTCCAGACGGCTGGGCACGACGTCCTGCGCGAGCATCGAGCGCGACACGTCGAGGGCGATGACCACGTCATGGCCGCGCTGGGTCACGGTCACCTCGCTCGCTCCCCACTGCGGCCTGGCCAGCGCCAGCGCCAGCCAACACAGACCCGCCAAATAGGCGAAGCGACGCCAACCGCGCTGGCGCGGAAACCAGTTCTCGCGTTGCGCAACCGACTGCGGTCCCAACAAACGCGTCGCGCGAGCGGCGGCCCGTCGATCGCCAGCCTTGATCGCCAGCCACAAGACCAGCGGCACGGCCAGCGCGACCAGCCAACCTGCGGCGGCAAACTGCATGCCGACTCCTCTCGGCGCGACGTCACGGCAAACGTCGCGTCCACACTTCCTGGAGCAGCGCGGCCAGCACCAGCAGGCAGAAGGCCGGCGCTGCGAACCACCCCGCCAGCTCCCGATGCCAGGTCAGCACCTGCATCTCATAACGACTGGTTTCCAACTGGTCGATCGTCGCAAAGATATTCTTGAGTTCCTCGCCGCTGGTGGCGCGACCGGTAATCCCGCCGGTTCGCTCGGCGATTCGCCGCAGCAGCGCCTCGTCGATGTGGGTCTCGATCTGCTGCAGGCGCGGGCCGAACGGCGTGTCGACCGGGAACGGCGCCAGTCCCTCGCGCCCGACCGCCACGGTGTAGACACGCACGCCGAGGGTGTGCGCCAGTTCCGCGGCGGTCTCCGGCTCGAGCGTGGGCACGTTGTTGACGCCGTCGGTCAATAGGATAACCACTCGGCTCGTCGCGGTGCTGTTGCGCAAGCGTCCCGCGGCCATGGCCAGGCCCAGTCCGATCGCGGTCCCGTCCTCGATCAACCCGCATTCAACCTCATCTAAAAACCCCAGCAGGATCTGGCGATCCAGCGTCAAGGGGCATTGGGTAAACGCCCGCGAAGCGAATAGTACCAAGCCGATGCGGTCGTAGGGCCGGCTGAGGATGAATTCGCGGATCACGTCCTTCGCGGTTTCCAGACGGTCCCGTGGCGCGAAATCGAGGGCTTGCATGCTGCCGCTGATATCCAAGGCGATCATGATGTCAACTCCCTCGCCGGCGATCGTTTCGCTGCTGTAGCTTCGCCGTGGTTGGGCGAGCGCAACAACTAATAACAGCAGCGCCGCGATCACGAGCCAGGGCGCCAGGCGCGCCAGGCGGACGCGCAAACTCGTGGGCAGAGGGCCGAAGAGCGCCGTGTGGGAATGCCGGAGACTGGCGGGCGCGCCCGGATGGTAGTGGCACCACCACAATAAAGCGGCTAGCGGCAAAGCCGCCAACAGCAGCCACGGATGCGCCAGCGTCAACATGCCGCCCTCCGGGGATCCTCCAACGGACCCGAATAGCGTTGCCGCAATTCCTGCCAGGCCGCCGTCGCCGCGGCGAGCGTCTGCGCCGGCGCCGACGTCCAGACGGGCTGGATGCGTACGCCATCGATGCAAGTCAATGCCTCGGCGAGATAATCCCGGCAGTGCCGCGCGGTGATCGCCGGCGGCGCATAGCGCAATCGATCGCAAGCGGCCAACAGGCGGACAAAACCATCTGTTTGCGCCGCGGGCCAGCCGGCTTCGCGAGCGGCCACGGCCAATTCCGTCGCCGTCATTTCGACCGCCGGCAAATGGAAACGGGCCTGCACGTATCGGCGTGCAATGCTCGCCAGGCGGTCCAACTCGTCGCGTCCGTCGCGGCGGACATCGCAGCTCGACCGATCCAGTTCCCGCAGAGCCAACGCCGCCTCCAGCCAGGCGGGCGGCGGCAGCTGCAGACTGTCGAGAGCAGCGGCGCTGCCGCGGCGACGCCAGCGCCGCCGCCCGATCCACCAGGCTGCCGCGAGGGCGACGCACGCGAGCGCCCAGACCAGCCAGCGCGGCAGTCCGGCTAGCTGGCGCGGGTCGCGCACAGGCAGGTAATCGCCGGGATCAGCGAGACGGCCGTGAACCTGCAAGACCTCTCCAGGAGTGCCGTCTTGCCAGGCCGCCCGCCAAGGCCCCAGACGATAGACCCGCCAGAACGAGACGGCGCGCGGTCCGACCGCCGCCGGCAACGCTGCAAGTTCATCCGCTAATTGCGCTTGAGCGGTCGGTGCGCCCGCCGGTTCGAGCCAATCCACGTCGACCAGCATTGTCTCTGCCGGCATAGATTCGGCGTTTTGCGGGCCCTCCACGACCACGGCGACCAGGTCCCCCAGTTCGCCCGCGCCTGGCACGACGCGCAGTTGGAGCGCCTGCGGCGCCTCGGCCTGCCAGGAAAAACGCGCGATCGCCGTGTCGGCCGGCGCGTGTGATCCGCCCGCCGGACCGAGACCCCGAACAGCCGACCGGTCCGGGGCCGGCGCGGCAAACCCGGCGACACCGCCGAATCCCGGCGGTGTCATCGCCGCGGCGAGGCCCAGCAGCAAAGCAGCCAGACCGGCCGCCGCGACACGCGGCAACCGCGACATCAGCGGCGCCCCCCGTGCCGACGGCGTCCAACGCGGGCGGCGAAGAACCGCAGCAATGGTTCGACATAGCTCTGCGAGGCCATGACATCGACGCGATCGACGCCGGCCTGCCGCAAGATGCGCTCGAGCCATTGGTCGTGCCGTGCACTTCGTTCACGAACCTGCTCGCGCACCGCGGCGACACTCGTATCAACCAAGAGCTCGCGCCCCGTTTCCGCATCACGCCAATTGACCAGGCCGACTGCCGGCAGATCGTTTTCGCGGCTGTCGCGCAGCCGCACCGCAACGCAATCGTGACGACGCGCGACAGTACGTAAACTCCGCGAAAAGTCTCCGGTCCAGAAATCGCTGACGAGGAACACCGTCGCCTTCCGTTTGAGCACGCGGCCGATCAGTTCCAGCGGCGCTTCCAGATCAGTGCCGCGGCCGACGGGGCGATAGGTCAACAGCTCCCGGATCAGGCGCAACACGTGGCTGCGCCCCTTGGCGGGGGGGATGTACTTTTCAACGTGGTCGCTGAACAGCAGCAGGCCGACCTTGTCTTTGTTGCTGACCGCGGCGAAGGCCAGCACGCCGCAGAGTTCCGCCGCGATCTCTGCTTTGGTACGTTCGCCGCTCCCGAAAAAACCGCTGCCTGAGACATCGGCCGCCACGACCACGGTCAGTTCTCGCTCCTCCGCGAAGAGCTTGACGTAGGGTGCGTCGGCGCGAGCGGTGACGTTCCAGTCGATCGACCTCACATCGTCACCGGGCACGTACTCGCGCACCTCGCGGAACTCGACGCCGCAGCCGCGGAACACCGAGTGGTACTCACCGCTGAAGACCTCGTCCACCAGACGCCGCGTGCGAATCTCGATCCGACGCACGGCCGCGAGGATTTCCGGCGGAATCGCGGTTCCTGCGGTTCGCGAGCGGTCGTACGGCGAGCGGTCAGGTTCTCTTCCTGCGATCATCATGTCCCATCCCGGCCCGTTTAGTCGTTCCCGCGCAGACCGCCTATCGCAGCGGGCTAGGGCACCGCGACGGTCTCAAACAGCATGTCGATCAGCGCATCGCTGTCGAGATCGCGCGCTTCAGCTTCATAGGAAAGCAGTAGCCGGTGGCGCATGGCGCCGTGTCCGACGGCCTTGATGTCCTCGGGCACCACGAAGGCGCGTCCCTGCAGCAGCGCCCGCGCCCGCGCCAGGCGGACCAGAGCCAGGGTCGCCCGAGGGGAGGCGCCGTAATTGATCAGCGGCTCGAGATCCAGTCCATAGCGGCGAGGTTCCCGCGTGGCGAACACGAGATCCAGAATATAGGTTTTGATCTTCTCGTCCACGAAGACGGCCTCGGCGGCGCGACGGAATTCGGCGATGTCCTGCGGGTCGATGACCGGATCCGCCTGCGGGGCCGCGCCTGTGCTCATGCGCTCGAGGATCAGCTTTTCCTCCTGCCGGTCGGGATAGCGAACGCGCAACTTGAGCAGGAAACGATCGACCTGGGCTTCGGGCAGCGGGTACGTCCCCTCCTGTTCGATCGGATTCTGCGTGGCCAGAACCAGGAACGGATCCGGCAGGGGGAACGTCTGCTCGCCGATCGTAACCTGGCGCTCCTGCATCGCCTCGAGCAACGCGCTCTGCACCTTGGCCGGCGCCCGGTTGATCTCATCGGCCAGGATGATACTGCTGAAGATAGGCCCCAGCTTGACCGTGAAGTCGCCGGTTTCGCGGCGGTACACTGTCGTGCCGATGATATCGGCCGGCAGCAGGTCGGGCGTGAACTGGATGCGGCGGAAGCCGGCCTTGACCGTCTGGGCCAGGGTACGTACGGCCAAGGTCTTGGCCAGCCCCGGCACGCCTTCGAGCAGGATATGGCCGTCGGCGACCAGCCCCAGCAGCAAGCCTTCGAGCATCTCCCGCTGTCCGACGATCACCCGGCCGGCCTCGTCCAGGACCTGCTGCAATCGGGCTGCAATCGCTTCGGCCTGACCCTGGTCCAGGGATTGAGTCTGCATGCTGACCTCATGGGGAAAAAGGAGTTCGCCGCCCGGGACCGTCGGCCACCGCGGCCGGCGCCCGCGGCCGAATTCTACGCGCGCGCGCGCTCCGGGTTCCCGCGGCAACGCGCGTCTCTGCCGACGCCGTTACCGAGACGCCCCGCGCCGACGCCGGCCGGCGCCACCGGTCGGCGCCAAGTGTAACGTCAGGCTTTTCCCTTGCCAAGAACGGTTGCGGGCGGTTGAATAATCGCCGAAAACATTGGTTGTCGCGCAAGGAGATTGGTTTGCGACTCTCTGCCAACAAGATCGAGTACCTGGCGGACCGGATCCTGGACTTGCTGCAGGAAAGTGATCTGATCCATCTGAGCGCCAACGTCGAGGCGGTCTGGAAGACCGTCGCCGACACCATTTTCGCCGATATGCGCGAAGAAGCGGACATCGACGCCGAAGTGGAGGCGCTGTTGGCCAAGCACAAGTATGAGATCCAGAACCTGGAAATGGACGTGTCCGACCTGAGGCGCAAGTTCAAGCGCGAGGTTGCCCGCAAACGCGGTTTCACCCTGTGACCTGAGAGAACGACCATGCGCCTGTCCGAAGAACGCATCGGCGTGATCGCCCGCAAGATCGCCAACAACCTGCTCGACGAGGAACTCATCGACCTGGAGATCGATGAAGACCGCTTCGTCTTCTTGTTGGAGAGTTTGCTGCTGAAGGACCTGCGAATCGAGGACGAGATCGACGAGGAAGCCGCCGCCTGGCTACGCAAGCATCGTTCCCGCCTGGAGGAAGGCACCACCGAGTGGGAGGTGGAAATGGAACGCGCCAAAGAGGAGTTGGCCGTAGCCCGCGGCTACGTGATCCGCTGATGCGGATCTTGCTCGTCACCCCGTACCTGCCCCACCCCCGCGTCGGCCACGGCGGCGGACAGGCGATCCGCAGCCAGCTGCGAGCTCTCGCTCAACGCCACGACTGCCTCTGCGTAAGCTTGCTGCGGCACGGCGAGCAAACAGAGGTACCCGCGGCCGCAGATCAGGGTTTTCGGCTCGCGACCGTACCGTTTCTCGACGCACGGAGCCAAGGCGTCCGCCGGCTCCAGCTGATCGGTGTCCGCCTGCTCGCCGCGGCCAGAGCCGCCGGCGACAGGTATCCGTACTACGTGGCCAAGTATCATTGGCCGCCGCTCGTGCGCGCCGTGGTCGAAGCCGCGGAAGCTTTCCAACCCGACGTGATCCAGGTCGAGTACCTGCAGCTGGCGTATCTGTTGCGCGAGCTGCGCCGCTGGCGCAACGCCGAACCCGGTGACCGGCGCCCCGCAACAGCCGGACCGCGGCTGGTCTTGAGCAGCCACGAAGCCAGCTCGTTGCCTCGCCGCCGCCGCGCCGCCGAAGCCCGCTGGTGGCGGCGGCACGCGCTGCTGGCCGAGGCCGCCGCCTGGGACCGCCTGGCCCGCGACGCCAGCGGTTGGGCCGACGCGACCTTGTGCGTCACCGAACAGGATCGCCGCCTGCTGGCTGCAGCCGGCGGCCAGCGCCTCATCACGGTGCCGCTGGGTGTCGATCTCGAGACCGCGAGCGCCGAGCGGACCGCAGCGTTGCGACGCGTGCTATTTGTGGGCAGTTTCCAGCACCCGCCTAACCGCAGTGCCGCGGCCTTGCTCTGCGATCGGATCTGGCCGCAGGTTTTCGCGGA
>Ga0334886_1001025_pt1 | contig 35777 bp, 32 predicted proteins | sample GraSluR1_MG_9_FD_207232 | JGI IMG/M metagenome (GOLD analysis project Ga0334886, IMG submission 207232) | Sludge microbial communities from methane-producing bioreactor in Wageningen University, Netherlands - Granular Sludge_27_06-R1 | ecosystem: Engineered > Bioreactor > Anaerobic >... | reverse complement strand
ATATGCTCTGCCTAGGGACGGGCTGCTGGCACAGCCCTTAACTTGGGGTCATACTCCGATACCAGAAACGGACTTCGGTTTAATCACCCAAGAATCCCCTGCCTTTAGGCATGGGGAGTGTCAATCTGGAGCAGCTCGCACGTGATGCAATCGAAGTGACGGAGTATCTTCGAAAGCGTTTCGATAAGAGGAAAATATACATAATGGCCCATTCCGGAGGAACTGCGTTCGCAATACAGGCCGCAGCAAAAGCACCGGAGCTCTACCACGCATATATCGGTATGAGTCAGACTTCCAGTCAGATCGAATCTGAGAGACTGGCATACGGCTTCTTGCTCTCTAAGTACAGAGAATCGGGGAATGCGCGAATGCAGAGAAAGCTGGAGAAATTCAGAGTTTTCGAGTCTGAATCCCAAACGGTGTCGTTTTTCAAGTCCCCGGTACGCGATCAAGCGATGCATAGACTCGGTGTCGGAACAATGCGAAACATGAAATCGATCTTCAGAGGAGTCTTCCTGCCTATTATGTTGTGCAGGGCTTACACGTTTCGTGAGAAGATCAGTATCTGGATCTCAAAACTCTCTTTCATAAGAAAGACAGATTTGATCCATCAGCTTCTACATACAGACTTGACTTCGAAAGTTCAGCGCCTGGATATTCCCGTGTATTTCTTCAGCGGAGCATACGATCTTACGGTAAACCTCACACTATCGAAAGCCTATCTCGATACGCTTGAAGCTCCCCTGAAGGGTTTCTACACATTTGAGAAGTCCGCCCACAGTCCACTTTTTGAAGAACCTGAAAGAACCCGGCAGATTCTCAGGGATGACGTCTTGACCGGGACGAACCGACTCTCGGATATACATCGATAAGAACGCAAAAACACTTTCTACGTTTTAAGGCTTTACAGGAGTTGCACAAATGCGATTTCGTATGCTATTATATCTTTTAGATATATATCTTCAAGATATAAGGAGTGATAATGTGACCCGATCAAAGAAAACCAGATATGCGATTCTTGGCATTCTAAGTCAGGAGAGTCTTTCGGGATATGAGATAAAGAAGCTTATAGAGGAGAGGCTGAGTTTCTACTGGAATGAAAGCTACGGTCAGATCTATCCAACTCTGAAAGAGCTTCAAAAGGAAGGACTTCTCGAAAGCAATAAGGTGAGCCAACAAGGAAGGCCAGACAAGAATGTCTACAGGTTGACAGAAAGTGGACTGGCTATCTTGAGAGACTGGCTTGAGGAACCGATAGACAGCGAATGGTTGCGACTCGAACTTCTTCTTAAACTCTCATTTGGGAATCAAACTTCCATGTGCACGAACAGAAAACGCATCGAAAAATTCAGAGAAAGCGTTGAGCAGAGACTCAGGCTGATGGAGCTCTTCGAGTTGAACCTAAAGGAAGTGATCGACGACCATCCCGATCACCCTTATCAGCTGGTAACAGTCATTTTCGGAAAAAAGACTTATCAGGCATGGCTTGATTGGTGCGAAGAAGCGTTAGCACTTCTGGAAGATTCTGAAGCAAAACTGGAGGCGGAAAACAATGGTTAACAAAAGGCAGAGAGTTAGAAAGGCTGTACTGATAATATCAATGATCCTCTTTCCGATAACACTCAATTACTTCTCTCCGTATCTTATTGTTGTCGGAGCGGCTCAGGGCATAGTTGTGGGAAGTCTCGTCACTTTCGGAGCGCTCTTTATCTCTTCTCTCTTTCTTGGAAGACTCTTCTGCGGTTGGCTCTGTCCCGCTGGCGCACTGCAGGAGATGGCCTTTCTGGCAAACGATAAGAAGGTCAACGGAAAACGGCTCGATTGGATCAAGTACCTTCTAATCTGGTCGCCCTGGGTTACGACGATCGTCTTTCTTCTTATTTGGAGCGGTGGAATAAGGAAATTCGATCCCCTGTACTTGACAGAGACAGGTATCTCTGTCTCAGAGCCAGCCAACTATATCATATATCTTGCGGTGGTGGGGGCATTTCTGGTGATATCTCTGATCGGAGGAAGAAGGGCGGGATGTCACGCTGCTTGCTGGATAGCTCCATTCATGGTTCTTGGAAGAAAGACCAGAAATATCTTCGGCTGGCGTAGTCTCACTTTGACAGCCGAGCCTGAAAAGTGTGTTAACTGCGGTATCTGTACGAGCGTCTGTACTATGAGTCTGGATGTTCAGAAAATGGTGGCCGAAAGAAAGATGGAGCATAGCGAGTGTATTCTCTGTGGTCAATGTATCGACTCATGTCCGAAGAATGTGATTTCCTACTCATACTCAAGAAGTAAGCGCGATCAGTAAGACTACGTATTCTCTTGTGAGAACTAACCTGCAATTAGTGCAACTCAGATCAAGAATCTTCTTCTCTCTTACGGTATATTATTTGCAGGAGGGATTGCTGTGTACGAATGGCACGAAAAGGTTCAGCGGATTATTGAGCTTATCGAGCTAAATCTCGAAGAGAGTCCGTCTCTTTCTGAAGTCAGTGAAAGGCTATTCTATTCGCCTTTCTACTGCACAAAGAAGTTTCATGCCCTGACCGGAATGAGACTGAGAGATTATGTCAGACTTAGAAAGATCTGTAAGGCGGCACTGGAGCTGCGCGATAGCGAAAAGTCAATCGGAGAAGTGGCGATCGATAACGGGTTCTCTTCTCAGGCGGCCTTTAGCAGGTCTTTCAAGAAGGCTTACTTGGTTACGCCCAAAGAGTACAGACTATCGCCAAGACCGATCCCGCTTCTGCTGAAAAGGATCGTGTTCGATCCCTACATTCTCGGCATCAAAAGGAGGCAGAACTTGAGCGAAAGAGAACTGGAGAAGGTTGAAGTAAGGATCGAGAAATCACCCGCACACTTGTTCATTGGAATCAGAAATATTCAGGCGGAAGGGTATTTCCACTTCTGGGAGCTTCAGGAGAATACTCCCGGTATGGACTGCCACACAGTGACCGGTCTCCTCGAGAGTATACCAAGCCTTCACGGTCAGATTGGAGGTTGGTACTTCGAAAACGGAAAGCGCGGTTACCTGTACGGAATTGAAGTGCCGGCAGACTACAGCGGGGAAGTTCCCGAAGGTATGGAGTGCATACACGTTCCCGAGAGCGAATACGTTGTTTTCTACTATCCACCCTATGTCTATGAAGAAAACAACTGCGAAGTCATGTCATCGGTAAATGAGCTTGCCTGGGGATGGAATCCCGCAGACTATGGTTACGAATGGAACTATGAAAGACCGATCTACCAGAGAAGCGATCCCGAAAACTATGGCTACGCCGTCTGTCGCCCCGTAAAACCTCTACAGAAATAGTAGAACTCACGTAAGTCCCTGGCGCCGGGGATTCGTTATTCCGAGCTTTAGAGAAGCACTCGTATATACATACGTCCATACGTCAAATGCAGAAGTCGAGATCGCTGTAGATTCTTCGCCAAGCTTACTCCAGAAAGACAAGACTCGACAAAAACCCGGGATACGCATTTCTCAAGCTTTCTTTCCCTTTATCGTGACGGAACAGAGTAAGGTCCAGTCGTTTTTTCCAAGCTTCGGTATGTTCTATCCGAAATAGCATAAGAGTCACTGTTGGCAGTGCGCGTCTTTTCGGGTAAAGATGTTGTACTATTATCTTGTAGGTCTAAATGGAGGGAAATCCGTGAAGATAACTATTATGGACGGTGCCCGTGAAGGCGACGATTCATTCGATAGGTATATGGAGGGACTAGTACTGACTTTGAAGGAATCACAAAACGGTCTAGACTACTTCAAACTCAGAGATCTTGAAATCAAGCAGTGCATTGGCTGCTGGGGCTGCTGGGTAAAGACACCCGGAGAGTGTGTAGTGCCGGACAGTACAAAGGATACAAGAAGATCAGCAGTCAATTCTGATCTCTTGATCTTCGCTTCACCCCTTGTTCTTGGTTTCACAACGGCGATTCTGAAGAAGGCGATTGATAAGATGATCCCGATTGTCCACCCCTACTTATCGATAAGAGAAGGCGAGATTCACCACAAAAAACGATACTCGAAGTATCCGCTTCTTGGAGTGATTGTTGAGGAGGAAAAGGACACGAATGACACGGACATCGAGATTGTAAAAGAGATCTACAGACGACTGTCTATTAACATGGCGTCAAGGGTGGCCTTTTTTTGCTCAACTTCACGACCGGTAGAGGAGGTTGCTCATGAGATTAGTAATCTTTAACGGTTCTCCGAGAGGGCTGAAGAGCAACTCCCTGACAATAATGAAGCACTTCCAGGAAGGAATACAATCTTCCAGCAGTGAGAATGAGGCGGAGACAGTCAATTTGATCGAGTATCAGAAAGACTACAGCCCTATTCATGAAAGGCTAATAAAGGCAGACAACGCTCTCTTCGCTTTTCCTCTTTATGTTGACAGTATGCCGGGATTTGTAATGGGGTTCTTCGAATCGCTCTTGGTCCTAAAAGACTCTCTTAAGGGGAAAATTTTCCTATTCTCTATCCAGTGCGGCTTTCCCGAGACCATTAATCTTCGTGCGGTCGAGAAGCTCCTCGAAAGGCTCCCGGGCAAACTCGGAGCAACATACGGCGGCTGTATCTGCAGGGGCGGTATGGAAGGGGCGAGGTATATGCCTGAAGACTATCCCGCATTTCAGAAATATCGGGAACTGGGTAAGATCTATGCCGAAACCGGTAAACTGGATCCCGAAATCCTTGTAGAACTTGCCAAACCCGAAAGGATACCAAAGCCCATGATGTTAATCGCGCGAATGCTGAACTTTACAGGCATCTTCAACGGTTACTGGAATAGACAGCTGAAGGCAAATAACGCTTATGATAAGCGCTTTGCAAAACCATACAAGCCCTAGCATTTGATTGGCGACATTTCTACCAATAGCGTTTCGTTACCAGTCCGGAGCGTATTCACTAATATTCAGGTCTCCTGTATGATTCGGAATCAGAATTCGATACCGACAGGCCGTGATACTATTCCCGTTTCTTCATTTGGCTGGGCTAAAGTGAATGACCTTATCCATTAGTATCTCTTCATATGACGGACCGACACCAGTCTTGGGGTTCACGTAAGATCTGAATGCTATTTTGAGATTGTTGTAGGTCATCCGGTGCGACGCCGGTTCTTCAGGTATTACAAGACAGTAGTCTTCATCATTAGGGTTTGACCTCGCTACTTTCCAGACATAGAAATACCTTGCATTGGGATCATCGGGTAGAAACCTCTCGGCGCTTCCTATAAGACCAAGCTTGCTTTCGGCGCTTCGTTCACTGTCAACACTTGCGAATCCGTAGAGGATCTTAGACTCTAGAGGTAGAAGATCTTGAACGAGATCATCGGTATAAACGGTGAAGCTCGAGTAAGTTGCCTTGCCGGTTAGAGGACGGACCGGACCGAAGACTATCGCGAAATCCTCTGGATCGTCTTCCATCAGGAAAGAGTCCGTCAGGAAGTACGCAGAATCCCTGCTGTCGCCAAGAACATCTGTCACGTTTTGAATGGCGATGTAACTCAGGTCTACGAATCTTCCAGTCCTCAAGACTTCCGCCTTCAGATACGAGTATTTCTCAATGATTGCTGCTTCCAGCCTATCCATAGTGGGCTTCAGATCAAGCTCGGAATAGTCCCCCGTATCTCTTGGAATCATGCTTGGTATAGGGAATGGATCAAGTTTCACCGGTGCTGAAGGTGTAACGCGCAGGAGCCATCCCCTGTGGTTATGGCTGTAAGGCGGTCGAACGAGAATCTTGCCGTCTACCGCAACGGGCGTATCTTGAGTATAAGCGCTATCTTCAGGGTTTTTGAAGAAAGCAAAGCGTATGCCAAAGATGAACTCGTCACAATCCTCTTCGATACCGAGTTTTAGAAGCGCTGATGGAATTGGCTCGGTATTGATAATACTCTGTGTGAAGCCGACTTTAGCCGCAGCCGCTCTCATTAGGGCGTCGATATTCCTGTCAGGAGTAGATATAATGATTGTCGGCGCGTTAAAGACAGTTCCTGAAGTCTCTTCGAGGATTGACTCTCCGGTCTTGATTCTTGTCATATTGATAGTGTCTCCGACGCTTGCAAAAACCCGTTCAGGAGCACTCTGCCATGGCAGGCTTCGATACATAAGGAATGTCACGTAACTAAAATAAACGAGCTCCGGAGGAGTCCATCCAATGAAAATGATAGCCTCGTCTTCCTGGAGTCTGAATGTGAACGGGGCAGAGGTTTCAACTGTTTGAGCCGGTGCTGGTGGTAGAAAGTAGGTGCAGTAAGGGTTAGAGGCATTGTTGCCGTAACAGCTTGGGATCAGGTAATTTGAAAAGAGGTCAAGCAAATCCAGTGCATAAACCATGCCCTGCTGAACTATGAATCCGTCTTCTTGTAGCTCTTCGATGAAGCTGTTAACGTTTTCTTCTGTGAAGTATGGATCTAGAGAAAATGCCGAGATTGACAGTAATACTAGCAGAACCAACACGATACCCTTCATCTACGGTTCCCCCTTTGGCAGATTTTTTCTGCCCTTTCCTGTAATTCTCGGTGCGCCCATTAGGAGATCAAAGAAACGAATACCTGCAGATTCTGGAGTTCTGAAGTCTAGTATGAACTCTATGCCAGCACGAGTCTAGAAAGAGAGAGAATCGGTTGCGCTTATAATGTCTGACTTTGAGAGAGAAGTCATTGTGAGAGGTCGCAACTGTCTCAGACGACTATAGATAGCGGTGCCATAACTGGGCACAGAGTGAATCCCAGAGAATTATATCACTGTGCTCAATTCAATCCAAAGCAACAGTAACCGTTGTTGAAGACTCCGAGGTAAGGATTTGGAGGTTCCGAGCAAAGAAAGAATATGCAAGGTTGACCACCGTGGCAGGTACCATATATTCAAAACAAAAGAACGGAGCATTAGAGACGAGCGTGTTCGCGAGAATCTCGTCCGCAACGAGTTCCTCTGTCCCTTCAGACCTGAAACTGATATGTGAACACTTGGAGTTTAGCTCGGTCCTCTACGGCTTAGGTTCTTATTGTCTGGAACTAACGCTGTTATTTGTCAAACTAATGTCAGAGTTGATTGTTATGCTCTAGATTATATAGATGGTGCAACTCCTGATTGGGATGGTCTATTAGCTATATACTGATAAGCCGCGATACTCCCTACCAGGCAGAATCCCATAAGATCTGTAGCCCAGCCCGGATAGATGAGCAGCAGCCCACCCGTGATTGTCGCCAGCCGTTGCCAGAAAACCATTGTTCTGAACATGAATCCCTCCATGCCTGCCGCTATTCCAAACATTCCGACAAGAGACGTGATTACTATAAAGAGCGTCTCCATTAACAAAGAAGGGTTTGAAAGAGCCGCCGGTGTCAATAGAAGGTTCGGACTCAGAGCAAAGATGTATGGAATGATGAAGGCTGTTATGGCCAGTCGAGTTGCAGTAATAGCCGTTCTCAAGGGATTGGATTTAGCAATCGCAGCGCCAGCATAAGCGGCCAAAGCTACCGGAGGCGTTATATCCGCAACTATCCCGAAATAGAAAACGAACATGTGCGCAGCTAGCAAAGGAACTCCAAGTTTCACTACTATTGGAGCAGTTATCGTAGCCATAATCACATAGTTGGCCGTAGTCGGCACACCCATTCCAAGGATTATACACGCGATCATCGTAAGGAAGAGAGCGATCAGAGGAACTCCACCGGAGAGATTAAGCAAACCTGTAGCGAGCTCAAGTCCTATACCAGTTAACGTTACCGTACCGATAATTATTCCCGCGACAGAACATGCAATCGCAACGCCAATCGTGTTTCGCGCACCATTCTCTAGAGCATCTCCGGCACTCTTGAAGCTAATACGCGTGTCTTTTCTGAACATACTAACGATAATTGCCGAAACTATCGAGTAGAAAGCTGCCATTGCTGGAGTGAATCCTGTCATCATCAAGTAAATAATGACGAAGAGAGGTATCAACAGAAATCCTTTAGTTAGCATCAGTCTGGCGAAATTCGGTATATCTTTTCTGTCAAGACCCTTCAAACCGAGTTTCTTGGCCTCGAAATGAATCATGAGGAAGATACCGGTGAAGTACAGGCCGGCTGGTAGAAAGGCTGCAATAACAATATTGGAATAAGGAATTCCGGTAATCTCAGCCATAAGAAAAGCTGCCGCTCCCATTATAGGAGGCATTATCTGGCCTCCCGTGGAAGCCGTAGCCTCGACTGCGGCAGCAAACTCCGGTCGATAGCCAATCTTCTTCATCATTGGAATTGTGAAGCTTCCTGACCCAACTGTGTTCGATACTGAACTGCCTGATACCATACCTTCAAACGCGCTTGAAATAACGGCCACCTTGGCCGGTCCACCTGTGGCAAAACCAGCAATCGCGTTTGCGACATCAATAAAGAATTGCCCGACACCGGTCTTCTCGAGAAAAGCTCCAAAGAGTATAAAGAGAACGATAAATGTCGAACAAACGCCAAGAGGAATACCGATAACTCCTTCCATTGTGTAGAACAGATGTACAACTATTCTCCTGTAAGAGAAACCCGAGTAGAAGGTGTAAGCAACAAATGCCAATACAACTATAACGATCGGCAATCCGACAGCTCTTCTGCAGATCTCAAGGAGTATCAAAATACCTACAATTCCAACTGCTATTTCGAATGGGGTATACATCCCTGCTCTGGCAGCTATCTCGTGGAAGTTCACCACATAATAGAAAAAGGAAGCGGCTCCCACACCACCCAGCAAGAGGTCGTACCAGTGTATGTGATCGATCTTCTGAGTGTACTTCTTCCTTGCTGGAAAGAGTATAAAAGCTATGAATATCGCTATGCCTATGAAACTGGCCCGCTTTATCTGCTCAGGCAATGTAACCACAACATTCGTCCAGAGAGCGTAAAGCGAATAGCCAATTAGCATAAAGCGGAGAATCAGCTTTCTTTTCCCGGTGAATTGGCGAACACTTGAATCTCTGTCGAATTGCGCAAGTACTGCCTTAGTGTCAACTTCGCCTATATCAACCAGATCATTCCCCATATTCTTATCATCCATAGAGAACAGGCCTCCCGTATGCGTTTTGATGACTGGCCACTTTCTACTCAATACTTTCTCGGCAAAGCAAAAAAGACTCATCGCCAAACCAGAAGAATGAATCGATTCCGGCCGCACAGACCAAGCAAGCTGTATTCTTGCGAATCAATCCTGAGAACATGATCACTGACTGTTCCGACTATATAAGCTAGATAATCCATCTTCAAGTCTAATCCGGTGATCTTCATCCATCCATTCTCCATTACTTGTAGCAGAACATTTTCTGGTACTTCTGAAGCCACGCCAGCTCCGAAGTTCCTGTAGAGACACGAAACAAGGAAAATACCACCCTTTCGACACTCGTATCCTTCCTCGACGAGACTCTGATTAACTGAGTGTACAAAGGAAATCGAAAAGGACCCATTCTCTTCAAGCTCAAACGAAGCTATTTCCTCGTTCGTCTTCTCATCAAGAATAGTCAGTCTTGAAACTGTAACGGCTCCAATAACCTGTTGAAAAAGGATTATGGCAACTAGAGCCAGGGTGGATTTACAGAATGGAAATAAAATCATCGGGTGCATATCGCACCCGATGAAAAGAAACTGAAAAACTCTATTGTATTACTCCGATTTCTTTGAAGTACTTTTCTGCCCCCTTGTGGAAGGGAACCGAAACTCCTTTAACAGCTTCATTGACATCGAGTTCCTTACCCTTAGCATGGCCGGCGGCTATTTCTTCCTTTCCTTCGAATACGGCCTTAACTAGCTTGTATGCTATATCTTCGTCCAGGTCTGATCTTACGATGAAAGTTGCCTTGACTGCGACGGTCTGTACGGGCTCAGTAACACCCTTGTAAGTATTCTCAGGAATGACAAAGCCAACATAGAACGGATAAGAAGACTCAAGAGTCTTGACAATCTCCGGATCTATTGATAGCAGTTTTATCGGATTAGTACTGGAGAGCTCTACAATAGCTGTTGTTGGGATGCCTGCCGTAGTAAAAAACGCGTCTATCTTTCGGTCTTTCAAAGCCGCAGCTGAATCAGCGAAGGAGAGATACTGGACCGATATGTCCTTGAAAGATATACCGTAAGCTTCAAGTATCTGAATAGTGTTTGCTTCGACGCCGCTGCCGGCATCACCGACAGACACCCTCTTGCCTTTCAAATCTGCTATAGAGTTAATACCAGAGTCGGCTCTGGTTACAACCTGACACACTTCTGTGTAAGCGGTGAAGAGTGTGGAGAAGTTCGTGATATTTCCTGTCTTGAAAAGTACGGTTCCTGTGTAAGCATAATGCATGACATCGTTCTGAACGATAGCGATATCAACCTCTTTGCTAGATATCAGGCGTATATTAGCGGCTGAGGCACCGGTTGACTGCACTCTGATCCTGATATCTGGAAAGCGCTGTCCGATCACCTGGGCTATGACTCCGCCAAATGGATAGTACGTTCCAGAAGTACCTCCGGTTGCCAGATATAGATTTGTGACTCCAAGAGACGTGCAAAACAGCAATAGCAAAAGTCCGAGAACAAGGAAACCCTTCTTACTCACATGAATCGCCTCCAATAGTAGATCTTTCTCAGTGCCGACCAAACAAAACTTATTTACCCGACAGCGAAAAACCTGACACAAGGACACCATGCATTCATCTATTCATAAATAAAACCTGGGAATTAATAGTAGTGTAGCACAAAGAATCAGTTTATGTGACTAATCGAAAAAAGGTAGAAAACGCCGTATCTTAGTCCATTAATCGCTGACTCAAGATGATGAGCAAAACTATGCACGACTCGAGCTTATCTCTGTGTCCTCACAATGTTTCGCGTATGTGATTGACAAATCGAGATTTATTCGATAAGATATTATCGAATGGAGGTGAACCAGTGCAGTTGAACTGTTCAATACAGACTTTGAGACGTTTGCCTTACTATCTGAACTACCTGAGAAAGCTAACCGATGAAGATGTCTCCTCGACGGTCATAGCCAGAGATTTCAATCTGAATGAAGTCCAGGTAAGAAAGGACCTTGCAGCCGTTAGTAAGACCGGAGGCAGTCCCAGGAAGGGGTTCAACCGAATAGCACTGATACATGATCTTGAAAGTTTTCTCGGATACAACAATGTAAACGAGGCGATCATAGTAGGTGTTGGTCATTTGGGAAAGGCCTTAATCAACTATGCCGGATTCAAAGACTACGGTATCAATATCGTTCTAGGCTTTGATAAGAACATAAAGACTGAAATGCTGATCGGTCAAACGGCAATCTTTCCGATGGATCGGATGGACAATCTAGTTAAACGTCTTGCCATACGTCTCGGTATTTTGACTGTTAATGAGCACAGTGCTCAATCTGTCTGTGATCTGATGATCAAGGCGGGTATTCAGGCGATCTGGAATTTTACGCCCTGCATGTTGAAAGTCCCGTCGGATATCCTTGTCCAGAATGAGAATATGGCGAGTTCCCTGGCTATTCTCAGTCAGCATCTGAATTCCGATTACTCTGGACGACCAGTGGCAGAACCTGAATCTTTGGATCAAAAGAGCGATGATAGTTCAGAGTAAACTGACTGCTGTTTTTTTTCAACAAATCGATAAAATTATATCGATAATTAGAGTTCGAAAAACCTGTATATAGATATTTCGATGCCGAAAGGAGAAAGATATGAAAAATGTTCTGAATCAGAAGTTCGACAAAGTCTGTGAGATACTGAACAAGTACGAAAACAATCACTACAAGCTAATCCCCATTCTTCAGGAGATTCAGGAGGAGTATAAGTATCTTCCCGAGGAAATAATGACTTATATTTCGACGGCATTGGGTATTTCATCTGCGCAGATCTACGGTGTTGCCACGTTTTATTCGCATTTCACGCTCGTGCCGAAGGGAAAGCACATTATCAAGGTCTGTGATGGTACGGCATGTCACGTGAAGAAGTCTGGAGATATTCTGAATACTCTGCAATCGGAGCTGAATCTTACAGACAAGAAGACCAACTCCGATGACGGGCTTTTCACGCTTGAAACTGTTGCCTGTCTTGGCGCGTGCGGTCTTGCTCCTGTAGTGGTAATAGATGAAAAGGTGTACGGCGGTGTTACACCACAGAAGATCAAGAGTCTCATCAAAGATATAAAGGAAGCGGAGGCCAATCATGAGTAATGTAAATTTGGAGAGTATCGCAACCAGATACAATGAATCGGCCGGCAAGTTCGAACATTCGGTCGTTGTCTGTGCAGGCACCGGCTGCATAGCCAACGGCTCGATGGATATCTACAACCGTTTCATCGAACTGGCAGATGAAAAGGACTACCGTATAACAGTCGCACTGAAGAGGGAGGAAGGCGGGGACAGCCTGCTGAAGCATAGCGGCTGTCAGGGGTTCTGTCAGAAGGGACCACTGGTAACAATATATCCTCAGGGCATTTTCTATACACACGTGAAAGTGGAAGACGTTGAAGAGATTATCGAAAAGACACTGAAGAAGGGCGAAGTAATAGAGAGGTTGCTCTTCAGGGATATTGAAAATACTCCCATTGCTCATCAAAACGAGATCCCCTTCTACAGCCAACAGAAGCGGACGACATTGAAACTCTGCGGCATGGTCGATGCAGAAGACATAGATGAATACGTGTCCCATAAAGGTTATAGGATGGCCGAAAGGGCCGTTTTAGAGATGAACCAGAAGGAAATATGCGATGAGATAAGTAGATCAGGGCTCCGGGGTCGCGGCGGCGGCGGTTTTCCAACCGGCTTCAAATGGGAATTGGCTCGCAAGCAGGAGGCCAGTCAGAAATACATCATCTGTAATGGAGATGAAGGAGATCCTGGCGCCTTCATGGATAGATGTCTGATGGAAGGGAATCCCCACAGTGTTCTGGAGGGCATGATTATAGCCGGTCAGGCAATCGGCGCGACCGAAGGCTATATCTATGTCAGGACGGAGTACCCTCTGGCTGTCAAGAGACTGAGAAACGCCGTAAGAGAAGCGGAGAAACTGGGTTTTCTTGGAGACAGTATCTTTGGATCGGGCAAGGCCTTTCGGGTTAACGTCTTTGAAGGAGCGGGAGCCTTTGTCTGCGGCGAAGAGACGGCCTTGATCTCCTCGATAGAAGGTCGAAGAGGCATGCCCATGCCCAAACCGCCATATCCGGCTCAAAAAGGCCTGTATGGGAAACCTACAATAATCAACAACGTCGAGACGCTTTCCTCGATACCCGTCATCATGCAGATGGGAGCCGACAGATATGCAGCTCTGGGAACCGATAAGTCATCAGGGACCAAGACCTTCGCCCTCACCGGTCATGTAGCCAACACCGGACTGATAGAGGTGCCTTTCGGAACGACTTTAAGGCAGATCATAACAGAGATCGGAGGCGGCGTGGTTAACGACGACGGCAGCAATGTGGGAGCCGACTTCAAGGCCGTTCAGATAGGAGGCCCTTCCGGAGGGTGCCTTATTCAAGAGCATATGGATATGCCTCTGGACTACGACAATCTGCTAGAAGTCGGCGCAATGGTAGGATCTGGCGGTCTCGTCGTTATGAATCATCAGACTTGCATGGTTCAAATCGCACGCTTCTTCATGCAGTTCACCCAGAACGAATCCTGCGGAAAGTGTGTCGTCTGTCGAGAAGGGACAAAGCAGATGCTGAATCTACTGGACGATATTATCTCCGGGAAGGCCACTATGGAGACGCTCGATCTGATCGAGGAACTGGCGCACACGGTTCAAGTAGCCTCGCTCTGCGGTCTGGGAAAGACTGCCCCGAATCCAGTCCTGTCGACCCTGAAGTACTTCAGGGACGAGTACATAGAACACATCGTGAACAAACGCTGTCCGACCGGCCAGTGCGCGGCGCTCAGAAGCTTTGTTATCGATCCGGTCCTTTGTAAGAAGTGCAGTCTGTGTATGAGGCATTGTCCGGTAGGTGCTATAGGCGGGTCAAGGGAAACTGGCTACGTGATTGATCAGGAAAAGTGTATCAAGTGCGGTGCCTGTGTGGATGCGTGCAAATTCAAGGCGATAAAGCTGGCGTGAGGTGAATGATGAAGACTTTTAATGTAATGGTTGACAACATAGCGGTTCCTTACGAAGGAGAGAAGAATCTTCTGGAGTTAATAAGAAAGGCAAATATCGAACTGCCGACCTTCTGCTACCATTCAGAGATCAGTGTCTACGGAGCCTGCAGGATGTGTATGGTGGAAGTCAACGGCAAGGGGACTATTCCGGCCTGCTCCACTCCAGTAACAGAGGATATGGTGGTCAACACCAACACCAAGCAGTTGAGAAACATGCGAAAGATGATCGTTGAGTTAATGCTCGCGAGTCACGATCAGAGCTGCACTACCTGTGCCAAGAGCAATGACTGCAAGCTCCAGGCGCTCTCGAAACAGCTTGGTGTCAACAAGGTTAGATTCAAGCAGAAAGTCGATTTTGAACCGGTTGACTATTCGAGTGATGCGATCGTGAGGGATCCCAGCAAGTGTATTCTGTGTGGTGACTGTGTACGCGTATGTCAGGAAGTCCAGGCAGTTGGCGTACTCGATTTCGCCAATAGAGGAGCCGATGCAACTGTTGTAGCCAGCTTCAACAAGGGTATGGGAGAGATCGAGTGTGTGAACTGTGGTCAATGCGTAAAGATCTGCCCTGTAGGTGCGTTGACAATCAAGTCGCAGGTGGACGGAGTCTGGGAAGCGCTGCACGACAAGAGCAAAACAGTGGTAGTCCAAATAGCGCCGGCTATACGTGTCTCAATGGGAGAAGAGTTCGGTTTCCAGCCAGGAACGACGACTACGGGTCAAATCATCACTGCTTTACGCATGATGGGTTTTGACAAGGTCTACGACACTTCTTTCGGAGCGGATCTAACGGTAATCGAAGAGGGAAACGAGTTTATAGACAGAGTAAGCCGGAAAGAGCGTTTGCCGCAGTTTACATCTTGCTGCCCGGCCTGGGTCAAGTATGCGGAACAGTACTATCCCGATCTGCTGACAAACCTTTCGAGCTGTAAGTCACCGCAACAGATGTTTGGTTCTCTATGCAAGGATGTTCTTACAAGGGAACTCGGAATCTCAAGAAAGGATCTTGTAGTAGTTTCGATTATGCCCTGTACGGCAAAGAAGTTCGAAGCGAAACGCGAAGAGTTCTTCAAAGATTCGAACCCGGACGTTGATTTCGTACTTACAACTCAGGAGGCCTCCCTGATGGTAAGAGAATCAGGCATAGACTTCTCTGCTCTTCAGCCCGGTTCTTTCGATATGCCCTTCGGGTTCAAGACGGGAGCCGGCGTAATTTTCGGCACATCCGGAGGTGTCTCTGAAGCCGTTCTGAGATATGCGGCGTCGAAAATCTCTAATGAAAGCGGCCAGGAATTCGTGCAGTTCAGAGGCGAAGATGGAGTGAAAACGGGAGAGGTCAGAATAGGCGATCTAAACCTGAAACTTGCCGTAGTAAGCGGCCTGGCAAACGCTAAGAGGCTAATAGAAAAGATCAGGAAGGGTGAAGCTCACTTTGATCTGGTCGAAGTGATGGCCTGTCCAGGTGGCTGCGTGAATGGTGGTGGTCAGCCAGTCAAGACATTCAAGGAAAGTGTTAGAAAGAGAAGCAAAGGGATATATGACAACGACAAAATGCTGCAGTTGCACGTTTCGAATGAGAATCCCTACCTGCAGAAGATGTACAATCAGCATCTGAACGAACACAATATTCATGAACTACTGCATACTCACTTCAAGAATCGCAAGCGTATCGAACACGAAGATGTTCTTCTGTCGGGAACTGATGACAAGCCTCTGCGGATCAACATCTGTTTTGGAACAAGCTGCTATGTTAGGGGAGCACAGAACCTGTATAACCAGTTGATGGCCTATCTGCAGGAGCATGGACTGCGCGAAGAGACTGCAATAAGCGCCTCTTTCTGTACGGAAAAGTGTGAAAGAGGGCCGGTGCTGAAGATCAACGACGAAGTCATCGAACACTGCACATTCGAAAAGGCAGTTAAAGAGATCGAGAAGCTGAAAGTCTAAGGAGAATCATTGTGAGACCGCAGGAGAGAAAAGAAGGCTTTGCGAATGTCATAAAGACCGACCTGGCCAACTGTATGGACTGCTATCGCTGCGTCAGGGCTTGCCCTGTGAAGGCAATCAGTGTCACCAGAGGTCAGGCAAACGTGATGGACAGTCTCTGTGTCCAGTGTGGGACCTGTGTTCACGAATGCCCGCAAAAAGCCAAACTCATCGTATCCGAAATCGATCGAGTTAAAGAACTCATAGCCTCAGGTCGAAAAGTGGCCTGCAGCATAGCGCCTTCCTTTCCTGCGGCCTTTCCCGGGTGGCAATCAAATAGAATCCCGTCGGCATTGCGACGATTGGGGTTTTGCTATGTTTCAGAGACTGCTGAGGGAGCCAGTCTAATCGCAGCCGCATCAATACAGACAGCCCAAAGAGGCAGAATCTTTACGGCATGTCCGGCCGTTGTGAATTACGTCGAACTATACAGACCCGAGTATATAGATTGCCTTGTGGACGTTGTTTCGCCGATGCTAGCACACTCCAAGATGCTGCGCGAGAAACTCGGGTCAGATATCGCGGTGGTATTCATCGGCCCATGCGCCGCGAAGAAGCAAGAGGCAAGGAGAGAGGAGAATAGAGATTACGTTCAGGCCGTCTTGACCTTCAGCGAACTACTTCAATGGTTCGAAGAGGAGGATATAGATCTCTCGACCTGTACAGAAAGCGATTTTCAAAGAGAGATAGATTACCGAGACGCGAGACTCTTCCCGATTCAGGGGGGTATGATCAAGACATGCGGTTTGAAGGACGACGTGGACTACTCTGAGGTAATCCATGTCAGCGGGTTCAAGCAAATAAAAGAGCTCTTTGATACCCCACAGAACGAGTGGCCCTTCCGTTTCGCCGAACCGCTTTTCTGTGAAGGCGGCTGTATAGGAGGACCGGGTTTTCCGAAAGAAGAGAGTATTTTCAAACGCAAGCTGGCCGTTCAGGAATACGTGGACTCATTCTCGGAATTTGCCGGCGCCAATCGAGAGCCCTCGCTCGACCTTAAGACTCACTTCTCCCCTCGACAGAGAGAGTTCTGCTTTGAGATGGTCCGGGAAGAGGATATCGAAGCCGTTCTTGTCGAGACTGGCAAGGCCAATCCGGAAGACAGACTTAACTGCGGTGCATGTGGCTACGACAACTGTCGTGAAAAGGCTGCCGCGGTCGTTCTGGGTATGGCCGAAGCGTCGATGTGCATGCCACAGATGAGAAGACAGGCTCAACAGCGCATGGACAAGATTATTGAAAACTCTCCCAACGGCGTTGTCATTCTGGATCAGGACTTGAGGATAGTACACATGAATTCCGCCTTCAAGAAACTCTTTATCTGCAACAACCGGGTCCTGGGTAGAGAGATATCCTACCTGGTGAATGCCGAGGGATATGAATTGCTGTCTTCCGGCAGAGTAGACTCCTATGAGGCTGTAAGGACGAAATACGGAATTCGATATCATGAGATGCTGTATGCCTATCCGAATGACAACCAGTATGTGGGATTCTATGCAAATCTCACGAAGATGAAAATGGAGGATAGCGAAATCAAATTGATAAAGAAGCAAACAATTGAGCAAGCAAAGAAACTCCTTGATCATCAGGTGCAGTTTGCGCAGGATCTCGTCCACTATCTCGGAAGAAGCACAGCCGAAAGTGAGTCTCTGGTTAAGCGCATGATGGAATTATATGAAGATGAGGGGTAGCTAGTGCTTTTTTACGAGAGCATCACACATCAATCGTTCAAGCATGGGCAAATCGTATGCGGAGATTATATATCTAGTGCAAGGCTAAAGAGCGGTAGCTACTTCGGCGTATTTGACGGCATCGGTTCGGGCATATATGCCAACATCACCGCTATCGAGTGCGGCAACCGCTGGCTTGGAATGATAGAAAATGGTCTGTCATTCAGCGAGACCTGTGAAATGCTCGCCTCGAGTATGCACAAGGCAAGGTCAAGGGCATTCCCTTTCACTGCATTTAACTGCGCTAGGCTAACTGGTGGCGGGCACGGACAGATATTCACTTACGAAGCTCCCAAGCCAGTATTGATGAGGAACGGAATGCTGCACGTAATCGAACCGAATTACTACACCGTAGGTTATGAGATTATCGGTGAATCAAAAGTTACTCTTGAAGAGGGAGATCAGCTGTTGCTCTTCAGCGACGGTGTAAGTCAGGCCGGACTTGGGGAAAGTTATACCTTTGGTTGGGGTGAGACAGGGTTTGCGGAGTACTATGCAAAGCAGAGAAAGGAACTTGATAACACTGCTTTGCTGGAGAGAGTAGCTGAAGAGTGCCGTATAATCTCAGGAGGCAGACACGAGGATGATACGTCCATTATACTTATCAAATGTCGATCACCCGAACACCTGAATATATTCACCGGACCTCCCTCGACAAAGGAGAAAGACAAAGTGTTTGCAAAGGCTTTCAAAAAAGCTCAAGGGAAAAAGATAATCTGCGGTTCGACTACAACGGATATATTTGCGCGAGAGCTGAACGAGACTATCAAACTAAAGGAAAAGGGTTTAGGATACAATTCGCCGCCGGAATATGAGATGAAGGGCGCTGAGATGGTTACAGAGGGAGCCATGGTACTGAATCAGGTTTCGAATATTCTGGATGCCGATGAGATAGAGATTACGACTGATACCTCTCCAGAGAGAATCGCTTTGCTTTTCTACCGGGCGGACATCATCCACTTCCATGTTGGAAACGCCAGAAACAAGACTCATCAGCTCCTTCCTTTCAGGCAACTGGGCATAAAAGAGAGAAGCGAGGTCCTGAAAGACATAGCGGAGAAATTGAAAGCAAAGGGAAAGATGGTCTACTTCGATTACTACTGATCTGAGTCGAGAGCGGAAGGAGACGTCCTCCGATAAGAGCATGAAAAGCTGAAAAGCCGTCCTTGGCGGAGGTGGACCACAGAGGTAAGGGGTAAGAGGATAGAGGTAAGAAAACCAATATCTCTTAGCTCTTCCGCTCTTGCCAGACTCCAGACTCCAAACCCCAGACCCGTCATCTCGCCCCTTCTCACCTCAGATCAATGGTGGTGACTATCTGACTCGCAGGTTCTGGAAGACAACCCTGTCATTTCCCCACCTTCTCAGGCCTACTCTTCCCGTGGAATAACGATTGTCCGTGAAGTCTAACACTTTGACTCCATTGAAAGTCATGGTGAAATGGTTTCCTTCGGCTGTTATAGTGATATTTTGAACTGAAGGCAGGCTGTCTCTACTAATCCCAAAATTCGAGAAGGCGGCCGTAATGATCGGACTCTGCTCTGAACCTCCATTGACGGGTCTCACTATGAACCCACCATTAAAACCATCTCTGTTGTAGCCGGGATCGACCTGAAAGGCGTAGCCGGTTACACTGTCTGCAGAACCTGTCGCTCTTACGTAAATCGCGTAACCGTTTGGTGGTTCTACCGGCTCATATAACACACGGACTTCCACCGTGTAGTCTGCTGCGGTATCATCTCCCGGGAGCAACACTCTGCTTTCCCCATTGTTCTGATTCAGCGGAGTCGTTGGTACGATGCCTTCATCTGTGACATTCCACGTTCCGTGCGTCGATTCAAAGACGTCGACTCCGGTCTTTCCCGATCCGAACTCATAATCGTAAATAGAGGCTATTTGAGTCGATACTCCGAGGGGATCCATGTAGAGATGATAGAAGACCTTTGCACTGGAAAAGGAGTTCCTGCCGTCCGCAAGAAATGTGAAATCTCCTTCAGGGCTCTCGCTGCGAACATTTGGCAGAATTGCAGAGACTTTCGCCACATCGACGGAGCTAGCCGAAAATATGACGAATTCGTAATATTCTGCCAATTTTCTCCAGGCTAGTCCGTAGCTGCTTCTGTCGATGTTCCTTCCCAGTTCGGAAAGGCTGTCGGGAATGTCGTGATCGATATTCACCCTGTTGAATAGTCCGTTGGAAAGGGTTCTGATATCTGTTGCCATCGCTACCGAAGAGGCCTTTTTCAAGGCGTTCGAAGCAACGGGAACAAATACCGCGATAATCGCGGCTATCACTGCCAGTACTATCAACAGCTCGACAAGAGAAAAGCCCCGTTTCATACTTACCACTCCCCAAATCGATAAGAAAAGATTCTTCAATTCTTGAAATGCAAAACCGTGCCAAGAATAACTGCAAAAAGATCTCGCCTGTTCTATCAAATCTCTATTGAGAGTATTATGTGACTCTGTTTCAGTCTATTTAGAATAGTTATTCGATAGAAGAAGATCAACTTCATTCAGCAGTTTCTGCAGATTCTCTGTAGTACTTTTAGTTTCTTCCGTGTTAAGAGCACTCATGACAGGGACATAAATCTGCGCAAGGTCAGGAAGCGATTTCTCGAAGAGTTCACTACCAAGAGGTGTAATAGAAAGGATGTTACTTCTCCTGTCCTCATCAGACTGATGTCTCTCGATCAGACCTTTCTTCTCAAGACCTTCGCAGATAACCATCGTGTTTGTTGTATCTGTCTCAAGGTATTTCGAGAGTTCCTTCTGATTTATTCCGTCGCAGCGGGTGAGAACTAAAAGGGCTCCAAATTGAGAGTAAGTCAGACCGTGTTTCTTGAGAATCATTCTTGCAAGTTTACCAAGCCTTATGTTCACGGCCGCAATTACCTCAAGGAGTCTTCCACCATCTCCTTCGAAGATCATTGTGTATTCCTCAAGACTGACCTCAAGAGTCTTTCTGCAAGGACTACAAGACCGAGAGTGGCCAGTGATATTCCGACCAGTATTAGGGTGCTATACGGAGCGAAGGAACAGATTGAGTAGTAGCCAAACCCATTGACCTTTCTTGCTGTACTGGGAATCAAGGTCAGAATCGCAGGAATTGATGGGGATAACGCAATCAAATAACCAAGAAACCTAACTGTCTTTCTAATTTTCACCGGAACCACCTTCTCTTTCTTTCACATGCCGGAATCGAGGATAATCTCATATGCTTCTCCCGACAGGCTTCACAGTTGTTATGAAACTGACAGCCCTTCTTTCTGCAGGGGCAGGAATCTTTCACATAATCACCTCTTTTGAATTTTATTATAACTATCATTATCATAATTAGTATTATCGGTAGGTGTCTTGCTGGTTCCGAATTACTATCTTTCCGAGATTGAAGTTCAACGTGTTGCTTTTCCCATGCAGACTAATCTTTCAGAAAAAAGAGAACCGCTTAGCGGTTCCCTTATAAGAAAAAGTAAACAACTAGATTATCTAGAGCGTTTTGGCGAACCAGTCAACCGTTGCCTTTATCAGTTCGTGGAATGCAGTTATGTCGCCTGTGAATATGTTGAAAGTGTGATCGGCTCCTTTGATAATAAGGACCTCAGAGGCTTCGTTATTGGACGCCTCTACTATCTTCTGAGCATTTATGGGATCGACTACAGTATCGAGCTCACCGTTGATTGCAAGCACGGGTGCGGCCGAACCTGAGAGGACTTCGAGAACGTCGGTGTTGTAAACTTCTTCAAACCACTGAAGACCGAGCTTCAGAGGAGATCTCCACCCAAAAGTCAGTTCATAGTAACCGTCTTTTCTGGCGATTTCATATCTCTCGGCAGAACCTATAAGTCTGAGATCAGGTGCTCCGGCCCAGCATAGAATAGACTTGAAATTCGAATTCCAGCCGGCAGCAAGCATGGCGATAGTTCCACCCTGGCTCCATCCCATAACGCCGGCTTTACTGCCATCGACCTGTTCAAGGCCGGCAATGTATTCGAGTGCCGCGTTTGTGTCGGAAACAGCAGTAGTGAAGTTGTAGTCTATGTAGTCGGCAGTGCTTTCGCCATTGCCCATGAAGTCAAAGCGAATGCTTGCGATCCCGGCCTTTGCCAGAGCGGGAGCTGTCAGCAGATATCCTCCGCCGGCTTCACTTTTATCTGAACCCGTTCCATGAAGCATAACCACTGCCGGAAAGGGACCTTTTCCATCTGGAAGGCAGATCACAGCGGGTATCTCGTGATCTCCATTGGGAATGAGGAGCGATATCTCGGTGTAGGCGAAAGGAATCTTCAGGACAGTACCGACCTGCAACGCGAACTCATTCGAGATTCCGTTGAATGAAGCCAGTTCATTCCAGTCAGTTCCATAGTTCTTCGCTATCGACCACAGAGTGTCACCCTTAACAACCGTGTACTCGATGTTGGCCGCTATAAGGGCGCACGCGGTAAGTGCAAACAAAGAAACTAAGATCAGGAGAACTCTACTCTTTTCTGGCAAGAAACTCACCCCTTTTTATAAGATTTGGCTTATATAGAGTATATACTACATTCTGTCTGCTTCCCTATGCAATGAAGAGATTCTCTCGAAGCGAGTGTTTTCTGTCTCGGCTGACCGTCAAGTTCTCATAGTGATGAGCCAGATTCTACGGGTGATTTGAGAGGGCCTTTCACTAGAACAATAGTATCTATCGGGACTATAATTTCATGGAAGCTCATTCTCTGATCTGCGATGCGGAGGTGTTGTTATGAAGAGATACGTACTTTTCGCCATCGTCCTCTCTTTCTTTTCTGCCGTTATCTTTTCGAACATAGTTGAAGTAGCAAAGGTTTTCGAAATAGACAGACCTAATGACGGAGATCTCGTGGTCCTGAACAGTGGTGAAGAACTGAGAGGAAAAGTAAAGAACGAAAGCTTCTCCATCAGAACGAACTATTCATCCGTTAGCCTGGATAGCGGGTTTATAGCCGGAATAGATCTAGAAAGACAGGACATCTCTTTAGAGAGGATTGTCGCGATCAACGGAAATCGCTTTTCGGGATTTATTGATGATGAAGCAATACTTATGGAGCTTTCAGATGGAAGATTGTTGACCATAAGACGGGAGAGAATTCGTAAAGTAATCTTCGGAATCGATAGAGACCGGGAGGCATTACCGGATCCGGGACAACTGATAAAGCTCAAGAACGGAGACTTCTTTCATGCTACCGTTCTGAACGAAGCGGTCTCTATCTCTACAGGCTACGGAAAGATACTTCTGAATTCCGATACGACAGAGTATATTGAGATCCCGGAGGGAGGGTCTCCGGTAGTAACGGCGTTCTCTAGAAGTGGTGAGAGCCTCCGGGGTATCCTCGAACCGGAAGACATTATGGCGGTCCTGGATACCGGCGCAATGGTAAACCTCTTCTTCAGCAGAATAGCAGAACTTTACTTTGTCAGGGGAGTTATACCCGATACAGCTGAACCAGTATTTGATATACCGGACAGGATGGTTCTTGTGAAGAAAGGTAGCTTCGTTATGGGAGATTCCAAAGGTGACGGAGATTACGACGAGAGACCAGCCCACAAAGTCACATTGACTTATGACTTCCTGATTGGGAAATACGAGACGACCGCCTCGGAGTTTGACAAATTCGTTCGTGAGACAGGCAGAGAAACGGAAAAGCACTTTACTGGTGGGCCAGATCTTCCCGCGGTCTATGTGAGCTGGTGGGATGCCATAAGCTACTGTAACTGGTTGAGTGAGAAAGAGGGCCTATCAAGGGCTTACAACGATGGGGGAAACCTCGTCGATGAATCTGGAGTAGTCACTACCGATCCCTCAAAGGCTGTAGGATACAGATTGCCAACTGAGGCCGAGTGGGAGTTTGCCGCAAGAGGTGGTATTGCCAGCAAGGGATTTGTCTATGCTGGCAGCGACATTCTCGATGACATAGCCTGGTATGTTCACAACTCTGGAAATAGGGTAAGGGAGGTCGGTAATAAGCTACCAAACGAACTCGGTATCTATGATATGAGTGGAAACGTGTATGAGTGGTGCAGTGATTGGTGGTATGAATATGAAGACACGCCGGTAGTGAATCCGTATGGATATATGACTTCTCATGGAAGAATCCTGCGTGGCGGAAGCTGGTTCGACAGCGAAAGATATGCAAGAGTAACCGACAGGTTCTACTACTCCTCAACAAACTCCTATGGCAACCTCGGATTCAGGATTGCCAGAACGGTAAGGTAATCGAATATCGAGATACCTTTCGGTTCTTCAAACGGCTCTGGAAATCGACGGAATTCTCAGCCGGGATACCTGTCGCTTATGTAGTCTTTAAGTACCCGGTTCTCGTATTCCAGTTCGGTCTGCTGCAATTTTAGAAGGTCTCCGATTGAGATAACTCCAACAAGCGTGCCGTCTTCCAGAACAGGCAAATGTCTGATTCTGTTAGTGGTCATAACGTTGATAGCATATTGCACATCGTCCTGGGGCTGTCCGTAGATAATTTCCTGGGTCATGACCTTCTCGATCGCAGTCTGATGATAGTCAAGGTCATTGAGGCAGACTCTTCTCATAAGATCCCTCTCGGTGAAGATACCGATCTGTCTCTTTCCATCCATAACCATAACTGAACCGATTCCCTTTTCTACCATAATACGGATTGCGTCAAAGACGCTTGCCCCAATATCTACAGAGAAAACCTCTGTTCCTTTGGATTTGAGGATTTCGATCAGTTTCATCCTAATCACCTCCTCGTGAAAGAGTTTAGCTTTACTCGACAACCACATTTATCGCAAAGATCTTTACCGGCTGCACACTTTCCCACGGACGCCTGAGCGAAAAGACGATAACACTTTCGCCAGGTTCTGTGGCTCTGAAGAACCACTGAATTTCGTAAGGAACGCCCGACATCACATCTTCTCTTTCGCTTGCGTGTAATCTGTGTCTGTAGACGGGAGCGATGACGGCAGGATTAAGGACGGTGACATCCCAGATGTAACCTGTGCTTCCGTTCTCTTCTAGCACGAAGCTGGCAAGATCTCCCTGTGCAAGCTTATTGGTCGTTTTGTCCAGTTTTACGGAAGGCGGAGTCGAAGACTCCCACAGGAGTGAAGAGATGAGCATGTCCGGAACATATTCACGGAGAATCTCTTCGAAGCTTCCGTCTCGTTTCATGTCGTCCAGAGCGGTCTGAAGACGTAGAACAAGCTCTTCATCGGTACCTGTGGATGCGGCTATGTAGAAGTAGTTTGTCTGGATCTCCAGAGACCTCTTCAAGTCGCGTGTATCGTAACCGGCATTCTTGATGATACTTTCGACTGTGAGGTCTGTAAAAATCCCAAGTAAGGCCTTCCCTGTCATTAGCTGTCTTGCAGTTTCCAGAGGATCGATGGAGCTTATCAGGTTGGTAAAACCTAGTTCCTTGAGTAACTGCTCCGTCCACCAGTCTGTAGTAGTTGCGATCGAAGGTATCTCCTTAGCTTTTGAAATATCTGCAGGGAGCAAGAGATTAGAATCGATACGACCGTAAAGGTATGCTGTGTTCTTTCCCACCGGGCCAATCCATTCAAAGAGTGATTCACGGGACTCTGTCCTGTCCATACTGAACAGAAGCACGTTAGGTAAGTTGAGGGCTATGTCGTAGCCGATCGACCACGGTACAACAAGCAATTCTCCAGAGATATCGTTCCTCTTCATCAGCTCTCTGACGATATCTGTTACGAAGCCGGAAACCTCTCCGTCTTCACCGACAAAAGTCACCGGAGGATACTCCTCTGTGAGGAACGTGTATATACCGGGTACCGGGTGATCGGGCAACCATTTGCTGTAAAGATCTGAGAAGCGCCCTGATTGCTTCAGACCATCAAGCGCCTCTTGCCATCTTTCAATATCGTCTGCTTTAACACCTCTGGAAAAGCCGATATATGTCATATCTAAATCCACGAGTACCGTAGGGATTGGTTTCATAGAGTCTGATTCATCCTTGAGCAGGTGCGTTAGAACGATCGAATTGAACGGGGCCAGATCTATCAATCCATCGAAGAGCGATTTCAATAGCTGCTTTTCATTTTCATATACCACGAGATTTTCGAATCCATAGCTCTGGAGGAGCTGCTGAGAGTAATAGTCTTTGACCACACCGATTTTGCCCACACTCTTTGCGTCTTCCATAGTTGTTACCGTATCTGCGGTATTCTCCAGACCGTAAAGGTATGTGGTGTTAATCGCTATCGGCCCAACCCAGTTGAAGAGAGGTTTTCTGGCCGATGTGAAAACGAGGGTCGGCAAGGCATAAGCCCCTTCGCTCTGAAGCCTGGCGAATCCCTCTTCGAAAGGCGTTGCTATCATCTCCATGGGAAGGCCGGTCTCTTCGGAGATTAAGTTCAGAAGATCTACCGCCAGCCCCTTCAACTCTCCATTATCTTCGTAGCTGAATGGATTGTAGGAGGGATTGACAAGAACGGTAACACTCTGTGCAGCAATCTGAGAGGAGAAAAGAACCAACAGTAAGGTCAGCAAGAATCCGAACCTGGCAATACCTATTTTCATGCGTCTTACCCCCTTGAACACTGAATGAATAGACTATAGCACATAGAAAAACGGAGAGATGCCAACTAGAAGAGCCTGTTTCTCTAATCTTTGCATTGCCTCGCAAAGGCCTTATGCAAGTCAGGCTGTCAATCTCTGCGACGACTGTTTCTCCTGCTTTTCCTTTATATTTTTTGAGATATTATCTTAATATATCTTGTTTCAGGAGGCCATTGAATGAAGAAGGGTTTCTCGCTCGTTGAACTCCTAATAGTGCTTGCAGTAATCGCTGCCCTCGTCTCCTCTGTAACGATGTTCGCAGGAAATGCCATCAAGAAGGCAAAGGCCACAACGATAGCCAGAAATCTGAAGAGTATCTCCCTTGCAGCTCAGAAGAGACTGCTAATTGAAGGGCCGGACTTCTTCAGGAATCTTCCAAGTGGAACCGGTATTAAAAGCCTGATGAAGGACGTAACGGAAGGCTACAGTCTTTATGTTCTCATCAAGCGCAGCGGTGAAGTGAATACCACGGCGATGTATACAACTACCGGAGTAGATACAGAGTTAGTCTGTGAAATGCTTCCCGATGCCTTTGTGGCAGAGAATGACGAGAAATACACACTTCTGAATGGCGATTACTTCTGCGTTATTCGCTGGGACAAGAAGTTGTCTGCAGAAGGGTTCATTAACTCCGGGTCGACAGTCACATACGTTCCTAAAGACTTTCTCTGTCAGACTCAGAGCTTCAGTATATACTGACCGGCAAGGGCGACTACATAGCTATACAGAAAAAGGCCGTGAACTTCAGTAGTCCACGGCCTGCATATATCCTTTCTCAAAGGGCGAGTTTGTAGATCTCTCTCACGTCTTCTCTGTTGAGTTTCACAAAGTTTCCAAGGGGACCTCTTTCCGTTGCCTTGGAAGCCATCTCTTCGAACCTGTCTGAAGAGATGCCCGCTTCAGTCAAAGTTACGGGAATACCGAGGCTCGAGAAGAAACTCTTCGTCTTTTCGATTCCTTCGAGAGCCGTCCTTTCTAGATTTCTAAAGTCCGGTTCAACGTTCCAGACCCTGCTGGCGAACTGAGCGAATCTTTTGACATCATGTTTATAGACGTATTTCATCCAGGCGGACCAGATAATCGCAAGACCACCACCGTGGGCAATATCGTATATGGCGCTCAATTCGTGTTCTATACCGTGAGTTGCCCAGTCGGCGAGCCTTCCGGTTCCGAGGAGATCGTTATGCGCTATTGTCGATGCCCACATTATCTCCGCTCTCGCATCATAGTTTTCCGGTTCCTTAAGTGCAATCGGTGTGTTAACAATCATCGTTCTCAATGTCGCTTCGCAGAGTCTGTCTGTGAAGTCCACTTCCTTGGCGTTCGTAAAGTATCTCTCCAGCACGTGGGACATAATATCTACCGCACCGACGGCAGTCTGATAGGCCGGAAGCGTAAAAGTGAGTTCGGGATTCATTACCGCGAATACAGGCCTCATACAGACGCTGTTCGCGGCCCTCTTGTAGAGACCGTCTTCGTTTGTGATGACGGAACCGCCGCTGGATTCGCTGCCTGCGGCCGGTATCGTAAGAACCACACCTAAGGGAAGCATCTTTTCCACCTGTCTACCTTTGTAGAAGTCCCATACATCGCCTTCATAGGGAACTCCGATACCTATCGCCTTTGCCGAATCGATAACACTGCCTCCGCCAACGGCGAGTATCGCTTCGATTTTGTGTTTTCTGCAGAGATCGATCCCTTCCCTGACCAGAGATAGCCTGGGATTAGGCTTAACCCCTCCAAGTTCTATAGCTTCTACGCCGGCCTCTGAAAGGCTCTTTATTATCCTGTCATAGAGGCCCGTTCTCTTAATGCTGCCTCCACCGTAGTGAAGAAGTACCTTTTTCGAGTACTTCGATAGCTCTCTTCCCGTACGATCTTCAGTTCCCTTTCCAAAGATTATCTTTGTGGCATTGTGAAAGACAAAGTCAAGCATCTAATCACTCCTCTAATAAGCTATTTGAATACTGCTCTAAGAAACGCTTTGTGGAGCCCCTTCTTCGGGCAGAGGTGATTTCTAATATTTCGGGAAGAGCTCTCTCGATGATTCTCGCCGTCGCTCCCCATACGACGAAACCCGGAAACCTATACCGGATCGTCACTTTTCCGGTGGGCATGACTATCTCTTCTATGGCTGCCGATTTCAGAGCTTCAACGGATAGAAAGATTATGTCCTCGACTTCGGACCTGTTGAGTCTGAACACAGGCCGATCTATGAATCCAAGAAAGGGTACTATAGACTTACCGGACGTGACGGTCGTAGTTGTGTTCAGCGGATAGACTTCTTCCTTGCTCGAAAGTTCCGCCCCTATCTCTTCTCTGGCCTCCCGCACGGCACATTCGAGAAGAGTCTCCCCGTCTTCGCGGTGTCCTCCGGGAAAGCTTATTTGGCCCGGGTGGCTTATTCTGCGCGATCTTCTCGTGAGAAGAAGGTAGTCCTTGCCGCAAATATCGACGACCGGTACCAGTACAGCGGTCTTTCCATTTTCGTAGCTCAAATTTCCACCTCTACTTTTCTTCTTTCTCTTACTATTATAATCGCTTTGGGGAGGCGATGCTTTGAAAGAGATAGCGTGTGCTGAAATCAAGACGATTTCAGGCAAAGCGTTAATCGAATTCTATAGCGAAGTGTGTGGCGTCTGTGCCGCGGTGAGAAGGAAACTAGAGCTTTTGGAAGATGGTTTTAGAGACTGGGAATTCCTTATGGTGAATACTTCAACCAATCCATTGGTTGCGGGTGAGTATTCGGTCTTCGCTGTTCCGACGGTGCTGGTTATGCTAGAAGGCAGGGAGCTCAGAAGGTGGAGCAGGAATTTCTCGATCGCTGAGATCAGAGAGTATATGATCAGAATCGACTCATTAGAACCGTGAGCGCGGAGAGAAACTGATCGAAGGTGTTTGTACGTGAAAAGCTCTCTCTTTTTACACTTTTCTTTCGTTTTCGTGAGATCGGATCATCTCATGATATACTCCACATTAACACGCGTTGTTAGCTTCAGGGGGTGCTCTCTTTGCGAATCGGAATAGCCGGTCTTGGTACTGTCGGTACCTGTGTTTACGAGATTCTAATGGAAAAAGCGAGTGAGATTGAGAGAAGATCCGGTCAAAGATGTGTTGTCTCAAAGGTAATAACCAGAACACAAAGCAAGTATGAGAGACTTGGCATTCCTCAGGAGCTCGTCGCCGAAGATTTCGAAGATCTGATAATCAACAGCGATATAGTTGTCGAAACTATTGGCGGGACGGGCCCCGCGAGAAGGCTCGTGAGACAGGCTCTGGAGCTTAACAGAACCGTCGTGACCGCGAATAAAATGCTGATCTCGGAGTTCGGGAATGAACTTGTGGAAGGTTTTTCAGCCAGCAACCTCTTTTTTGAGGCCGCTGTCGGAGGTGGTATCCCGATAGTCTCTCTTCTCGAGGACTACCTCATATTTCACGGTATCAGAAGGATCAGAGGGATCTTCAACGGGACAACCAATTTCATTCTGACTATGATGCAAGAGGGTATGAACTATGAGCAGGCCTTAAGTCTAGCTCAGAATAAGGGGTTCGCCGAAGCCGATCCTTCTAGCGATGTCAAAGGCTTCGATGCCGCTTACAAGCTTTCGGTCTTGCAGGGGGTTAAGACCGGCCACTTCCCGGGTATTTCGGTTATTGACACAACCGGGATCGAGGATATAACTGCCGCACGGATTATGGAGGTCTGTAGATCGGGTAACAAGCTGAAACTTGTCGGGAGTATAGATTTCGAGAACAATGTCTCTTCGGTAAGACCTCTGGAGGTAGGTAGAGATGATCCTCTATGGAGCGTCGATGGTGTCGAAAACGCGATCGAAGTCGAAACCGATCTCTCGGGCCGTTTCATTCTTCGAGGCGAAGGCGCCGGAGCCTACCCGACTGCTACCGCAATCATATCCGATATCCTGAGAGCTTCAAGATATGCCGAGAAACAGAACAACTCGGTGGTTATAATGAAGTTCGGAGGGACTTCGGTCGACACACCGGGAAAGATAAAAGATATCGCCAGAAGGGTCCAGAAGAAAGTCTTGAGTGGAGTGAAGCCGGTTCTCGTAGTATCGGCGATGGGTCTGGAGACCGATACGCTGAACGAACTTGCAAAAGAAGTTTCGAGCAAGCCAAATAGCAGAGAACTGGATATGTTACTTGCCACCGGAGAACAGAAGTCAATTGCGCTTGTTGCAATGGCGATTCAGGAATTGGGCCTGAAGGCGATTTCACTTTCGGGAAATCAAGCGAGAATACGCACGGATTCGACATTCTCAAACGCCAGAGTTCTAGACGTCGATTCCGATCTGATAAACCGCTATATAGCCAGCGAGTATGTCCCGGTAGTCGCGGGCTTCCAGGGAACTACTTACTCCGGAGAGATTACGACGCTGGGAAGGGGAGGGTCTGATCTCACAGCCGTCGTTCTGGCCAAAGCTCTAGGCTCACAGCTTTGCGAGATTTACAAAGACGTCGACGGCGTTTACACTGCCGATCCCTCGATAGTAGCATCTGCGCGCCCCATAAAGGAGATTTCCTGGGAAGAGATGGTGGAGCTGTCTAGACAGGGCGCTCAGGTATTGCAGAGTCGCGCTTCGGAGTTCGCCAGAAAGTATGATATTAAGGTTCTCGTGAAAAACGCACATTCGAATGCAAGGGGCACTTTGATTTGGAGGGGATCTAAGATGGAAAGTCCAATTGTAAGAGCGGTTACTTCTGAAGAGAGTATTGCGAAGGTCGTACTGCATAGCGTACCCGACCGGCCGGGAATCGCAGCGAGAGTTCTCAGGACATTGGCCGATCAAAACGTGAACATAGACATGATAATTCAGAGCATGCGGAGCGGCGAAGTAAATACCATGGCATTCACAGTTCACAGGGCCGATCTGGTCAATCTCAACCGCGAAATACTCAAGAAACGTAGCGACGCACTGGAGATAACCATAGAGGAAGCGATAGCCAAGGTATCCATAGTCGGAATTAATCTGACTTCTTCTCCAGCGATCGCTGCAACTCTTTTCGATACACTTGCCAACGAAGGAATAAACATAGACATGATCAGCGCCAGCAACAGTAGAATTTCGGTCGTGATCGATAGCCAAAAATCGGCGATCGCCGTGAAGGCTATACACAGTGCCTTCAGTCTGGAGGAGATCGAATGAAGGGAGTAATCGCAAGCTACGAAAGCTTTTTGCCGGTTACGGCTTCAACCCCAAGAATTACTCTTCTCGAGGGTGATACTCCTCTCATACATCTGGTGAATACAAGCAGAAGACTAAGGACGAATGCGTTTGCAAAATACGAAGGCGCTAATCCGACCGGGTCCTTCAAAGACAGAGGAATGGTAATGGCGATAGCGAAGGCTATGGAAGCGGGCTCGAAGGCAGTAATCTGCGCTTCGACCGGCAACACTTCGGCATCGGCCGCAGCTTACTCTGCCAGAGCCGGTTTGAAGTCGATCGTACTCATTCCGGTCGGAAAGATAGCCATCGGTAAACTCGCACAGGCAATGATCTACGGAGCTCAGGTTATACAGATAGACGGGAACTTTGACGACTGTCTTGAATTGGCAAAGGTTATTTCTGAAAACTATCCTGTGACCCTTGTAAACAGTGTAAATCCTTACAGACTCGAAGGTCAGAAGACCGCTGCATTCGAAATAGTAGACACTCTCGGCGATGCTCCTGATTACCACTTCATTCCCGTAGGTAACGCGGGCAACATTACCGCTTACTGGATGGGGTATAGAGAGTATCACGAAAGAGGTCTTTCTACAAAACTACCCCGAATGATGGGTTTCCAGGCCGAAGGTGCGGCGCCTATCGTTTACGGACGTATCTTTGAAAAGCCTGAAACTATAGCTACGGCTATAAGGATAGGCAATCCCGCAAGCTGGAAGAAAGCTGAGAAGGCCCGCGATGAATCTGGAGGTGTTATTGAAGCGCTGACGGACGAGGAGATCCTCTCGGCACAGAAAATGCTGGCCAGTGAAGAGGGTGTGTTCTGTGAACCGGCATCTGCGGCTTCCTTTGGAGGGTTTTTGAAGAAGGCCGTTCAGGGGCTTCTAAAACCTTCGGATGTGTCTGTCTGTACGCTGACAGGCAATGGTCTCAAGGATCCGGACGCCGTGCTTAGCTCGATAGAGAAACCCAGCATTGTTCAAAACGATGTTTCGGCGGTAGTCAGAGAGGTTGGACTCGAATCATGAGGTTAAGAGTTCCGGCAACAACAGCGAATATGGGAAGCGGTTTCGATGTGGTCGGTATGGCTATTAGACTGCAAAATACCGTACAATTTGAGAAAGCAAAAGGGCTTAAAGTCCTCTGTATTGGCAGATATGGGCAGGATATAGATAACGCTTATGAGGTTTTCGAAAGGGCCTTTGAAAGATTCGAAGAGAAGACCGGGAAGAGGATAGCGGGAGTTCAGATAATTCAGGAGTGCGAGATACCGCCGGCAAGGGGACTTGGGTCAAGTGCAGCCGCCACTGCCGCTGCGCTCTTCATCGCGAATGTCATGAGCGGCGCGACGACTCCGATTGGCGAACTGCTTAAGATAGCGGTCGAACTCGAAGGCCATCCAGATAACGTACTCCCCTGTATGCTCGGAGGTCTGGTCGTTTCTTTCTATAACGGCGAGAGATTGGAGTACGAAAGATTTGAGGTCCCCCGTTTCCCACTGACCTTTCTGGTGCCAGACTTCAAGCTCTCCACAGAAGAAATGCGGAGGGCGATACCTGAGACTGTCCCCTTCAAAGATGCGCTGGCCAATCTGAGAACCCTGGCGCTCTTTCTGTCCAGGATCTCAAAGGGCAGGTTCGACGAAGCTCTCGGGTTCACATCTGACAGACTCCATCAACCCTACAGAATCGCCACAGACAGCAGAATGCGGGAGATTATCGACTGGGTAGAAGCCCGAAACCCCCGTTACTGGTTTGTCAGCGGTTCCGGTTCTGCAATCTGCTGCGACCTGCAGAGCTATGAAGAGATACCCCACCTGGAAGCGGTGGTTCGCACTATGCCATCAAATGAGCCCCTGATTATTGAGATGTGATTGAGAAGAAGACAGAAACGCTGTCCATATCTTCAGCTCGCGCCTCCGGAAGAGCGTTATGAAACCTCAACAGGCATGTTCCACGATCGACAGTTAGAAATCGAAAAAGAGTCTTCGATTGAAGTCCCGCTCCAATAACTGGTCGGTCTTCATCACATTCGAGACTGCGTTTCTCCAGAAATTGTATGACATCTGGATTTGACAGTGTGAAATCCCAATTCGAGACTTCTGATTCGATCCCCTCAATAGCTACTTCTACGACCCCTCCCTGAGAGACATTCGCTGAAGAAGGGTCAAGAAGGTAAACGTACTGAGGGCGGCACTCGTTAAGAAACTCGTCTTCGACGATTATGTTATACACCCTTATATCGATAGCCGCTTCTTTTCCTTCCCATGGTCTAAAAAGCCTCATGACTATGGTCGATCTGCCGACGATACTTGGACTGAAGAGCCAGGTTACTCTTGCCGGCGCTCCATCGACCTCATCCGACGATTCAGAATTAGAAATTATCTCTTTCGAGAATAGAGACATGGATTCGGGAGCAATCGCTTCCCACTCCCAGACATAACCGGTAGATGCGTTCTCTTCCAGCTCTATCTTCAGTTTCTGCTCGACACTCACAAGGTTTATAACTACCGCAGAGTAACCGTTATCGCCAGACTCCCCGAAACTCGCCAGTGTTTCCGAAAGACCTGTCACAACAATTAAAAAACCAATAATCAAAGCAGCAAACTTTCTCATACTACGCCTCCCTTTTGATCTGAAAAGACTTGTGTGGATACTCTCATTTTCTTTGACTGCTATCTGACGTAAATGGTGTAAATTTGAATTATTAAAGAAAAGGAGGATTGGTATAAATGGATTCCGTTTACAAAAAGCTTAGAATCTACAACATCGTAATGGGTGTCCTTCATCTCGTGCAGGGTATCTTCATGTTAGCTCTCAGTAACGATTCTGCACTTATCATAACCAGAAACTATGTGACTCTCGATCGCGATATTATGAAGCTAGTTCCCGCGACCGAGAACCTGATGAGTCTCAGGATGGGTCCCTTCGTTGCAAGCTTCCTCTTGATGTCGGCAATCGCTCACTTCACCGTTTCGACCTTCGGGTTCAAATGGTATGCAAGAAATCTTGCGAAGGGCATAAACTACGCTAGATGGTATGAATACTCGGTCAGTTCTTCGGTAATGATTGTCGCGATTGCTCTGTTCTCGGGAATGACGGATATAGTAAGTCTCATGCTTCTCTTCACAGTCAACGGAATAATGAATCTCTTTGGCCTGATGATGGAGTTGCACAATCAGACAACTGAAAGGACAGACTGGACGGCCTTCATATATGGTTGTATTGCCGGAGCAGTAGCATGGATAGCAGTCTTCACGTATCTGTTCACTTCTCTGGGAAAGGCCGACGTTCAGTTTCCGTCTTTCGTATATGCGATTCTCATCACCTTCCTGGTCTTCTTCAACAGCTTTGCAATAAACATGTTTCTCCAGTACAAGAAGATCGGTCCGTGGAAGAATTACCTCTTCGGCGAGAGTATGTACGTTCTGCTCAGTCTGGTTGCAAAGAGCGTTCTCGCCTGGCAGGTCTTTGCCGGCACCTTGAGACCGGTTTGATATCTTGATTAGGAATCTGTGAACACTAAAGGAGGATCCTTTCGGGGTCCTCTTTCTTTCGATAGAGACTACTCTCTTTTTAGACGCTTGTCTGCGAACACGGATAATTTATGATATATACATGTTCATCATGAATTATTTGCAACTCTAGCTGAACTCTCTTGTTCTCAAATATTCTTGTATTCAAAAGGTTTTTGGATCAAGACCGGAGATCGTTCAGTTCTCACCGATCTAATAGACAAAGCAGAATCAAGTCTAGTAGTCAAGAGTATTCACGGCAAACATTAAGAAAGAGTAACCCATACGGGGTTATGGTATCATATCTAGTAATCGAGTCTGATTATTTACAAATCTCGCATAAAGGGGTGGTGCAATGCTTTTGCAATTCATCTCTCTCTACGGTATCGTGTTCTTGATCTGGTTGGCTTTTACAGGGAGTCTTGCAATTCCAGAGCTTGTCGTTGGTCTGCTTGTGGCCGCAGCGGTTTCAATAGTTTTGGCACGGTATTCGAACTTCCGAATCGGTCCAGACTTTCCGGTACGCTTCTTCAGGTTTCTCCTCTTTATTCCCTTCTTCATCGTGGAAATGGTGAAAGCAAATATCGATGTTGCACGGAGGGTTATAGATCCCGCTTTACCGATAAGACCTGCTCTGGTGAAAGTGCCGACGAAACTCAAAGGAGAGATCTCTAAGTTGTGCCTTGCCAATTCGATAACGC
>Ga0334886_1001013_pt1 | contig 36132 bp, 28 predicted proteins | sample GraSluR1_MG_9_FD_207232 | JGI IMG/M metagenome (GOLD analysis project Ga0334886, IMG submission 207232) | Sludge microbial communities from methane-producing bioreactor in Wageningen University, Netherlands - Granular Sludge_27_06-R1 | ecosystem: Engineered > Bioreactor > Anaerobic >... | reverse complement strand
CGAGCTACCGGCTGAAAGACCACGTGAAGCCCAAGGGAGGTGAGGCCATGGCGTGACCGACAGGCAATCTTGACCTACACATCACGCCGTACGTGAAACGACATATGGACTTGACCACCGACACGAGCCTCGAGCAGCTGGTTGTTCACATCATTGAGCTCAGCGTTCGCAGCAGCTGTGTGTTCTCGCACACCAGCCAGGGCAACCTTGGCTGCCTCAGTTGCCTGCTGCAAACGAATGGCGTCCATACCCCCGAACGTTTCGTACCACCCGCGCAGGCCTGCGTTTTCTGCCTCCAGCTCTTCGATCCGTTTCTTGTTCCCAAACAGCATTGGCTTCCCCCCTGTCACGTCATCGATGACACAGCCCGTTGGCCAAGGCTCACCCAGCATAGCAGCGTGCACGGACGAAAAGATTGCCGTCATGATGGTCTCGTTGCCGTCTCAGTCGCTGAACCACCTTACCAAGCCGAAACGAGAGTCGGAGGATAGCCGAACCGGCCCCTGCAAAGACCAGCGCCCAAGGAGTAACCTACCGTCCGACCCTTAAGGAGCGTCGGCACGTTGGGAGGTAACCACCGGCCATGGGGGAACACAGGTCACGCCGAGACGGCCGCAGAGCTGCAGGTCATCTTCCGAGAGGTCGCCCGCACCGCTGAGCATGCCGCGGGCAGAGTGGGAGAGGCGGTCAGTCGCGTATTGGATGAGGCCCCAGGCTTTGAAGACGAGGTGGGGTGAGCCGCGGCCGAGCGGGGTTCGAACGCGCTAACTGAGGGGGTGAACGCGTGGCAGACGCAGAGAGCCCTGTATCCAAGCTCTCGAGTGGAAGGACCGCTACCGGGGAGGACGATGCCGCCGGTGTCACCTTCGTGCGGGAGGAGTGCCTGGCTCTGTTGGAACTGATCGAGGCGGCCCGAGAGGCCCTCTCGGCCATGGAGCCCTGCTTTGCCCAAGATCTCCACCGGAAGTGGTGGCAGGTACTGCCCGAGCTGGAGCTGGCCCATGCTCGCTTGGCCAAGGCGATGGAGGTGGTCGGGTTCCCGGGCTATCGGTCAGAATGAATCGCTGGGCCGGCAGGGAATCTGGCATTCGATGCGGGGCGGGTGCTAGAAGTTGAATCTGCAACCTTCTCGACAAGAAGGCTCGCGAATTTCGGGTTGACACGAAAGTAGCACGGAGGTAGGTTGGAGTACGTAGTGCGCGGTCCAATGACTGGTCCGCCACGATGGTGTATACCCTCGAACTGAGGGTCGTGGTCTTTGAGCTAGCTGTGTTTCCGAAAGGAGGTGGACGGAACACCGAGAATGCATGAAATCAGCCCTTGAAGGGGCGTGGACTGCGAAGAGCAAGAAGGAGAATGGGGGATGAAGAAGGTTCTCTATCTGCTACTGGTCACTGTGATGGTGTTGGGAATAGCTGGGTCGGCGCTGGCTGGATCCGGCACAGTGCCGGGGGGTCCGTGGGTCCAACCCGAGCAGAACGTGAGCGTCAGCGGCATCTTGACCAATGAGGAGCTCGGCAAGGCTCTACGCGATATCGAGGCTCGATCCAAAGGGCGGTTGGTTGTTGAGCAGGCCGGAACCTCTGCAGGCGGCTACCCCATCTGGATAGCGAAGTTCGGGGAGCCCGATGCCAACAAGCACGGCATACTCGTGGAGGCCAACATACACGGCAACGAGTTGAGCGGCAATCAGGCATCTCTGAACATGATCAAGTATCTGGCCATGACCAACAACAAGGAAGTGCGGGATACCCTCGAGAAATGCACGATCTGGTTCCTGCCCATGCTCAATCCTGATGGTGCCATGCGGACCGTGGACGGGAAGAGAGAGCCGTGGCGCTATAACAGTATGGGTTGGGATCCGACGGCGTACAACCTGCCGGCCGGCACACCCGCCCCGCCCGCCTATTACCCAGTCCAGGTCGGCTACGATCTCAATCGCGACTTCCACTACAACCTTGACTTCGTTCTGGATGGGAGCATACCCACGACGCTGGCAGAGTACTTGGGGACTATCCCCAGCCATGCGGACTACAAAGGTGGGGAGTTCGGCTTCTTCGTGACGCCCGAAGCCAGGACCTGGGTGAAGGTGTTCAAGGAGCTCATGCCCGAGTTCATGATCTCCTGCCACCATCAGGGAAGCTATGTGGCCGGTGATGGCAACGAGCTTGTGCAGGTCGCCTTGCTTGGTCAAGCGGTGAAAGACGACGGTTCTACCGACGGATTTGGCGAGAACATCCCAGTGTCCGCGGACGTCATTACCTTAGGCAAGAAGGTCGTGGTCAATACATACGAGAAGCTTGGAGGCCAGTTCCCAGGCGCTTTCGCCCGCTACATCGAAAACGAGAGGGCCCACTCGCCTCGTTGCAGCCAGGCGACGGCCATGTACAACGATTGCGGCATCATGCTCTGGGAAGCGCGGAACCAAGGAACCCAGAAGGCCTTCGGCATGCAGGTCAAGCTGTTGGAGAAGGCTATGTGGGAGACGTTCCGGGCCTTTGCCACCGAGAGCATCTACGATGTGAACGTGAACGTCTACGAGGAGATCCCGATACAAGTTCGCAGCACCTACGTCCCATGATGGCTGGGAAGAAGGCTTGACGCGCATCGACCCATCGGGCGTTTGGGGCACCGGTCAGCTTGGCCGGTGCCCCGCTTCTTGCGGGGGCTTCACCTCTGGTTGGAACTCCTTCCACTGAATGTGCACGCGGCCGCCCCACTTCTTCCAGATAGGGCATATCATCTCTGGCGCCGTCCGGCTTTCCCTCATGGCTCGTGGTGCCAAGTCCACACTCGGCCCCGGAAGCGAAGCGCACGCACCGCCAGTGGACGCTTCTGCCCCGTGCTTTGGGTGAGAAGCCAGTTCAGGTGAGGACGCCCGGGCAGCCGGGCATGTGAAACCGTGAGTCGTCCCGCCCCCGGCGTACAATAGATACCTGCATGCGCGTCTTCGGCTACATCCGGGTCTCCAAGGAACGCGACGACATGATCTCGCCCGAGATACAACGCGACGAGATCGAGCGCTACTGCACAAAGAAGGGCTGGGACGTCACCGAGTGGTTTGAGGACCTCGACTTCACCGGCCGGGTGGGGCGCGAGAAGCGTCCCGGCCTTGATGCCCTCATGGAGCGGGCGCTCGCCGGTGAGTGTGAAGGGGTGGTTTTCTACCGCATCGATCGCCTCAGCCGCGAAGAGGCCGACTTCCACCCCATGCTGGCAGCCTTACGAAGAGCCGGCATCCACTGCGACTCCCCCGCCAATCCCAACGACGGCAGCCCCGAGGCCCAGCTCATCTGGAGCATCTCCGCGGCGCTCGCCAAGTACGAGTCGGTGCGCCTGGGCCTGCGCCTGCGGGACGCCCACCGGCGTCTGGCCAAGACCGGCAAGTGGCACGGCGGCCCGGTGCCCTGGGGATACACCCGGGTGGAGGATGAAGAGGGTGTGCGCCTGGTGGCGGACGTCTCTACCCTGCCGCTCAGGCTCTGGATGCATGAGAAGTACCAGCAGGGTTGGTCGCTTCGCCGCATTGCCAAGACGCTGAACAGACGGGGCACCCCGACGTCTCGAGGTAGGACCTGGTCGGACAGAAACGTGCACGGGGTCCTCTGCACACCCTATCAGGTGGGCGCTCGGCGGGCAGACGGGGAGCTCGTCTTCGGGGGGAACGTCGAACCCTTAATCCCGCTTGAGGTCTACGAGCGCACCCTGGCAGTCATGGCCGCCCGCAAGCGCACGAACCTGGCCGGCCGCACCCCCCGGGTGGCCCTCACCGGACGGCATGTGCGCTGCGGCACCTGCGGGGGTGCGATGTATGCGCGCTACAGCCACGGGCGCCTCTACTACCTCTGTCGCCAGAAGGCACTGGGCACGTGCGAGCGGGGAGTGAGCATACTCCTGCCCGAGCTCGAGGCGGTGGTGGAGCAACGCCTCTGTGAGCGCTTACGGGGTACCCGCGCGCCCAAGAAGCTGAAAGGCCCCGTGGAGATGATCGAGCCCTTGGCCGCTGAGACTCGTGACATCGAGCGCCACATGGCTCATCTGACCACACTCTATATAGAGGGCCGCTTGGAGGAGGGTGAGTACCAGACGGCCAGGGGAGTGCAGCTCCGCAAACTGCATGACGCTCGGCGCCGCCTGGAGCGGGCCATTGAGCGAGCCGAGCATCGGGCCCGGGCGGCCTACGTGGAGTCGGTGTGGGGGGATCTTGGCGAGATGACGCTCGAGCAGTGGCATGCGCTTACTCCCAAGGCCCGGCGCGACATCTACGACATCGTGGTCGACAAGGTGATCGTCTACCCCAAAGAGAACCCTTGGCGCCGGCACCGCTCCGAGCCGCACAAGGTGAAGGTCATCTGGCGCTAGAGACGGGGCGTCCTCTCGCTTCTCCTCTGGCGGATATGCCTGACGGCGGCAGCTGAGAACCGAACAGCATCATGTCCAGGGCATGGCACGTGCCATGCCCGCCAGTCAAAAGTCACGCATAGCCACCCGTCATTGGTGGCAGTGCCTTCCACTCAGGAGTCGCCTCGATCATCTGCTGTAGCTTCCTGAACCATTCGCGAAGCGCGGCGGCCTTGGGATCAGCGCTAAGGGCGGAGTCCTCCCACACGATGGGGAGCGAACTGAAGCTGGCGGCCTGCCACTCCAGGCGATAGGTCATGTGGGGGGTGACGATCATGGAGGTGCCCGTGTTGCCGGGGTCCGGATCGGGAGCGAATAGCGTGGTGAACACCTGCCACTGGTTCTCCATCGAGACCAGGTCTCGATAGAGACTCTCAAGCACGTCAGGTGAAAGCGACAACTTGGTGGTTACCGGATCTTCATTCAGGCCCATATCCTTGGTGAACGTACCCGCAAAGGTGTCGATGGTGTTCCTGCCCATCACACCGAACGCGGCGACGAATCCGAAATCGGCGGGCATCTGCTCGGGTGGGACCAGCCCACCGGAGGTCCCGGTGTCCCGAATCGTTACCTTCGTGCTCGCCGCGGTGCCTGTCGTCATGGTCGAGCTCGAATCTGCGTCCGTTCCGCAGCCGGTGGCTATGAACGCCAACAGGATGAGAAGCATTGTCAGACCGGAGACGGCTAGCATGGACGGAGAAGAGTAGGCTGTGCTACGCCACTTCTGCCTCATCTGAACCCCCAAAGGGCACCGGAGCGTGATCGACGACTGTCTTTGAGACGAGACTACCGGCGATAATGGTTTCCGTCCTCCCTCCCGCCGCCGTCACTCCAATGACGGGCCCCCGCTGCCACCTGCCTAACCAAAGACATTGACGCAGAATTGCGAAGTCGGACGAGGCGGACTTCTTTCGGGTGAAGGTGCCGGAGAGCCGGAATCAGGTTGAGCCCTGCGGCCGAGCACTTCATAATCTCACCCTACCTTCTTCGGTATGGCCGTTGTTCCCGCCCCCGGCGGCCGCCTGCGGCCTGAGGTGGACCCGTCCCCGTAGACCTCTTCCTCGCGGCGTCCGCGGGCCGTCGGGTTGACGCCCCTCGCCTTCCGTCCTGCCCTCTGCTCGGGCTGCCCGGCCGGCACTTCTTCCAGGTCCCAGATGCCCTCCACCACCACGGCCAGTCCCCGCTTTCTGTTGTTCTGCAGGCGGCCGCGTACCAGGAAGTAGGTGGCCCGGGCCACCACCGGGGCACAGGCGGGGAGTGTGCTTTCGAAGAGCACGCACTCGAAGAGGCCGTAGGCGTCCTCCAGGGTGAGGAACATGGTGCGCCTGCCCGAGCGCATCCAGGGGTTTTGGGCTCGCTCGTAGACTCCGGCCACGAGCACCGGGACTTCGTCTCCCATCTGCGGGAGCTTCCAGCTGGGGGTGACGCCCAGGCGGTCGAGCGCCGATTCGTAGAGGGAGAGGGGATGGCAGGTGACGGTAAGGCCCAGGAGTTCGAGCTCGGAGCGCACACGGTCCTCGATGGTCCACTCTCGCTTCAGGCCGGCCTGCTCGGGAGCGGCGAAGAAGGCCCGCAGCTGCCCCGAGTTGCCGCCGGCTGCGGCCAAGGCGCTCAGGCGGTCGTGCAGCAGAGGGAGGCGCCAGAGGAGCTCGGTGCGGTCGGGATCGACCGAGTCGAAAGCCCCGACGCGGATGAGGTTCTCGGCTACTGGATACTCCACCCGGGTGCGCAGGTAGAAGTCCTCGAAGCTCACGAAGGGGGCGACTACTCGCTCTTCCTCGATCTTTCGAAGCGCCCGCTCCGACATCTGCTTGAGCTGCGAGAAGCCTACGCGCACGGCCCGCCCGGCGCCCGGCGCCGGCGCCCCCTCCGGGCAGAGGCAGGTGCCGGGCGCCACGCCGCCGCGGGCGCGGGAAGCGCGGGGGAGAGCGAGGTCGCCCGGTTTGGGCCCGGTGGCGGGGTGTTTGTCCGACTGGGGCTTGCAAGTGGGAGCGTGGTCACCGGGGCGAGCCTGCCACTCTTGCGACAGCGCCTCGATCGGTACGCCCTCGCCGTTCTGCTCCCGCCGGAGTGCGCCGAGGTCCTCGTCGCTCAGGCCCCAGCGGCGCTCCTCGGTCCAAGCGAAGGCGAAGGGATTGTAGGGCTGCGTCCTGATCCTCGGTGCGCCGGTCTGCTCTCCGTTTCTCGGTTGGTCGGCCTGCGCCCCTGTCCCCAGGGGGGCGGCCTCCGTCTCGGCTCCCGGCGGATCCGGCACATAGGGGGCCCACGGGTCGGGCGGCACCTCATCCTCCACCGTGAAGCCACGGCCGGACAGGTTGATGTCGAGCGGACGCACCTCCAGGCCGAAGCGGCGGGCGTCGTTGAGGACGGTGCGCGGGGTGTAGAAGCCCATGGGTTGGTTGTTCAAGACGGCGCACAGGAACTCGGCCGGGTAGCGGGCCTTCAGGTAGGCGGTGGCGTAGGCGATGACGGCGAAGCACACCGAGTGGCTCTTGTTGAAGCCGTAGGCGGCGAAGCCCTCGAGTTGGCGGAAGACTTCGCGGGCGGCCTCCTCCGGTACTCCCCGCGCCACGGCTCTGGTCACGAAGGTCTCGCCGATCTTGGCCATCTCTTCGCGGCTGCGGTCGCGGGTCATGGCCCGGCGGAGGGTGTCGGCGTCGGCCAGATCGAAACCGGCCACGGCGTGGGCGATGCGGAGTACCTGCTCCTGGTAGAGGATGACCCCGTAGGTATCGTTCACCGCTTCGGCCATGGCGGGATGGGGGAGGGTGACGGGCTCGAGCCCCCAGCGGCGGTCGATGAAGGGACCGATCATCTCGGCCTCGAGCGGCCCCGGACGGTAGAGGGCGATGGCGGCGATGACGTCGTCGAAGTCGCGCTCGCGCAGGCGGGAAGCGAGGTTGCGCTGGCCGGCCGACTCCAGCTGGAAGAGGCCGATAGAGCCGCCGTTGGAGATGATCTCGTAGGCGGCAGGATCGTCGGGGGAAAGCTCGTAGGGATGGATGCGGCGTCCGGTGCGTTGCCGGATGAGGTGGACGCACTCCGAGACGGCCGAGTGGGTGCGGAGACCGAGGATGTCCATCTTTACGAGGCCGAGGGCGGCGACGTCGTCTTTGTTGAACTGCAGCACCACCACTCCCTTGGCCGCCCACTGCAGGGGAGCGTAGTAGGTGATGGGACGGTCGGCGATGACGAAGCCCCCCAGGTGGGTGCCCAAGTGGAGCGGAAAGCCGTCGAGTCTCTCCACCAGATCGAGCAGGGGGCCGTAGCGGGATTCGTCTTGCAGCGGTGAGTCGTGTAGCTCAGGCCAGGCTCCGGCCAGATACTCGCGGATGCGGGCGGCGTCACCGTGGCGGGGGACGTGCTTGGCGAGTGCGTTGATGTCGGTCGGGGCGAAGCCCAGGGCTTCGGCCACGATGCGGACGGCCGACCGGGGCGACATGGTGTTCACGTTGGCCACCACGGCCACGTTGCAGTCACCGAAGGTGCGGTAGATGTAGTCGATGACCTCGTCGCGGCGCACGGAGCAGAAGTCGACGTCGATGTCGGGCATCTCCCGGCGGTTGGGGTTGAGGAAACGCTCGAACAGGAGGTGGTGGCGGATGGGCTCCGACGCCGTGATGTCGAGCGCGTAGCAGACGATGGAGTTGCCGGCGCTCCCCCGCCCGGAGCAGGCGATGCCCCGGTTGCGGGCGAAGCGGACGATGTCGTGCACCACCAGAAAGTAGTGGGCGAAACCCATCCGTTCGATCATGGCGAGTTCGTGCTCGAGAAGCTCGACGGCGCGGGGAGGCACAGGCTTGTAGCGGCGGGCGATGCCGCGGAAGCAGCGCTTGGCAAGGAGCGAGTAGGCGGTCTCGTCGGGTGGCACCTCTACCTTGGGGAAGTGGAAGATGCCCAAGTCGAGATCGACGTTGCAGCGGGCGGCAATGAGGGCCGGCGCGTCCAGCGGTGACATCAGCGCGAGCGGTGATACCTGTGCGAGGGGCGACATCTGCGCGAGTGGGGCCGCGGAGGATGAGAAAGACCGGTCGGCCGTGCCCCCAGCGCTTCTTAATGCAATATCAATTGCACTATGTCTCTTATGCAACTGCATGACAGACTCAATCTCTACCTCAAGCTCAGCTCTACCTCGTAGGCACCGTGACCCCGGAACCGGCCGAGGATAGCCCGAAAGCGGCTGATCGTGCCCGGCCGCGCGGCAGACGAGATGGAGCGCGCGTTCCTCGGGGCGGGCGTAGTGGGCGTTTGTGGTGAGGACGGTGGGGAGGTCACAGACGTGGGCCAGCATAAGCAGCTGGTGGCAATAGGAGTCGCAGGAGAGGGCCCAGGGACGGCCGTCGGGGTGGAAGCCGATGTCGAAATCGGCGGGGTCGAGGTGGTGGAGCCGGGTGGGGGGAAGTTCGGGGCGGTCGCCGGTAACGGGAGGATTGCTACGGGAAGGCGGCGGTGCCGACGGGGAGGAGAATGCAATAGATATTGCAGAAGTATTATAGTGCAAAGCAGTGGGACGGGAAGGAGTCGCCAGCCGGTCGACTCTGTGGTGGTGCAGCCGGCCGTTGTCGCCGCGCCTCTTCCGGTAGACGGGCGCCCCGTCACGGCCGGCGTCGGCCTCTCGCGGGGGTCTGTACCCGAAGTGCTGGAGTTCAATGAAGAGATGCCGGGGACCGAAGATCTGTCGCAGATCTTCGAGGACGACTTGGGCGGCGGCGGCGCGCCCCGCATCGATGAGTGTACCCACCTCGCCGTGTCGGCAACCCGTGAGACAGATGACGCCCTCGCGGTGTTTGTGGAGGGAATCGCGGGTGACGACAGGAGGACGGTCGCGCTCGGGTACGGCCAGGTGTGCCGCCGAGACGAGGCGGCACAGATTGGCGTAGCCCTCGCGCGTCTCGGCGAGGAGCACCAGGTGGTAGGCGGAAGCGGTGGCGGCCTCGGTGCTTTCTTTGCCTGCACAGGCGCATTCGGACGACGGCAGAAGTGACTCCACCTGCACCTCCACCCCAAAGATGGGTTTGATGCCGTATTGTTCGCAGGCTTTGGCAAAGCGCACGACCCCGTAAAGGCCGTCGTGATCGGTGAGGGCCAGTGCGGTTTGTCCGAGTTCGGCCGCCCGGGAGGCGAGCTCCTCGACGCGGGAGGCCCCATCGAGGAAGGAGAAGTTTGAGTGCACGTGGAGGTGGACGAAGGGTGCAGGTTCGGTGCACCCACGCTCAGCGGGTGGTCCGGCCGGCGCTCCCGACGGCGCCTCGGGAGACGGCTTGGCGGAGAAAGCGGATGGGCGAGGAGCGGACTCACCCATGGTGGCTCGACCTCGGAGAGAGGCGGCGGTGCTCGGGGCTACGCCTCCCGGCCCTGTGCGGGATATAGAGGCAGGCGTAGCTTAATGCAAAATCAATTGCAGTTATCACTATACGCAGCATCCTATGCCGTTTTGACAAACGTATGTTCGTATGCCCACGATAGCCCTCCCCGCGGACGGAAAGAGGGGGAGGATGGCGCAGTCGCGCTGATCGCACGGTTGAGTATATGCGAACATATGTTCATCGCCAAGTGCTGAGCCCGCTGAACCGCCACCGCTGATCCGACGCCGCAACCGAGTACCAAAGTCCGATCGACACCTCAGCTCAGCCCATGGAAAACTAGGCCTGCCGGGCAACGGAGTCAAAGAGGTGCGTGAGTGGTATGGTTAGCAATATGAAAACAACCATAGATATTGCTGATTCGCTTATCCACGAGGCGAAGCGCCTCGCGGCCGATGAGGGCACCACTCTGCGTGCCTTGGTGGAGGAGGGTCTCCGTTCCGTGATTGCAGCGAGAAGTGAACACACAAGCTTTCGCATGCGCGATGCCAGCTTCGGGGGAAAGGGCCTCCAGCCGGGGGTGTCGCTGGAGGACTGGGACCAGATACGCGATCTGATCTACGGCGGCCGCGGGGCGTGATCGCGGTCGACACCAACATTCTCGTCTACGCGCATCGCAACGACACGCCCTGGTTCGAAAAGGCCCGCCGCTGTGTCCAGCAGCTATGTGAGGGACACGTCCAGTGGGCGGTTCCGTGGCCTTGCGTTCACGAGTTCTTGGCCGTGGTCACTCACCCCCGGGTGTTCGCACCCCCAACGCCACCGGCCGAAGCTTTCGATCAGGTGTGCGCCTGGCTCGAATCCCCGACCGTCGTGCTGTTGGCGGAGGGACCCGGGTACGCCGATATCCTTCGGGCGATTGTACTCCGGGGCGGCATCGTCGGCCCTCGGATTCACGACGCTCGTGTCGCCGCGCTCTGTCTACACCATGGGGTTTGGGAGCTGTGGAGCGCCGACCGTGATTTCAGCCGCGTCGCCGACCTGCGCGTGCGCAATCCTCTGGTGGCCGCAAGTTCGGCCGCGGCCACCGAGTGAGTCAGTTTGTGCGGGGATTCAGTAGCGGGGGAGGTCCGCGTACCGGCTCATGATCACGGCGGCGTGGGCGGCTGCGTCCGCAGGTACATCGCGGAAACTGAGAGCTGCCGGTTCGTGTGTAGTCACGCCGGCGGCGCTCCCCGTTCTCGCCGGCGCGCCCGCACCTTCAGCGTGGCGGACCGGCTTCCCCCGGTGCTCCCCCGGCTTGCCGGAGGTTGCCGCGAGCCAGCGACGCCACAGTTCCCAGCACGCAGAGTCCCGTGGACAGGGCGAATGTGACTCGTACCGCGACGAGAAAGGCGCCGTGCACCTCGGGGGTGATCTCCGCCCGGCCGATGGTGAGAGCGAAGAGTAGGAGCGCAAGCGCCATGCTCATCATCTGGCCGAGCATGCGCATGGTGGCGGTGGTGGCGGATGCGACTCCATAGAATTCGGGAGACACGCTGCTCATGATGGTATTGGTGTTCGGTGAGGAGAAGAGGGCGAGGCCGAAACCCAGCACGGCCAGGAAGGGGATGATGTAGGCAAGAGAGGTGTTCGGGCCCAGAAAGCTGAAGGCCAGCAGCGCCACGGCGGTGAGGGCCATCCCGGCCGAAGCGACGATTCGGGGCTCGAGGTGATCGGAGATACGTCCGGCGAACGGGGAGAAGGCCGCCATGAGTATGGGTTGAGCCATGAGGACCAAGCCCGCCGTCTCCGGGGTGAGCGCTTTGATCTCCTGCAGGTAGAGGCTCATGAGGAAGCCCACGGCAAAGGTGGCGGAGTAGCTGATGAGCGCGGCCAGGTTGGAGAAGGCGAAGACCCGGTTGTGCCGGAAGAGGCGCATATCGAGAACCGGTGCGGTCGCGTACAACTCCCAGCGGATGAAGAGGAGTATGCCCACGGCACCTGCGGCGAGCACCAACGCACCGCGCAGAGCAGGTAATTCCGAGAGACCCCAGGTGATCGCCACCAACGCGGCTGCGTATATCAGCGATCCGGCGAGGTCGAAGCGCCCCTTTGCGGGCGTTCTCCACTCGTCTTTCACCTTCCACAGAGTAATGCCCACGACGGCAAGACCGAGCACGAAGGTCACGAAGAAGATGGAGCGCCAGCCGAACCTCTCGGTAAGAACTCCTCCCAAAAGGGGGCCGGCCGAAAGCCCCACATAAACCGCCGCCACATTGATGCCGAGGGCCCGGCCCCTCTTGTCGGGGGGATAACCGGCGGTGAGGATGGCCACACCGGTACCGAAGATGAGTGCGGAGCCGACTCCTTGGAGGCCTCGGAAGGCCAACAGCCAGAGACCGCTCTGTGCAAGGCCGCAGGCCAACGTGGAAGCACTGAAGACGATGGTTCCCGCCACGTAGATCTTCTTGCGGCCGTAGATATCGGCGATGGTACCGAAGGGCACGAGGAAAGCCGCGGTGGCCAGTATGTAGATGGTGGCCACCCAGGCCAAGTATACGGCGGACATCGCGAATTCCCTCCCGATGGCGGGCAGGGCGATGTTGAGCGAAGCGCCCATGAAGGGAGTGACGAAGGCGCCGATGGTGGTGACGGCTAGAATGACTCGGGGATCGGTTGTGGGGGGAGTGCGGTCGCGGGAATCTGCCATGAGCCAATGATACGCCTTATGGGATAGCGCGTGAGGGCACGGCCGTCATCTGACCGGGAAAGAATGTCCTTCTTCGAAGCCGGTCGCAGGTGGGCCGCTTCACGTCCCGTCGGTTACAGACTCGAAAGCAGCGTACGGAGGACGGCCAGCGTGTACGGTTTGTGCAGGGCAGCGGCGAATCCGAAGTCCTTGTGGTTGGCCATGACCGCATCTTCCGAGTAGCCGCTCGAGACGACGATTCGCGCTGCGGGGTGCAGACCCAGGATCTCCTGGGCCGTCTGTTGGCCGCTCATGCCGCCCGGCATGGTGAGGTCGGTGATGACCACATCGAAGGGCCTGCCGTGCGACCATTCCCGTCGGTAGGCTTCGACCGCCTGAGGTCCCGATGAGCAGCATTCGGCGTCGTGACCGAGATGGCGCAGCATGCGAATGAGCGTCTGGCTCACGGCCGGCTCGTCGTCCACCACGAGCACGCGAAGAGAGCGGGCCTGGGCCGGCTTCTTCGTGGAGGATGAGGCCTCGGCGAGCGAGGCGGCCTGCATGACCGGCTTCGCCTTGGCCGGTGGCCCCGGCTCGGCGGTGGCCGGCTCTCCGTTGTCTTCGAAGCTCGCATCGAGGGACTCCTCCGGCTGCTCGTTCGCGGCTGAACTCACTGGAATATGCAGGGAGAAGGTAGTGCCGATACCGGTCTCGGAGTACACGTCGATGGAGCCTCCGTGGTGGGCGATGATGGAGTGGACCACCGAAAGCCCCAGTCCTCGCCCGGCTTCCTTGCTGGTGAAGTAGGGATCGAAGAGATGTTCCAGTGCCTCGTCGCGGATGCCCGGTCCGGAGTCGATGAAGCAGATGTGTACCACTGGCCCCTCGGGGCCTCTGTGTGTCTCGCCTGTGATCCGCAGATGGCCGCTTTCCGACATGGCCTCCCGCGCGTTCAGGGTGAGGTTCTCGAATACTTGGGCGAGCTGCCCGCCGTCTGCATGCAGGGCAGGAAGGTCCCGGCACTCGAAGTCGACGGTGACGGCGGTTCCGCGCAGGCAGAACCGCACTGTTTCCCGCAGTAGAGGCTCCAGATCAATGGTGGTGCGGACCGGCTCACCACCTCGAGAGAAGGTGAGGAGCTGCTTGGTGAGGCTGACGGCACGACGGGCGGCCTCTTCCGATGCCCTCAGGATCTCGCCACGCTTCTCGGCGTCGGGCTCGTGCCGGGCAAGGTTGAGGTTGCCCAGCACCCCGGTCAAGAGATTGTTGAAGTCATGAGCGATACCGCCGGCGAGAAGCCCCACCGATTCGAGCTTGGCTGCGCGCAACCGCTCCTTCTCGAGCTCTCGCTCGTTGGTGATGTCGATGGAGGCCTGCAACACCAGTGGCTCGAGCCCTGGGTGCTCGAGAAGCGAGTAGTAATTGCGGTAGAGGTTTCCCTCGGGTCCGATCCGCTCTTCTACGGTGTCGCCTGCACCATCAAGGACTTTGCGGATAGGGCAGGGATCACAGGGCGCATCGCGATGGTAGAAGAAGTCATGGCACCTTCGTTCTCCCGGATCGCCGAAAAGATGCCGGAAACGACGATTCTGGAACGGCATTCCATAGTTGTCGTCGAACAGCTGGACGATGAACGGCAGGCAGTCGAGGATGGCAAAGACCATCTCCCGTTCATTGCGTAAGGCCAGTTCCGCACGCTTCCGCTCACTGATGTCGAGTACGGTGAAGGTGACGAGAGGGTCGGTGCTCTCGCGGTCGATGATGGTGGAAGAAAGGATGACGTCGAGTGCCCGGCCATCGCTCGTCTCCATACGGGTCTCGACGCTCCCCCTTCCCGTCGCCTCGACCTGGCGATACTTCTCGTGCCCCACGAAGGCGAAGTCCTCGTCAGTCGGATAGAGAACGCGGGCACTCCGGCCCACCAACTCGTCGCGTGAGCGGCTCAGCATGGCGCAGAGGCTGTCGTTGACTTCGAGCAGCACGCGGTTGCGGGTGATGCCGATACCCACGGGTGCGGTATCGAGGATGCTGCGGAGGCGGGCTTCGCTCAGACGGAGGGCCTCGTGTGCCCGGGTCCGGTCGGTTTCCAGTGCCAGGTGGTCCGCGAGGCTCTGCAGCGCAGGAAGGATCGCCTCGGCGTCGCGGCCGAGGACCGAGTCGCCCACGGACAGTACGCCGATCACTCTGTCCTCTACCCGCATGGGTACACATACCAGCGCCCTGATCCCCATGCTCGCCAGGCCTGTGTCCCGTGGCTTGAGAAGGCCTCGCGCGTCCCCGGTGCAGACCGGGGTGTTGGTGACCGCCACCTGCCCGCTCAATGTCTCCGACGTTGGGATGCGCCCCGACTCCCAGCCGGTCGCGGTGGTTGTGATGGCGTAGCTGCCCATGAGCACCATGTCGGCAGCATCCTCGTCGTACATTTCCACGGCGCTGCAGACGAAGCCGAAAGTTTCGGCGATCATACGGGCTGCCTTGGAGTAGGTTGCTTCTGTGGGACGCTCCGAGAGGAACAGACGGGTGAGTCTGGTGAGGAGGTTGAGGTAGAGATCCTCGGCTGTCATGGTGTTCTCCTCACGCCTCCTTGACGCTCATTCGCCGGTGAACGTCCTCACATCCTCATGGCAGATGAGTTGCACCACCTCGCGGGCGCTCATCACTCCCGAAGGCAGGCCACCGCCCGGTACGACCCATTGCCCGGCCATGTAGAGGCCGGAGAGCCCCGGCAGGGTCTTCTTGGGAGTCTTCTTCATGTCTCCCGCGACCGGGAGCCAGCCTTCCATACTGCCCTTCCAATTGCCCGTGTAGCGCTCGATGGTGGCCGGAGTGGCCACGTCGACCATCTCCACCTCCCGGGCGATTCCGGGATAGCGGGCCTCCAATGCCCGGATCACGCCCTCGGCCAACGCCTGTTTGGCCTTCTCGTATTCCTCCGGCCGCGCCGACAGATCGGTCCAGTACTCATAGTCGGCATCGGTGGTGGAAGTGATGAGCGTCTTTCCTTCAGGGGCGAAAGTGGGGTCGAAGTTGTGCACGTGGTAGTGGAGATGGTCAACGGTTCTGCCCCCCACGTCCAGGGGCTCCTCCAGAGGCACCCAGCATCCCGAGATGACTCGTGGTTCATGGGAGAGGTCACGGTTCACCCCGAGGCTCACGAAGAGGACGCTCGGAAACAGGGGATGGGTGTCGTACAGGTGCTCGACCTCCTCGTCGGTGTAGGCGCCTCCCAACAGGTCGAAGATGGTGGAGTGGCCGTCGGCTGCGGAGATCACCCAATCGGCGCGGCGCTCCGTTCCGCCGGCGACACGTACTCCCACCGCCCGGTGCGCCTCCACCATAATCCTGTCCACCCGGCTCTCGTACTCGATCTCCCCACCCAGTTCGAGGTATCGCTTCTCCAAGGCACGGGCCATGGGCAGCGAGCCACCGATGGGGTATCCGGCCACGCGGTCGTTCAGCCAGGCAAGCGTCATGAGCAGAAAGAACGTGGAGCTCTCGGGCATCCAGACGTAGCGGAAGGCCTGGGCGAGGAGCGGATCGGCGAAGCGGTCGGCCAGCTCCGCGCAAGTCACCCTATCCCAGGCGCGCATCACCCGGACGAAGGGCATCATCGCCGGAAGCGTCGTGAGCTGTTGGGAGAAGCTCATGAGTTCCCGGGGTGGAAGATCGGACGGCATGTCTCGTCCGCACAAGCGCCGGGTGTCGCGGAAGACCTTCTTGATGAGGTCGGCATCAGCAGGTGACAGTTCGATTAGGTGCTCTTCAAGGCGAGCAAGGTCGGTGAAGAAGACGAGCGTGCGGCCGCTCTTGTCCTCGAAGCGCGCGAACTCATCCAAGTCGATGATCTCGCGGCCTTCGAGCAGGCCGACCTCCTGCCACAGCTTGTGGAGACTGCCTGGGGGAGCCGACCCCACCAGCCAATGGATGCAGAAGTCGATGATGTAGCCTTTTCGCCTCCATGCTGTACAGAGACCGCCGGGCACGCGGCTCATCTCGTAGATACGGGAGGCGTAGCCGTTCTTCTGAGCGTAGATGCCGGCGCATAATCCGGCTATGCCCGCTCCGACGATGGCCACACTGCGTGGTTTCGCGGTCTCCACGGAGCATCCTTTCGCGTCCGCCAGGTGCTCAGTGTCGCACACTGCCCGGTCCCCCCTCGTGTCCGGCTTCCTCGTGTCCGGTCTCGCTGGGCGGCTTCTTGGCGCTAGTATGCCGCGGTCGGCCTTCTTTCAAACGGGTTGCGCTGTGGGCCAGCCCCGTGTACCGCTCCTCGCTCCCAGCGCGGCCCTCACGCTCACCGCCGCGTCTCTCTGGCGGTGAGCGCCCGCAGGAGCAGGTAGCCTGCCAACCCGGCTGCCACCGAGGTGATGAGTACTCCGAGCTTCATCTCCGCCTGCAGGAGTGCACTCCGGAAGGCCAGGTTGGCGATGAAGAGCGACATGGTGAAGCCGATACCGGCCAGCACACCGGCCCCCACTATATGGCGCCATTCAACGCCGGCGGGCAGTCGGGAGAGCCTGGTTCGTACCGCCAGCCATGTGAACAGCGTGATGCCGAGTGGTTTCCCGACGAACAGGCCCAAGAACACTCCAATCGGCACGGGGTGCAGCAACAAGTCTCCGATGCTGTAGGCGCGCAGGTCCACGCCTGCATTGGCCAGAGCGAAGAGGGGAAGAATCACGAGTGACGACACGGATTGCAGCGCATGTTCCAGACGTTGGAGGGGAGCTGCAACCTGTTTGGCCCCGCGGGAGAGCTCGTCGGCGATGAGCTGCTGGCGATCGTCCGCCAATACGTGGGCGCCGGGTACATCGCAGGCGCGGATGTCATCGAGCCGGAATCGGGCCCAGTCGACGAAGGCGACGGGTGGGAGCTTGGCTGAGGCCGGGATGGTGAAGGCGACCAGCACGCCGGCCACCGTGGGGTGTACACCCGATTCCAGAAAGAAGAACCACACCACGGCACCCAGAAGGCCGTACGGCCAGGGATTGTCCACCCGCAGGCGGTTGAGACCGTACAGCACCGCGAGCACGCCGGCTGCGCCGGCCATCCACCACGGGTGAAGCTCTGCCGTGTAGAAGACGGCGATCACCACCACCGCCCCGAGGTCGTCGGCGATGGCGAGGGCGGTGAGAAACACCTTGAGCCCTATGGGAATGCGAGAGCCGAGCAACGCGAGCACTCCCAGGGAGAAGGCGATGTCGGTGGTCATGGGTACGCCCCAGCCTCGCGCCCCTTCTCCACCGGCATTGAGGGCCAGGTAGATGGCCGCCGGCACAAGCATGCCTCCCAGCGCTGCCACGATGGGGAGCAATGCCTTGCGGAAGGTGGAAAGCTCACCGACGAGTATCTGCCGCTTTATCTCGAGGCCCACCACGAAGAAGAAGACCGCCATCAGGCCGTCATCGATCCAGCGGAGCAGCGTCTCCCTCAGTTCGTAGCTGCCGATCTCCAGGCCGATCTCCGTCTGCCACAGCGAGTGGAAGGCATCGGAGAGGGGGGAGTTGGCCAACGCCAGGGCAGCAATCGCGGCAATGAGGAGCAGCAGAGCGCTCGTCTCTTGGCGACGCAGGAACTCGGGAAACTCGAAGCGGGGGAGGATGGCGAGACGTTCAACTCCCCTTGGGCTCGGGGACAGGGGAGCATGGTCAAGGGCGGTCCCAGGGTCCGGCTGTGCTGCCGGGGCGCTTGGGGGATGGGCATGGAACTCGTCGTGGCTACCTGACATGGGAGCTTCATACTCCCTTGGAGTGCAAAAGGCAACTACTTCTGTGCTTCGGCCCAGCTCTTGCCGGCTCAACTCCCCGGCTCAACTCCCCGGCTCAACTCCCCGGCTCAACTCCCCGGCTCAACTCCCCGGCTCAACTCCCCGGCTCAACTCCCCGGCTCAACTCCCCGGCCCAACTCCCCCCATGTACGGATCCCCACCCTGTCGGCGCTCTGGGGCCCGCGGGTACCCGCGGGCCCCAGAACCGTTTCCGTCTGGTTCATTCTCCTGCACGTCCTCTGCAACACCCCCAAGGGCAGCAGGGAGGTGTGGTCAGTGCAGGTAGTGCGGCGGGGTGATCATCACCAGTGCGTTCCACAGCAATTGGGCCATCTCCCCCCGAGGGATGGGGGCCCAGGGATCGGCGGCCTCGTCGGCCAGAGGTATGTTGTCGAGAAGCCCCCAGTGCTCGGCCCGCCAAGCGGCCGGCCCGTGGACGGGATCGAAGTCGTTGCCCCAGGTGCTCACGAACTCCGGCGGAGGATCGGCGGGGGCGGGCTCCCAATAGATGGAGACCGCTCTCACCACCATGGTGACTGCTTGACACCGGGTCAACTCCTTCCAGGGTGAGAAGGTTGAGGGAGTGGTTCCGTTGGTGATGCCAAGCGCCCACGCGCGGGCAACGTACTCGTGCGGGTACAAGTCATAGGGGTCATCGGGGCCCAGGTCGGTGAAGGGTATCCCGGCATCCTCGTCTTCGGTGATGGGCGGGAGTGGGATGGTGAGACCCTTGACAACCATCTTGCAGAACTGTGCCCGCCACAGAGAGGCGTCGGGCCTGAACTCCCGTGTGGTGTCCGCGTGATGGTACCCGTCCACTATCCCGCGGTGGGCCACCTGCTCAGTGGCGTAGTGATAGCGGTAAGGGGGGCGGACGTCCGTGAAGGCGAATAGCTGCACAGGTACGTTGAGTCGTTGGCCAAGGGCGTCTTCGGCTCCACCCGACTCCCAGAGAGTGCGGCTGAACGCATCTGTCACCGTTTCCACATCGACGGCTTGTGTATAACCGGTGATGAAGTCGAGGAGGTATCCGGAGAGATCCCACGTGGCCGTCTTGTATCTGGTGTTGAATACTATGGTGACCGTGAGGTGGTCGTCGGTGACCCAGTCTTCCAGGGTGGTGTACCCGGCCCACCAGACGTACTGCCAGGTGACGGATTCCAGCCGGGAGCCATGGGCGGCTTCCCACTCGTGGCCGAAGTAACTGGCTATGTTGGGGGAGAAGGTGGCCGTTCCGTTCTTGGCACCTGCATAGCTGACCGAGGCTACTTCCCAGTGTCCCGGATAACGGAAAGCGAGCACTCCCCGGACTGCTGTCGCATTCATCCGGGGCTCAAGTTCAATGGTGACGGCATAGGTGGACTTCACATCGACCCCGGTGGGGGCGTTCACCACGTTGAGGCGTACGCTGCATCCGACCACGAGCGTGAGGACGGCGAGGAGCAGAAGGGCTGTAAGTATCTTACTGACCGACCTTCGGAAGCGGGTGTCTCTCATAGCTGCCTCCGATCACCCATATAGCTATGCTCCCATTATCCCCCTATATGAAGAAGCTGCAAGCAGTGAAGATAGGGCCCGCCCACCGCGGCCACCCTTACGCCGGAGACGGCGATGCGCTATAAAGACAAGCCGTGGAACATGATGTGAACAGCGCCGCCCCTCCTCACCCAGACGCCTTTGCCGCCCTGGATTGGCCGTACGTGTCTCAACTCCTCGAGTCGACGTTGGCCGGGTTGGGCACGCCGGTGCTCTTGACGGCATCCGACGCACCCGTGCGGCAACGAGGTCTGCTGAACGCCCAGCCTCCCGAGGAGTTCTTTGCCCGGTTCGAACGATCGCCGCGACCTCGGCTCTATACCAACTCAGAGAACACGCTCTCACTGCTTACTGCACGCCTCGCCTCCATCGCGCCGAATCTCGTGCGACAGATCGAAGTGGCCAAGAACAAGGCGAAGATGCGAGAGGCCCTTGCGTCGCTCTACCCCGACCTCCGCTTCCGAACACTGTCTATTCCCGACCTGGCTCAGCTCGACGATCCCGCGGACCTGCCCTTTCCCTTGGTTCTCAAACCCTCTATCGGCTTCTTCTCAATCGGCGTGACGGTGGTTGAAGACGCTTCGGGCTGGGCCGCAGGCCGCGACGCCCTGCTCGCTGCCATGGCGGGTGCCCGGGGGGCATTCCCGGAATCGGTGTTGGGGGGTGAACAGATACTCTTGGAGGAGTTGATCGCCGGAGAGGAGTTCGCAGTCGACGCATACTTCGACGCGGCAGGGCAGCCGGTCATCCTGAACATCATGGCGCACGAGTTCAGGGACCGCGCCGATACAAGCGATCTCCTCTACTATACGAGCGCCGAGCTGATGCGGGCGAGGCTGCCCCAATTCACCCCGATCCTCAGCCAGATGGGAGAGGTCTTCGGTTTTCGGGATTTCCCCGCCCACATTGAGTTCCGCGTGCAGGAGGCCGGGTCCAAGTCGGGGGAGAAGGCCCGCGGTAAAGGGCTCGGCGGTGACGGCCGCGGTGCGACGGCGGTGCCCATCGAGATCAACCCTCTTCGCTTCGCCGGATTCTGTACGACCGATCTCGTCCACCACGCTTTCGGGCTCAACTCGCATCGGGCCTTCCTGTTGGAGGAGGGGCCTGACTGGGATGGCATTCTCGGAGGGGCCGACAGCGGTGCCGGCGGCTCGGTGTTCTGCCTCGTTATCTGCGCCCTCCCCTCCACCCTCGATCGGACGCAGATCGTGGGTGTCGACTGGGATGGGCTTGAATCGCTGTTCAGGCACCCTCTCGAGATCCGCAGAATGGACTACCGCCGGTTCCCGGTGCTGGCGATGGCCATCGTCGAGAGCCGGGATCTCGCTGAGCTTCGCTCACTCTTCGAGGTCGACTTCACCGGCTTCGTGCGTCTCTAGGTCGCTTTCGGCGGCGGTCGGGGTATCCTTCTTGTGCGCCGCGCTCATGTGAGGCCGGCATGGGGCGGTGACGGGCCTTTGGGGGGCCGTGGGTTGCCCAGGGCAGAAAGACCGTTCATCGACACAGGAGGGACCATGAGCCGCTACGTCAACGTCGCTATGCTTCAGATCGCGTCACCCAGCGTGAATCCCGATCTCGAGGACCGCAAGCTCGAGAACTGGGGCAAGATGGCCTTCTACATCGACACCATGTTCATGATCAACCCCTTCATCGATCTGGTGGTGGCCCCCGAGATCTACGTCAACGGCATGGACCCCGCGAACCTCGAGGCGATGGGCGAGACCGTTCCCGGGCCCCTCACGGAGCTCTTCCAGCAGAAGGCGGCCCAGCACGGTTTCTGGTTCTGCCCCGGTTCCATGATCGAGAAAGTGCCGGGTGAGGACGGCTTCTACAACACGAGCATGCTCATCTCCCCCGCGGGCGATGTGGTGATGAAGTATCGCAAGATGTTCATCCCCAAGCCCATGGAGCCCTCCAAGCCGGGCACCGAGTTCCCCGTGTATGAGGCCGACGGCATCGGCAAGGTGGGCATTATGATCTGCGCCGACGGCCACGTGCCCGAGGTGGCCCGCAACCTGGCCATGAACGGGGCCGAGATCATTCTCAAGCCTGCCCTTCAGCCACATTGGATCGGTAACGTGCGCAACTATGTGCCGGTCAACCAGACGCGGGCCATCGAGAACCAGTGTTTCGTGGTGGCGGTCAACCACCCGGCTCCCATCGGTATGGGCCACTCCTGCCTGTGCGACCCGGAAGGGCGGCTTCTGGAGGAGCTGGGCGAAACCGACTCCTTCATTGTGGCGCAAATCAACATGGAAGACGTGCGTCAGGCCCGCGAGCAGGGTTTCGCCGGTTGCTTCCCGCTGCTCAAGATGGTGAAGACCTACCACGCCCAGGGAATTCCCTTTGCCGGCTGCTACACGGGTGACATCTGCGAAGCGCCCATCTTCAAGGAGCTCGACGGCGACGCGCCTATGACCCCGGACGAGTTCCGTCGCTACGGACATCAGCAGCTCTAGCCACATAGGGAGGGCGGCAGGGGGCACGCTCTCGGCCCCGTGCCGCCCTGGGGGCTCCGAGCTCCGCGAAGGATCTTGGAGCCCCCCGCGTCTTATGTGACTAGAGGCTCTTGTCACGCGACCGTAGTGCTGAAGGCGCATGCGGCCTGCGTAGGACGAAACCTCCGTGGGGCTGTGCCAAAGGAGAAAGGTTGCGCGACTCATTTGCGGAGATGGTGAGGCTCCACGACGAGGGGCTACGGCGGCTTGCCTTCCGGCTGTTGGGAGATCGGGACCTCATGGACGATGTGCTGCAGGATGTATATGTCAAGGCTTATCAGGCTCTTCCTCGATTCCGCGGCGACGCCTCGCTGGGTTCGTGGCTGTACCGCATCACCTACAACGCCTGCATGGATCAGCTTCGCCGTGATGCAGCGCGTCCGCGCTCGGTGATGTCGTATCACGATCTCGAGCAGGCGGTCGATCCCGCTCTGTCGGGGAGAACGGCCGCAGTCGCGGGTGGGCGTGCCACAGGCTCTCCGGCCCGGGGTGACCGAGTGGGAGGCACCGAGGATGTCGGAGAGACCGTCGCCCGCCGTCAGGACCTGGCGGCCGCCCTGGCCACGTTGTCCCCGGAAGCACAGGCCGCCGTGCTCCTCGTGGACGCCGAAGGGTACTCGTACGCCGACGCCGCCGCAATCCTCGGAATCAAGGAGGGGACAGTGGCCTCCCGGCTTCATGAGGCGCGGCGCACACTGAGGCGGGTCTTGGGGGAGGAGTGGTGATGGAGCATCGCGGGCAACGAGACGGACGCAACCCCAAGGGACACAGAGGAGAACTCCGCGATGCCAAACTTGGCCGGGAGCTACGGGCACTCGACGTTCCCGAACACAGCCCTGCGTTCTTCGAAAGGCTCGAAGCCCGCATCCAGGAGGAGGAAGCCGCAAAGCCTCGTTCCGCGTCCACTCTTTCCCGTCGTGCCGATTCCAGAGTACCTTGGTATCGGCGGAGGTGGCTGAGACTCTCGCTGCTGCCGATACCGTTGGCCGCGATGATCCTTGCGTCGGTGTGGGTGTTCGCCGATCGCATCGGCCCGGACCAACTCGCGCCTCAGCCTGCCACCGCGGCCGACGTCAAGGCCAAGGTGGCGACAGCGATGACCGATCTGAAGGCACTGGGTGGTACCTTGATCGTGACCGTTCCTACGGGCGTGTCGAACGAGAACACCTCTGCAGAAGCCTCATCTGACGACAGCCTCGGGTCCATGACGTGGACCTTTCTGATCACCGCCCGTGGCGACTTCCGCTTGACCTCGGAAGACGGCGCTCAAGACATCGCCTACGATGCCGGCACCGGCCGGGAGCAGTCGTTGTGGGACCGGGATGGTGAGGTTGTTGCGGGCGAACGCACGGGTCTTGCGTCGGGCCCACCCGATCCCCACGCGTCGAACTGGCTGGTCGCCGATTGGGTGCTCAATCGTGGATATGCTTCGTACGTGCGGGCGCTCCTCGACACCCCCGACTTCCCGGTGGAAGAGACGGGCTATGCGGGCAGGGCGGCGTGGCGGGTTCAGGTCATTGTGGCCTCGAATCTCATCGTGGATACCGCCGACAATCTCGACATCGTTGTCGATCAAGTCACCGGATTCCCCGTCAAGGTAGTGGCCACGCTGCGTGGTGAGTTCGTGGAGGAGGTGCGGCTCGAGAACCTGGAGGTGGATCCCTCGGTGACGGCCGCCGACTTCACCCTCACGTTCCCACCTGGACATGCGGTCTCTTCGCTGGACGAAGGCTTTCGCCGGGTGGGCCCAGAAGGGCTCGCTGACCTGGAGTCGATTGTCGGCTACCGGCCTCTGGTTCCTCAAGATGTTCCCGAAGGTTTCCGGCTCGTCGAGGCGAGTATCGCCGAACAGGGAGCATCGACCGGGGTGGAAGGAATGAACCCCGCAGCCCGAGGAGTGGTCTCGCTGACGTTCCGGCGCGGTTTCGACAGCTTCACCGTGTCCACCCGCTTGGTGGGGAGTGACTCCTCACCCTGGAGCGATCCGCTGGCCACCGGAGAAGGCTACGTCGATGTACCCGAGACCTTCGAAGTGGCCGCCGGGGCTTTGCAGGGCGGTTCGGCTGAACTACTCATCGATCCTCGGGGAGTGCCCCATGTGTGGGCCCTCGGCGAACGGTTGGTGGTCACGGTGGCCGGTGATCTCACGCGGGGAGAGCTGGTGAGGGTGCTGCAGTCCCTGGCGCCTGCTGCTTCGTAGACACACACGTCGCTCGAGCCGCCCCCTTCGATTCCCCTTATCGCCTCGGCTCTGCGTGCCGATAGAAGCAAGAGAGGAAGGAACCACCCGGACGGCGAACGATGACGTGGTGGGCCGTCACAGGATGAGGATATTCCGGGGATGAAGCCATGAAGATCGAGTCCATTCTTCACAAGGAGTTTGACGCACACTGGAAGGATCTGGCGGCGCGGGAGGCGGCCCAAGAGGCAGACGAGAGCTTGTGGCTGCTCGACTTCCTCCCTGTCGAGGCCATCTTCGCCCAGCTCGGTTCCCCCGCAGAGGGTGCCGCAGCCAACTGAGCTGAGGTTCGTACCGCCCGCCGGGCAGGTACTCGGCCGGAACCGCCCAAGCTGCAGCCGCCTTCAGCCGCAGCCCAACCGCGTCGGCCCCAGCCGCTCCAGCCCTCCTAGGTGGAGCGGCCTCTGCTCGAGCGGTCGGCCGGCGCAATCTCCTCGGTGACACGCAAGGCCCGCCCTCGCTGCCACACCACAAGCCCGAGCAGCGCGATGATGCCCAGCGCAGTGGTGACGAGGACGGTCGCCGACATGCCCTGGACTCGCATGGCCACCAGGTTGATGGTGAGGGTGACCCCCCAGAGGACCATCGTGGTGCGGCGCTGTGAGAAGCCCCGGCGCAGGAGTTGATGGTGCACGTGATCTCTTCCGGGAGAGGTGAGCGGGTTCATCCGCCGGAGGATGCGCCTCACCACCACCTGGAAAGTATCAAGGAGGGGCAGGAGCAGGAAGAGCAGGGGAGGGACCAGACCGAAGATGGTGGACACGCGAAGATTGCCCAGGATACTGGAAGCAGCCAGCACGTAGCCGACGAAGTAGGCACCGCTGTCACCGAGAATGATGCGTGAGGGGTGGAAGTTGTGCCGCAGGAAGCCAAGCGTGCTCCCGGCAAGAGCAGCGAGCAGCAGTGTGGCAGCGGCCCGCTCCCCGAAATGCGCGGAGACCGCGAGCAGACTGATGGCTATGATGAAGCCCACACCTCCGGCCAAGCCGTCCACGCCGTCCAGCAGATTGATGGCATTGGTGATGGCGACAACCCAGAACACGGTGAACAGGACGGAGAGCACCGGCCCCGCCGCCCCGCCGAAGGCGATCTCGATACGGATACCGTTGGCCACCAAGAGCAGGGCTGCCAGTATCTGCACTACCAGCCGGAAGAAGGGCGGCAGCCCGAACTGGTCGTCGATGAACCCGGTGATGACGAGCACCGAACCCCCGAGCAGGATGGAGAGCACCTCCGCCTTGACCTCGTCGATGACGATAGGTCGAAGCAGTGAGGCGACCACCAGCGCGGCGATGACGCCGGCGTAGACGGCAAGACCGCCCACGTTGGGCACCGGGGTTTCGTTGAGGCGGCGGGAATTGGGCTCATCGGCCCAGCCGCACTTGATGGCAAAGGCACGCACCCGGGGAATGAAGAGCCAGGTGGCCACACCCGCCAACAAGAACGTGAGGATGACCGTGAGCCAACCTGCGCGCTCAGGAGCCGCGATACCGATCTCGTTGAGGAAGCGGGTGAACCACTCCGGCATCTAGGGCAGCTCCTGCAGGAAGCGGACGGTACCGTTGGCCAGCGCATCGGCCACTCTCTGCCGATACCAGGTCTGGCTGAGAAGGCGGTCTTCCGCGGGGTTGGTCATGAAGCCTATCTCCGGTATGACCACGGGCACGTCTGACCAGTTGAAGCCGGTCATGTCGGAGCGGGCGTTGATGCCCCGGTCGGAAGCGCCGGTGGCGGCGATGAGGGCCTCTTGGATGAGTTGGGCCGCGCGTCGCGATGGAGCGGCGATGTCGTCTGTCCACCCGGCGATGACTGCCGGGTACATGGTGTGGATGCCGTGCGCGTTGGAGTTGCTGTGTCCGTCCGCATGTACCCGCAGGTAGAGGTCGGCTCCAGCCCGATTGGCGATCTGGGTCCGCTCGATGTTGGAGAGGTTCACCTCTTGCACCGTACGGGTCATGATCACCTGCACACCCCTCCGTTCCAACTCGTCACGGACCATGAGCCCCACCGCCAGCACCAACGCGCTCTCGGGAATGCCGGTGACCACACCCCGGGTGCCCGAACTGACCTTCGGCTTGCGCGTGCCGGAGCCCGGACCGATGGGCTCCAGATTGTAGTTGCCGCGGGCCTGGTGCCCGGGATCGATCACCACCACTCGGCTCTGCAGGGAATCATAACGGACCTGGGGCGGCCGAAGCCCGCCTTCGAGGAATGCAAAGGCCTCGTTAAGGGTGCCCGGCCCCTCTCGCTGCGGTGGCTCGGTGCTGAGGCCGGTCTCGTGCGAGAGGATCTCGGCCGTGTACTCCCCTCCCGCCACCGACAGCCGGCCCAGGCGGAAGGTATCGAGCCCGTAGTCTCCCGCGTGTGCCCGCAGGAAGAGCAGGGCCCGGGTCATGAGGTCGGCCGCTGCAGGCGGGGCGCCTCCCTCACCGTCGGCGGGTCTTACCACCACCGCCGCGAAGCCACGCCGGGCGGCTTTCCGTGCCGCCTCAGCCACCCCGGCCGCCTCAGCCACCCCGGCCGCCTCAGCCACCCCGGCCGCCTCAGCCACCCCGGCCGCGCGGCTGTCAGCTGCGGCCGCCCAACCTCCCCGCCCATCGCTGTCAGAGGAGGCCGACAATAGCAACAGCGGCCAGACGGAGGCGGGGCAGGACCCGCTGGGCGTGTAGAGGTCAAGGAAGACCGGGCTCTCCGCCCCTGAGCCAGGGGCGCCCGAACCCGGCGCGCCGGTGGCGGCCTCCACGTCCAGGACCTCGTGTGGCTCGGCGAGCAGCAGGCGCATGTTCCACACCAACTGAGCGATCTCTCCCCGGGTCATCGGGCCCCAAGGCGAGGTGGCGTCCAGAGGCAGTTCGGTGAGGAGGCCGGTGAACTCGGCCGCTCGGGCGTTGGCTGCGTGCGCGGCGCTGAAGGTGGCGGGCCACGTTGACCTCCAAGCCTCCGGGGCCGACTGCATGAGGGCCGGATTTCGTGCGGCCACCCCCCGTACCGTCATGGTGACGGCCTGGGCGCGGCTGATCCGGTGCCAGGGGGAGAAAGTGACGGTAGAGGTACCGCGGGTGATGCCCCGGGCGGCAACCACGGCGACGTAATTGTCCGGATACAAACCGCCGGGACCGCTCCTCTCCACATCGGGGAAGGGGCAGATGTCGGCCTGGCTCACCGGGAGTTCCAGGGCGAGCACCATGATCTTGGCGAACTGCTGGCGTGTGACCGCTCGGGCCGGCCTGAAGCTGCGGTCGGAGTAGCCTTGCACGATTCCGGCTGCAGCCAGCCCTTCGACTGCGGCAGCGAAGGGATCGTCCGCTTTCACGTCGATGAACCGGCTGCCCGCAGCCTGGACCGGTGGGGCGCCCACCGCGCAGGTGAACACCCACAGTGCCAGGGTCAGAGTGGCGACAATCACCATGCGTGCCGCCGCGAGCGAGGTCACACTGGTATGTGGAGAAGGAGCCGGGGCTGTGCCTCTCATGGCTCTAGTGTACCAAGGGGGTGGATGGCTGCACGGGATATCCGTCAGGCGGTATCCGCCGCCGGGGCCGTTCCCTTGGCACAGGGATCCTGCTCAACGGCCTCCCAATAGGCGTCGACACCGGATTGGATCTCCGCGAGCAGCTCCTCTTTGCGCGTGGGGGTGAAGAGATGGGCGAAGCGTCCTTGGCGTTTCAAGTACTCCTCCACCGGCAGCCGCGGGGAGGGCACCATCGTGTGGGTGATCTTGCCGTCCTCGTACTCCTTGAGGGGCCACATGCCGGTGCGCACGGCCAACCGGCCTATCTCCATCGACTCCTTGGGGTCGTAATCCCAGCCGGTGGGGCAGGGCGCCAGTACCAAGAGCAGGCGGGGACCGGTCAGCGACGCCGCTTTCTGCACCTTGCGGGCCAGATCGACCGGTTCGGCGCCCACGGCGGTGGCCACATACATGGGCTGGTTGGCGCTCCAGATGGCGAACAGGTCTTTCTTGTAGAGGGGATCACCGCCGGGCCCGCGGCTCGTCGAGGTGCGGGCGCCGTGCGGGGTAGCGGCGGAGAATTGCTGCCCCGTGTTGCCGTACCCCTCGTTGTCGTAGCACACGTAGAGGAAGTCGAGATCCCGGTCGATGGCGGTGGAGGTGGAGGAGAGGGCCATTCCGTACGCGGAGCCGTCTCCCGTGAGTACGACCACTTCCAGGTTCTCCTCCGCGTCAATGCGTTTCTTGTTCATGAGGATATCGAGCGCGTCCCGCACCCCTTGGGCACCGGCGGGTGCGCAGGCCATCGCCGTGTACAGCCACGAACCGCGGAATGGCGTGAACGGGTAGACGGAGAGCAGCGTCATGCATCCGGCGGCGTTCACGAACACCGTCTTCTCACCCAGCAGGGTGTAGATGTGCTGCAGAGCCTCAAGACCCCCGCAGCCGGCGCACATGGGGGTGCCGGTGCCGAGAAGGGCTGCCGTAGGCAGATCTTTCAGCGAGCGGAACCGGTTCTCATTCATCCGCGCTCCTCTCGTTTGACATTGGCGATGGCCTGCAGACGCCGGACCTCCTCGAGTTCCTCGGTCGTGTACAGGAGCCGGGGCGGCGGGGACACGCCCTCGTCGGCGGCCCTCCGGGTCGAGTGGACCATCTCGTAGAACTCCTCCGGCTTGATATCACGTCCACCGAGGCCGCCCACGAAGCCGGTGAGGGTGGCCGGAGCGCGCTTCATGCCGAAGAGCGCTCCGGCCACCTCGGAGTGCAGTACACCTCCCATGCCCGGAGAGAGGTTCTGGTCGATGACCGCGACGCCCCTCTTGCCGGCCACCAGGTGCCGCAGCTGCTCCCGGGGCAGGGGCCTGATCACCCGCGGCCGGATCAAACCGACCGCTTCCCCCGCTTCTCTCAACTCATCCACCGCATCGTATGCCTTGGTGGCGAAGGAGTCCATCATCACGAGTACGATGTCGGCGTCTTCGGTGCGATAGCTCTCGAGCAGGTGATGCCTCCGCCCGAAGATGCGCTCGAAGTCGGCCGCCGCCTCCTCGAACACCGTGAGTCCGTTGAGGCTGGCGAGGTGCATCTGATAACGGAAATAGGAGTAGGGTGAACCACCCAGTACTGCGACGGCGAGACTCACGGGGGCGCCGGCCCGGAGCCGGAGGTTCTCGGGGTTGAAGGGTGGTAGGAACTCCCGCACCTCCTCCGGCTCGGGTAGAGTGACCGGTTCCCGCGTGAACGAGAGGTAGAAGCCGTCGAGGTTCACGATGACCGGGAGCCGTACGCGCGGGTCTTCAGCGATGCGGAAGGCGAGGAGGGTGGAGTCCAACACCTCTTGGCAGGTGGCACAGTGTATCTGCAAGAAGCCGCTGTCGCGTGCCGCCAATACGTCGTTGTGGTCGGGCTCGAGGGTGACGGGGGCCGCGAGGGCGCGGGAGACATTCACGAGCACGAAGGCCGCCCGCCACCCGGCCGCGTTGTAGAGCATCTCCAAGCCGTAGAGCAGTCCCTGGCTGGAAGTGGCGGTGAACACCCGCACCCCGGTCACCGAGGCGGCTCCGGCCGCCGCCATCATGGAGTGCTCCGATTCGAGTATCACCATGCGGGCGTCCATCTCTCCACGGTCGATCCATACGGAGAGGGTCTCGATGATCTCGGTCTGTGGCGTGATAGGGAAGGCGGGGATGTAGTCGGCTTCCGCCAAGCGTGCACCCCAGGCGGCAGCGCCGTTACCGGTAAGAAGCGTGCGCCGCATCATTTCCCCTTCCCATCTTCGGTGGGTGCGCGGCCGGCCGGAGGTGGTGCCGCCGGATGGTGTGCTGTGGCCGCGGCTTGGTGCTCCGGGACCGCCTGCAAGGCGTGCCGCCGGCACTGCGAAGCGCAGATCATGCACCCCTTGCAGTGCTCGTAGTCGATGTCCGGATACCCGTCCTCACCCTTCGACATGGCGCCTTCGGGACAGAAGGTGGTGCATATCCATGTGCAGTGGTTGCACAACTCGTAGTCGAGCACCGGACGCATGATGCGCCACAGGCCGGTGGCGACCGCTTCGCTCGTGTGGCTCGCGTGGATGGCGGGAGCGCTCACGCGGGCCGCGTCGAAAGGCACATCAATCCACTCGGGAGGGGTGGAGGAGAGGGCTGAGTTCATCCCACCCTCGCGCACCGCTCCCCGCCAGGGCTCCATGAGGTCGCAGTATTCGAGCGCCCTCTCCTGGTTCTTGATGACCACGGCCGGACCGCGCGAGCCGAGTTCCTCTTCGATGGCTATGGCCAGGGAGTCCCTGGAGACGGCTTCCGTCAGCCCGGCGGCGGCACCGCTGCAGGTGGCGCCTACGAAGGCCAGCTCCTCCGGGTTCTCCACATTGACCGGCGTGGGCAGCACGATGATGGTGGCGTCCGTCTCGAGGCGCGTGCGCCACTCGTCGGCGGAGAGTCGGGTGTTGAGAAGGAGGGTGGTATCGGCAGTGGCACCGGCCATCACCCCGGCGGCGGCGAGCGGAACCAGCGTGTCGTCACTCACCACCACGAGGTCCGGCCGGCGGATCACACCCCGTTCGTTGATGGGCCCACGGGCCGCCCTCACGTAGGCGAAGATGGGAGCTCCGCGGCGCTCGGCCCCGTAACGAGGGGCATCCTGCACATCGAAGCCTTCGAGGAAGAAGGCCCGGCCGAGCACCCGACCGGCCGTCTTTATGCCTTGCCCACCTCGGCCGTGAAAACGAATGCGGTACACTACTTCCTCCGTGGTCGAAGGACCGCTCTGTGCGAGTCAAGGCATCTCATACCCAAGACCGCGCGTTTGCGAACGGTGTTCTCTCCGGGGAGTGGCATGGGCGCCACACTCATTCTTTCGGCAGCAACGGGCCTTCTCCTTACGGAGTCAACGACGGCCCTCCCGGGCCGGAAGCGGCCTCAACGCGGAGGCCACTTCCTCATGGAGTCAGTCCTCTTCGGGTTCTTCACCCGCGATCATGGCAAACAGTGCTTTGGCTGCTGCTTCGGGGCCTGAGGTCTCGTATCCGGGGATACCGAGGCGCGTACGGAGTTGTCCTACGAATATCCCGGCTCGGAAAGCCGCTTCGAAGGCCTCGCGCGCCAAGGGCTCATGCAGGTCTCTGTACTGGGGCGGTCCGAAGATGTTCGCGAAGTAGCTGTGAACCAGGCCTGTGGAGGTGGTGGTGCCTTTCGCCATGGCCGCTCCCTCGCGGAAGATGGCCAAGGCTTCGTCGGCGTTCTTCATGGGAGCTATGATGGGATGGTCGCGGTCCACCTGTTCGTAGTTGTTGGCGTAGAGGATGAAGTCGAGGGGGTAACCACGGAGCACTTCGTCCAGCATGGTGACCGGCAGAACGACCCGGGCGTTCACCTTCTGCGGGCTCATGATGATGGCTCGGTCCACCTGGGCGAAGGCATAGCCCTGCTGGAGATCATCGAGCCGGATGAAGGCCCCGATCTCGCTACCGTACCCGAGTAAGCGACCCTCTTCGTCGATCTGCAGAGAACCCATATCGTCGGCGATGATGCGCATCTCCCGAATGTAATCGCGGCCGAGTGTACGGAAGGCTTCGAGACTCTCTGACTTACCGGCGGCGGTGTCGCCGATGATGAGAACGTTCGCCCGCTGGGCACTCTTCAGCTGGATGTGAACCATTGCGCCATGGAAGGGCATGAGGCCGCGCTTCATCATCACGATGTTGTGGAGGGTGAGCATCATCTTCTTCAGGTATCCGAAGTAGCCGAAGCGGTCTTCACCCGGCACCGCCGCGACGAGCAGGTCGTTGGCTTCGTCGTCGAAGAACACGGTGGGGAGTTCACCGAACTGCCACATCACCTCCGGCGAGGCGCCGAACACGTAGACGGCGTCGGGGCCGGCGGCGATCTGTTCGTCGCTTGCCAATTCGAACAAGTTGGCCAGGGAGCAGCCCAAGCCGATGAACTGCCGGTGGAAGTACGCATTGATGAGCAGCGGACCGACCATGGCCGGGTAACAGAGCCATTCGTCGCGGTTGAGGATCAGTCCCTCGATGGGGTTGGTGTTCACTTTTTCGAACTGACCCGTGCGCTTGTTCATGGGAGGGTCGATGATCATGGGGGGCGCTATCCACACGTGGCGGATGAACGGTACCCCGGCGAGGCCGCTCTCATATTCGGCGGGTAGCGGGCATTCCTTGGGGACGGCGATGAGGCCTACGTCGCAGCCTGCGGCCACCTGCCGGTAGATGCGGGGGTGGCTGCCCGAGATGTTCTCGCACACGTCGCGGTAAAGGGAGCGGACGGTGTGGGTGAGCATCTCGATAGTGCTGTTGAAAGCCCGGTAGGGGCGTTGATCGAAGCTGCTCGGCCCCGGCTCGGAGTGAAGGATCATGAAGCGGTCGAAAGACCTCCAGTAGTCGTAGAGACCCTCGGCGAAGTCCGAGAGTGCGCGCCGCCTCGACGGCTCGAGCAGAAAGCGCTCGTCTTCCAGCACGGAGACCACCTGATCCAGTGAGTTCGTTGAGAGAGAGGCAAGCAGTCCGATCAAGCGGCTGTCGAGATCGGAGGGCTCCTGTCCTTCGATGGCGAGATCCTCGAGCAATGGTGAGTCGATCTTCCGGAGTTCGCCCAGGTACAGTTTGACGATGCCGCGGAACACCTCGCTCTGCACGATCTCCTGCTGCGAGGCACAGATGTCCCCATCGGTGTGGATGATGATCTGATTGCCTTCCTTGAAAGACTTCTTGATGCCCATCAGTGCGCTTCCTCCCAGTCTCACGAGCGAGTCTCTTGGAACCTGCTCGTGCTCTTGCGTGTGAAGTGTCCTCACGAAAAAACCGCACATGCGCCCAAGGTGCCCTGGAAGCAATGTGCGGCCTAGATATCGCGGCCCGCCCCCGGATCAGTACCGGGCGGCCTTCCGCCTTCTCTGCCTATGTGAGGGGGGAGTATAGGGGCAAGACCGGCCGGGGTCAATGCCCGGTGGCGGGGGGACGTTCAGTGGGGCGCACGTCAGGGGGGGCCACCAGCTCGAATACGATCACCTGTTGTCCCGACACGGTGCTCATGTCCGTGTAGAGACTGGTGACGCGGCGCCCGGTGGCCTGTTCGACCACCGTTTCCAGGAGGGGGCGCGCCTTCTCGATGAGTGCCAGCCGGACTTGCTTCACGAGCTCGCGCCCACGGGAGTCGCCTCCACCGGTGGCAAGTTGATGTTCGGCCGGGGTGAGCACCCCCCTGAGGCGCACAACCACCAAGTCGTCGATGAGATAGGTCTTCGTCTCGGCGGGTCCACGGCCGATGTACTCCTTCTCGAAGCGGGTCACGGCTTCGCTGATCTCCGCCTCCAGACGTCCCTTGGTCTTCTCACCTCTGTGCGCCACGTCTTCCCGTCCGTCCTCTCTGCTATCTCTCGGCTGCCTTCTCCACCCGCTTCGGCCGGCCGCGAGCCTCTCGGCTGGTCACCGAACAGGTCGCGGCCCCTAGCCCAAGCTCACATCGAGCACCATCATCACCAGGAAGCCTACGAGGGCGCCGCCGGTCGCCAGGTCTACGTGGCCTCCCTGATGGGATTCGGGGATGAGCTCCTCTACCACCACGAAGATCATGGCTCCGGCGGCGAAGCTCAGTGCATAGGGTAGCAGTGACCTGACGGCGAGAACGGCGGTCGCCCCCAGCACCGCGGCAATCGGCTCGACGATGGCGGAGAGGTGAGCGTAGTGGAAGCTCCGGGCCCGGGAGAGGCCTTCGCGCCGGAGGGGGAGGGACACAGCGGTGCCCTCCGGGAAGTTCTGGATGCCGATGCCCAAGGCCAAGGCCAGCGCTGCACCCAGCGTGGTCCCGGGCAGGCCGACCGCCGCCGCCCCGAAGGCGACACCGATGGCGAGCCCTTCGGGGATGTTGTGAAGGGTGATGGAGGAGAGGAGGAGAATGCTCCTGTGCCATGAGGTCTTGGGTCCCTCGGCTTGAGTGCGGGGCAGGCCCAAGTGCAGATGGGGTATGATCCTGTCGAGGAGGGCCAAGAAGAGGCCGCCGGCAGCGAAGCCGGCCGCGGCGGGCAGCCACGCGGGCACCGCCATGCCCTTCGATAGCTCGAGAGCCGGAATGAGGAGTGACCAGACGCTTGCCGCGATCATCACACCTGCCGCGAAGCCCAGCATGGCATCAAGCAGCCGCCGGCTGGGTGCCTGCCCCAGGAATACCAAGGCCGCACCCAGTGCCGTCATCACCCAGGTGAAGAGCCCGGCTATGAGGGCCTGCACCAGCGGGCTCAGGTTCTCCATTCGCGAGGCCTTTCGTGTGTAATGCCGTCCGCGTGCCGTTCTTCCCAAGGAGACACGGCTGCCACGCAGACCCCGCTCGCCGGGGTCGCCATGACAGGTGTACCCTCGCAGGCGACTGTGTACGCTTCCTCGCGGGAGACTTCGCTCGCACCGCCGCGGCTCAGGACGTCGGAGGCAATGAGAGGGCGCGGCGCTACTGGGACTCGTGTGCGGAAGCGTATGACCGAAACGCCCTCATCGCCGGGCCCACCTACCAACCCATCCTCCACCGTCTTCTGCGGGATGTGGGTGAGGAAGATTTCGTACTGGAGGTGGCCGCTGGGACGGGGCTTCTCACCGCTCCCTTGGCGCGACGGGCGAAGCGGGTGGTGGGCACCGACTTCTCGCCTGGCATGTTGGCCGTGGCGCAGCGCAGGCTGGCCGCCTACCCCAACGTGGAGGTACTGGGTGCCGATGCCGCCGACCTGCCCTTTCCCTCCCGGAGTTACGACGTCGTCGTCTGTAGCCACGCCCTGCACGTCATGGCTTCGCCGGAGATAGCGGTGCGAGAGTTCCGGCGGGTGCTCCGTACGGGGGGCAGGGTGATCGCCATCACACTTCTCGACGGGGAGATGTCCCCCGCCAGCTTGGTAAAGAACGTCCTTTCCTTCCTGCCGCGCTTCGGCTGCCCACCTTGCCGGCGGACGCTGCAGCTCGAGGGTCTGGCCGAACTCGTGCGCTCCGGCGGCCTCGAAGTCGAGCAGGCTGTCATCGTGGCCCGGGAGCCCATACCCACGGGCTATGTGAGGGCCCGCAAGGCGCAGTAGGGGAAAGGGAGCGCAAGGGCGCGAGGTGTAAGCGCCGGCAGGTTGGCCCGTGTCGCTCTCGGCGAGGGGCCGGCACGGGTGCGGGGCAGAGGTCCACGCTCTCGGTCGAGGCTCCTTCTCTCGTAGAGCCCGCTTTCAACCCTCAGAGGATCTTGGTCATGGTGACGTCGGAGGCCGTGTAGCCGATACTGTCGTACAGAGCACGGGCCACTTTGTTGTGGCCGAACACGTGGAGACTGATGATGTTCAATCCCATGGACCGGACCCTGTTCTCGAGAGCTCGGAGGGCCCCGCCGCCGAAACCACGCCGGCGCCACTCCTCGAAGATGACGAAATCGTAGATATACGCGACCGGGCCGTTCCCCAGGTCTGTGACCCCGAACCAGATGAAGCCGACCTTGGTGTCGGTTGTTCCGTCGATGATGGTGAGCAAATGCTGGTCGGCGGTCGAAATGCCTTGGGGCAGGAGCTCCTTGAAGGTGGAGACCGCTCTCGCCTCGGCCCCCGTGGCCGGCCAGCTTCCCGTCGTCACCTTCTCACTGGCATAGTTGGTAATGGCGTAGTCCATGTATGCCGCGAAATCGTCTTCCGTCATGGGCGTGAGAGTGACCACTGAGGGCCTCCTTCATGCGCGTGGTGTGGTGGGAGAGGCGAGGCGGCCCCCCCCCCCCCGCCCCCCCCCCCACCCCCCGCCCCC
>Ga0334886_1001009_pt1 | contig 36191 bp, 26 predicted proteins | sample GraSluR1_MG_9_FD_207232 | JGI IMG/M metagenome (GOLD analysis project Ga0334886, IMG submission 207232) | Sludge microbial communities from methane-producing bioreactor in Wageningen University, Netherlands - Granular Sludge_27_06-R1 | ecosystem: Engineered > Bioreactor > Anaerobic >... | reverse complement strand
GGAATCAGTGGTTCGAGGATTGCCCATTGCTCGTCCTTGAGATCCATGGCTGCCTCCTGGCGCACCGTCCGTGGTGTCGCCGGGAGCCAGCATAGCACGTCAGGTATTTATGAGACAGCTTCTAGTCACTTCCTGGCGGCAAACGCCAGAACTCCGAAGGAGAACGCAGATGAGCGATCAGAGCAAGTGCCCGGTCACCGGTACATCCGGCGCCGCGGCTGCGGCGAGCAGAGGCGCATCGACCCGCGATTGGTGGCCCGATCAGTTGAACCTCGGCATTCTGCACCAGCACACGCTGGCCGCTAACCCACTGGGCTCCGATTTCAACTACGCCGAAGAGTTCAAGAAGCTCGATCTGGCAGCGCTGAAGAGAGATCTGACCAAGCTGATGACCGACTCGCAGGACTGGTGGCCGGCCGACTGGGGCCACTACGGCGGTCTTTTCATTCGCATGGCCTGGCACAGTGCCGGCACCTACCGCACCGCCGACGGACGCGGCGGCGGCGGCACCGGCAACCAGCGTTTCGCGCCGATCAATAGCTGGCCCGACAACGTCAATCTCGACAAGGCGCGCCGCCTGCTCTGGCCGATCAAGAAAAAGTACGGCAACAAGATCTCTTGGGCCGATCTCTTGATCTTGGCCGGCAACGTCGCCCTGGAATCGATGGGCTTTAAAACGTTCGGCTTCGGCGGCGGCCGCGCGGACATCTGGCAGCCTGAAGAGGACATTTACTGGGGATCCGAACGCGAGTGGCTTGCCACGAGCGACAAGCCCGACAGCCGTTACTCTGGCGACCGCGATTTGGAGAACCCGCTCGCCGCCGTGCAGATGGGTCTGATCTACGTGAACCCCGAGGGCCCGGACGGCAACCCCGATCCCGTGGCGTCGGGCCGCGACGTGCGCGAGACGTTCGCCCGCATGGCCATGAACGACGAAGAAACCGTCGCGCTCGTCGCCGGTGGACACACGTTCGGCAAGGCGCACGGTGCCGGTGACCCCAAGTTGATCGGCCCGGAACCGGAAGCCGCCCCCGTCGAAGAGCAGGGCCTCGGCTGGATCAACCGCTTTGGCACCGGCAAGGGCGTGCACACTACCACCAGCGGCATCGAGGGTGCCTGGAAGCCCAACCCCACGAAATGGGACATGGGCTACTTCGACATGCTGTTCGGCTACGAGTGGGAACTGGTCAAGAGCCCGGCCGGTGCCTGGCAATGGCTGGCCAAGGACGTCAAGGAAGAGCACATGATTCCTGACGCCCACGATCCGGCGCAGAAACATCGGCCCATGATGACCACGGCCGACCTATCGCTGCGCTTCGATCCGATCTACGAGCCTATCGCGCGCCGTTTCCACAAGGATCCGCAGGCGTTCGCCGACGCTTTCGCCCGCGCCTGGTTCAAGCTGACCCACCGCGACATGGGCCCGAAGGCGCTCTATCTCGGCCCCGAGATCCCTGCCGAGGACCTGATCTGGCAAGACCCGATCCCTGCCGTCGACCACCCGCTGATCGACGCCAAGGACATCGCAGTGTTGAAGGCCAAGGTCCTGGCCTCCGGTTTGCCGGCGGCGGACTTGGTGTTGACCGCCTGGGCGTCCGCCTCCACCTTCCGCGGCTCGGACAAGCGCGGCGGCGCCAACGGCGCCCGCATTCGCCTGGCGCCACAGAAAAACTGGGACGTCAACGAACCGGCGAAACTGGCGAAGGTGCTGGCGACGCTGGAAGGTATCCAGAAGGACTTCAACGGCGCCCAGAAGGGCGGCAAGAAGGTCTCCCTGGCCGACCTGATCGTGCTGGCGGGCTGCGCGGCAGTCGAGGCCGCGGCCAAGGCGGCCGGCCATGCGGTGGCGGTCCCCTTCACGCCCGGCCGCGCGGACGCCTTGCAGGAGCAGACGGATGTGGAATCGTTCGCCGTGCTCGAGCCGGAGGCCGATGGTTTCCGCAACTACCAGAAGACGTCCTTCTCCGTGCCGGCGGAGGCCATGCTCGTCGACAAGGCGCAGCTATTGACCCTGAGCGCGCCCGAGATGACGGTGCTCGTCGGCGGGCTGCGCGTGCTCGGCGCCAACGTGGGCGGCGCGAAGCACGGCGTGTTCACGAAGCGACCCGGAGCGCTCACCAACGACTTCTTCGTCAACTTGCTCGACATGGGCACCGTGTGGAAACCGACCTCCGCTGCCGGCGACACTTTTGAAGGGTGCGACCGCAAGACCGGCGAGCGCCGGTGGACCGGCACCCGGGTCGACCTGGTCTTCGGCGCCAATTCGCAGCTGCGCGCTCTGGCCGAGGTCTATGCACAGGACGATGCACAGGCCAAATTCGTGCGCGATTTCATCGCGGCTTGGAACAAGGTCATGAACCTGGACCGCTTCGACCTCGTCTGATCGCGGTAGAGTTTTTATCGCAAGGAGTGGGACCATGAGCGACAAAGCGATCGAAGTTCTGAAAAGCGCCATCATGCTCGAGCGGCGCGGCAAGGCATTCTACACCAAGGCCGCGGAGACGGCGAAGAGCCCGGTCGTCAAGGAGGTCTTCGCGGCGATGGCCAAGGAAGAGGATCTCCACATCGAGCAGCTCTCGCAGCAGTTCGCCCAGTACCGAAAAGACCATACATTCATCCCGATGGCCGCGGCCTCTGGCGACGTATATAAAGCGGTTCTGGATCGCAATACGCGCGGCGAGATCGAGGCGGCCGGCTTCGAGGCGGCGGCGATTTCGGCGGCGATGGGGATGGAAGAGCGCGCGGTCAAGCTCTATGCCGAACGCGCGGAAACCGCCACCGATCCCAACGAGCAGGCCCTGTACAAGTGGCTGGCCGCCTGGGAGCGCGAACATGTGCGGCTGCTCGAGCAGTTTGACAAGGAACTGACCGAGCGTGTCTGGCACGACAACAACTTCTGGCCGTTCTGAACGCGTCAAACGCCTGGCCGCAACCGATCAATCGAAGGCGGGGAGACGGTAGCAGACGATCTCCACGGTCTCGGCGTCATCTTCGCCGAAGGTGGCCGAAGATCCGCCGAGACACGCCAGGCGCGCGACGACGAAACCCTTGATAAGCAACACCCTGCCGTCGCGCAGGAAACGGAGGCCATCGCTGATGGAGTTGCCCTCACAGACGAGGCTTACCTCCCGCAGCCAGCGGCCGTCCGGAGCGTAGAGGTCGAGGGTGAGGAACACCCCGTCGGGCTGGTTGCGGTTGCTGCGGCTGTGCTGCACCCAGAGGCGGCCACGGTCGTCGATGTGCAAAGCACTGATGGCGCGCTCGGTCTTCTCGAGGTCGAACTCGGGCCAGGTCTCGGGGTTCGGGCTGGCCCAGGCCTGGAAAAGGGCGAGGATCCGGCGGTGATCGCGCTGGTCGCGGCGCCAGGTAGTGAACTCCGGACGCTCGATGACGCGTTCGAGGGCGCCGTCGGGTCGGTAGACGGCCACCTCGTAGCGGTCGCGTGCACGGGGCGCGTACACGCGCCCGTCGGGGCCCAGGGTGCTGGCCAGAGGGAAGCAGGGCAGGAAGTCATCCTCGTGCACAACCGAGTGGGGGCGCTGGATCTCGGCGATTTGTTCGGTGAACCGGACCAACTCGCGTCCCTGTTGGTCGATCATCGCCAAAAAATGCGTGCGTTCGAGCACTCGCTCCTTCGGCACTGAACGCGAACCCGCGACCAGGAGGTGTTCGCCCGCCGACTCCGCCATCGTCTGAATGGTGAAGCCGCCGGTCTTGCCCCGGCCCACGTCGATCACGACCTCGCCGGCGGGCAGGTCGTCGCGCGTCAATTTCACCAGTTTACCAGGGAAGAACTCGGCGACGCCCACGGTGCCGTCCGGCAGCAAAACCACGTCGACGGGGCCGCGCACCTCCCCTGGTCCTTCGCCCTCGCGGCTGAGAGTGCCGGCAAGCTGGCCATCGCGCTCGAACACGAACACCCGGCAGAGTTGCTGATCGGCCAGATAGACCCGGCCGTCCGTATCGGCCACAGCCTCGACGGGCAAGCCGATCATGAAATCGTCATTGGCGCCACCGGCGCGCCAGAGTTCCTCCAAATGCAGGGTGAGCGGCGGTTGTTCGGGTGTGACGGCGCTCGTTGCCGCAGGAAGAAGCAAGCAGGGCAGCAAGAGCGACAGCAGCGCGCGACGAGCCGCGTTTCGACGCATGACGAACCTCCCGGGAGGTGATCTGATCGTGTCGGCGGGGAGACTACGCCGAAACGAAAACGAAGTTGCGCCGCGCCGGTGGCCGCGAGCTGCCGCTACTTACCGCTAATCAGCCGGGGTTTGCTGCTGGGTGATCATGGCCCGGGCGATCCCACTCAGCTCTCGCAGGCTGGCGACGGTCTTCGCTCCCGGCAGAACCGCCAACACGCTGTCCGTTGCGGCGCGGCCGCCGACGACAATGTGGACGTCCCTCGATCGCGTCGCTGCGACGAGCTTCGCCGCACCATCGAGGATCTCTTCGGCAACGGCCGAACCGGAGATGCTCAGCCACAGCAACGCCGGCCGGAGGTCGGTCACGGCGTCCGCAATGGTGGCGACCGGTAGTCCGCAGCCGAGGTTCACCGTGTGCCAGCCAGCCTCTCGCAGCGCGAGTTCGACGAGGGCGTTCGGCAAGGAATAAGGATCGCCGCTGGGTGTGCCGCCGATCGCGAGCGGCGCCTTTGCCTCCGGGTGCGGCAAGGCACGCCGCAGTTCGTGGATCACGCGCAGTACGACCTCGCAGGCGCGCCGCTCCTCGTACACAGCGAGAGCGCCGTGCTGCCAGCGATCGCCGAGTTGCGCGAACGCGCGGGCGATCACCTCGTCACCGATCTCGGCGATCTCGTGGCCGGCGAGGTAGAGGCTGTACATCAAACTGCCGAACCGTTCGTCGTCGCCAGCGGCGAGCGCCGCGGTCGCCTCGCGCGCAGCGCCGGATACGACTTGAGTCCCCTTGCCGACCGCTGATGGCAGTCCCAACAACTCCGGCGCGGGTAGCGGCCGGCCGCTCTCGCGCAGGAACTTCAGCACGGCGCCCAGTTCGATGCGGCGATGGCCGCCCGCGGTGCGCACCGACGGGATCAAGCCGCGATCGCACCAGCGTTTGAGCGAGGCCTCGCTCACTTGCATGGCGCGGGCGATCTTGCGAGGGGTCAACTGTTTGTTCATGTTGGCTCCGCTGATTGAGCGTTGTGAACGAATTTTAGCTCCAGAAAGACTGGCCCGCAACCGCTTGATCACCCGTAGGCGGCCGACCGGAGTGTCCTAGAAATACCATATATTATTCTTATTAAATAACTTATGGTATTACTTCCGTCGTCTCCGGAAAAAAGATCGTTTTGAACGTATTTTGTGCTTGCGGCGTTTGTCGGCTCTGGCTAACATGTTGGAGTGATCGTTTTGAACGAATTTAAGACCAGGTGTTGATCACACACCGGTCAAGGGAAAGGACAAAGAAGATGACCAAGTCGATGAAGACCATCCTGGCTGGCGCCGCCATCCTGGCGCTCGCCGGCGGCGCGTTGGCGCAGACCAAGGATACGACCAAGGGCGCGATGAAGGCGGCAGGCAGCGACGTGGCGAAGACCATGGACATCGTCGACACCGCCGTCGGCGCCGGCTCGTTCGGCACGCTCGTCGCGGCGGTGCAGGCCGCGGGCCTGGTCGAGACTCTCAAGGGACCTGGCCCGTTCACCGTGTTCGCCCCCACCGACGAGGCCTTCGCCAAGCTGCCCGCGGGCACCGTCGAAGGCCTGTTGGCGGACAAGGATAAGCTGACAGCGGTGCTCACCTACCACGTCGTGGCCGGCAAGGTCATGGCCGCTGACGTAGTCAAGCTGAGCGAGGTGACAACCGTCCAGGGCGGTAAGGCCACGATTGAAATCAAGGACGGCGTCGTCATCGACGGCGCGCGCGTCGTCAAGACGGACATCGTCTGCAGCAACGGCGTGATCCATGTGATCGACGCCGTGATGCTCCCGTAACAAGAAGTTCGAAATTTTCGACACGAAGGAGTGAAGTCATGAAGAAACTAGACGTTGTGGCGGCCGTGCTGGTCGTGGTGGGTGCGCTCAACTGGGGCCTCGTGGGTCTCTTCAGGTTCGATCTCGTCGCGACCCTGCTCGGCGACGGCACGTTGCTCGCTCGCCTGGTCTACGTGCTGGTCGGCCTGGCCGGCATCTTCCAGGTTGCGTCCTGGAAGGCGATCCAGCGGCGCTGGAGCGGCAAGTACGCGACGCCGCTGGCCGGTTCGGCGCGATAAGCGATCCACCGCAAGTCAGGGGGCGGGAGTATGCACTCCGGCCCCCTGTTTCTGTGTCGTCGCGGGCAGGCGTGAAGCCGCGGCGTGCGATTAGCGGTCATAATCCACCGTGAGCGCGAAGTCTGCAGGCTGGTCTTGCTGCCATCGGCTTCAAGGTTGCGTCGGGCCGCGCCGAATTTACCTTGTTCGGATCGTGAGTCTTAGCCGTTTCATAGGCGGGCGCGTTGTTCGCGCTTTTTTGTTCGTCGGCGTCATGGCGCTGGCGGGCGCCAGCGTGCTTGGATCGCTGCACCTTGCCGTCGTACACGGCGCCGCCTGCACGGGCGACGCGACCGCTGGCGGCGGAGCCGGCTCGCCCTGCGACGACAGTCGCGGAGATCCAACCGGCCACGACTGCGCCGTGTGCCGCCTCGTACACGGGACGCCTGCGGCCGTTGCCACGCCGTGGATCGCGCCGACGCCCTTGGCGACGGTCCTTGCGGCGCCTGAACCGGCGGCCCGCCCGGGTCCAATCCGCCTACTCGCCCCGTGCATCCGCGCTCCTCCTGCTGCTGATCGCGTCTACGTCTGATCCAATTGGATGATCGGCGACCGGCCGCACACGAACCTGTGCCGTGCCGGTCTGTCCGCGACCAGCCAGCAGCCTGGAGGTTCTTTTCATGTATCGATTCAGTCTCGGCGCGGCTCGCTTGGCCGCGTTTTTCTGCGTCCTTGCCGGCGTCGCGCTTCCCTCGCTGGCAACCGCCGAATACCTCGGTGCGACCGCGACCGGCGTCTCGCGCGAGTTCAACCCTGCCATCTCGGTCAACGCCCTGTTGCTCGGCCGCGTGGCCGACAACGTCGTCGATCGCGCCTATAACGGCGTCGATCTGCAGGAGGCCGAGATCCAGTTGACCTCCATCGTCGATCCCTACTGGAAGGCCAATCTGGTCTTGGCCATCCATCCGGAGCACGAGCACATCGACGATGACGGCCATGGCCACGGCGGCTATACCGGCGACGTGGAGGTGGCTTACGTCGATGGTATCAACCTGCCACGCGGATTCGCTCTGCGCCTGGGCAAAGACTATCTGCCCTTCGGCAAGCATGCGCCGTTACACACGCACCAGTTCCCCTTCGTCGACGCGCCGGCCGCCGTGCGCACCTTCCTGGGCGACCACACGCTCGCCGAGGTCGGCGCGCGCCTGGGCCACTCCTTACCCATGCCCTGGTACAGCGATCTGGACGTTTACGGCGTTGACGGCAAGTCTGCGATATTTGCCGCCGACTCGCGCAACCTGGCCTACGGCGCACGTTGGACCAACGTCTTCGACCTCTCCGCCGAGGCGACACTGGAGATCGGCGGTTCCTGGTTGCGCGGTCCACTGGCGGCGGATTACCTGCTGACCGAGGAGTATGCCGCGGACGCGCTCGCCGGCGATCTCGACATCTGGGGCGCCGACTTGACGTTCAAGTGGATTTCCGCGAGCCGCAGCCGGGGGCCGGCGCTGACCGTGACCGGCGAGGTCATCCTGCCGCGACCCGAACAGGGAGCACAGAAGCCGCTGGGATGGTACGCGTACGCACAATACCGCTTCGCCCGCAACTGGTGGTTCGGCCTGGGCGCCGGCGCCGCGGACCGCGACTTGCCCGCGCATGACCCCGAACACGAACACGACCACGCCGAAGACGAGCACCATGATCACAGTGCGCTGTGGCGGTGGGACAACGTGCGCGAATACAAAGCAAACTTTAGCTGGACGCCAAGTGAGTTCTCCGCCGTACGCTTCGAGGCGGCGCGTTACGACGATCAGGTCGGTGAGATCGACGAATGGCTCTTATCCCTTCAGTTGAACTTTACGATCGGGTCGCACCCGGCGCACCTGTACTAGGAGGTGGTGAGCATGCGAAAGCTTCTTTTTGAGATCGCGCTGGCAACAGCCCTGCTGGCCGGTGTCGCCCCTGCCGGCGCTGCCGACCGCCTGCAGGTCGTCTGCACTCTGACCGATCTCGGCTGGCTCGCCGAGCAGGTGGGCGGGGAAGATGTGGAGGTGAACGTGCTCTGCCCAGGCGAGTACGACCCGCACTTTCTGCCCGCTCGGCCGTCGCTGGCGCGCGCGCTGGCCAGGGCAGACCTGCTTTGCTACAACGGCCTCGAATTAGAAGTGGGCTGGTTGCCGGTGCTGTTGGCCAAGGCTCGCAACCCATCCGTGCGGCCGGGGCGACCGGGGCATCTGGACTGCACCGAGGCCATTGCTGGGATCCTCGAAGTGCCAGACCAGCCGCTCAGCCGCGCTCAGGGCGATGTCCACCCCCACGGTAATCCCCACTACCTGCTCGATCCGCGCAACGGTCTCGCGGTGGCGCGCCTGATGGCGGCGCGTATGGGCGCGCTGCGTCCTGAGGCAGCCGGGCGTTTTGCCGGGCGGGCCGAAGCCCTCGCCGCCGAACTCGTTCCGCGCATCGACGCCTGGCAGGAGGTTGCCGCACCGTTGCGCCGGCAACCACTGGTGCACCACACAAAGCAATGGGAGTACCTCGCTGACTGGCTGGGTCTCGAGCTGCTCGGAGCGGTGGAGCATCGGCCGGGTATCAGCCCATCGCCGCGGCACGTCGACGACCTGATCGACCGCGCGCGCCGGGCCGGCGTACATACGCTGATCGCCGCGCCCTGGAACCACCTAGACGTGGCGCGCCGAGCTGCCGAGCGCATGCAAGCCGAGCTTGTAATCTTGCCGGCGGCGGTAGGATCGATACCGGAAGCGACTGACTATCCAGCGATGTTCGACGTGATCATCGCGCGACTGCGCGCGACGGTCCCTCAGGAATGATCCTGTCTTCGGACCGCGAGCGGCCGGGTGCCCGCGCGGCACCCGGCCCAGCCCGAGCCGTGGGAGGAAACGATGAGCGAGTTCGTGGGCATCATGGCAGCGCCGGTAGTCGCGGCCCTCGTGCTGGTGGTCATGCACGGCTATCTGGGAGGGCACGTGGTGCGGCGCGGGGTGATTTTCGTGGACATCGCGCTGGCGCAGGTCGCGGCTTTTGGCGTCGCCGTGGCGCTTTATTTCGGCGCGGAGGTGGGTACCGACGCCGCCTGGTTCGCGGGTCTGGGCGCCACCTTCGTGGGCGCGGTGCTGATCGCCGTTACGCGTACGGGCGGGCATAAGATTCCGCAGGAGGCATATATCGGCATCATCTACGCTGTTTTCTCGGCGGCCATGATCCTGGTGCTTACCCAGGTTCCGCACGGGAGCGAGGAGATTCGCCACTTGTTGGTCGGCGCCATTCTCTGGGTGACGTGGAGCGACGTCCTGAAGACCGCAGCGCTCTACGCGATCCTGGGCGGTTTGCTCTGGTGGGCCCACGACCGGCTCACCCTGATCAGCTCGGATCCGGAACTCGCCTGCACGCGCGGTCTACGGCTGCGGCGGTGGGATTTCCTGTTCTTCGCGGTTCTGGGCACGGTGGTTACCAGCAGCGTGCAGATCGCCGGCGTGCTGCTCGTCTTCACGCTGCTGGTGGTGCCTACGGTGATGGCTTATCGCCGAGGCCGAATCGGGGGCGTGCAACAGCTCATCTTTGTGGTGCTGGTCGGTCTGCTCGCGGTCATTGTCGGCGCCGCCGCGAGCTACATTCTCGACGTGCCGACAGGCGCGACCATCGTCTGCGTTTTCGGCATCCTGCTCGGTGCGCAGGTGGCCGTCGAAGCGTTGATCTCGGCGCGGCGTTCTTCATGAATAATCCGGGTTAGCCCGCGAGAGCAACTCGGCGGAGATGATCATGAAGGTTTTGGTTCGGGCCCTCGCTTACGCAACGGTGTTCGCCGGCCTTGTTCTCGTATTCCTGCCGGCGCGACTCCTGTCGGAAATTGGTGTGACACGACCAGCGGCTTTCGGCCTCGCGCAGATTGCAGGGGCCTTCGTCGCTGTCGCGGGGGCGGCCTTGGCCGCCTGGTGCGTCCTCGCATTCGTTTTCGTCGGGCGGGGTACCCCAGCGCCGTTTGATCCGCCGCGACGCTTGGTAGTGCGAGGACCTTACCGATATGTGCGGAATCCCATGTATCTTGGCGCCGGCCTTGCCATCGCGGGCGCCGGGCTCTACCACGAAGCGGTTGTCCTCTTCGCCTATGCGGGCGCTTTTCTGGCGCTCATGCACGTGTTTGTCTTGCTGTACGAGGAACCGAGGCTGCGGCGGACTTTCGGCGCCGACTACGTCAGCTACTGCCAACAGGTCCGGCGGTGGCGGCCGAAGAGATGAGCGGCTGATTGGTGTCCGCTGCACGGGAACGCGGTTGCGGCAGCGCGCCGTCGTCTGGCGCGGAAATGCTCGCGTCGACGAGAAAGGCGGCGGAGGCATAGATCTCGGGCACCCGTCGGCGGTTTGTGGATCGTCTCGGTCGCCGGTGCATTGCTTCTACTGATTTCCACGGTTGCCGCGATGGGGAAGGGCGTTGGTTGAAACCGGCGGTCCGAAATACCGAGTCAACGATCCGCGAACTCGTTTTTGTGTGCCTGATACTCGAAGTACGTTTTGAATACGATCAGCAACGCCGCGGGGCCCGCGTGCAGCAGCTTCAGGGTGCTCTCTGCCAGCGTACCTTCCAGGCTGACGAGTATCACGAGGATGATCATGCTCGGTACCACCGTATACACGATCGCCCCGACACGGGAGGCCAGGAGATCCATTTGCTGCCTGTCCTGATACGTAAGGTATTCTCTTTTAATTACGAATCTGTAGATGAACGCCGTCAAGTGGCTCAGGAGAACGACCCCAAGGGCCAGCCATATGTTCTGCGCTGACATCTGATGGTAAAGGTACTCAGGCAGCGTGATTGCTTCCGGCAGGCGGTCGAAGCCGTATTCGGTCACCAGCAGCAAGAATGCGACAATGAGGCTTGTCACCAGAGTGTAGACCCCGACGAGAATCGTCATCAGGATCGCGATCGCGGCCTTGTACGCCCCGAGAGCGATGTTGCCGTGTTTTGAGAGCCACGCGGCGGCATCCGGACTGGGTCTTGAGACCAATGATATCAGTATCGAGAACAGGCCGATCACGATTGTCTCGAGCCAGTAGAGCAGGATGACTTCCTTGAGCCGCCAGCCGTAGAACAGAAATCCGATGAGCGGCGGTACGTTGGAGAGTATCAATATCTTCGCGATCGAATCTTTCAATGCCTGCGCTCCTCGGCCCTCGCCGGTCGGTAGCAGCCATCTTCGAATCCGCATCGAATCTACCATAACTGCACGCGCCGGACAGGCGGGAAAGTCAGGGGAGTTGAGAACGAGATAGCCGTACCGAGAGTGCATTGCGTTTGCGTTCGATAATCCCCATGTGCGAACCGGGGATTCATGGTACCGTCCCGCTGTTCGCCGGGACGCGAGTCGCAAGAGCGACGCACGGCCGTCGCGTTGGGGCGTCAGGACGGATGCACATCGCCAAGGGAGAAATCCGATGCTTTCACGGCTTGTCCTCCATGCCGTCGTTCTAGCCCTGTTCAATCTCATTGGCGTCTGGCTGGGATTCATGGTGTATGCGATGGTGCGCGGTCCCGACCAGATCGCGGTTCAATTGCCCATCGCTTTTGTCGTGTCGATCGTAACGTTTCTCGTGTGGATAGCCGTATCGACGGAGCGCTTTTCGCGCCGGTTTCGCGTTTGCAGCGCGGGTGAATGGTGCTGGATCTTCGCGCTAGCGATGTTCTGGAGCGCGGCGATCTTCGTCCCCGTCCATTACCTGACCCAGGGATACTTGACCTCTTTCAGTAACGTGCGGGCTCTGTGGCAATTCCAGGCGGCGGCGAATCTCGTCGCGGTGGGGATTGCCGCAACCCTGGTCGCTCGCCGCGATCGAAGGGCCGATCGTTCAGCGGATGTGCCGCAAAACGGGCCCCGCGCGATCTGATCGAGCGGCGGGAAGGAGTCGGCTTGAAAGCACCGCCCGACGAGAATTCGATCCTGGCCCGGTTCGCCGCAGGGCCGGAGTCGCTGGCGCAAGCCCTCGCGGGTTTGCGAGATGCCGACCTCGATGCGCGTCCCGCGCGGGGCGGCTGGACGATTCGACAGATCGTTCATCATGTGACGGACGGAGACGATCTCTGGAAATCGTGCATCAAGATGGCGTTGGGCAGCGAACAGGGCGAGTTCGCGCTCGCGTGGTACTGGGCGTTTCCCCAAGATGTGTGGGCGGAGCGCTGGGCCTATGCAGGTCGTTCGCTCGACGTATCGATGGATTTACTGAAGGCCATCAGGGCGCATGTCCTGCAACTCGTGCAGGCGATCCCCGCCGGATGGCGTCGAGCGGTCGCGATCAAGACGCCCGACGGGCAAATCAAGCAACTGCCGGTCGGCGCGGTCATCGAGATGCAAGCTGACCACCTTGAGCATCATGTGAAGCGAATCTTGGAGATCCGGCGGGAACTCGAAGATACTGCGGACGGAGTGGAATGATAGTAGCACGGCATTGCGATGTACCGAAAACGCTGCGCCGGGCTCTCGGAACGCTTGCACCGGCAATGACCGTCGCGGTTGTCGTCGCGATGATCGCGGCCACCGTCGCAGCGTCGCAACCGCCGTCCGGGCTGCCATACCAGGACCCCGACCTTTCCATCGACACCCGCGTGCCAGATCTTCTGGCGCGGATGACGGCGCGGGAGAAGTTCTGGCAGTTGTTCATGCTCGCTGGCGGTCTGGACGGCGGTCTAGATCGGTACGAGCACGGCGCATTCGGATTTCAGCTCGGTGTGCTCGACACCGACATCGACCTCGCGGCGCGCGCCGACCAGGTCCAGCGCTATTTCGTTGAAGGCACCCGCCTCGGCATCCCAGTCATCTTCTTCGCCGAGGCGTTGCACGGCTTGGTGCAGCGGGGCGCAACGGTCTTCCCGCAGGCGATCGGCCTGGCCGCGACGTTCGATCCGGCCCTCGTCGGCGAAATCGCCGCCGCCATCGCGGACGAGTGCCGCCGTAGGGGAATCCGGCAGGTTCTCTCGCCCGTGGTCAACATCGCAAGCGACGTGCGCTGGGGCCGGACGGAAGAAACATACGGCGAGGATCCGTTTCTGGCGGCGGCGATGGGCATCGCGTTTGTCGCGCCGCTGGAGCGCGCGGGGATCATCACTACTCCGAAACATTTTATCGCCAACGTGGGCGACGGCGGCCGCGACAGCTATCCCATCCATTGGAGCGAGCGACACCTCCGCGAGATCCACCTGCCGCCGTTTGCGGCGTGCATCCGGCAGGGTGGTTCGCGCTCGGTGATGACGGCGTACAACTCGCTCGACGGCACCCCGTGCACGGCGAACGTCTGGCTCAATCGAACAATGTTGAAGGACGAGCTCGCATTTACAGGTTTCGTCATCTCCGATGCCGGGGCTGTCGGCGGCGCCAATGTTCTGCACATGACGGCCGCCGACTACGGCGATGCCGCCGCGCAAGCGGTCATGGGCGGTCTCGACGTGATCTTCCAGACGTCGTTCGATCACCACGTTCTTTTTATGCCGCTGTGTCTGGACGGCCGCGTCGCTAGCGAGGTTATCGATCGCGCCGTGGCGCGGGTGCTGCAAGCCAAGTTCGAATTGGGGCTCTTCGAGAATCCTTACGTAGGGACAATCGAGACGCCGGCCGATCGGCGGAGCGCGCTGGCGCAGCGGGCCGCGCGGGCGTCCGTCGTGCTGCTCAAGAACGAAAATACGACGTTGCCTCTCGGCGCGCGGATCCGCTCGGTCGCGGTCATCGGGCCCGACGCCGCGGAGGCCCGTCTCGGCGGCTACAGTGCGCCGTGCGACCACGCCGTCAGCATCCTCGACGGCATCGTCGCCCGCGCGGGTCGCGACGTGGCGGTCGCGTACGCGCGCGGTTGTGAGCGCGTCGAAACGAAGCTCGTGACCGTACCAGCCGCGCAATTGTCATGCGAGCGGGGCGCCGGCCTTTTGGGTGAGTACTTCGCCAATATCGATCTCGCGGGCGCGCCGGCTCTCGTGCGAGTCGACCCGCAAATCACATTCCAGTGGACGCTCTTCTCGCCCGACCCCGCACGGCTGCCCTACGATCAATATTCCGCGCGTTGGACAGGCTCCCTGACGGCACCGGTCACGGGAACGCACCGGATCGGTATCGACGGCAACGACGGATACCGCCTCTTCCTCGACGATTCGCTCATCATCGACAACCTGCCGAAAGCTACGCGGCGCACGCGCCTGGCCGAGGTCCATTTCGAAGCGGGACGACGGTATGATCTGCGTCTCGAGTACCACGAGCCGGCCGGCGACGCCTGGCTGCGCCTGGTGTGGGACGTCGGTGTTCCGGCGACCGCCGATCGCGACCGCGACATCGATGCGGCTGTTGCCCTCGCCGCGCGCAGCGATGCGGCCGTCGTCGTGGCCGGGATCGAGGAAGGAGAGTTTCGCGACCGCGCGTCGCTGGCTTTGCCGGGCCGGCAGGAAGAGTTGATTCGAAAAGTTGCCGCCTCGGGAACGCCCACGATCGTGGTGTTGGTCGGGGGCAGCGCCGTCACGATGCGCGGCTGGCTCGACGCGGTCGCCGCCGTGTTGGCTGTCTGGTATCCGGGCGAACAGGGCGGGCGCGCCGTCGCCGAGGTTCTGTTCGGCGATGACAACCCGGCCGGGCGCCTGCCGATCAGTTTCCCGGTGGCCGAAGGACAGCTTCCCCTCGTTTACAACCATAAACCCACCGGCCGCGGCGACGACTACGCCGATCTCACCGGCCGCGCGCTCTTTCCTTTCGGCCACGGTCTCAGCTACACGACGTTCCGCTACGCAGACCTGCGTATCGAACCGCCGGTCATCGGCGTCGCGGATACGGCCACCGTCCGCTGCACCGTCACCAACACAGGGATGCGTGCTGGCGACGAGGTCGTCCAACTCTACCTCCGCGACGAACTTGCCTCGGTGGCGCGGCCCGTCCGGGAGCTCAAGGGATTCTCCCGCATTCACCTCGCCCCGGGCGAAATCGGCGAGGTGGTCTTCGCGATCACCCCTGAGCTGCTGGCGTTCCTTGGGCCGGATCTGCAGCCTGTCGTCGAACCCGGGACCACGCGTGTGATGGTCGGCGCATCGTCGCAAGACATCCGCTTGCACGGAGTTCTGACGGTCAGCGAGTGATCGACGACCCCGGTCCGAATACTCGCTTCAACAACTTTCGCCTCGATATGCTATAATCTGATTCGATCGCATGATGTCTCGCTGGCCCGGGCCGGTGCGCCTGGATCCCGGGCGCGCAGACCGATTCCCACAGTACCTGGACCGACGATCTTTTTCGTTGGCATTCCCCCGGGAGCTATCCTCGTGCAACCTTTGCGAACGCTATCCTGTGCCATCGGGCTAAGCCTTGCAATGGCCACCGGGCTGTTTGCCCAGACGCCTGTGATCAACGAGTTCATGGCTTCGAACACCGCAACGATCCAGGACGACGACGGCGATTTTTCCGATTGGATCGAGCTACACAATCCCGGTAACACGGCCTTCGACCTTACCGGCTGCTATCTATCCGACGATACAGACAATCCGTTGCGATGGCGCTTTCCCGGTGGCAACGTTCCGGCCCAGGGATTTCTGCTCGTCTGGGCTTCGGGCAAAGATCGGATGAGTCCGGGCGGCGAGTTGCACACCAACTTCGCCATCAGCGCGAGCGGCGAACCATTGCTATTTACTGCGCCGGACGGCGTCACGCGCCTCGACGAAACGGGGCCCTTCGCTCTGGCCGCGGACGTCTCGTACGGTCGGTTGCCCGACGGCGCTGATTACTGGGTCGAGTTCGCCGAGGCGACTCCCGCTGCGCCGAACGACCAGGGTTTGCAGGCTCTCGCGGCGCCGGAGTTCTCCCAGGCACCGGGCATATTCGCCGAGCCGGTGACGCTGACCTTGTCCGCGGTCGATCCGGAGGCGGTCATCACCTACACGCTGGACGGCAGCGAACCGACCCTCGCCTCGACGGTCTATGACGAGCCACTGATCCTGGCCGACCGCGTTGGCGACCCGAACATCTATTCGTTGATTCCGACCAACGCCTGGCTCCCCTGGGAGATCTACCGTTGGCGACCGCCGCGGGGCGAGGTTTACAAGATCAACGTCGTGCGCGCCCGCGCCTTCCGGCCCGGCCATGCGCCCAGCCGGATTACGACCGGGTCGTTCATCGTCGATCCGACCCCGGCAGCCAATCTGCCCTTCCCGGTGGTTTCGGTGGCCGCCGAGCCGGATGATCTCTTCGACAACGCGATTGGTATCTATGTGCCCGGCGTCCACTACGTCCCGGGTGACATCTGGAGCGGCAACTACTTCCAGACGGGCAGCGAATGGGAGCGTCTCGTCCACCTGGAACTCTTTGACGCGACCGGTAACCTGCTGCTGAGCCAGGATGCCGGCGCACGCATTCACGGCGGCCTGACGCGAGCGTTTCCCCAGAAAACGCTGCGTTTCCACGCGCGAGCCGAGTATGGCGCGCCTCATTTCGAATGCGCTCTGTTTCCAGAGCTACCCTACGACGTTTACGAACGGTTTCTGCTCCGCAACTCCGGCAACGACTGGGGCAAACTGGGGTTTCTCGACCTGCTCTGGCATACCATCTGCGCGGACATGGGGTTCGATACGCAGGCGGGTCGGCCGACGATTCACTTCATCAATGGCGAATACTGGGGAATCGCGAACCTGCGGGAACGGTTCGACCGCCATTATCTCGCGCGCGTCTACAGCGTGCCCGAAGACGAAGTTGCGCTGCTGAACAACGACGCCGTGATCGACGAGGGCGCGGACGCCGACCGGCTCGACTACCTGGCCCTGCGAGATTATGTCTTGGCCAACGACATGTCCCAGCCGGCCGCGTTGGCATACGTCGCCGAAAGGATGGATCTCGAAAACTATATCGCCTACAACGTGGCCGAGATCTTCAGCTCGAACGCCGACTGGCCCGGCAACAACATCCGCTACTGGCGCCGCACGTTGCCGGCGTACAACCCGGACGCTCCGTACGGTCACGACGGCCGCTGGCGCTGGATGATGTACGACGTCGACTTCGCCTTCCAATCCTCATACCACAACACGCTGTCCGTGGCGACGGCGGCCAACGGACCGGCGTGGCCCAATCCCCCGTGGTCTACCCAGCTCCTACGCCGCCTGCTCGGCAACGAGTGGTTCCGCCGCGCCTTCATCAACGCCTTCGCTGACCATCTCAACAGTACGTTCAAATCCGCGCGTATCATCGGTATGATCGACGAGTTCGCCGCCTGCTACCAGCCGGCCATTGCAGCCTGGCAGGACCGTTGGGACGTCAACGTCAACTATGCGAACGAAGTCCAGCTACTGCGCAACTACGCCAACCAGCGCCCCAATTATCAACGCCAGCATATCACCAGCTACTTCTCGCTCGCCGGGACCACTGCGGTCAACCTCGATGTCAACGACCCAGCGCTGGGTAAGCTGCAGATCAACCAACTCGTGATCGACGAGAATCTTCACGGTCTGGCGAACCCTGCGCAGCCGTATCCTTGGAGCGGCATCTACTTCCGCGGCGTTCCGATCACGGTCACGGCTCTGCCTGAACCGGGCTATCGCTTCGCCGCCTGGATCGGCCACACAAGCCCAGAGCCGGCACTGACGATCGATCCCGGCTCCGCGTCGATCAACCTGATCGCGGTCTTCGAGGCGGATCCCGCCGCCCCGGTGCCGCTGCACGCCTGGCATTTCAACGACCTGCCCGACGGCACGGTGACGGCCGTCGCCGCCGATTTCTCGCTCTTTGGCACGGCGATGCTCACCTACCCCGGCACCGGCGCTGGTTATATGGACCGCGTCGACGACGGCACCCTGCTCGGCGCTCTACCCACGGTACCGGCCGGTTACGCGCTGCGCGTACGAAACCCGGCCGATACGCGCGAGCTATTGATCACCGTGCCGTCGATCGGGCACGACAATCTGTCGCTCTCGTACGCGGTCAAGCGCACGGCCAACGGCGCCGAGGAGCACTCGGTCTACTGCCGCGTCGCGGTGGACGGGCCCTGGCAGTCCGTGGCCGAGAGTGTCGCGGTGACGGAAGAATACCAGCTATGGGTTTACGACCTGGCCGCGATCGCCGGCACTGCCGACAATCCCGACTTGCAAGTGCGCCTGACGTTCGGCGGGCAGAACGCGTCCGGCACCAGCGGCAATCAACGCTTCGACAATCTCGTTCTCGTCGGGGTGCCGATTCCGGGGGCGAATCTGCCGCCCAAGGTCACCGAGCCGATCGCCTTGCAGCAGGGGATCGAGGGCGGCCAGGCGCTCGCACTCGACTTGTCGCTGGTCTTCACCGACCCCGACGGCGATCCGCTCGTCTTCGCGGCCGAGAGCGATGACCCGGACGTGACGGCCGTCGCGGTCGCCGGCAGCGAGCTTACGATCACCACTCTGATGCGCGGCGACGCGCGAGTGACCGTGACCGCCGATGACGGCAACCACGCGCCGGTGCCGCATACGTTCCGGGTGCTGGTCTACCCCGCAGCCGCCGCGCTGGCCGAGAGCGCTTACGCGTTTACGGAGTGGGACCCCGATCTGCCGGAGCGCACCTACCCCGAGCACATGCTGTTCTTGCAGAGCGACGTCAGCGATCCGGGGCTCGCGCAGCCGCTGCTGTATCCGTACTTCATCCCCCACGACGACTACCACGCCGACGATCAGGAGACGATCGGCTTCCCGTACAACAACACCGGCCGCACCCGGATCAACGGCCTGGGCGAGGAGGGGATTTCCTTCATCAACACCGGTCGGGGCCGCGATCTCGGCGCCGCGCTCCTGGCCGTCGACACGCGCGACGTGAATGCGGTGAGCGTGAGCTGGCTGGCCGGGACGATCCTGCCGAACTCGCGGATCTACGCGATCCGGTTGCAGTGCCGCGTGGGTATCGACGGCGAGTTCAGCGATGTGCTCGTTGGGGGCCAGCCCGTGGAATACCTACGCAGCGAAATTGCGGGCGACGTGCAGGCATTGGGCCCGACGATCCTGCCGGCCGAGTTGCTGCAGCGGCCGTACTTGCAACTGCTCTGGCGTTACTATCACGTCGAAGGGACATCCGGCGCGCGCGCCCAGCTGCGCCTGGACGATGTCCAGGTGATCGGCGCCGGCTCGACCGCCGTCGCTGAGCCCGCGTTGCCGACCGCTACCACATTGCACGGCACGGCCCCGAATCCGTTCAACCCTGCGATGGAGATCCAGTTCAGCGTCCGCCAGGGCGAGACCGCGCGGCTGGACATCTATAACGGTCGCGGCCAGCGGGTGCGTTCGCTGGGCCAGTTCGCGGTCGGTCACCATCGGCAGGTCTGGAACGGCACGGACGATCAAGGCCAGCGGTGTGCCAGCGGAGTGTATTTCTGCCGCCTGCAAGCGCCGTCGGGCAGCCAGACTCGCAAAGTTCTGATGGTGAAGTAAATGCGGTTTTTACGAGAACGGGTTGGATCTTCTGGTGGCCCCGGGGCGCAATCCCGGGGCCGCTTCGTTTTTAACCCGGATTATTCATGAAGGACCGGCTGCGAAAGGTCAAATGCTTGCCAGGACGCGCGTTCTCGGATCGGCTCGGTCAACGTACCGCCTTGGGTACGCCTCCCTCGCCGATCCTTGTGAGCCCGCGTCCTGGCAAGCATTTTCCACTTTCTCGCGGCGATCCTTCATGAATAATCCGGGTTAACCGGCGGCGCGACAAGGCGACGCAGGTCCACCTTTGACTGGTGCGCGCGGGCAGCAGGGGCGATAGTCTCCATGTCGGTTCAAGCATGGTGATCGCCGAGGAGAATCCATGACGGCGCGACCCCGTATCCCTAGTGCTGTTACGATGGTTCTTGCTCTTTGCCTGCTGCTCTTGCCGGCCGTCGGGTCCGGCCAGTACGAAGGCGTGCCCTACCTGTGGGAGGGCCACCCCGCGGTTCAGGCGAAGCTGGCCGAATGGCAGGATCTCAAGCTCGGATTCATGGTGCACTGGGGGACGTACAGCCAGAAGGGCTGGTGCGAGTCGTGGGGTCTGTGTTCGGAGGACGTGGACTGGCTCACGCCGCATGAGCCTTCCTATCAGGCCTTCTACGACACCTATGTCGCCCTGAAGGACACCTTCGACCCGGTCGACTTCGACCCTGCGGCCTGGGCCCGTCTCGCCCGCGAGGCCGGCATGCGCTATTTCGTGTTCACGACGAAGCACCACGATGGCTTCTGCATGTTCGACACGCGCCAGACCGACTACCGGATTACCGACCCCGGTTGCCCGTTCCACGACGATCCGCGGGCCGACGTCACCCGCCATCTCTTCGACGCTTTCCGCGCCGAGGGTCTGCGCGTTGGCGCCTACTTCTCCAAACCCGACTGGAACGTGCCCTGGTACTGGTCGCCGCACTGGCAGCACTGCTCGCGCAACGTGAACTACCGGCCGCAAGCGCATCCGCAGCTCTGGCGGAAGTTCGTCGACTTCACCCACGCCCAGATCGAGGAACTCTGCACCGGATACGGCCCGCTGGATATCCTGTGGTTCGACGGGGCGTGGGTCAGGCCGGACAACCGGGACCAGGACCTCGCCATGGACCGTTTGGCGGCCATGGCACGCCGCCATCAACCCGGCCTCTTGATCGTCGATCGCTGGGTCGGCGGGCGCTACGAGAACTACCGCACGCCCGAGCAGAAGGTCCCTGCCGAACCGTGGCCGCATCCCTGGGAAACGTGCATGCCGCTCGCCGGCGCCTGGTCGTACTATCCGAACGACGTCTACAAACCGGCGCGCGAACTCGTGCATTTGCTCGTCGATGTCGTTGCCAAGGGCGGCAACCTGCTCTTGAACGCCGGCGCCGACGGGAGCGGCAAGTTCGATCCGGTCGCGGTCGCGCGGCTGCGCGAGCTAGGCCAGTGGTTGCAGGTCAACGGCGAGGCCATCTACGCCACGCGGCCCGTCGCGCCGTTCAAAGAGGACAAGATCTGCTTCACGCAGCGGCGGGATGACGGCGCGGTCCACGCGATCTATCTGCTGGGAGAAGACGAGCCGCTGCCAAAGGAGATCACGATTGCCGGGCTGCAGCCGCGACCAGGCGAGCAAGTGCGCTTGCTCGGCTACCCGCAGCCGCTCGCCTGGGAACCTGTCGCCGACGGGGTGCGGATCCGCGTGCCGGCAGCCGCTCGGGCGACACCTCCGTGTCAACACGCGTGGGCATTTCGCCTCGGACTTGTCGTCGAGAAGAATCCCGCGCGGCGCGTGACCGATCTCGAAGGCTGGCGCATCGGCCTGCCGCCGGATGCGCCGCCGGCCGTTGCGTATGCGGCGCAGGAACTGCGCGCATGGCTCGGCGAGGCTGGGATTTCGCTGACGACCGCGATCAGTTCTGCCGATACCAACGGCGCTCGGGTGATTACTCTCGCTGTCGACCCGGAGCTTCCCGCAGAGGGTTTGCTCTTGCGCCTCGAGGCCGATCGATTGCGGATCGAGGGCGGTTCGCCGCGCGGCGTGCTGTACGGCGTGTACGAGTTTCTCGAGCGCTACCTCGGCGTTCGTTTTCTGACCGCCGGCCACACCCACGTCCCGGACGACGCCGCGGCCCGCCCGCTGCCCCGCGAGACGTTCGCCTACTCGCCGCCCTTCGAGTTTCGCTGGCCTTATCTGGGCGAGACGAGCCTCTATCCAACCTTCGCCGCGCGCCTGCGCTGCAATACCGTGGCGGAGTCCGACAGTCTCGGCGGCATGACCGGCCAACGGCTGATCAGCCATTCGCTCGGCGAACAGCTTCCCGTCGCCAAGTACGGCGCGGCGCATCCTGAGTATTTCGCGCTGGTGCGCGGGTCGCGCCTGCTGGAAGCCTTCGGCGGCGGACCGCAACCGTGCCTGACGAACCCCGCGGTGCGCGCGATCGTGACCGCGGCTGTGCTGGACGAAATCGCGGCTCACCCCGAGCGCAACAACGCCAGCATCTCGCAGACCGACAACGACTTCTACTGCCGCTGCCCGGCGTGCGAGGCCGTCAACCAAGCCCAGGGCACGCCCATGGGCACGACCCTCGCCTTCGTCAACGCGATCGCCGACACGGTCGCTCGCCTCCATCCCGGCAAGCAGGTGGGGACCCTCGCTTACTGGCACACCCGCAAGCCGCCCGCGACGCTCCGGCCGGCTGCCAACGTTCAGATCCAGCTCGCCAACATCGAATGCTGCGGCCTGCATGGGTTGAACGACCCCACATGCCGGAAGAACGCCGAATTTCTGGCCGACTTGCGCGGCTGGGGCGCGATCACGAATCAAGTGCACGTTTGGACGTACGTCACGGACTTCCGCTACTACGACCTGCCGTTTCCGAACTTCCGCAGCATCGGCCCCAACCTGCGTCTGTTCGCCGACCTCGGCGTGCGGGGCGTCTTCGCCCAGTCGCACGGCCAGAGCACGAGCGGCGACCTGAGCGACCTGCGCAACTACCTGCTCGGACGGCTGCTCTGGAATCCCTACCTCGATGCCGAACCGCTCATCGAGGAGTTCTGCCGCCTGCACTACGGCCAGGCTTCGCGCGAGATCCTCGCCTACCTCGAGCGTCTGCACGACCGCGCCGAAAGCCTGGGTATCCACCCTGCTTGTTTCGCCACGCCGGAGGAACTGGGCGTCGACGCCGACTTCGCTCGCGAGATGATGGAGCGCTTCGCCCGCGCCCGCGCGATCGCCGCGGCCGAAAACCTCCTGTTCGACGAACGGATCGAGAAAGCATCGCTGACCGCGCACCGCGCCATGCTCGAGGCTGGGGCGCCGCTGGCGTTTACGGACGGGCAGGTGAAGCGGTCGTATCCGCATCCTTATGACACCATCGTCGACGACTATTTGCGGCTCGCCGAGAAGCACGGTCTCGGCATGCCGGACGAGCGCACCACGCTCGCAACGCTGGCGACGCGTCTGCGCGAAAGACGGCCGGCCGTTCTGTTCGAGAACGACATCTGGCGCGGGGTCGTGTTGCCCGAGGAGAACGGTCGTTTGGTCGAGCTGGTGCATAAATCGAGCGGCCGCGGCTTCCTGCGGGCTTACCAGAATAACCTGCGTTTCGGCACCTGGGAGGAGTGGGGGGCGAGCACGGTCGACGAGAACGCGCCGCTCTCGCCGTTCGCGGCGTTGCCAGTTCCCGGCGGGATCGTACTGACGAAGACCGACGCCGCCGGCGTCGTCCATACCCGGCGGCTCGTTCTCGACGGCGGCGTGATCCGCTGTGTGAGCGTCCTCGAGAATCGCAGTGCCGAGCCCCGCGTCCGACTGCTGGTCGTGCATCCGGAGTGGGACGCCGGCACGGACAGCGCCGACTATCGCGATCTCACTGCTTATGTGCGGGTCGGCGACCACTGGCGGGCGTTCAACCGCGAGATGCATCAGGACCGCGGACCGGATGTTGGGTTGCTGCAAACCGGGCTCGCGGGCGGCGCCATGGGGTTCTTCAACCAGCGCGAAAGGTACGGACTAGTGTTGCGCTACGATCAGGCGAACATCGCCAAACTGAGGACGTGGTGGGCCCCGCACTTCCGGCAAATCAATCTCGAACTCGAGACGCCGTCGTTGACGCTGCAGCCGGGCGACGCCGTCGAGATACGCTACGAGGTCGAGTTCTGGCCTGTGGCCGGTAGTGAAGAGGAGCCGAACTGATGGTGGCGCCGGAGTGCGCGATCGAAGGGTTTTTTACGCGGGCGATCGACGCGAGTCGGCCACGACCATGAGCGACCAGCCGGTGTATCGGAAACCCGATCGCTACAAGGCGGCCAGCTTCCGCAATTATAACGACAAAATGCCGTCACGTTACGACACGTGCTCCTGGATGAAGCTCTGTCAAATACCGTTGCTGGACCGGGTGGTCGTGCAAGAGTTGCGGCCGAACATCGACTCCCTTTCCATTTTGGATGTCGGGTGCGCAACGGGCCGACTCCTCGAACAACTGGCGCTGGCCGGAGCGACACGGCTCCACGGCGCCGACCTGGCTCCACGGATTCTGGAGGTGGCGCGGCAGAAGCTCGCGCGGACCGGCGTTCCCGTGGAACTACGGACCGCCGATGCCGAAGATCGTTTGCCGTGGGATCACGACTGCTTCGACGCCGTGACCCTGACGGGAGTTCTCCATCATTTCTTTCGGCCACGGGATGCGCTCGCGGAAATCCGCCGGGTCTTGCGGCCGGGCGGAATGTTTGTCGTCGTCGACGTGTGCTTCTTTTTTCCGCTGCGACAGTTATCCAACCTCGCCCTACGCGTCGTGTCGCACGACGGCGATTTTCATTTCTATGCGCCCGGACAGGCCGGCAACTTGGTGACCGATTCGGGTTTTGAGGTTGCGCGCACCCGCCGCGTTGGATTGTCGTCCTATCTGGTTACGGCCCATAAACCTGCGATCCGCTAAGCCAAACGTTTGCCGCCGCTATCGCACCAGGACGAGCGGCCGCGCGTCTCAGCGTTATCGAGTTCGTCGACGATCGATCGACATTTGGCATTTGCGACCAAGACGGAATTTCTTAACCCCGCCGATGATCAGGTTCGTTTGCCGATTCGCCTGGTGCATTCGGCAACCGAGCGTGATATCATCGCCGCGAGCTGCTTCTACAGACGCCGCAAGCATTTCGTGATGACGTCGGGTTCCGGTTTTCATTCACCAAGGGTTCGCAGTGCGATTATGAACGAAGAAGAGAGGTCGTTATGAGAAAGTATGGTGCTGAGTTCTTCGGGACGTTCTGGTTGGTTCTGGGGGGATGCGGCAGCGCCGTTCTCGCTGCGGCGTTCCCAAACGTCGGGATCGGACTGCTCGGCGTATCGCTAGCCTTCGGTCTGACCGTGCTCACGATGGCGTACGCGATCGGGCACATATCCGGCTGCCATCTCAATCCTGCGGTGTCGCTCGGACTCTGGGCCGGCGGTCGTTTCCCGGCCAGGGAGCTAGCGCCGTACATCATTGCGCAAGTGATGGGCGGCGTCGTTGCCGGGGGCATCCTGTATCTCATTGCCAGCGGCAAGGCAGGGTTTGACGTCTCCGCCGGATTCGCCGCGAATGGATACGGTGCTCATTCGCCCGGCGGGTACACCATGACCGCTGCTCTGATCTCGGAAGTGGTCATGACCATGATGTTCCTGCTGGTCATTCTCGGAGCAACGGACAAGAGAGCTCCTCAGGGATTCGCGCCGATCGCCATCGGCTTGTGCCTGACTCTTATCCACCTGATCAGCATTCCCGTGACCAACACGTCCGTGAATCCCGCGCGCAGCACCGGAGTTGCTGTTTTCGCCGGCGGGTGGGCGCTTGCACAGCTTTGGCTGTTCTGGTTGGCTCCGCTCGTTGGTGGGGTAATTGGCGCCGTGATCTATCGCTTTCTGGGGCGCCAAGATAGGCAGTGAACCGATAACAACAGCACTGAAAGGGAGATGTCATGGATATTGTGAGCTTGATCATCCAGTTGGCGAGCGGCGCCGTCGGCGGCCCCATCCGGGTCTGTTGATGTCGGATCTATCATTTCCAGCGTGCTCGGCGGCGGCGTCGGCGGCGGCGTGCTGATGACGATCATCGGCTTGCTTCGCCAAGCGACGCGCAAGTCATCCTGAACGCGGCGCGGTTGGGTCGTTGCCGCAGTAGGAATCCCGCACAATCAGGAGGGCTCGCATGCAGGACTACGAGAAACTGGGCGCCTTCTATCTGGGGAAGGTTTTCGATACCCGGCGAAACGCCGTCGTCGACGATCTGCTGATGTACGACGCCAAGGATCTGACCACCCACGCCGTCTGCGTCGGCATGACCGGCAGCGGCAAGACCGGTCTCTGCATGAGCCTGCTCGAAGAGGCGGCGATCGACGGCATTCCCGCCATCGTCATCGATCCCAAGGGCGACCTCGGCAACCTGCTGCTCGCCTTCCCAGAACTGCAGGCGGCCGACTTCCAGCCCTGGCTGGAGGCCGCCGAAGCGGCGCGCAAGGGTCTGAGCATGGAGGAGCTGGCGGCCCAGACCGCCGAGACGTGGCGTCAGGGACTCGCCTCCTGGCACCAGTCGCCCGAGCGCATCGCGCGTATGCAGAACGCGGCCGAGTTCTCGATCTACACCCCCGGCAGCACTGCGGGCCGCGCCGTTTCGGTCTTGCGCTCTTTTGCCGCGCCGCCGGCGGAGACGGTGGCCGACCCGACGGTCTTCCGCGACTATCTGATGTCGGCGGTGTCGGGACTTCTCGCCCTGGTTGGTATCAGCGGCGATCCGTTGCGCAGCCGCGAGCACATCTTGTTGGCTTCGATTCTCGAACACCACTGGCGTCTCGGCCAGGATCTTGATATTCCGGCGATGATCCACGAGATCCAGAAGCCGCCCTTCAACAAAGTCGGCGTCTTCGACCTCGACTCGTTCTATCCGGCCAACGACCGCCTCAGCCTCGCGATGGCGTTGAACAGCCTGATCGCCTCACCCGGATTCGCGGTCTGGACGCAGGGAGAACCGCTCGATGTTCAGCGTTTGCTCTACACCCCGGACGGTCGCCCGCGGATCTCGGTCCTGTCGATCGCCCACCTGTCGGACGGCGAGCGAATGTTCTTCGTGACGATCCTTTTAAACGCCGTCCTCGCCTGGATGCGGGCCCAGTCCGGGACCGCGAGTCTGCGCGCCATTCTCTACATGGACGAGATCTTCGGTTATTTCCCGCCCACGGCGAATCCGCCGTCCAAACCGCCGATGCTCACCTTGCTCAAACAGGCGCGCGCCTTTGGGTTGGGAGTCGTGCTGGCGACCCAGAACCCGGTCGACCTCGACTACAAAGGACTGGCTAACACCGGCACCTGGCTGATCGGCCGCCTGCAAACCGACCGCGACAAGGCGCGCGTTCTCGACGGATTGGAAAGTGCCGCCGGCGGACTCGGCGAAGGGTACTCCCGGGCCGCGCTGGACCAGCTGCTGTCGGGGCTCGGCAATCGCGTGTTCCTCCTGCACAACGTGCATCGGAGCCAGCCGGTGCTGTTTCAGACCCGCTGGGTGCTATCGTACCTGCGCGGGCCGCTGACGTTGAACCAGATCAAGGCGTTGACCAAGCCCGCGCTGACGGCCGCGACAACAGGCGAATCACCGCCGGCGTCCGAGGCGTCCGTCAAGGGCGTGTCGCAAACAAGTGCTGCGCCCGCGAGCGCACAGCCGGCGGCGACCGCCCGCCGCCCCACGCTGCCGCCGGGGATCGCCGAGTTCTTCCTGCGTCCGCGGCACGGCGGCGCCGATCAGGTCGAGTATCGCCCGGCGGTCCTTGCCCAGGTGCGGTTGCATTTCGTCGACGCGAAGACCAAGACCGACTGCTGGCAGACGATCCGCTTTTTGCACCCAGGGGTCGATCACGCGGACGAGCTGCGGTGGGGCGCCGCCAGTTCATCGCTATCGGAAACAGCGGTCGGCGATCGCGAGCCGCTCGCCAACGCTGCGTACCAAGATCTGCCGGATGCGCTCGGCAACCCTGCGAACTACACGCTCTGGCAGAAGCTTCTGCTTTCGCACGTCTACCAGGAGATCACGCTCGATCTGCATACTTGCCACGATCTGAAGCTGGCATCGAAGCCGGGCGAGACCGCGGGCGATTTCAAGGCGCGGGTCGGTGTCGTCCTGCGCGAGCGGCGCGACCTGGATATCGAAAAGATGCGCAAGAAGTACTCCGCCCGCCTGACCTCGCTCCAGGAACAACTGCGCAAGGCGGATGCGCGCGTCGCGAAACAGAAGGAGATGTACGGCCAACAGAAGCTATCGACGGCCATTTCGTTCGGTTCGACCCTGCTCGGCGCGATATTCGGCAAAGCCGCCTCGACCGGCACGGTTGGCCGCGCGGCCTCGACCATGCGCGGGGCGAGCCGGGCGACGGCGAAAAAGAAAGACGTCGAGCTTGCCGCTGATACCGTCGAAGCGCTACAGGAACGTTTCGAGGCGCTGCAGAGGGAGATGGATGCCGAACTGGCACAGATCCAGCACGCGCTGGACATCGATTCCGTTGCGTTCGATACCGTCGGCATACGACCGCGCAAATCGGATATCGCGATCACGACCTTCGGGCTCGCCTGGTGCCCCGTCGAAGCCGAGGATTCGCCCGGATCATCCATGAGCAATCGGGGTTGACCGCGGGCGCCGATCGACTCCGGCGACGCGGGCAGTGGTAATCTATTATTTGCAAAATGATTGCGCGAGTGTTCGATACGTCGCGTCGTTGAATCACCACTTGCCCGAGACGTCTTGGGGTGTCATGATCGCGGCGGCCGCCTCTCGCGTGATCGCCGATGCGCGACAGGTCCAACTGCTCTTTTGAACGGAGGTCTACGCAATGATTAAAACTCGTTTCGCAATCAGCGCCCTGATTCTGCTGGCCTTCGCAGCGGGCTGCGGCGGCGCGAAATTCACCGAAGAGAAGACCGTGTTGACGGCGATCAGCAGCGCCATGGAAACATTCGCCAATTCCGTCAACAGCGCCGAGACTCCCGACGCCCTGGCGGGCATCCTGGGCACTTTTTCTGGGCAGCTGGAGAAGTTCCTGCCGCAGATGAAGAAGATCACCGCGGATCATCCCGAATGGCAAACAGCGCCGCCGAAAGAGTTGAAGGAAGAGTTTGCGAAGTTCAATCATGCATCACAGCAGTTTCAGGGCGCCATGCCCAAGCTGATGCAGTTCGCCAGTGAATACGGTGACAACCCGGCCCTGAATTCCGCGGTCGAGAAGTTCCAGCAGCTCGTCTCGCAGCTGTAATCAGCGACAGCTCACGCGAATCATTGACGAAGCCCCGCCGGTTAGCATGCCGTCGGGGCTTCGTCACATCGGCGGTGGGTGTCGGTTCAGTCGCCGAGCGGCGGGATTCGCAGCACCTGGCCGGGATAGATCAGGTCGGGATTCTTCAGCATGGGGCGATTCGCCTCGAAGATCAGCGGATACTTGCTGGCGTTGCCATAGTGGGCCTTGGCGATCGCGCCCAGCGTGTCGCCCTTTTTGACCGTGTAGAACAGGGCGGCCGGTTGCGATGATTCAACCGTCAGCTCGTCCACGACACGCGCAACGCCTTGGGTATTGCCGAGCACCAGCACGATCTTCTCGCGTTCCTGCTGTGACGGCGTGCGGCCGCGTACCATGGCAACGCCGTCGTCGAACGTCACCTCGAGACCATCGACTTTCAAACCTAGAACCGTGATCTGTTTGGCCAGGGCCTCGGCCTTGGCGCGCTCGGTGGCCGCCTCCTTGGCCTCGCTCGCGCTGGAAAGCTTCTCGCCGGCATCTTTTAAGAAATCGAACATTCCCATGATTCTACCTCTTTCGACGTTCGCAGGTATCAGCGGCCTCCCCGCCGTCGAGGGATGGAGAAGGTTATATCGCGACCCCGCCCACTCTAGCACCTTGGCGCGGCGCCGGTCAACGACCAGGCTGCGTGCGGCGCACGTGAGCCGGCGATTTGAGTCGACGGTCCGCTCAACAACGGCCGCCCCGGCGGCATAGGTCTTGATTCTTCCGCGTAGTTTGCGATCATAGGTGCACCGGCGGGACCGTCGCGTCTCGGCCGGCCACATCGACTGCCAGCGAACCGGGAGCAAGCCATGAGCGACTTCAACACGATCGAAGCGGCTCTCAACTATGCCATCGCGATGGAGCAGGCCGCAGTCGACCTCTACACGGAGTTCGCGGAGCGGGCGCAAACCGAGGCGATGAAGGAAGCTTTTCTCGCGATCGCGCAGGAAGAACGCGGGCACAAGGCGAAGCTCGCGGCCGCAAAATCCGGCGCCCGGCCCCTCGCCGGCGCGAGCGAGACGGTTCAGGATCTCAAGATCGCCGACTATACGAGCGACGTCGATCTCGCCAAGAATCCGAGCTATGCCGATATCCTGGTTTTCGCGATGCAGCAAGAGAAACACGCGTTCCGGCTCTATACGGATCTCGCCGCGCGCACCGACGATCAGGCCCTCAAGCAGCTCTTCCTGGCCTTGGCGCAGGACGAGGCCAAGCACAAGCTGCGCTTCGAAGTCGAATACGATCAGCAGGTGTTGAGCGAGAACTGAGCAGCGCCGCCGCTGCTCAATCCGCATCCGTTCACTCCGCATCCGTCAGGCGCCATGCGCTCACGCCGGCCAGCAGGTAGCAGGCGACCGCCAGCAACAGCACCGCCCTGAATCCGAATTCCGCCGCGAGCAGCGGGCAAGCGACCGTGGCGGCGACCGAAGCGAAGCCGTTGACGGCCCAGGCCCACGGTACGAGCGCCGGTTGCGCGCGGCCGACCGCCGCCAGCCCCGCTGGGAAGAGGCGGCCCATCGCAAAGGCCAAGGGTGCGATGGTGAGGCCGGCGATCGCCAGCCGCGCGCCGAGCGGCGCGCCGCGGCTCAACGCCAGCCAGCGATCGAGACCGACGACCGCGACCGCGGCCAACGCGACCACGACAAGCGACGTTGCGACAATGGCCCGCCGCCCGAGCGGCAGCCCGGCCGTGGACAGGCTGCCCAGGCCGCCGCAGACCAGGAACGCGGCGATCGCCGCCGCCGCGGCGTAGAGCGGGTGGGCCAGGTACAGGATGAGCTTCTGCAGGAAACAGATTTCCAGCAGCATGAATCCCGCCCCGAGCAGCAGAAAGTACGCGAGTGTCGGCAGCCGCCGGCGCGCGCCGCGCAAACCGCCGCCCAGAGGGACGAGCGGCAAGACGATCAGCACGAGCCCCACCAGGATGCCCTGCGCAAGCGCCGCTGCGGACATCAACGCGCCGAGTTCCAAAAAAGCCCGACCGTGCGCGCCGAACTCCTCTCGTAGCGCGAAAAGCGCGGTCCAGGGCAGCGACCGGAAGAAATACGGGCGGTCATCCGTGGCCGGCGCGATGTCGAAGAGATACCCGGCCGTGAACGCGTCGCGGCCGGGGCCGAGCAACGCTTGCGCGGCGTCGTAGTAGAGCGGCGTGTCGAGGACGTGATAGCGGTTGGCCTCGTCGCGCGCGAGTCCCGGCAGATAGCAGAGATCGAAGCCGCGGTCGGCGCAGAAGGCGCGCAACGCCTCGATCTGCGCGGCGGCAAGCGGCAGCGCCGACGCGAGGATGGTCGCGGTCGCCCAGTTGCGGATCAACGCCAAGTGCTCGGCAGGTTCGTAGCCGCGGCGCCGCAGCGCTGCGGCCGTGGTCGCCAGCGCGCGCAGTTCGTCGCGCGGAGGCGTTCGCGCCCAGCGGGTGATGCAGAGCACGCCGCCGCGGCTGAGGTGATCGAGCATTTCACCGAACGCTTCGACCGTGTAGAGATACGACTCCTGCACTGCGTGTAGCCCGGCCCCGGAGGCGCCGAAAGCGTCCACAGGCGGGAGCTGGATGACGTCGAATGTCCGCACGCTGCGGATCAGGTAGCCGCGCGCATCGAGCGGCAGCACGGTCACCGCAGGATCAAGGTAAACGGCTTCGCCTCCGCGCGCGCGCAAGGGGCCGGTCAGCAAATCGACAAGCTGGCGGTTCATTTCGAGCGCCACGACCGCGTCGGCTCCGTGGTGCAGCGCCAGGCCGATGTCGGCCCCGCCGCCCGCGCCGATGATGAGCGCGCTCGGCGCCTCCGGCCGGCCGGACACCATATGGTAGGGCGCGGCGCGCGTGGTGGCGTCCATGAATCGCCAGTCGGCGAGGTTTTGTACTTGATAGACAGCGCTCGCCGCGTCGCCGTCGTTGAGCACGACCACGTGCGGCGGCACCTCGCCCGCGAAACCGAGGCCAAGACCCGGCGCGTGGCGGACGGCTGGGCCCGCGACGACATCGATCCGGCCGAGCGGTCCCTCCACCTGGTGCAGGATCTCGGTGCCGGGCATATCCAGATAGCCCGGCAGTGCCTTGTACTCGGACATCGCCGGGCGCCACGGCCAGCCGTACGCAACGGCGCCGATCAGCGCCGCGACCGCGGCCAGACCGCCCACGAATCGGCGCCGCAACGGCAGGACGACCGCGGCGGCGACCAGCGCCACGATCGCCAGCGCGGTAAACAGCGCGCCGGTGGTCAAGACGTGCATCGCCAGGACCGCGCCGAACGCGCCGGCCCCCGAGCCGATCAGGTTGGCCGCGTAATGGCCGCCCAGCCGGTCGGAGCGATCCAACAGCGCCACGCCGATCGCGCCGCCGGCGAGCAGGAACGGCACGAGCAGCATCAGTTCGAGAGCGAGCAGTCCGGCGGCCTGCGAGCGATCCCAGGCCAGGAACTGGACGTTCAGGGGAATCCAGCCAGCCGCGCGCGGAACCAGCAACACGCTGCCCGCCAGCAGCAGAAGCAGCGCGGCGAACCACGCGCGCTTGTTCGCGACGACCCGCCTGCGCAACAACGTCAGCGCCGTGCCGCTGGCCCCGAACCCCAGCAACGCGACGCCGATGACCATGTAGGCAAGATGGCTCCAGAGCTGGAGCGACAGCGCGCGCATCAAGGAAAGCTGTAGGCCGATGGCGGCGGCGGAAACGAGCAGCAGCGCCACGCGCGTGCGCCGCAGCGGCAGCTCCGATTCCGACGGCACGGCCGCGCGGTGGTTCATCGGTCCGCGCCGGTGCGCTCGCTGACGAACGGGACGAAGCGCACGGCCATAACGCTGCGGCTGCGGAAGCGTTCGTCGAGGTCTTTCTCGACCAACATCAGCGACTGCACGGCATAGCGCGGTCCGACCGGAATGACCATGCGGCCGCCGGGTTTGAGCTGCTGCAAGAGCGGCGGCGGGATCTGTCCGGCGGCGCAGGTCACGATGATCGCGTCGTACGGCGCGTGTTCGGGCCACCCTTCCCAACCGTCGCCGTGCAGCACCGAGACGCGGTCGTAGCCCAGTCGCTGCAGCCGCTGATCAGCCTCGGCGGCCAGTTCTTCGATGATCTCGACGGTGTAGACGTGCTCGGTGAACTCGGCCAGGATCGCCGCTTGATAGCCCGAGCCGGTGCCGATCTCGAGCACGCGCGACTGCGGCGTCAACCGCAGCAACCGGGTCATCTCGGCGACGATATAGGGTTGCGAGATGGTCTGGCCGTGGCCGATCGGCAGCGGCGTATCGGCGTAGGCGGAGCGGGCTTGCGCCGGGGGCACGAACTCGTGCCGCGGCACGCCGGCCATGGCGCGCAGCACCGTCTCGTCGGTCATGCCGTAACGCCGGATGACATCGAGCATGCGGTTTCGCTCCGCTTGCCGCGCCGGGGTCCGCGGCGCCGGCCGGTCCGCAGCGTACGCGTCCGCCGGTGCGCCGAGGCCCCAGGCGACGGACACCAACAACCATAGCACGAAACAGCGGGCGATGCGCACGCAACCGTCTCCCTGTAGCCGTGGGACCGCGGCGTCAGGTGGCCCGGAAGAACGTGTTCAGGTCGTCGACACCCTTCCGGACGGCTTCGGCGCTCGCGCGCAGCCCCTGCTTTTCTTCTTCGGTCAGCTCGAGTTCGACGATCTTTTCGATGCCGTTGCGGCCGAGGATCACCGGCACGCCGATGAAGAGATCCTCGATGCCGTATTCGCCGCGCAGGTAGGCGGCGCAGGGCGCGAAATGCTTGCGGTCAGTGAGGATCGCCTCGACCATTTCTGCCGCCGCCGCCGCCGGCGCGTAATACGCGGAACCTGTCTTCAGATAGCCGACGATTTCGGCCCCGCCGTTACGCGTGCGGTCGACCAGCCGCGCGACAGTCGCCGGAGCCATGAGTTCGGTGATCGGGATGCCGCCCACCGTGGTGAAGCGCGGCAGCGGCACCATCTGGTCGCCGTGTCCGCCCAGCACCATCGCGTGCACGGCCGACAGCGCGCAACCCAACTCCTCGGCCACGAAATAGCGGAAGCGTGTCGAGTCGAGGATCCCCGCCATGCCGACGACACGCCGGATCGCGAAGCCAGACGCGCGCAGCGCCACGTGGCACATCACATCCAGCGGGTTCGAAACGACGATCACCGTGGCGTTCGGCGCGTAGCGGGCGGTGTTCAACGAAGCGGTCTTGACGATCTCGGCGTTGGCTTTCAAGAGGTCCATGCGGTCCATGCCGGGCCGCCGCGCCAGACCGGCCGTGATGACCACGACGTCGCTGCCCGCGATCTCGGCATAGTCGGTCGTGCCCCGAATCGGGCCGTCATAACGGCGCAAGGGGCCGGCGTGGAGGAAGTCGAGCGCCTTGGCGCGGGTCACGCCTTCGGCGATGTCGACCATGACCAGGTCGGCGATGACCTTCTCGGCGATGTAGTAGGTCGCCTTCGCGCCGACATTGCCCGCGCCGATGATGCTGACCTTTTTCCTGGACATAGCGGGGCTCCTTCAGGCGATCCGGCGGCCGGTCTTTTCGGCGATGGCGGTCTTCAGTTCGGCGATGGCGGTCTGCCAGGCGCTCTGCTCTGCGTCGGTCAGGCGAATCTCCAGAATCTGCTCGACGCCGCCGGCGCCGATGCGGGCAGGCACACCCGCGCACAACCCGCGCACGCCGTATTCGCCGTCGAGACGAACCGAGACCGGCAGGATGGCGTGAGTGTCTCGCACAACGGCTTCGATCAGGCTGCAGGCGGCCGCGCTCGGCGCGTAGTAGGCGGTCGAGGACTGCGCCAGCTCCAGGATCGTATCGCCCGCGTGGCGCGCCTGATCGACGATCTCGGCGAGGCGCTCCTGGCCGATCAGCATCGCGGCCGGAATGCCGGACACGCGGATCGAGTCCTGCAAGACGACCATACTGCGCCGATGCGGACCGATGATCAGCGCGGTGACCTCGCGGGGCGAGATGCCGAGTTCCGCGCTGACGAGATAGCGGATGCGGGTCGAACTGAGCAGGCCGCCGACGCCGAGTACGCGCCGCCGGTCGGCGCCGAGCAGTTCCTGGATCAACAGCGTGAGCGTGTCGATCGGTTCGACCAGATTGACGACGACGGCGTCCGGCGCCAGGCGCTTGATGGCCTCGCCGATCTCGCGGACGGTTGCGGCATTGTCCTTGTAGAGATCCAGGCGGCGTTCGCCGGGTTTGCGCACGCGTCCGGCGGCGATGACCACGACATCGCTGCCGGCGAGGCTCTCGATATCGTTACTGCCGCGGATCGTCGTATCGTAACCGCGCAGGGGGCCGGCTTCCATGAGGTCCAGGCTCTTGCCGATCGGCATCCCTTCTTTGATGTCGACCAGGGTGACCGATGCCGTGCCGTTCTCCGCCAGGAAGAAGGCCGTATTGGTGCCGACGTTGCCGCCGCCGACGATGGTGACTCGTTTCATGGCTTCCCTTCTGCGGATTTGCCTACCGGCACAATATCCGGCGGTCGGCGGCGGGCCGCAACGGGACGCTTGGGAACGGTCAATCGGCGGCGAACTTGAGCCCTTCCTCGTTGAGGCGCAGCAGGAGCACGTCGTTGTCGTAGGGACGCGCCGAGTCCGTCGTGCCGACCACCAGGTAGCCGCCGCCGGTCCCGCGGGCAATGCCGTAGGCGCGGTCCGTGCCGGTGCCGCCGTAGGTGCGCTCCCAGACGGTGTTGCCGGCGGCGTCCAGACGCACGACGATCACATCGGTTCCGGTTTGCTCGGATCCGTAGCCATCGCCGACCACCACGCAGCCGCCGTCCGGCGTGGCCGCGATCGCGCGGGCGGTCGTGTTCCAATCCCAGTGCACAGTGCGATCCCAGCGCGCGAAGCCATCCGGGTCGGTCCGGATCACGCGCATCGCGGAGTTCTCAATCGTGGTCGTCCCTGCGATGATGTAATCGCCGTCCGGCGCCAGGGCGAGGGCGAAACCTTCGTCCCATTGGCCGCTGAAGATCCGCGTCCACGAGAGGCGCAGACCGTCACCGTCGACGACCCGCCAGAGGGCGATGTCGCCTGCTTTCAAGGCATCTTGGGTCCCGACGGCCACGAAGGCCGTGTCCGAAACCGCGATGATGTCGTGGATGGCCCCGTAGTCGGGAATCAGCAGCACATCCCTGAGTCCGGCTGCGCCGAAGGTGGCCACGAAGCATTGATCCCACCACTCAGCCCAGTAACGGCCGGCCACCACAGCGCCGCCGCGGGGCAGGGCGGCCACGCACGTGGGGACGGGATTGGTCAAGACGGTGTCGAGGGTAGCCTCGAAAAC
>Ga0334886_1001003_pt1 | contig 36412 bp, 38 predicted proteins | sample GraSluR1_MG_9_FD_207232 | JGI IMG/M metagenome (GOLD analysis project Ga0334886, IMG submission 207232) | Sludge microbial communities from methane-producing bioreactor in Wageningen University, Netherlands - Granular Sludge_27_06-R1 | ecosystem: Engineered > Bioreactor > Anaerobic >... | reverse complement strand
TGATTACTTAAAACGACCAATTTAAACATCAGGTAGTTAAATGAAGGATTTACCAATAACTGACAACCATATACACGTGGATCCAGTTAATGGGGACGGACCCCTGGAAGTAGCCAAGAAATTCCAGAAAGCAGGGGGCACAGTGATGATCATACCCAACAAACCGACCTGGACCATGGGGGAGTCCTATAATCTTCAGGAGACCATGGAAGAGGTTATAAAATACGTCCAGGAAATAAATGAAAACGTGGATGTGAAGGCGTTTGCTGTTGTCGGAGCACATCCTGCCGAGCTTTCCCGACTCATAAAAGAGGGAATATCCCTGGATAAGGCGGAGGAGATGATGAAAGACGCACTCCAGGATGCGCAAAAGCTGGTCCTGGAGGGTAAGGCCATAGCAATCGGTGAAATTGGACGGCCCCACTATGAAGCTTCATCAGAAGAGATGGAGGTTCATAACAGGCTAATGTTACGTGCCTTGGAACTGGCACGGGATGCGGACTGTGCAGTGCAGCTGCACACGGAAAGTTCCGGGGAAAAACAGTTTCGGGAATTTGCCGAGATGGCAGAAAAAGCAGGTATCAGCAAACACAGGGTGGTTAAACATTTCTCTGGCCCATTTGTCCTTGAAGAAGAAAACCACGGCTTAACACCCTCACTCATCGCCACTAAGAAGGTGATAGTACAGGGGCTAAAAAAAGGGACCAATTTTCTCATGGAAACCGATTATCTGGATATGAAAACCAGGCCCGGTGCAGTTCTAGGTCCTAAAACAGTCCCCCGGCGGACAAGGGGACTGATACAGAACGGGATCCTGACAGTGGAAGATGCCCATAAGATCCACGTGGATAATGTGGAGAGGGTTTACGGGATTGAACTTCCCTAGCAGGTCAATAAGATTAAATTATTCCTTCTTCATACCTGATTATATTCATTTTCTTTTCAATACCCTGATTAATTCATTTTTGTCCTGATTAATTCATTCATTCTTCAACCCATATTTATATGCCTCTACTTTAACCAGCGAACCAAGAATTCCGCCTATAACGCCAAGTATAATCTCTATAACCAGGTACAGAACCAGGCTGTATGCCATATAACTCAAATATGCACCATATCCCTGTAGTAAGTACAAGGCCACCATAACCAGTGTAACGATAACTCCAGCAATCACACCGAAGATCGCACCATTAATCATGCCGTTTTTTATTTTACCTCCAACCATGAAACCGACAACAGTTGAGACCAGTAAAAAGTCCGAAAGTGTGGTATTCAAACCGGATAATAAGCTTGATATTATGTAAAGTGCTAAGACAATGATAACACCGATAAATATTGGCTTCCATCTAATTAGATTATCAATCAAATTTATCACTCCTTAATCGTTAATTGTAAAAACAATTGATTCAAGGCCTGTTTAAAGCTTTTCCAGATTTATACCCAAATTAGACCAATTTAATGAATAATATAAAGAACTTAAAAGCAGAGAATAAAAATAATATTTTCAATAGAGTTCAGTGGTGGAATTTTTGAAACAAAACTTAGAAGGCATAACCGAGACCATGCTCATACCCCTCTGGGCCCGGGCCAAGGAAACCAGAATGGAAAACCCGATAATAAGGGATGAGATGGCCCTGGAAATGATGGAACAAATAGATTACGACTTTGAAAATTTCGAGCGTGGAAGAATGCCCCAGGTGAGCATAGCCATCAGGACCGAACTACTGGATAAGGCAACCCATGATTTTATAGGTAGACACCCAGATGGTACCATAATCAATATGGGATGTGGTCTGGACACCCGCTACACTCGATTAGATAATAAGAAAGTGCACTGGTACGACCTGGATTTGCCGGAGCCCATCCGCATCAGAAGACGGTTCTTTAAAGAGACAGAACGTTATAAGATGATAGCAAGATCAGTCTTTGATTACACCTGGATGGATGAGATTAAAACAGACAAACCTATCCTGATTATAGTTGAGGGGTTGTTGATGTACTTCCCGGAAGATGAGGTAAGGGAATTATTTAACATGCTGGTAGATGCATTTCCAGGGGCGGAGATGCTCTGTGAGGTGACCACACCCCTGGTGGTGGAGAGACATAAAAAACTGGATCCCCAACGTGAGAGAATTGTCCCCTTCCTGTGGGGAGTAAAAACCGGTGAGAAAATCGAGGGATTTAACCCGAAAATAAAGTTCATAACTGAATGGAACTACTTCGATTACCATAAAGACCGGAGAAAAAAGGCGAAAATCAGACTAACCCGTGAACTCAGTGGTAGAATCGTTTATTTAAAATTTGACTAATTTCCAGTCTAAGTTACTAATTTTCCAGTTCCAGGTTAATTTCCAGTTTATATTACCTTTTTATGCTGATTAGTTTTAATCAGTGCCCACCACCGATGAGGAAGCTCACCACGCTGATTAAAACTCCGATAAGGACTATTTCGATACAGATTTTAAGCATGTTTTCCCGGGACACCCTTGCCAGATACAGGCCTAATATTATCAGGGCAATGAAACAGAAAACCACGGTGGTGATTACAGCCGAAGTTCTATCAGCTAAAAAGAGAAATGGCACCACGGGTACGAAGGATCCGATGAAACTGGAAAAACCATGGGTGAACATACTCATGTATACCCTTCTTTTGGCCCGATCATGGATCACCGTATCGTCCAGTTTACCCTCATCCAGCATCATCTTCTGCTCAAGTTCACGTATGCTCCGGACCTCCTCAGCCCTTTCACCTATGAAGGAACCGAAGGCGTTGGACATGGCCAGGGCTATACCCCCGCTTAGTCCGGTGAGTCCGATAACGAAGTTGGGGATTTCCACTCCACCGGCACCAGCCACTCCACTGGCTGCTAACGTAACACCCATAACTGCCAGGACACCGTCCAGGGTACCCAGGGCTATGTACCGGCTCATGTTGATGTAATCTGAGATGAATTGGCGTATGTTCATTTTAACCTAGTTCTCCACTTATTTTATCAAAAAATAAATACATTTTTTTTTAAATGGATTTATCTCCACGACCCAGTTCTTTATGGGCCCGGGCGAGGTGCCCTGCTGATAAAGCCCCTACCAGGGATAATTCACCGGCTAAGACGGTCCCGGCTACTATCTCGGCGAACTTACCCACCTTTCCGGAGCCGTAGACGTCCATTATCTCCAGGCATTCCCGGGCGGTTTCCAGTCTGGTTCCGCCACCGATGGTTGCCAGGGGCACATCTGGCAGTGTCACGGAGAAGTAGAGGTCTCCATCGATATTTTCGGCGGTGGTTATTCCCAGGCTTCCCTCTACGATATGGGCTTCGTCCTGGCCGGTGGCTAGAAATATAGCGCCGATCATGTTGGCGTACTGGGAGTTAAAGCCTATGCTACCGGATATCGCTGATCCTATTAAATTCTTGGATGTGTTAACCTCCACTATGGCATCAGTGGTGGTTTTAAGTTTATTCTCCACTATTTTCTTGGGCACGATTACTTCAGCCACCAATGTTTTACCCCTTCCTTCTATAAGGTTAAGGGAGGATGGTTTTTTATCCACACACATGTTACCGCTCAGGGCTACCACGTGGGCGCCTGTTTTATAGGTTAAAAGGTTTAAAGCATTTTCGGTGGCTATGGTCACCATGTTCATCCCCATGCTATCACCTGTTTTGAAGACGAAGCGTGGGTAGAGGTACCGTCCCACCACTACCACCGGGTCGATCTTCAGGAGCTTACCATGTCTGGTGGTGACCTCTGCGGCCTTTTTAAGTTCCTTGAAGTGGTCCCTGATCCAGTCTTTTATCTCCAATGCATCAGTAAGTGATTTAGCCTTAATTACCGGTCCTCTGGTCATCTTATCATCGGCTATGCGTACGTTTGCACCGCCTGCCTCGGTTATGGCCGAACAGCCCCGGTTTACCGATGCTACCAGAGCCCCTTCTGAGGTGGCCAGTGGAACGTAAAACTTCCCCTGAGTATTTAAACCGTTGATCTTTAGCGGCCCGGCCAGGCCAACTGGAATTTGGATAGTTCCGATAGGGTTTTCTATGTTTCTCTTCTGGGCTTCATCCATATCCAGGGAGTAGTTTGCGATGTTGGTTAACTGGATCTTATATTTCTCTTCTAAAAATTTCCGCCTTATATCAACAGCTTCCCGGGTGTTCTCGGTGAATTTGTCAATTTCGTATAGTTTAAGTTCACCATTTAGAAGTTTATTTATTATTTCTTCCTTTTCGACCATTTTCTCACAGATCCTGAAATATTTAGAGAATTTAATAAAATTGAGTTTATATAATTTTTTGAATTCATAAAATTTATATTTTAACCAATTGAGGGAGGAAAATTCATATATTAAAAAAAGTTATAAAATGTCCTTCATTATTTCGGCTATCTTAGAAGGCCTGCTTGCAACCTGCACCCCGGCTTTCTCCAGGGTTTCTATTTTACTTTTGGCAGTCCCGCTTTCACCTTCTATAATGGCACCGGCATGTCCCATCCTCTTACCCGGCGGGGCGGTTACCCCGGCGATGTACGCCACTACGGGTTTGCTGATGTTTTCCCGAATATACTCAGCGGCTTTTTCCTCGGCGTTTCCCCCGATCTCTCCGATCATGGCCATGGCCTTAGTGTATTTGTCTTCTTCAAACATCTGCAGTACGCGTGAGAAGTCCATTCCTACCACTGGGTCTCCGCCTATTCCCAGGCAGGTGCTCTGGCCTAAGCCGGCCCTGGTGATCTGGTGTGCCACCTCGTAGGTAAGGGTCCCGCTCCGGGAGATTATGCCCACTTCTCCCTCCTGGAATATGTGGGTGGGCATTATTCCTAACTTCCCCACTCCAGGGGTGATGATTCCCGGGGTGTTGGGGCCGATGACTATGGTGTCGTGCCTGTGGGCGTATTCCACCACCTCTATGGTATCGTGTACCGGGATGTGCTCGGTGATGATGACCACCAGGTCGAGCTGTGATATCGCTTCAAAGGCAGCGTCCTTGGCAAAGGGTGCTGGTACAAATATTATGGATGCGTTGATATCTAATTCATTTTTTGCCTCTGCTATGGAGTTGTAAACATCTATTTCACCGAATTTCTGCCCTCCCTTTCCGGGGGTGGTTCCGGCTACAATGTTAGTTTTGTAGTCCAGCATTCCCTGGGTGTGGAAGGTCCCCTGTTTTCCGGTGATGCCCTGTACTATGCATCTCGTGTTTTTATCTAGAATTATCATCTTCCTTCAAACCCCTACTTCTCTTCATTTAAACCATGTTTTATGTGTGGTACTGTAATTATGATAGTCCTTTGTTGGTAATAAAAAGGGGTGATTTGCTATTTGCTTCGTCACCATTTTAAATTTTACTTACCACCATTTCCATGACCACTATTTCAAAATACGCATCCTCTCAGAGAGGGGAACTGCCAGGTCCATGACGTTGCCGTTCATGTATGCGGTGATGGACATGATAACACTACCGGGTATAACATAGGATGGTGAGCCTCTCTCCACCAGGTAGACGTTCTTGTTTCCCAGGGCGGCTCCCATCATAGCACCGGCGACTATTCCCATACTCTCAATATCCTCTATGGTCGCAGCTACCACCGGGTCATCAGTCTGGTCTGAAACATAGCCAACACCGGGTATTTTCTGTGGACCGTCCTGTATTTGGCTGCTGGTGTCGGTGACACCGTCCATGTCCTGGGCAGCCTGGAGGGCCGAATTTGCAACTTTACCTACAAATGATTCTCCCCCATAAGTGTCGAATGAGACTATTAAAGCGTCCGGGTAACGGTCCTGTCTGATAGTTGCCTCGGCGTAGGATATTCCTTCACCGGCTCCTTCTGGTGTGGGTGATATGCCCTCTACATCACCTATATCTTCAGCGTTATTTCTTAAAATCTCCACTATGGCGGCGTTTATCTCTTCTAATTTATCATCCGGAACGAATGCACTTATAACCAGGTCATCACCGGTTATATTGGTCAATTCGGCTGAGTGTGCGCCTAGTTCCAGTAATTGGGGGATGTTCTGTTCCACACTACTTATCAGGTTCCAGCTGCAGGAAACATCGTTGTTAGAGATATCTGCACCGATGGAAGTTAATTTCAATATGTTCACCTTCAAGTATCAAATTTTCACTGATTAAAAAATTTAAATAGTAATATCTACATCATATTTACCTATTTCACATAATTATATGTAATTGAATGTAATGATTAAACTATATAAAACGGATATAAAAATTTTTTAATAATAAAACTCGTTCTTCTTCATGAAAATTTGATAAACAAGAATAATCAACGGGAGTGTTGATGGAAATTGATTGATACACTGAACCTCACCCGGAAATTCGGTGATTTAACAGCGGTAGATGGATTAACCTTACAGGTTGATGAGGGAGAGATCTTCGGTTTCCTGGGACCGAACGGCGCAGGAAAGACCACCACAGTGAGGATGCTCAGCTGTCTAATCTCAAAGACCAGTGGGGAAGCCAGTCTAGCCGGTTACCAGGTGGATGACCCGGAGGATTCCCTGAAGATCAGGAAGATCATAGGTTTGCTCCCGGAAAATGTGGGTCTCTATGATGCCTTAAGTGCCTATGATAACCTCGATTTTTATGGCCGGTTATACGAATGCCCAGAGGCACGGAGGAGAGAAAATATTGAACATTTCCTGAAGATGCTGGGGCTCTGGGATAAAAGGGATGTCAGTGCCGGCCAGTTTTCCAAGGGAATGAAGCAAAAACTGGCCATCGCCCGGGCGCTTATCCATGATCCAAAAGTACTCTTCCTGGACGAGCCAACAGCAAACCTGGACCCAGAATCGGCAAAGACAGTAAGGGATTTCATACTGCAATTGAAGAAGGAGAAGAAAACCACCATATTCCTAAACACCCATAATCTGGACGAGGCACAGAGGGTCTGCGACCAGATAGGAATATTCAACGGTAAACTAATGGCCCTGGGCACCCCGGCAGAGCTTGAAGAATCAGTCTGGGGTAATAAAACAGTGGTTCAAGTGGAGAAAGTAACGGATGCCATACTTTCGGCCCTGGATAAATTACCACTGAAAAGTATGGTGGTGGATGAGGGCAGACTCACCATCGATGTAACTGAAGCAGATAAAGAGAATCCGGCCATTGTTGATGCTATAGTGGGTGCGGGTGGTAAGATTCAATATGTTACCCGGCTGAGTTCCACCCTGGAAGATGCGTACCTGAAATTCGTGAGGCAGGAAAAATGAAACTCAACAAATCATGGATCATTGCTGGTAAGGACTTTAAAATATTCCGGAAGAAAAAACGTATCCTCTACGCACTGATAATTCTCCCACTCCTGCTTTCGGTTGGCTTGCCATTGTTCCTTATATCTACATTAGAATCTGCAGATCCAGGAGAGGTAGCAATAATACTCAATGCATTTTCATTTTTTTACATCATTCTGGCTTACATACTACCCAATTCCCTGGCAGCATACAGCATTTTAGGGGAGAAGATAGAACATAGTTTAGAACCCCTCCTGGCAACACCCCTAACCGATGGTGAGCTTTTACTGGGGAAGATGATAGCTTCCTTTTTACCCTGTGTGGCCATGATCTATCTTGGTTCTGTAATTTTCATGGCATTATCCGATGTAACTACCGGTACTCTTTACTTCCCCAACTGGACGATGGCATTTATTCTAATTATAGCCGTACCCTTAGCTTCCATCTTAAGCATTCAACTGAACATCATAATATCTTCCCGGGTTAACGATGTGAGAACTGCCAATCAGCTGGGACTACTCCTGTTTATACCATTTATAGCAGTGTACATATTACTAACCACGAACATGGTGTCTTTAAATATACTCAACCTACTTATAGTCTCAGCAGTCCTCTTAATCATCGATGTGGTATTATTTTATATAAACAAGGCCACCTTCAACCGGGATAAGATACTTACCAAATGGAAGTGAACTATCACCAAATAAATTTAGGGGTTCATGGTAAACTTAATGATGATAATCGTTAAGATATGGATGGATAATAAGAAGATGAATCTAAGAAGATGAATCCATTTCCCAAAATTACATTCACGAAGAAATAACCCATAGGTGCATAACACAATGCCTGTAAAAACAATGATATGCGTCCCTATTTTCCAGCCAAATTTAAAATCTGCCCGATTAACAGCTGATAAGGCCCTGAAACTGGGAGCTGATATACTGGAGCTCAGGATAGACGCACTCCAGGATCCGGATATTCAAGAGGTAATAAACTTCATAGACTCACTGGATGGTCGGGTAATAGCCACCAACAGAACAGCCCGGGAAGGAGGGTTATTTAAAGGTTCTGAGGAGGAGAGAACTGAAATCCTCTCTGATGTAGCGGGACACGCCCGATATGTGGATATAGAACTGCAAACTGAGGAAAAATTACGATCCAGGGTTATCAAAAAGTCGGGCTCCAGCATAGTTTCCTTCCACGACTTCGAAAAAACCCCTAGTGTGGATGAGCTACTGGAGATAGTAAGACAGGAGAAGGAGCTGGGGGACCTGGCCAAATTCGCGGTGATGCCCCGCAACCTGGAGGACACCCTTACCGTTTTCCAGGTACTCTTACAAGTGGAAGATACCATCGGGATATCCATGGGAAATCTCGGCGGATACACCAGGGTAACTGCCGGTCTTTTCGGTTCACCAATCACCTATGCATCTTTAGATGGGGGATCAGCTCCAGGACAGCTTGATCTTAAGACTACAAGACTATTTTTAGATAAATTCACGGACGTGGACAGATGAAAATTAGAAATATCCTGATAATAGCCCTGCTGGTTCTACTAACCACCTCTACATCTGCCTGTATCTACCTTGAACCTTCAAAGAATGTGGAGGTCACCATTAAAACCAACGGTTCAGACATCCAGGTAGAAACACCCCATACACTCTTATTTTTCAACACAATTCCCACATCCATGCAGATGGAAATGGAAAATAAAGCATTAGAAGACGTATATAGTGATACCAGTACTGTCGAGAGTATTGAAAATGATATGCAGGATATAGCTGAGGCTTATGACTACAACGTCACGGTGACTATAGACTCACAGTTTGGCACTGATAAACTACCCATGGTCGCCACAGTAAAGGGCACATCCATGCTCCCCACCCTCCATGAAGGTCAAGAGGTGGTATTACTTAAAACTAAGGATATTAAGGTGGGAGATATAGTGGTGGCCCGTCACCCTGAACACGGATTAATAGTTAAGAGAGTAGCCCAGATAAAGGGCGACCAGGTCTACTTAATGAGCGACAACCGAGAAGTAACCATAACGAATAATATGATTATCAAGGGCCTGGACACCTGGCTCCCCACAGAGGATGTGGTTGGAGTGGTTATGGAATATTAAATGTTTAAGAAGTAATTAATTGGTTGTTGTCTTTAAAAATAAAAAGGATTGTTGTCTTAAATAAAAAAGGATTTAAAAAAATATTATCTCTTCAAAATAAAAAAGGAATTTAAAAAACTGTTTTTCAATTTGAACCTGCTTTTAACTCATTTCAGACAGTCTTTTAACCCTTTTAACCATGTTGGGGTGGGTGGAGAGTACTTCCATGATCTGACTGCCGGTACCTACCTTGGTCTGGTGGTATTTTAGTTCATTCAGTTCAACTTCACTGATGGTTCCATCCCTATCAAGGTCCAGTTGTTGTAAGTCACTGATCACATCACTGGAACTGGAGATGTCGTTGACGAAGAAGGCTTTCACACCCTCAACTTCCTTCTTTTCCCTTTTATCTGCTACAGCTGAGCTATAGGTAAGTTTGTAAAGTGCGCTGGCCAGTTCATGTGGTGGGTTTCCCAGTTCTATACTTCCCTGGTCTGCGTAGTACTCCCTGACTCGTGACACGAAGAGAACTATCAGTTCTGACAAGGCATATCCTATTAAGGCCACTATCCCGATGAGCCCGGCGTTATCATTTCTACCTCCACTGAAGAGAGTGCTGATGAATATGTAGTAGAAGATCAGTGGAACGGCGCTGATCATGGTTATCACCGCCATGTCCCGGTGGTTGATGTGGGATAGTTCATGCCCCAGGACCGCTCTTAATTCTCCTTCATCCAATATTTGAAGTAATCCCCTGGTTACGCAGACTCTACCGTCACTTTTGGTTCTCCCAAAGGCGAATGCGTTGGGTATGTTCACTTCAGAGATTCCTACCTTTGGTTTGGGGATGCCGGCCCTCATGGCCAGATCTTCCACCATGGCATGGAGTTTAGGGGCCTCATGGGGTTCTACATATCTCACCCGCATGGTCATTTCCACCAGTTTCGGTCCCAGGAGATACTGGCCTACTACTATGGCCACAGCCAGTATAGCATAGAAGGTAAGGTTCCCGAAGTGCAGGAAATATCCGGCCAGTGTAACAATTACGTAAATTAGGAAAAATAATAAGGCAATTGCTAAATATAACCGCATGGTTAATCTTAACGTTCCCATTTTCTTCATTTTTTTATCACCTAAATGTTCACATTCATAATATCTGATGTCCTATATAAATATTTCTGATGAATAATCTAATTTTTTATATGACTAAGTTCAAGGAAATTCATGAATAATTTACCAGGTCCTGAAAGGGAATTAATCTCTTTAAAAAACGCTGCAATTTTTGGTGCGGCATTGATAATTGGGTCGGTACTTTATTTATTAACTAATCAAAGTATGGAAATAAATATTAAATTCTTTGATTTTATAGTTCCTCTGGTAGGATTTCTTTCCTTTTCATGTTTAATATATGCCGCAAAGAGGTCTAGAATTTATGGAAAACGTGTTTATCTTGCCTGGTTATTCATTGCATTTTCCATATTGCTGTACGTTATAGGAGATACAATATGGGCTTTTATGGAGGTTGTTTTACATGTACAACCTTTTCCATCCACCGCCGATATATTTTATTTGTTATATTATTTATTTTTCATAATAGGACTATTTTTAATGTTCAGGTCTCTTGATAATCCTGAAAATATTTATAAAACTATTTTAGATGCCTCGATTGTGGTGGTTTCCGCTATATGGATTTTCTGGAACACTTTGTCTGTTTTTATTATTGCTCAAGGAACTACATCGGCGTTTTCTTTATATTTATTTTATATAATTCGAGATTTTGTTATATTTATGCTTCTAATAAATTTAGTACTTAAACAAGTAAATAAGTGGGATAAAAATCCTATCATATTATTGACCGCGGCTCTTTTAGTTCAATTCATAACAGATTTAGTTATTACCTATCAATTTTCCAGTGGAATTTATGTGTCAGGTCAGTTTACTGAAATTGGCTGGCTGTCATGTTATGTTCTAATCGGACTTGCCGGAATACTTCAGGGTAATATAGCCGGTGTTGACACCGATAAATTAGCCATAGAGATGAAACCAGTAAAGCATGTGATTTTTTCATTTCCCGTGATATGGGTAGCACTGGTAATTTTCATGTTAATATGGGGTTATAATAATGTTTCACCTTCAAATTTTATGGTGATAGAGCTTAAAGTACTACTATTTTTCCTGCTTTTGATGATCAGACGGTTGATATCTGTAAATGAAAACTGGCAATTTTATTGGAAGGTGAAAAATAGAAAAGTGTGAAATTTATTTCCTTTATAATTTAGAAAGGAATAATTATTTTTAGAATCTATATATGTATTAGTAATCCCGCCAGTACTTATGGACCAGGTAGATTGCCAGGATAACCACTGCTATCACCACGACGATGTCCATATAATGGAAGTATTCCTCTATTATATTCCACTTTGGGCCTAGCATAAACCCAATGTATGCCAAAACAAAGCACCAGGGAAGTGAGCCAAGGAAGGTGTAGATGGAGAATTTTTTCAGGTCCATCTCCGCTATACCGGCAGGAAGGGATATGAAAGTCCTTATTATCGGCAGAACCCGGCTTATAAGCACCGCCTCATGGCCGTACTTATCAAACCATTCATGGGCCATATCCAGCTTTTTTGGACTGATCAGGACGTACTTACCGTATTTTTCCAGGAAGGGCCTTCCACCTTTAAGCCCTACGAAATAGGCGATCCAGGAACCTATGAGGTTTCCAACCGCACCGACGATGGTAATTCCTAAGAGGCTCATCTCACCCCGGTAGACGACGAAACCTGATAGGGGCATTATAACTTCACTGGGAAGTGGTATACACGCGCTTTCCAGGGTCATGCCTATGAAGACGCCCCAGTATCCCAGATCTTCAATTAAGTAGATAGCGAAGTTGGTCACTGTTTCTATGATTCCAGCCATATTAACCATCTACATTTAAAAGTATAAAAAAGGATTATAATTCTAAGGATAAAAAAAATCTTATCTTCTGATTTACTTAATACTTTTGTTCAAACATGTTATGGTGCTCGAATGAAAATCAAGATAAACCTGGAAGCTTTTCTAATATTCTTAAGAGGGCTGTTCATGGGAACAGCAGACGTGATCCCTGGTGTTTCCGGTGGAACAATAGCATTGATCACCGGCATCTATGAAAGACTCATCCATGCCATAAGTCGTATCGACTTTAAATTTCTGTTGTACCTAGTAGAGGGAAAATTTAAAAAATTTAAAGAGAACGCTGTAAAGGAAATAGACTTAGAGTTATTCATACCTCTACTATTAGGCATAGGTTTAGCTATTTTAACCATGTCCAAGGTGATATCATATCTTTTAGCCACATATCCTGCGTTAACTTATGCATTCTTCTTTGGTTTAATACTTTCATCTGCATTTTTTGTCTACAAACATGTGGGTGGTTTAAACGTTAAAAATGTAGCATTTCTCCTGATAGGTTTTCTATTTGCCATTATCTTCGTGGGTTTAAACCCGATCCAGGCCAACCACACTTTACCTGTAATTTTCTTCTCAGGGATGGTGGCCATATGTGCCATGATACTACCTGGAATTTCTGGAGCATTTATCCTCCTGCTTTTAAACCAGTATGAATATATGATAAATGTTTTAAACAATATGCAGTTTACTGAAATAATCGTGTTCTGTTCTGGGGCATTGATAGGGATTTTATCCTTCTCAAGAGCCCTTGATTACATGCTAAATCATCATAAATCCATTACCATGTCATTTCTTGTGGGGTTGATGATCGGTACTTTGAGGTTACCCTATGAAAGAACAGTGGCCAGTATGGATTCGGTTATCCCGGTTATAGTAGTGGCAGTAATAGGTTTTATCCTGGTCATCGTTTTGGAGAAGGGATTTGAAGGTCACCATAAGAATTAAATATTTTACCTTCCCTGACTTTTATTCAAACTTCCTGAAACCCTGTGGATTGAGACCGTAGCCCAGGAGAAAATTTCTATCCCCAGTGGATACTGGTTTTTCATCTGCAGGTGGGATAGGACGCCCCTTCTTAGCGAATATGACACCCATTTTCTTGTTGGCTGCCAGGAATTTACCAGCATCACCGTTTACTATTATTTTGCCCTTGATCATGTCTATGGCGGTGAAATCATCGGTGTTTCCATTGATTATCAAGGTTCCACCGTTTAATAGGGCTCCGCTGTTTTTCCCGGCCGGGCCATTCACCCGGACGATGCCCTTCCTCATAAGTATCCCAGTGCTTAGATCCACCTTGCCATGGAAGATTATCTCTACCTCACGGTCTAACCTGGCACCGACGGTGTCTTTGACTGTCCCGTCATCGATTACGAGTTTACTTCCCACCAAATCGCATGATACGAGTTTATCTCCCTGGAGTCCCTGGTGCATGATGTCCGTAATCGATCTGTACTTCCGGTAGCCTTTAACATCTGATTTAACCTCCACCAGGTTACCCATGGGCTCTTTCACCACTCCTTTAACGTAGATATTGCCCCGGGCCATGCTGATCCCCATCCGGGTGTCAGCATCTCCCTCCACGTAGATGTCACCAACCGGGATGTCGTTTCCACTTCCACCGAAGTACTTAAGGTCCACACCCATACTGGAGGCCAACCTATGACCAGCATCTCCATTTATACGTATATCTCCTCCAGTTTTTAGGTGTTCCACCAGGTCTCCGAAGGTTAAATCGTTGTGGGGGATTTTCCAGGTAGGATCAAGTTTCTCTCCCTTATGCTGCCAGTGGAAGTTGAAGGTGAAATCACAGAGGCAGTCCACTGGTTCAGGGGATTCAACGGTGAGTAACTCCCTTTCATCCTTCTTATTATCTTGCTTCCGGCTGAATATTTTAAGCATAAAGATCCCCTGAATAAAATAAATCTCCTTGAATAATAGTTTACTCTCCCCTAAAAAATAAATTTTGCTATTGAATTTTTGCTATTGAAGCATTTTTCTACTGTAGAAAAACTGTGACTTATTCCTTACTTAAAAAAGCCAGTACTACCCCAACAACCGTTAAAATTATTCCTAAGATAATTGCATCCAAATTGAGCTGTGTTAAAAGTACGATACAAGTGAGAAGCCCAAAAACTGATAATATAGGTATATTTTTTATATTTAAGGGTATCCTGAACGGCCGTTTTAATTCCGGAGAAGTGTACCTCAGGATCAGCACCGAGGCATTGATGAAGATGAAACTCAAAAATAAGGTGTAATTGTTGGCGCTTGCCAAGAATCCCAGATTACCCACGAATAAAAATACAACTGCAGCCAGGCCCACCACCACTATTGAAACCCAGGGCGTCCTTGTCCGGGGATGAACTTTTCCAAGAATCCTGGGGAGGGAACGGAATTCGGACATGCCATACACTATCCGAGAACCGGCTAAAAGCAGTAAAAGGACGGTGTTACTGGTTGCAAATAGAGCTATTATGGTAAGTAAGAATCCTCCATTTGCTCCAAGGGCAACATTTGCTATCTGGGAGAAGGGGGCCTGTGAATTTGCCAGGACTTCCCAGCCAAGTATGCTGACTGAGCTAAAGGACACCAGGATGTATAGAACGGTGCTGATAATCATGGCCAGTATGATGGCCCGGGGAATGTTCCTGTTGGGCTCGTTGGTCTCCTCAGACAATTTAACGATCTCTTCAAAGCCGAGGTAGGCGAAGAAGATCAAAGCCGCAGCGGCCATAACCCCATCTATTCCCAAAGGCATCTCCAGGTAGTTAACACTTCCCCAGTAGGGTACTCCGATAACAAAGATGATTAAAAGACCAAGAGCCTCTATGGATGTAAATATGATGGCCACCCAGGCAGATTCCTTTATACCGATGAAAAGAAGTAACGAAAGCACTATTAAAAGGCCAATGGCAGAAACAATAGGGGGTATGTTAACTAACACAGCCAGGTAATTACCGAAACCTATGGCCACCGCTGAAGAACTTATGACAGCACTTAATATAATGAGCCAGCCGATTACAAACGCAACACGCTGGCTTATGGCATTTTTAACGTATTCGTACTCTGCAGCGGCACTGGGAAACATGGATGAAAGTTCCCCATAGCTTAACGCAGTAAAAGCAGCAACAACCGATGATATGATAAATGAAAGCCACAAAGCATTCCCTGCTAAGGGAGCAGCCTCTCCCAGAAGGGCATAAATCCCGGCACCCAGGATAATCCCTATACCAGACACGGTAACCTCAAAAAGCCCTAACTTCCGTTTTAAAGACTTAATCTGTTCACCACCATCTTTGGATAGTAAAATTTTATGTTTTTATTTATATTCTCGTACATAATAGTATATAAGTGAAAAACAATGAGTCAAGAGATCCTGGACTTCTTGGGAATGATTGGAGTTAATACCCAGTTTATAAGTCTTTATAATAATTCAATATTCATCAACAACCTTAAATTTTCCAGATTTTCCCGTAAAAAGGAGGAATTATTCTTGGAGAAACACTCCAACTGGAAGGTGGTAAGGTCTAAGGTTTTCCAGAAGATGTGCGTCCGCGCCTCCCGAGTTTTGAGCAAATCATTACATCCGAAGGAGAAGATATTCATAGAAGAAAATAGTAGCTGTGCTAACACAGCCCTGTATATAATATTAGAGCCCTACACAAGGAAATATGGTATCGAGATTACCTACAGCGATGATCTGGAACTGGCCCGGCCCGGTGAAGTGGATAAAATAGCATCACCCCTTACCCTGGATGGTGAAGTGGAAAATATAATCAAACAGATGCTACAGGGAGAGGAAATCGAGCCCACCATTTTAAAGGATAAACCAAATGATTTAAAGACGATTTATCCTCTGATAAACATCCCTGATTCCTGGATAGAGATATGGACCAGTGAACGTGATTTTAAATGTGATATTCCTCCTAGAGATAAGGTTTCCAATGATCTACTGGAATTTTTAGAAGAATATATCCCGGAAGTCAGGGAAAATATGTTGAAGTCTGCTCTTTTTGTTTCCAATCAAAAGTAATAGAAAAGGGATGATTTTTGGAAAATCTAGTCCACCCTCCCATTAACTAGAAATTCCAAAAAAACTCATCGATCTAATTTTCACTATGTACATTTATTAATATTTTATTTGCATGACATGCGCATGCATGCGGATACTTTAAGCGATCATACGTATAGATAACTTAAGAATTGATACATGCTGAAGAGCACGGTACACAGCAGGTGAACTGCACAGAAAAAGATGACTACTACCTGATAAATTTAACCCATAGTTGGGTATCAATTACAGTAAAGGATTGGCCAGTTTGATGCCAGCGTATTTGAAAGTTACGAGGCGAAATACGAGAACTACTATTCAGAAAGATTCATATTCTTCAAGGTGTTTAAAAAGAACCACGGGGATTGAAAAAAGTGCGTTCTACTGGATTTAGGCACATATTATATGGGGGCTGGGTTATTTAAAACTGAACAGGGAAACCTGTTTTTCCTTATCCTCAGGATTTGAAGGTTTTTTCTTGGTAGAATTCTTCTCGTTTGATGCTTCCTTTTCTTTGGCCAAATTCTTAACGTCTTTATTTTGAGATGGCTTTGATTTTTTAGTAGTAGATTTTGTCTTCTTGGGAGACTTTTGAGGTTTTACTTCTTTTTCCTTTTTACCTTCCCTTTTGACAACTGCAGATGATTCCTTTTTCTCCACTTTATTTCCAGTGTCTTTCTGCGAGGACTTTTTAGGCTTTGCTTTCTTCCTTTTAGGGATCTTCCTGCTTCGGAAGAGCTTGACCTCAGCATCATCCAGGTTGAAGTAGTCGGCCAGCTCCCTGGCGAGGTCGTTGTCCTGGAACATCATCTCTAAGCATGGGAACTGCTCCCTCACCACCCTACGGGAGGAGTGGGTTTTCTCACCTATCTTATCGGCTACCCTATCCCTCAGGTCTCTTTTGGCACGGCTTTTTGAAAGTAAAGTGTAAACTGAAGAGTTGGCGTAGCGGGTGAATTTCCGGTAGGTCTCATCCTTGGACAGGGCCACCCCTAAGCTCATTAAATCATAGGTGTACTTCCAGTATCCATAGTTCCGGGTCTGGAAGGCCCGGCCCAGGTAGGTGTCTGCCTGGGAGATCATCTCGTAGGCTTCTTCGATTTCATCTTTCTTCTCGTATTCCCGGGGGACGTTCTCGGTTATGAGTTCTAGTATAAAGGCGGGGTCAGCTTCCACGCGCATGGCATCCCTTATACGCTGGGGGTTTTTACTTTTAAGGACGGTCCTGACTGAGTCGAAGATGTTGTGTATATCATCCTTCTTAGAGATCATTTCCAGGTCCGCAGAGGTGATGCTTTTTTTCCCCCGGGCCATAATCTCCAGGTCGTTGATGGCCGATCTCAGGTCTCCCTTGGATTGTTTGGCCAGGGTCCTTAAAACATGCTCCTCAAAATCAACACCCTCCTTAATACAGATCCGTTTCAGGAGGGCCACGATACTGTTGGTATGCACTTTCTTGATGTTTATGACCTGACACTTGGTTTTAAGGCTTTTAATCCTCTTACTGTAGGGGTCGTTGGCCATCATGATGAGTGGATGGTGTCCTTCCTTTATTATCTTGGATATAGCCCTTACACCGCCGCGGTCATCGGTCCCATGGATTCCGTCCACTTCGTCCAGTATTATGAGCTTCAAACCCTGATTGAAGAGAGAACCAGTGGCCGATGCTTCGCCTATGGTCCGGAGAAGGATATCATAGGATCTTTTATCACTGGCGTTGAGTTCAATGGAATCGGCAAATTCCTGCGCCGCGAGATGAGCCAAGGTGGTTTTCCCGGTACCTGGCGGTCCTACCAGTAATAATGGTTTAGGATGTTCGCCGAGTATCCAGGCGTTAATCCAATCTTCTATCTCATCTTTGGCCTTGGCGTTGCCCAGTACTTCATCAAAATTTTTGGGGTTGTATTTTTCTGTCCACAACATTTGATATGACCATTATTAGGTTATTTTTAATTTTCTAAGAATCTTTTCACTTCTTAATTTTTCCTAAGATTGTTTATCCTTGAGTAAAAATTTAGTTAAAAGAGCTTCGAGCTGTATCCGTGGATTGGATCCTTCCCGGATACGGTAATCGAATTTACCGATATTTTCAATTAGATCTATGTAGGTCTCCTGGTCCAGGAGGCCTTCCATGGCCATCTTAGATACTTCCCGGTATATCTGGGTGATCATGTCCTCGCCGCTGGTGCCCTGGACCACCATCACTTCCCGGAGGAGGTCCCGGGCTTCCATGAACTTCCCGTCCAGGGCGCTGTTTATTATCTTACGCACGTCCTGGGGTTTGGCCTTGCTGATTACTTCATGGACACTTTCCTCGGTGATCTGATTATCTATGGTGGATGAGGCCTGTAATATATTCACAGCCCTCCTCATATCGCCCTCTGCGAAGTATACTATGCTCTCCAGGGCCCCGGCTGTGGCGGTGACATTTTCTGCCTCGGCAATAATTTTTAACCTTTTAATTATCTGTGATCCCTTGATGGGTGTGAAGCGGAAGATGGCGCACCGGGACTGGATGGGGTCTATTATCTTGGAGGAGTAGTTACAACTGAGTATGAACGATGAAGTCTTGGTATACATCTCCATCTCCCTACGCAGAGCGTGCTGGGCGTCCTTGGTCATGTTATCCACCTCGTCCAGGAATATAATACGAAAAGGCGCCCCCACAGACTTGAGCCGGCTGAAGTTTTTGATATCGTTCCGGACGGTGTCGATACCCCTGGCATCAGAGGCATTCAGTTCTAAGAAGTTCTGTCTCCAGTACTCTCCCAGCATTTCTTTGGCCAGTGCCAGGGCAGTGGTGGTTTTACCCACCCCGGCTGGGCCGGTGAACATGAGGTTAGGCATGTTGCCTTCTTCAACGTATCTTTTAAGTCTTGGAATTATATGATCCTGGCCAACCACCTCGTCTAAGGTTTGTGGCCGGTATTTCTCAACCCATGGTCCTTGCATTTATAATCACCATTATCCAGTTAATAAGAATTTAATTTAACATCCTCTATTGGTTTATTTGGAATGTCCCTAAAAAGCACATCCTTTACACTCAAGTTTCTGTTTTTATTAATAGATAAAATCTATCTGAAAAAAGTTTGTAAAAAAATTGTGTTATAAATAATATTATATTGGGAGTATTATATTGGAAAATCTAATTGAAGAAATCTAGAAGTTCCGGGTGGAGTTGTTCTTTAACACCCAGGTCATCAAGCAGGGGACCGTATGATTCGTTTATGATCTTGAATTCGGGTCTGATCATGGCTCTAAATGCGGAGTATCCCATAACTTTCCCGTAATTTTCTGTTATGATGGTCACTATTTTACCAAAGCTTTCTTTGAATATCTGCTCCCGGTCAGAGAGGGGTATTTTCTCTGCATTTTCCCTGATCTTGACGAAGTCGATGGCTGAATTGTTTTTAACATCTACACCGTCCAGGAGTATCTTACAGTCCTCCACAGGTAGGAATTTGCGGGTTAATCCTCGGGCGGGTGCTACTCCCATTATCTTACTGGCACCGATGGACATGGCCAGGAATATGGATTCGTATATTTTAAGTAAAAGATCGACACGTGCTTCTTCATCTTCTGGAATTTCAGTTACTTTCACGAGTTTAGGGAAGGCAATAGGCGGTTTTATAACGGGTATGCTTACTTTTGGTTCTTCAGGTTCTTCAGTGGTTATTTCTGCTTCTTCAGCAGTTACTTCTGGTTCTTCAACTGATATTTCTGATTCATCCGCAGAAATCTCTTTGAATGGTTGTTCTTCTGGAGCTATTCCTGATTCTTCTGGTACAGGTTCAGTGGTTACTTCTTCAGCTATTGGTGCAGTTACTCCTTCTTCAGGGACTGTTTCTGTTGTTGGTGTTTTAATTTCTTCGATGGGTTCAACGGTTTCTTCTGTTGGGGATTCAACAGGTTTTACTTCAGCTAATTCTTCTTTAACTGGTTCTGGTATTGATTCGGTTACTTCTTCTACAGATTCTACTTCAACAACTTCTTCAACAGGCTCCGGTTCACTGGCTTCCTCTTCTACTACCTCTTCCATTTCTACCATGGTTAGGTCCTTGGTGAGTTCTATGATTTCCTGGGCAGCTCGTTTGGAGGAGATCATGACCATCCCCACATTAGCCTTGTTCTCCATCAAAACGATGAAGCGAACGTTTCCCAGGTGTAAAAATAGTGCTTTGCCTTTCTCTGATTCTACCAGGACTCTTTCGATTTCTCCGTGATTTGAAACGTCGATGAGTCTCTTGGATGAGCCGGTTATCACGTTGGACATGGGTCCGAAAAGTTCGATATCCAGACCCTGTAGCAGGTGATGGGATAGTACTTCTCCATTGACATCAACGATGAGGCTTCCATCCACTCCATCTGTTTTGGTCAGTTCACTGGTAATTTTATCCAGCTTTATCTTTAAATCTGAATCCATTTAACCACGCATCTTAACTGTGAATAATTATCACATATATTTAACTAAGTTTATATTGTTAAATCTAGGGTGAAAATTTTAAAAAATTTTATTGATATTATTTGAAACTACAAATTTAGTATTATATATGAAGATATTTAAAATTAAACCTTACATCAAATTTCATCCAAAAAATTCATACATTAGATTTTTTTAAAAAAAAGGAAAAAAAGAGGGGTTAATTCTCGATTTTACTGGAGTATATGCGTCTTGACGAGTTTACCTTCACTATCATGGATGTCCACCTTTAATGGTGATTCTCCATTGAGCATGTGGGTAGCACATGAAAGACATGGGTCATAAGCCCTTACAATCATTTCCAATTGGTTTTTAAGGCCTTCAGATACTTCTTCCCCTTTAATCATTGCTTTTGCTGTTTCTCGAACTCCGATATCCATTGAAAGATTGTTCTGTCCGGTGGAAACTATGAGGTTGGCCCTGGTTATTATTCCAGCTCCGTCTGTTTCATAGTCATGGATAAGAGTCCCTCTAGGAGCTTCTATTAATCCAACTCCTCTCTTGGTTTCGCCTGATTCTTTGGCCTCTGCAGGGGTCATCAATGGTTCGGATAGTCCCTGTCTGATGTCTGTTCCAGTTATGGAGTCATCTTCCAGTAATTTGACTGATTTTTCAGCGGCAAACATCAGTTCAATTAGACGTGCATAATGGTAAAGAAGAGTGTTCTGGGCTATTCCGAACTTGTCCTTGTATTCATCGAATAACTGTGACGCCTTTTCAGTTTCCACACTATCTACCACATTCAGTCTGGCCAGTGGACCGACCCGGTAATTTCCTTCTGGGAAACCGATCTGTTTCAGGTAGGGAAACTTGAGGTAGCTCCAGGGCTGCACCTTCTCTTCGATGTAGTCCAGGTAGTCGCCAGCTTGAAATTCGTGCACTGCGTTACCAGCTTTATCCACGATCTTCACTGGTCCGTCATAGAATTCCAGGCCACTATCTTTGGTTATTCCTCCGAAATGTGTTTCTACAGGCCCGAGTAATTCAATTGCCTCGGCATACTGTTCAAACAAGGGTTTTGCCACGTTTATTCCCTGTTCTATTAGTCCGACGGCTTCTTTAGCTGAGTTTGAAAGTTTTTCTCTTTCCTCGGAGGTTATCCCCTTGGACTGGCCTCCTGGTATGGCGGTAACCGGACTGATGGGTTTACCTCCCACCACACCAGTTATCTCTTGGCCTATCTTCCTGGTGGCGATGGCCATTTTAGCCAGTTCTGGATCCTTTTTAAGTATTCCCACCACGTTTCTCAGGGCGGGGTCTGAATCTGGGCCCAGGACCAGGTCGGGTGCTCCTAGGAAATAGAAGTGAAGGGAGTGTGAGTGGATGTACTGTCCGAGAAGCATGAGTTCCCTTAAGTTTTTAGCTGTCTGGGGAGGTTCCAATCCGAATATCTGATCTGTTGCTTTGGCAGATGATAAATGGTGTGCTGTTTGGCAGATACCGCAGATTCTGGGTGTTATACGGGGTGCTTCTTCTACTGCCGCTCCCTCGAGGAACTTTTCAAAACCGCGGATTTCCATAACGTGGAAGTGGGCGTCGGTTACATTACCTGCATCGTCTTCCTGGACGGTGATCTTGGCATGTCCTTCAATCCTGGTTACTGGATGTATCTCTATGGATTTCATCGGACCACCTCCTTCTTAACCAGCTGTGGTATCTTGCTTACTAGTTTATCTTCCATTATCTTACTTCCTATAACGAAACCGTAAATTAAGTGTCCCATGTCGTACATCTGTTTTTCCACATCCTTTTCTGGCATCTTGGATAAGTGGGCAATTCTCTTTATCACTCCATTGTAGATGTCGTGGCTTGGCTCACGTAGGACGTCCAGGGATGGTCCTCCACATCCGTGGCAGGCCACTCCTGCTGCTGTACATAATGCACCGCATCTTCCCAGGGTTACTGAGCCTAAACAGATGTATCCCTGGCTTAAGAAGCATTTTTCTGGGTCGGGATCTCCTTCCACCCTGCGGTGTATCTTATCGAATTCCACGTGTTCCATGCGGCGCTGGCAATCGGCACAGACACTCTTTTTAGGAACTACAGGTGCTTCATCATGAATTAAGGGTATTAAAATATCTCCTACCAATCTCTCTTTAGGAGGGCATCCTGGTATATAGCCGTCTACTTCTGTAAAGTCGCTCGCGGCGTGTACAATGGGTAATAATTCTGGAACCACTTCTGATGGTAGTTCAGCTGGTTCTGTACTGGGATTATCAGTGTAAGTTCTGGATGTTACCTCTTCGGGGGTGTAGAGATCCGCCATTCCGGTTATTCCACCGTAACAGGCGCAGGTTCCGTAATTGATCAGTATCTTGGACTTAGCCCGTAACTCTTCCAGTCTCTCTTTGTTTTCCTGGTTACGGACTGATCCGGATACGATTGCTATATCTACCTCGGGGATTTCCTTGGCATCCAGTAAAACTGGGGCGTATACTATTTCAGCGTTGTCCAGTAATTCTAATAATTCTTCATGTAAATCTAAGATGGATATTTCACAGCCGGAACAGCTGGCCAGTGTTTCCAGTGCTATGGTTACCATTATTTCCCACTCCATTTGATGGTCAATGTTTTAAGGCAGGCGTTAGGTCCTACATGGTCTATGTCCAGTTTTCCTCTGATGTCCATCACTTCTTCCACTGCACCTACCATGTATCCATATAATAGGTAGCAGAGAGGTCCTTTTTGGGGTAGTCCGGTTCTTCTTAGGGTTTGTCTTACCACGCAGTCCATGAACAATAGTTTTACCTCTGTTTCATCTCCCCTTTCCACTGTGTAGTTGTCCTGACTGGATGGTTTCCACATTTCGAAGTAGAATTCCTGACCTAAGACTTCGCTTAGTTCTCCCATGGCCTTCTCCAGGTCATCAGTTTTTTCCATGAGCTTACTTGCTTCATGTCCCATTCTCTTTCCAGCCTGGTATACGATGGCGTTCGCCCCCCTTCCTGATACCTGTTCCAGGGCGCTGGACATGGATCCCACGAATTTCATCAGTGTGTGTAGGGCTTTTTCATAATCATCGATATTTCCTCCAGTTGCGGCTGGAATTAATTCTGGTTTGAAAGTGCCTCTTATTTCTTCTATTTCTCCATTCATCCTTCCATCCCCTTATATTATCCTGTTTATGGCGTCCTTCACGCTCCGGTCTATATAGAGCCTTTTAGCAACGTGTATATCCTGGTGTTCCATGGCTTGGGCCGGGCAGATTTCATGGCAAGAAAGACAGGCCATACAGTCCTCTACTTTTACTACTTTGGTTTTGTTTTTGGCTTCATCCATTTCGTAGACGTCATTCGGGCAGTCCTCCACGCAAGAACCGCAGCCCACACATGCGTCTTCGTCTATCACTATTTCTACCATTTAAAAAACCTCTTTCGGATTTTTTCTATGTTACTTAGTATGGGGTAAAGATTTATTTTATTTAACCAAATCTTAACCAAGTTTTTCTAATGAATTTTCTCTAAAAAATGTTACTATGAATAAAGTTCTATCGCCCACTTACTATATAATATTATTTGCATAACTTAAGACCGAATTTCCCTGTTTCACAAAAAAATCAATTTTCCTAACTTCAAGGTGAGAATCATCCCATTAGAGATGGGTTTAATAATTTGGGAATTTGAAAAGTGGTTCTCATGAAACTCAATAACTAAAAAAAATTAGGGGATTTAGAAGGAATTGGTGGAGATTAACTTATTCTAGAAGTAATTGATGGATATCAATCTGTTCTAGAAAGAACTGGTGGAGATTAACTTGCAGTGGGTTATGTATGCTGCTGATTTCGCTCCTGGGGGGTAACAGGTTACCAGGAGCAGTCTGGCTTCCCCTTCCAGGGCGAATCTTATGGGGTTGGTCTTGTAATCCCACCGGATATCTTCACCATTGGAGGTAACCTGGTAGGTGTAAACCTTTTTTAAGACAAGATCTTTAACTATCACCCTGTCTCCTGGTGCCAGTGAATTTATATTTTTAAATAGGGCGGAATACGTAGTTCTATGTCCTAAAATACCTGCTTCACCAGGCTGGCCGAATGCAGCGCTCTGGGGATAATGATAAACTGCATTGTAAGCATTAACCGTATCTGTTCTTATGTAACAGTCCACACCTAATTTGGGTATGACCAGTTTTGCATTGGGTGCTGCAGCAGCAGCGGCATTAGAGGTGAGGGGATTTAGAACATCTACCGGGGCACTCATCCTTTCTTTATAGTTTTTTACAGATTGTTGGGCACTGTTTGCTTCCTGCATCTTATCGAAGATGATGAACATACCACTTATAGAAAATAACAGACACCCTACGATTATTACAATTGATAGGACGCGGTACCTACGCATTTTACTGCACCAGATATTGTTTTAATTCCCGGGCAAGTTCTGTCCGATATTTAATTACACTCCAGGGATCATCGATCCATACATTTACCGTAGCTTTAACTCCCAGTTCCGTTATTTCCTGGATGATTATCTTGGGTTCCGGAAGTTTCAAAGCCCAGTTGAGACTGGAAATTTTCTCTTCCATGGATTCAATCGCCTTATCCAGGTCTATGTCCAGGGGGATGGTAACGGCAAGTTCCACCCTTCTTTTTTCTTCGGCGGTGTAGTTCAGGTATATATCTGTTGAAAAGAGGGAGTTGGGTATGTTTATTATTTTATTATCTTGTGTAGTTAGGGTGGTCATCCGGAAACCCATCTGGGTGACCGTCCCCACATGGTTTGATACTTCGATGATATCCCCTACTTTGAAACTTTTATGTCCCAGTATGAACATCCCGGAGATGAAATTCGATAGGGTATCCCTGGCAGCAAAACCCACAGCGATACCCACGATACCTAAACTCAGGACAAATGCACTTACATCTATACCCAGCTCATGGAGAACCAGTACAAAGGCGATGAAGATTATAGTATACTTGAAAATTTCCTCTAACACCTGTATGACTGTTAATTCCAGATCAAGGTGTTTTCCTGTTTTTTCCAGGAAGTAGTTGATGATCCTCATGGATACGAACGCCAGGATCAAGATGATGGAAATTCCGATAACATCCACCAGAAGGGGATGGATGGGTATATCTTGGAAAAGATTTTCTATCAAGGTCATATCCGTTTCACCTCAAAGGATAGGAAGTCCCTGGCTATTATTAAGTTTTTAAACATATTTAATCCTTCTTTTTCCAACTGGTCGGTGTCCTGGTATCTGGTGCTGATATGGGTGAGTATTAAATTATCCACCCCTGCATCCTTCGCTATTTTGGCCGCATCTTGAGCGGTGGAATGACAGGTCTCAACCGCCCTCTCTCTAAGGGCTTCCTGGAAGGTAGCTTCATGTATCAGGACATCCACGCCACGGGCGAAATCAACCATACTGGTGCAGGGCCTGGTATCTCCAGAATAGACTATCTGCCTTCCCTTTCTCTCATCTCCCAGGACCTGTTCTGGTCTGATAATTTTATCTCCTACCTTCACCGGGTTACCTGCCTGCAACCGGCTGAAATCAGGTCCAGGTTTCACTCCCAGTTCCATTGCCTTATCCTTTAAGAATTTCGGTGAGCGTTTTTCCTCTATCTTGTAGGCGAGGTTGGGGACGTTGTGCTCGGCGGGGAACGAGTAGACTTTAAAGTCTTCTTCATCGAGTATCAGTCCCGATTCCACCTCATAGGTGTTGATGGTGAAATTTATGGAGTAGTATCCTAGATCCACGATGTTCTCCATTAACTGTCCTATGGGCCGTGGTCCGTATATGTGCAGGGGTTTCTCCCTTCCACGGAATGCCATGGACTGTATCAGTCCGGGTAATCCCAGGAAATGGTCACCGTGGAGGTGGGTTATGAATATGTGGTTGATCTTCATGGGACTTATCCCGGCCAGGGTCATCTGACGCTGGGTGCCCTCACCACAGTCCAGGAGGATGATTTCACCAAAAGCTTTCAAAGTTATTGCTGGGTGGCTCCTGTTTTTTGTGGGTAGTGCTGATGAGGTTCCCAGGAATGTTATTTCCATTGATTTCACCTATAAATCTAGTTAAACTGGTTTTATTTAAATGTTTTTGCTATCTGAATCGAGGATTAACCAAATTAATTTATTATATGTTAAAAAAGAAATATAAAGTGAATTAAATTTACAACTATAAAAACATGCAATTTAAACGTTTACAATCACAAGTGATTAAAAATAAGGATCATTGAAATAAAAAAATTAAGGATCATTTGAGATTAAAAAAGGGATCATTGAAAATTTAAAAAAGGGTTCATCGAATGGTGATCATATATGAATATATCAAACAGGTGGTAAGATGAGGAAAGATCTCAAAGATTTAACTCAAATGTTAAATCAGGATATAGGATTTGAGGATATAACCACCAGGGCACTCATAGACGCAGACTTACAGATCAAAGCCAGGATAATCTCTAAACAGGAAGGGGTAATCGCCGGTGCGGAACTGCTTTCCAGTCTCCTGGAAGAGTTCGGCATATCCACAGGGAATATTAAAGAGGATGGTACTCATGTTAAGCTGGATGAGACGATCTTGGATATGGAAGGTGAAGCCAGGACCATTTTAACCATGGAGAGAACCATATTAAACCTTCTCATGAGGATGAGCGGAATAGCCACCGCAACCTCCCAGATGGTACAAAAGGCCAGGGAGAGAAATCCAGATATTAGAGTCGCTGCGACCCGTAAAACCACTCCCGGGTTACAGTTCTGGGAGAAGGAAGCCGTACGTGTAGGTGGGGGTGATACTCATCGCTACCGACTGGATGATGCGGTGCTCATCAAGGACAACCACCTGGCCCTGGTGGGTGATGTGGAACTCGCCATTCGGAAGGCCAGGCAATACGCCAGTTTCACCAAGAAGATAGAGGTGGAAGTTGAAAACCTGCAAGACGCCATCAGCGCTGCAGAGGCCGGTGCAGATATTATCATGCTGGATAACATGCCGGTAGACGAGATTGAAAGGGTGTTAGGAGCTTTAATAGAAAAGGGCCTGAGAGATAAAGTGTTGATCGAGATTTCCGGTGGAATAAACCCGGATAATATTGCTGAATACGCAGGAACAGGTGCTGATATTGTTTCTTCCGGATACCTCACCCATTCTGCCGGTGTTCTGGATTTGAGTCTGGAGATCAGATAGGGTGTCCTCTACATGTGTAGTGTGGTATGTTGTACTTTGGAGTGAATTTTTTTTTAGGAAAATTTTTTATTATTTGCAGTGTCAGTTTAGGTTTCCTATTTCCTGGAATTTTCCCATGAATTATTAACTTGACATCCAATCTCTGACATAAGAATTTTTAATTTTGACTTAATTATTCGAGGGTCAGGGTTATCTAACCACTGAAATTTTTGTTCATATCTTCATTTTAATGAAACCTTTAAATACTTCAAGAAAGAAACAATTATTGGTGGTAAGAGTTATTAAAGGAGGCATATTATGAATGATGAATTAAATGAAAATTCCACTGAGTTCAACGAAGAAGAATTGAATGATGAAACTGCTGACAACGAAGAATTATCAGAAACTGAAGAGGGAGAGGTTTTAACAGATGAAGAGGCCGAAGGGCTTCCCTTTGCAAAAGCAGAAGTGGTCCGACTGATGAAACAGAATCTGGACAGCGATAAGATGATCAGGGAACGAGTGAAGGTCGAGATGAACAAGTTCCTGGGAGAAGTGCTGGAGAGGGTCTGTGAACAGTTAAACGAATATCCATACACCACCATAGAATACGAAATGCTCAAAGAATCCATCTATCCCTACAAAAACATAGAGAGGATCAACGAGGAGAAAAGAAGGATACTAATGCACCTGGAAGCCATAAAGGCCGACTGTGATGCACTCAGTATGGATGTTAAAAAGAGCCTTAAACTTAAGGACGTAGATGAAGAAGAGGATGAATTTTAACTGGATTCATTCCTTTTTTTAATTTAATTTATTTTTATTTAAATCAGCTTATTTTTATTCAGTCATTAATTTTTAATAAGCTCAAGTCTTAAAAAATTATTCATCCTTTTCAAAGGTTATAAAACCAGTCTCAAGATTCTCCATTTCTTCTGTTGTTAATTTGCTGGCCACTGCATCCTCATCTTCTATGAGGCTATGTCCGAAGGGGTCTTCAATTATTAAAGTAACTGTTTTATCCCCATTTGCGATTTCTCCCATCCCTTCCAGGATTTTAGCCGCGTTATCCTTCGTTGTTTCATCTTCTGCCCAGCTTAAGGCCGTTTGAACTGCTTTCTGGAATCGTTCCAGGATCCCTTCCACGTTGGAGACGAATCCCTGAGACTGTGGCCCGGGCTCGACTTTAAGACCTAACTCGGGTATGGTGACTGTGGCCGATTGTGATTTAACCACCCGCACGTTCATCTTATCCTTATCTATTTTTAATTCGTATTTCACTGGTTCTTTAGCTTCCAGGCAGATAACATCAGAGTGTTTAAATCCGCATTCTGTGCATAAAACTGTGGATTCCATAACCTCTCCAAAATAGGGTATCTTTTCCGTTTTGGTCTTCATCTCCAGGGATCCTTCAACTTTACACACGGGACAGTCTGCTTTCAAGGTAAATCAAACTCCACTAAAATAAATTTCAGTAATTAATCTGGAAAAGGAAATATAAATTTTTTAAGAAATATAATTTATCCAAAAAAAACAAGTAAGAAAATTACCTCTCGTTAATTATTTCTCATCCTTATCCTTCTTATACAGAAAACCTTGTTTGTCCAGGTCGCTTATCATCTTATTCAGGGTTTCCTTATCTGGTGCGCATATTTTATGGCTGTGGATGTTGTCTGAAAGATGGTAGAGGTTGTCCAGGTCTTTTTTTCGCTGAGGGTTTTCAGTTAAACGTTTGATGAACCGCTTGGCCTCTACCGGGTCGTAGACGTTAACCCTTCTTTTGAGGGGTTCCCCAAATCCAGGAAGGTAGTATGTTACATCCACCAGTCTTCCCCCGTATTTATCTATGATTATGTTGGTCAATTCACCCAGTTCATCAACTGAATTCTGGAAGAGAAGGTTTTTACAGATCTGCTTGATCAGGCTGAGCATTCTTTTTATGGTGTTATCAATTTCCAGGTTATTTATCACGGGGATGTTATGTTCAACCGCCTGTTTAACCAGGTAATTGTTGATTATCCTGTTTTCTTTGAAGTATTCCAGGTGTTTACCACCACGTTTTATGGCCATGGCCCTTTTTACGAACCTTTCCTTATGGATCTCTTCATCGGTGGTGAGTACGAAGAAGTGGATGTATGCATCGTCTTTAAATTTATCGATATTCAGTAAGCCAGGGACCAGATGCACACCCTCGATAACCACATCGTCGGAGTCGTTAACCGCACGGGATATAACCTTCTCAATAGCAGGTATAACAAAAGAAGCGTGTTCTTCAAAACCAGCGCTGATTAACCCATCACCATTTCCTTCAAAGCGATGCTTATCTCTGATGGTGACATAGGCATCGAATGAAGATTTATGCAGTGCAGGAGCATAATCGGGGCCGATTATCCCCCTCACGATCTCCCGGATAAAATCAGTTTCAATGGTGTGGGTGATGCCCAGTGTTTTGGCGAGCTCTGAAGCTATAGTGGACTTACCAATTCCAGAAGCACTGCCTACTAATATCACGTATGGTTTTTTCAAGGAGAATCAACTCCAAATTACAAACAAAAGGTTTAACGCCCCTTAGACAATGGTTCTTTTAAACCAGTACAGGTTTTTTTTTTAAACCCTGATTGGATAATTAAGTTTAACCCGTTGGATAATGTTTTTAATGGTAATTATATTGTTATAACCGTATTATGTAAAATGGTTACAATACCTATTTTTTTTAAGGTTGAGAATATTACTATCCTATGAATGATTGTTATAATCGGTTAGGTTAAGAAGTCGATTACCCGTTCAGCACTTCTTCTCATTTCGATCCTGATTAATCCCAGATTGATGTCTATATCAGATATAACTACCAGTATACCTTCACCTGCATCGATCATGAGTGTTTTACCCTTATTTCCCTCAATCATTACCTGTTGTAATGGTTCATGTTTCATTTCCTCTGCAGATCTCTCCGCAGTACCAAATACCGCAGATGCCATGGCGGCTACCAGTTCAGAGTCTATATCTCCGGGTACTTCGCTTTCGATGATTAAACCGTCTTTTCCTACCACTAGAGATCCGTTTACCCCATTGATCCTGCCTAAGTCTTTAAGTACTCTATCTATCATACTATCCCTCCACACTACAATTGGATTCCACCCAATCACACTGCAATTGAGTTCTACCCAATAGTATATATCATGGTTTAACATTTATTAAATAAATAGATAATGAATATTCCTATGATATTTCACTAATGACAGGAGTGATTTTTTGTATTTTGTAAATTCTGTGAAAGACCTCCAAGATCTTAATCCGTTTATAATAATTGGTTGCGGCGGAGGAGGTGAAAAATTTGCTAATTTTGAAGGGGTTCAAGCTGTAGGTTTTATAGATGATGATAAAGCAAAACAAGGCAGGGAATTTTGTAATAGTACAATATATTCAGATTTAGATGATTTAATTCAGGATACTGAAGCCCGGAGCATTGCTATAATGCTCCCCATAGGAGCTGAAGGCGCAGCACTTAAATACGCTGTCCAGGCACTGGACAAAGGTAAGAACGTGGTTACTTCCTTCAGATCTCTACCACTATCCACCAATTCTTCTCTTTTAAAGTTTGCACAGGAGAAAAATGTGGTTATCAAGGAGATCAGTCCCCGGTTAGATGTTATAAAGAATATATTTGGGAATGCACCACCAAAGTGCACTGAAACATTACCTAAACTAAATTACAAACCAGGAACACCTGTGATATTTGTGGGAGGGACATCCCAGGAATGTGGTAAAAGAACCACCACCAGGATGCTGGGTAAAGCAGCCCAGGACGCGGGTATGAATCCAGCAATAATATCAACCGATGAGATGGGACTGGAACAACCAGTCGACCTGAATTTTAGGGCGGGAAGCCTTTCTGTGATGGATGTGGCGTCTGCAGTGATGGGGGCCATAAAACATCTGGAAGAACAGAAGGATCCGGATATAGTATTGGTGGAAGGACAATCCAGCTTGACTGAAAGGGGTAATCCACATCCCCGGGGTTTATCAGCAGCTATAATGGTGGGGGCTCAACCAGACTTCACCGTGGTATGCCACCGGCCCAACCACCCCTACAGGGAGCCGTTAGGGATTGAATATGAGGTGAAGGCTATAGAAGCCGTGGAACCCACCAAGGTAGTGGGAATATCTTTAAACCTGAGAAATGTTGAAAATAAGGATGTATTAACGGATTTTGAGGAAAAATATAATCTCCCCACAGTGGATATTAAAAATGGCGGAGCATCAAGATTATTGGAAGTAATTAACGACCACATAAGGAAGTTATAAAAATGAAGGATATAATGGATAGTCTAAAGAAAAATCTCGGATTGGAAGAAACCAGACAGAAAGAGGACCAGGAAACAATAATCATACCGGAACAATCTTTCTATGAAATAATATTGACGAAGGTAAACAATTTAGACGATTTCATTGATGCACTGCAACAGATTGAAGAGGAGAAAAATCCCATAATAATGGATCTGACCAACTTCGAAAAGAATGTTCCAGAAGATTTCCAAGTAGCCGGGGAAAAATTGAAGGCCTTCAGGGATAGCACTGGTGGTGAGGCAATATTACTGTGTAAAAACGGTAAAAATGTGATTATTGTTACCCCTCCAGAGATAAAATTGATAAGAAAGTGAAATTCTTACCAGAAATAGAACCGGTATGGAATTGATAGTGTGGTAATTAGTATAATTGCCATAGGGAAAAGAATATTAAGTTAGTGTAGAAATTTATAAATAAGGGAGTTACTTACTATAGATCGAGGGAAGATAAATGGACGTGCCCATTACCAAACCTTCACTGGTTTCATATGCCGATGATCTGGACTTTGCACAGCTATTGGAGAACCTGTTGAAGGAAGGACATAATGGATTTATGAGGATAACTCAAGATGCAGAAGAAGGCTTCATCATATTCAAGGATGGAAGGCAGGTAGCTGCAGAATATGGTAGATTTTCCAGATCAGAGGCTATAGAAAATATCACGTCTGCCGTGGAAAATAGGGGCACAGTTATTGAAGTATTTGACCTGAAAAAATCCCACATAGACTACATCATCGACGTTAACAAACCATTTTTACTGGAAGCAGACTACGATGTCTACAAGATAATAGACGAACTCAAAGGTACAGGCACGGCAGAGGAGCTAGAATCATCTGTTTCTGAGCCAAAACCACTCTCGGAACCCGAGCCGGAATCAGTCCCGGAACCCGAGCCGGAACCAGTTACAGAATCTGAGCCGGAGCTGGAGATGGAACCTGAAGTTGGACCTGAATCTGAATCTGAATCTGAACCAGAACCTGAGCCTGGAACCGAACCAGAAGTTGAACCTGAACTAGAGCCAGTACCAGAGACTGAAACAGAACCTACCAAAGAAACCGAGCCAGTTTCAGAACCGGAAGTAGAAGCAGAAACTACCACAGAAACTGAGTCAGAACCAAAGAAAACTCATTTAGTAGCTGACTATATTACTACAGCACAGAATTCGGTCCAGCCAGCTTCAAAAGATCAATCCACAGATCAAACTCCCATATCAAGGGAAGAACTTCGGGAGCAATTAAAAACCACCCAAACCGAAACAACCAGTGAAGTTGAACCAGAAACAGCGGCTCAATCGGAACCAATGGATCGTTCCAAACTCCTCGAAAAGTATGGTATTAAGGAGATGAACGAGGACGATGTTGATGATCTTCTTGATGATTACAAAGGAGGTTCACTGAACGAGGATGATGTAGAAAAGATAGAACTAACCCTCATGAATAAAATAAAGAAATCTATATTTGGCATCCCAAAAATTAAGGGTACAGAGGTTATGGTTTTCCTTGATAATACATCAGATCTTTCTGGATACATAAACATCATCATAGAATACGAAGGGAAGGGATTGCTTTCCCGGTTGATGGGTGAATCAAAGGATATCGATAATTTAAGAAGGCAAGTTATAAATATTGTGCAGATAGAAATTAAAAAGAGTTTCAGAAAATATCCTGAAATAGTGGATAAATTTAACATAAATGTGGATATAACTTAGGTAGGAGGAATGTTAGTTTGACAAGAGTTATAGTAGTTGCTTCTGGAAAGGGGGGTGTGGGAAAAACCACGATAACTGCTAATCTGGGAGTGGCTTTGTCAACTTATGGAGAAGAAACTTTAGTTTTAGACGCTGATGTGGCTATGGCCAATCTTGAACTGATTTTAGGAATGGAAGGTAAATCAGTAACCCTGCACGATGTACTATCCGGTGATGCGTCCATAGAAGATGCCATATACGAAGGTCCTGGTGGTGTGAAGGTTGTCCCAGCCGGAATATCTCTAGAAGGTCTGCGGAAGATTAAACTGGACAGATTAGAGGATGCATTGGAGACGCTGGTACATAATATCGATGTCCTCTTAATAGATGCTCCTGCAGGGCTGGAGAAGGATGCACTGGCATCCATAGCCGCGGCGCAGGAGATGATCCTGGTAACCACGCCGGAAGTCCCGTCCATCAGCGACGCCCTTAAGACCAAGATAATAGCCAATAAACTGGGAGTGGACATAATAGGGGTGGTAATAAACAGGGAACTCCACGATAAAACATTCCTAACCATAAACGAGATAGAAACCATACTGGAAGTACCAGTAATTGCAGTCATACCGGATGATCCCGAAGTAAGCAGGGCAGCAGCCTTCGGAGAGCCACTAATCGTTAAAAATCCCAAGTCACCCACCAGCAATGCCATAATGCAGCTGGGCGCTGATTTAATTGGTGAACAGTACCAGCCAATTGAACCAGATAAGAAGGGTGTCATTGCCAAATTAGTGGAAGGCCTTTTAGGCCGCCGGTAAATTAAAATAAAACTAATTACATAATAAGATACGATGTCTAGATTTATAGCCATAGCTTCTGGAAAGGGGGGAGTGGGCAGGACTTCTTTAACTTTTAATCTAGGAGTGGCCATGTCCCTCTTCGGTGAGAAAATAGTGATGCTGGATCTGGATTTAGTCATGGCCAACCTCGATGTAATAACCGGCCTTTTAAATCCTGACGTCACCCTACACGATGTCCTGGTTCGTGATCAGTCAATTGAAGACTGTGTATATGAAATAGAAAATGATATAAGGGTAATTCCCACGGGCATCCACTTCGAAACCCTGAAACACATAAACCCCAACTACATCTCCTGGAACAAGATCATCCAGGAAGGATCAGAGTATGGTGACGTGTTCCTCATGGACATCCCCGCAGGAATCAATGCTAACATCTTCGACGGTCTTCCTGAAGGTACAGAGGTACTACTACTTACTAATTCTACCATGCCTTCTGTAGCCGACGCCCTTAAGATTAAAATATTATTCAGTGAACTGGACATAGATGTTCTGGGCTTCGTTTTAAACATGTGGTACGATGACAAATTCTTACTATCCCCTAATGAAATAGAAGCCATATTAGAAGTTCCGCTCATGAGCACCATCCCCTACGACCGGGAACTGGAACGGGCACTGGCCATGGGCCGGTCCGTGGTTGAGGTCAACCAATCATCACCCACCAGCAACGCCATCATGCAACTGGCGGCTGACCTGTTAGGTAAAAATTATGAGCCTATAGAACCGGATAAACAGAGCATCCTGAACCGGTTGAAGAAATTCGTAGGATTACTACCTGAAGGTAAATAAACCCCTATTTTTCCTTATTAAACTATTCTACCCGATTCATTCCCCTTTAATTGCATAAAGAATTTGATTGATGGATTATGAATACCAACAAAAACCATCCACCTGAAGTCACTGCTTTAGGAACCTGCAACATAGATTTTATAATGAGAGTGCCCCGTTTCAGCGGAGCAGATGACGAGGTAGATGTAGAGGAACTGAAGATATCCCTGGGAGGTTCCGCATCCAACTTCGCCGTAGGCCTCTCCCGGGCCGGTGTGGATGTGGGGATAATGGCCAGAATTGGTGGTGATGCCTATGGTGAGTTTGCCAAAATGAAATTGGAAGAAGAAGGTGTTAAAACAGACAGACTCATAAAATTATCCGGATCAACTGGACTGGCATTTATATCAGTCGATGGTAAGGGTGAAAGATCAATCTACACATCCATGGGCGCCAATGCCCGGTTTAAACTCGAAAAGGAAGATATAGATTACATCCAGGCTTCCAAGTTAATACATGTCACCGGTATGTACAAAGAAGTGGTCCACGAGGCAGTTAAACATGCCAAACAGATATCACTCAACCCGGGAACAGTCTTATCCTCCTATGGTATAGAAGACTTAAAAAATATCATTCAAAAAGCAGATATACTCTTTTTAAATAAGAAAGAAGCAGCAATCCTAACTGGGAAGGATTTCCATGAGGGTGCTACTGATCTGGTAGATATGGGAGTGCCTCTGGTGGTGGTAACCTGTGGTAAGAAGGGGGCAAGACTTTACACCCCGGATGAAGTAATATACTCCCC
>Ga0334886_1001002_pt1 | contig 36468 bp, 36 predicted proteins | sample GraSluR1_MG_9_FD_207232 | JGI IMG/M metagenome (GOLD analysis project Ga0334886, IMG submission 207232) | Sludge microbial communities from methane-producing bioreactor in Wageningen University, Netherlands - Granular Sludge_27_06-R1 | ecosystem: Engineered > Bioreactor > Anaerobic >... | reverse complement strand
TCCACCGGCTCCAACAACTCGGGCGGTGCGTCCACTCGGATCAGGGCAATATCGTTGCGCCGATCCAGACCGACAACCCTGGCGGGATAGACCGTGTCTTCACCGAAGTTGACCTCGATGCGCTCCGCCTCGGCGATGACATGATAATTGGTCAAGATGTGGCCCTGGCGATCCAGCACAAAGCCGGAACCCGCGCCGTCTTCGGGCGTCACCTCAAAAAAGAAGTTGCGCCGCAAAACGCGCGTCGTGATCGAAACGACCGAAGGGGCTACCCGTTCGTACACGTCGACAATGCGCCGCTCTTCAATATCGAGCCCGGCCGCGTCCACAAGAGCCGCAACGGGTACGTCCGCCGCGATATCGCCGGCGGCGGGCATAGGCGTCGCCTCGCTTTCAGGCAGGGACGTTGGGCTGGGCGCAGGCGTCTCCTGCTTGTCCGATGCGGACAACTGCTCGACGAGCCGGCCGGCTTCGACACAGCCGCTTGTCACAACGAGCAACAGCATGGCTACAACCCAAGCCGCCCCTCGCAGCAGCCGCTTCTTCCCGCTTGGCATGCTTTGGGTATTCATGGGCCTCATGGGCCTCATCGGCTTCATCGACGTCTCGCTCCCCTCTCTACGCGCATTGTATCACATCCGCAGAGAGAAGCAGGAGAAGGGCGCGAACAGAGGATGGCCGCCGCGTACGCGGCGGCCATCCTCATCGGTTCAACCCCATTTCGCCGGCGAACGAACGCCGGTTACTCGTCCTCGTCGCCGTTGGCGCCGTTAGAACCGTTAGAATCGACAGGCAGCCAGTGATCGACGGGCGGGCGGCGGTGTTGCGCTTCGGCGGGCGCCGGCTGGCCGTTGCGGCCGTGGCCGGCATACCGCGGGCAGAACTTGTAGCCCACCCCGCGCACCGTCACCAAACGTCGCGGATTAGAGGGATCGTCCTCCAACTTCTTGCGCAGCCGGCGGATCGCCAGTTCGACAATATTCGAATTGGTGTCGGTGGCCTCATAACCCCAGACGGTTTCCAGCAGACGATCTTTGCTCAACGGGCGGTCGGCGTTTGTCATGAGGTTGTGCAGCAGCCGGTATTCGGTGCGCGTCAACTCGACCAGGCTGCCGGCCACCGTCACCGCGCGCAGATCGCTGTCCAGCTTCACGTCGCCATGCTCCAAGACCTGCACAAATTCGCTCTCCGTCCGGCCGGCGGCGCGGCGCAAAATGGCCCGGATGCGCGCCTCCACCTCCTTAAAGGTGAAAGGCTTGGTAATGTACGTGTCCGCGCCCAGTTCCAAGCCCAAAACAATGTCGTCCGGCCGATTCAACGCCGTCAACATGACGATGGGCACGTCAGACAACTTGCGGATCGCCCGGCACACATGAAAGCCGTCCATGCCCGGCATTAGGATGTCGAGCAATACCAAATCGAAATGTTGAGCCTCGAACAGGCTCAACGCCTCCGGTCCGTCGGTAGCGGTGACCACTTGGTAGCCCATGCGCTGTAACGATAATTGCAATAAATTGCGAATCACTTTCTCGTCATCGACCACCAGCACGCGCACGCTGTCGTCGTCGTGTATGCTGTCGTGTACGCTGTCGGCCGCCACCGGATCAGCGTCGTCAATCGGTTTACGTCGAGGTGTTGGATATTGAGGCATAAAAAAACTCCCGCCTTACGTTGGCTGGACAGCCGCCGACCGCTGCGTCCCTTCGGTCTGACATATCGGTTAACGGCGCTGCGCCACGCTTGCTGTCTTTATCCGTCCTGTCGTCTGAATCGCTGCCTGTCTTGCTGTCATAAAAGAGGCGTCTCTGTCATAAGACGCCCCTTTTCTTTGCACCCATCATATCACGCTCAAAACGCCCCGACATCATACAAATGCCGTAGACGTCCCGGCCAATCTGTGCCGCCTAAGCGGCAGGCATATGGCGTTAAGTTTGCACATCGTCTAGGCTGGTCAGCCCCTCCTTGAGTGCGTAGAGGGCGGCTTGGGTGCGGTTCGCCAGATGAAGTTTGCCTAGAATATTGCTGACATGCGTGCGTACAGTTCGTTCGCTGATGACCAGTTTATCGGCGATATCCTGATTAGACAGGCCGCGCGCCACCAGCACCAGCACCTCGGCTTCGCGCTCGGTCAACGGCTCGTCAGAAGGCGGCAAAGTCGAAGGGCGGTTCAATTCGCGGATGAGTTTGCGCGCAATCGCGGGATGCAAAGAAGATTCGCCGTTATAGACGTCGCGGATGGCCTGCAGCAAATCCTGGGTAGAGGTCTCCTTGAGCAAATAACCCAGGGCGCCGGCTTTGATAGCGGCAAACACCTTGTCGTCGTCCGAGTAGCTGGTAAGCACCAAGATGCGCGCATTCGGGTTCTCGCGCTTGATTTCCTCGATGGCCTCGATGCCCGTCTTGCGTGGCATCATCAAATCCATCAGGATCACATCCGGCTTGATGGCGCGCGTCTTTAGAATAGCCTCCACGCCGTCGGCGGCTTCAGCCACCACCTCAATGCCGTCCACATTCTCCAGCAGAGCGCATAACCCGCCGCGCACTACGGTATGGTCTTCCGCAATTAACACGCGAATCGTATCAGTCATCGGGGCATCCCCCCTCTGCTATGGGCTACATCCTGTAGCAATTCCAAATGTGCGACGGTGGCTTGGCGCTGTCGTCTGCTGCCGTCCCCGCCGTCAGCGATACAACTGTACACACGCTTGCGTTTTGCGTCCGAATTTTCGCAGCACAACCTGGCGATAACTTGGGGACAAGCTGCGCATACACTCTCCCCATCTATCCCCATTTTCCTGCCGGTCTGTTGCCGAACAGGCGTCCGCCACAACATCTTGTATTCGGGGCGCATCGGGCGAGAAAAGTCTTCCCTTCTATTCTACCGTCATCCCTTGAATTATTCAACAGCCTCGGGCGCGCCAGGCGCATCCGTTAGTCTGTCGATCTAGGTTGCCCCGACCTAGAATAGACTACATATAGCAGCTGACGCTAAGCTCTGCCATTGCCGATTTCGTTTATCCCCGGTTTCCCCAGGGACTACTGAGAGTACTACCTATTATATGATTCTATTCAGAGAGACTCGATCGGGAAAAACTATCCACATATCGCATAGCAATCCATCAAGGGCGACGCATACCGGGCGTTTCATCGGCCATGTCATGCGAAATAATCGGGTGAAGCGCTTCGTCCTCGCTGTCAGGCAATACGATGTTGCTCGGATTTAGGAAGGGCAACGGATCGATAAACCCGCCCCAGCCGTCGAAACGGTTGTAGGGCGTCACGCGGATGGCGAAGTGCATATGCGGCTCCACGCCGAGGCGATTGGGACCGGATGCGGCGATCACGTCGTTTCGCTTAATCAACTGGCCCGCCTCCACCTGTACATCGCCTGCGTGTGCATAGAACGATTCGCCCCAGCGATGCTCGATCTTGATGTAACGTTCGAAGCCGCCGGTCTCGTAGCTGATCGCCATGATGCGCCCGTTGTCCACGGCGAACAGATTCGTCCCCGGCGGCATGGCGAAGTCGATGCCTGGATGCCCTTTGAGCGCGATGCTGTTGTAGCGATACTGCGCATAGTGATTGGGGTGTTGTCCGAAAAACTGGATGACCTGCTGCGTGCCGTCAAAAGGCGTGCTTAGGTAGATGCCCTCCGGCTCGTATAGTCCTGTCTCCAGCGGTTGGGTCATAAAGCGGTATTTCATCATGCGGCCTGCACTTCTCCATTATGTATCCGATTCGGGTGCAAGCGTCTTGCAGACGCAATTCTAACGAGATTCTAGCGCATAAAATAGGAATACGGTTGTAGAATTGAAAACGTTACTGCAACCGGATTCGACAATCCGCTGCGTCCTGTTTATACTGGTTGGGCGCGAAAATAAGGTTGTCGCCGGGTTCGCGCCAAGGTTCTAGTGTACAACGACCTGGCTCGACGGGCAACCTGTGACAGGAAATGCAACGTGACAGTTGCCGGTAGGCGACTGTCGTCTTGTGTAGGGCCTTCGGGCTTTTTTGGCTTCTTGTAGCTTGTAGAACGACGAGTTAAGCGTTGGCGAAGACCGAGCCATGTTCGGCGGGCGGTCAAGGTTGAAGGAGAACAGCCGTGCCTATCTACGAATTTGTCTGTCAGGAGTGCGGAAACGAATTTGAACGGATTCAGACGTGGTCCGATACCTCGACGCCCACGTGCAGCGCATGCGCCAGCAGTAATGTGGTGCGGCGCATGAGTCCCCCCGCGATCCACTTCAAGGGCAGCGGCTGGTATGTGACGGACAGCAAGAAGGGCAACAAGAACGGCGCCGTGGAGCACAGCAGCAACGGCAAGAACGGCGCAAACAAGAACGGCGGCGAAGAAAAGAGCGCAACCGCCGATGCCGCCGAGAAGACCGCGCCGGCAGAAAAGAAGGAATCCGCCGATAAGACCAAGGTGGAGACCACTTAGCAGGCGCCGTTTCGGGCTGCTCCTTGCGCAGCGCTATACGTATTTCGCAGCCCGCCGGGAACCCTCCGGCGGGCTGTTGTGTTCGCAGCTCGTCCAGGAATCACGCCCTTGCACGGCGTAGGATTGACACAAGATGCCTGAGTTCTTCAACGTCTTTACACCGCCGGACGCATGGCGGCATTTTCTCCGCCATTACTCGCCGCAGACGCGCACCGAGCGCATCCTCACGTCCGCCGCTTTGGGCCGGGTGCTGGCTGAGAAGCTGGCATCGCCGCAAGATCTGCCCGAGTTCCCGCGCTCCACGGTGGACGGCTACGCGGTCAGCGCCGCCGACACCTATGGCGCATCCTCCAGCTTGCCCGCCTTCTTGTCCGTCGCAGGCGAAGTGCCGATGGGCCAAGCCAGCTCGCTAGAGATCGGCGTGGGCGAGGCCGCGTTGGTGCACACCGGCGGCATGATCCCTGCCGGCGCCGACAGCGTCGTCATGGTGGAAAACACCCAGCGCGTCGACGACGCCAGCATCGAGGCGCTGCGCCCCGTCGCCGTGGGCGAGAACGTCATTCAGGTAGGCGAGGATATCCGCGCCGGCGACCCCATCCTGGAGCCGGGCCATCTTCTCCGCCCCCAGGACATCGGCGGACTGATGGCGCTGGGCATCACCCAGATCACGGTCGCGGTCCCGCCGCGCGTCGGCATCCTCTCCACCGGAGATGAAGTCGTGCCGCCCGATCAGCCTGTCGCGCCCGGACAGGTGCGCGACATCAACTCGTATTCGTTGGCTGCGCTGGTGACCCGCGCCGGCGGCGCGCCCGTCGCCTACGGCATCATCCCCGACAACCGCGACGCGCTTCAGGCGGCCGCGGCCCAAGCCCACGCCGAGAACGACATCGTCGTGCTTTCCGCCGGCAGCTCGGTCAGCTATCGCGATCTCAGCGTCGAGGTGATCGCCGGCCTCGGCAAGCCCGGCATCCTCGTCCATGGGCTGAGCGTCCGCCCCGGCAAGCCGACCATCATCGCCGTGTGCGACGGCGTGCCAGTCTTCGGTCTGCCCGGCAACCCCGTCTCCGCCATGGTCATCTTCGATCTGGCGGTCGCTCCCGCCATTCGCGCTGCGCTTGGCGCCCAAGCCCGACCCAAGCAGCAAGTGCAGGCCCGGCTGGCGCGCAACCTGGCATCCGCCGCCGGCCGCGAGGACTATGTGCAGGTGCGGCTGGAGGAACGAGACGGCGAGACGTGGGCCGTGCCCGTCTTGGGCAAGTCTAACCTCATTTACACCCTGGTGCACGCCGACGGCGCGGTGCAGATCCCGCTTGATTCCGGCGGCCTGCGCGAAGGGGCTTGGGTTACTGTCTATTTGCACTGAGTGCTCTGGCGCCGATTTTCTGTCATTCTGACGACCGGAGGGAGGAAGAATCCGATCGTCCGCCACACAAGGATTCTTCGCCTTCGGCTCAGAATGACAACTGCACAAATCATGTTGAGGCGCCGCTGAGAGTTGGTAAGAACGCCGATCTGCGTCGAATCGCCATCGTCCTGCGGACGGCCCGCTTCACGCCATCCGCCACTACATAAAGCCGGAACAGCCATGACCGAACAGACATCACATCAACCGACAGCGCACGAGCGCAACATCTATCTGCAGGACGTGGCCTTGAGCGAAGCGCTGGATAGCTGGCACGCCGCGCTGCAAGAGCACGGCCTGTGGGGACCGCTCGGAGCGGAGACCGTTCCCCTGGACCAGGCGCTGAGCCGGGTGACCGCCGAGCCGGTGTGGGCGCGCATCTCTTCGCCCCACTACCACGCCGCGGCGATGGACGGATACGCCGTGCGCAGCGAGGAGACGCGCGGCGCCAGCGAGACCAGCCCCCTGCTCCTGCGCGTCGGCGAACAGGCCCTCCCCGTCGACACGGGCGACCCCCTGCCCCTCGGCATGAACGCGGTCATCATGATCGAGAACACCCAGCCGGTCTGGCAAGAGGGCGTTGATTACATCGAGATCCTCTCCGCCATCGCGCCGTGGGCCGACGTCCGCCCGATGGGTGAGGATATGGTCGCCACCGAACTGGTGCTGCCGGCCAACCACCGCCTGCGCCCTCAGGACGTGGGCGCTATCGCCGGTTCCGGCCATACGCAGGTGACGGTCTATCGCCGGCCGCGCGTCGCCATCCTGCCCACCGGCACGGAACTCGTGAAGCCGGGCAGCGATCTACAGCCGGGCGACATCATCGAGTACAACTCGCTCATGCTTGGCGCACAGGCTGAAGAAGCCGGCTGCGCCGTCACGCGCCTGCCCATCCAGGCCGACGACTACGCCTCGATCAAGGCGGCGGTGGTCGACGCTCTGCAGATGCACGACCTCGTCGCCATCAACGCCGGCTCGTCCGCCGGTTCGGAGGACTACACCTCGACCATCGTGCGCGAACTGGGCGAACTGCGCGTCCACGGCATCGCCATCCGCCCCGGACATCCGGTCGTGTTGGGCGTGGCGCAAGGCAAGGCGCTGGTCGGCGTACCCGGCTTCCCCGTCTCAGCCGCCATGACTTTCGACCGGATCGTCATGCCCGTGCTGTATCGCTGGCAGGGTCTTCAGCCGCCGGAACGCCCGCGCATCGACGCCACGCTGACGCGCAAGACGCTCTCCCCGATGGGCGAAGACCACTTCCTGCGCGTGACCGTGGGTCAGGTGGGTGAGCGCATGGTGGCGACCCCGCTAGGCGGCGGGGCGGGCGTGCTCATGTCGCTGGTCAAGGCCGACGGCATCGTCACGATCCCGCGTTTCTCCGAAGGCTACGATGCCGGCGCCACCGTAGAGGTCGAATTGCTGCGCCCGCTTTCCAGCATCAAGCGCACCATCGTCGCCATCGGCAGCCACGACATGACGCTGGACGTGCTGGCTGATCAACTGCGACGCCGCAGCCCCGACCTGACGCTCTCCTCGGCGCACGTGGGCAGCCTGGGCGGGCTGCTCGCCCTGCAGCGCGGCGAGGCTCACTTGGCCGGTTCGCACCTGCTCGACGAGGAGACCGGCGACTACAACGTGAGCTACATTCGCCAACTGCTGACCGCGCAAGGCGTGCATGTGGTCCTGCTCGGCTTCGTCGACCGCGAGCAGGGGTTGATCGTCCCCAAGGGCAACCCCAAAAACATCCAGGCCTTCGACGACCTGCTGCGCGAGGATGTGGTCTTCGTCAACCGGCAGCGCGGCGCGGGCACGCGCGTGCTGCTGGACTATGCGCTCAAACAGCGCGGGCTTAACCCGCGGCGCATCGCCGGCTACGAGCGCCAGGAGTATACCCACCTAGCCGTAGCCGCCACGGTCAAGAGCGGCGCAGCCGACACCGGGCTGGGCATCCTCGCCGCGGCCCGCGCTCTCGACCTGGACTTCGTGCCGCTCTTCCATGAGCGCTACGACCTGGTGATCCCGGTCGAGTACTACGAAAGCGACCTGCTCGCCCCCCTGCTGCAAATCCTACGCGAGCCGGACTCGGCCTTCAAGCAGGCGGTGCAGGGCATGGGCGGCTACGGCACAGACAATATGGGCAAGGTGCTGGCCGAATTGTAGCCTTACTTCGCGCTTGAAAGGCCCGGCGTCGCCTCCCTATGGCCGGGAGCGCCGACACATCTGCCAGGAAACTGCCGCCTTCCCGGCAGATGTGTCTTTTTGCCGGGCGAAATTTCCATAATAGTCGCTTTGGCTCGAGTCTTCCCCCGTTTCTTAGCAGAAAGATCGTAGAGGCGGCATCCTTGCCGCCGGACGTGCGGTTCATGTGCTAAGGATGCCGCACCCACAGACCGACGCGCCCGGGTGCATTTCATCTTTAGGACGTGAAAGCTGTCACCCTGCACCCAGAGGGTCCCCGAGCGAAGGGTCTAGCCGACCAACAGATGCTTCGCTATGCTCAGCATGACAACTCGCCCCCGATTTAAAATGGACCAAACGCGCCGCTTTGGCTAGACTCTTCGCGCACAATAGTATATATTGGTGATATATACTATTGGGACTTTGACCTGCGTACGCCGGCAGGCCGGCGATCCCCCGGGCCGGTCTGCGCCGGGTGGATCTGTTGCGCCTGCGCCATAGGAGGGCTATGAAAACAGCGAAATTGTTCCAGAACGGACAGAGCCAGGCCGTGCGTCTCCCCAAGGAGTTTCGTTTCGAGGGCGACCAGGTCTACGTCCACCGGCTGGGCAACGGCGTCCTGCTCCTGCCCTACGCCGCGCCCTGGGAATCGCTCTTCGACAGCCTCGACCTGTTCACTGAGGATTTCGTAGCCGATGTCCCTGAATAACCCGCCGAGCGCAGAAAACAGCGCGCGCTTCCTGTTCGACACCTCCTACTGCCTGTATCTGATCCGCACGCGCCCGCGCCAACTCTTGCCGGCGTTTGCCGCTTTGAACCCTGGCGACGCGGCCGTATCGGCCTTGACGGTAGCCGTGCTCCAGGCGCGCGCCGAAAACAGCCGCAACCCGACGCAAAACCGGCTCGCTCTGGAGCGCTTTCTGCTGCCGCTGCGCGTGGTCGACTTCGACGCCGACGCCGCGCAACGGCTGGGGCAGGTCATCACCTGGTGGGGCGGGCAGCGCGGCGGCGCCGTGGGTCTCGCCCAGATGCTGGCTGCACAGGCGCTCTGCCTGGATGCAACGCTGGTCACCGCCGAGCCCGCGCTCTACCCCGCCATTCCCGACCTGCGCGTCAACGGGCCGGACGCGGCCGCGCTCCTGGATTTGACCGAACCGGCTATTGCACCGTCACCCGCGCTGCCCGACGTGCGGCCTGCTCTGCGGCGCGCACGCGGGACCATCGTCGCCGTGGGCAGCCACGACATGACGCTCGACCTGCTGGGCGACTACCTGCACGCCCAAGACCCGAACGTCACGCTCGTCTCGGCGCATGTGGGCAGCTTGGGCGGGCTGCTGGCCCTGCAGCGCAATGAGGCGCATCTCGCCGGCTCGCACCTGCTCGACGAGGACACGGACGATTACAACATCGGCGCCATCCGCCGCGTGCTGACGCCCTACGGCCGCCATGTCGTGCTGTTGGGCTTTGTGGACCGACGCCAGGGGTTGATCACCGCGCCCGGCAACCCCAAGAATATTACCGGCATAGAAGACCTGGCGCGGCCCGACATCCGCTATGTGAATCGCCAGCAAGGCGCGGGCACGCGGCTGCTGCTCGACCACGAACTGCGCAAGCGCGGGCTGGACGCCGCCCGGATTCGCGGCTACGCCCGGCAGGAGTCCTCGCATGCTGCGGTCGCCGCTGCGGTCGCCGGCGGCGATGCCGACTGCGGCATGGGCATTCAAGCCGCCGCCCATGCCCAAAACTTGGACTTCATCCCGCTGTTCAGCGAACGCTATGACCTGGTGATTCCGGTGGAGCACTACGCGAGCGAACTGCTGGCCCCGCTGTTGGCGCTGTTGCGCAAGCCCACGCCGGCGTTCCTGCGCAGCGTGGCCGCACTGGGCGGCTACGAGATAAGCCGCATGGGCCAAGTCTTGGCCGAATTGTAGACGAACGACAAAGGAGCGGACCTATCGGCGATCTGACTCGCGGGTTTATGGAGGCGCTGCGTCTCATTGCCTCCGGCGACTCGGCCCTATTTGAAATCGTTCTTCTCTCCATGCAAGTGTCGGGCATCGCCCTGGCGATCAGCACGGCTCTGGGCGTTCCCGGCGGCGTGCTTCTGGCCCTTACCCGCTTTCCGGGCCGCAAGTTGGCTGTCGTCGCCGTCTATACGGGGATGGCGGCGCCGCCCGTCGTAGTCGGCCTATTCGTCTATCTGATGCTCTCGCGCAGCGGCGTTCTGGGCGGCCTGAACCTGTCCTTCGTTCCTAGCCTGTTCACGGCAGGGGCGATGGTGGCGGCGCAGGTCATTATCGCCTTTCCGCTCGTAGCCGGCTTCACGATGGCCTCGGTAAGCGGGGTGGACCCGGCGATGCGGCTGCAAGTGCGGGCGTTGGGCGCATCTCAGTGGCAGGTGACGTGGGCCGTGCTGGACGAGGCGCGTATCGGCGTGATCGCTGCGATTGTGGCTGGCTTCGGCGGCATCATCTCCGAGGTCGGCGCCGTGATGATGGTCGGCGGCAACATCGAGGGCCGCACGCGCGTGCTGACCACCGCCATCGTGCTCGAAACCAGCAAAGGCAATTTCGACCTGGCGATCGCCCTGGGCATCATCCTGGTCGGCATCGCCTTTCTCACCAACTATCTCATTGTGCGCCTACAGGGGCGATCCTTCGACTGATGATCGACACGCGCAACGCTGCCCAAACCGACGCCAGCAACAACAATGCCGCGCACGGCGACGACATCCTCTACGCCGTGCGCAATGTGACCAAGCGCTACGGCGATCGCACTGTGTTGGATGTGGCGCATCTAGACATCCGCCGCGGGGAGATCCTGTCGATCATCGGGCCAAGCGGCATGGGCAAGAGCACCTTGTTGCGCCTGCTCAACTTCCTGGAGCCGCCGACGTCCGGCACAATCCATTTTCACGGCAAGACCTTTGACAACAGCCAAGAGGTCCCGCTCGCGCTGCGCCGCCGCGTGACCACCGTCTTTCAGCAGCCGATGTTGCTGCGTCGTTCAGTGGAAGCCAATGTGGGCTATGGCCTGCGTCTGCGCGGCGAGAGCGACCGCAGCGAGCAGATCCACGCTGCGCTGGAGGAGGTCGGCTTGGGCGGGCTGGCGCGCCAGCCCGCGCGCACGCTCTCCGGCGGCGAGGCCCAACGCGTCGCCCTGGCCCGCGCCATGATCCTGCAGCCGGATGCGCTTCTGCTCGACGAGCCGACGGCCAATCTCGATCCCTATAACGTAGGGCTGATCGAGCAGATCGTGGCCCGGCTCAACCGCGAACACGGCACAACCATCGTGCTCGTCACGCACAATGTGTTTCAGGCCAGACGGCTGGCCCGCCGCGTGGCGCTGATGTTGGATGGGCGCATCGTCGAATCCGCCGATGCCGAAACGTTCTTCGAGTCGCCCGGCGACCCGCGCACGGCAGCCTTTGTGCGTGGCGAGATGATCTATTAGCCAACCGTTCAATTCACCCGGAAAGGAAAGACATATGCAGCGCAAGCTCTTCGTCTCGCTGTTCCTGATCGTCCTCGTCGCGTTGAGCGCGGCCTGCCAGCCCGTTCAGCCGGTCGAGCCGGCCCCGGCCGCCGCGCCGGAGTTTCCCGTTCCCGGCGGCGAAAATCGCATCGTACTCGCCACCACTACCAGCACGCGCGATTCCGGCCTCCTCGATGTGATCCTGCCCCTATTCGAAGCGGAATACGGCATCGACGTTGACGTGATCGCCGTGGGTACAGGCCAGTCGCTCAAGCTGGGCGAGGATGGCAACGCCGACGTAGTCCTCGTACACGCACGCGCCGCCGAAGACGCCTTCATGGAGGCCGGGCATGGCGTCCGCCGCGAAGATGTGATGTACAACGACTTCGTCATTGTCGGCCCAGCCGACGACCCCGCGGGCATTGCCGGCGGAAGCGATGCAGCCGCTGCGTTCGCGCAGATCGCCGGCGCCCAGGCCCCTTTTGTCTCGCGCGGCGATGACTCTGGTACGCACGTCAAGGAATTCCAGATTTGGGCCGCGGCCGGCATCGAACCGGCGGGCGACTGGTACATCTCGGCAGGTCAGGGCATGGGCGCAGTTTTGACTATGGCCGACGAGCAGCAGGCCTACACCCTCAGCGACCGCGCTACCTACCTGGCCCGCACCCTGGAAGGGACCGAACTCGTGGTCCTGGTCGAAGGCGACCCGATCCTGTTCAACCCCTACGGCGTAATCGCAGTCAATCCGGGCAAGAATCCCCAGATCAAGGGGGATGTCGCCAACCAGTTCATCGACTGGTTCATCTCCGTGCCGACGCAGGAGGTCATCAGCGAGTACGGCGTGGAGGAGTTCGGTTCGCCGCTCTTCGTCTCGGATTCGGAGCCGTGGCGCAACCGGTAGCAAGCTTGCAGCCTCTGCCGGTTCGACTGTGATACTGTTGCCGTACCAAAAACAAGGTGGCGCAATATCCGGCTTTTCATTTGCCGGAAGGTTCGCTTGAACCAGCAGAAAGGAATCGTCCCATGCCAATCAGCGCACGCAACCAGTTGCCCGGCAAAGTCAAGAGCGTCAAAGAGGGGATCGTCACCGCCGAGGTCGTTGTGGAGTTAGCGGGCGGCCAAGAGATCGTCTCGGTCATCACCATGACGTCGGTGCAGAACCTGGGCATTAAAGTCGGGGCCGAGGTGACGGCCCTGATCAAGGCGACCGAGGTCATGCTGGCGGTCGACTAGCAAGCGTGTTTCGCTGGCGCCAAAGCAATACACAGCCGGACATCTGCGCGATGCCCGGCTGTTTCATTTCGACGAAACCGCACCTCAACTCTCGATGGTGAAGAACTCCTGGTAGCCCGACTCGATCAGCCCGTCCACGCGTGCCATGATCTTGGCGAATTCGGGATGGGAGAAGAGCTTGTCGCGGTTCTGCTCCCAGTGGGCGAGGCTCTCCACATCGATCTCCTCCACCACGCGGTGGAACGGCCCGCTGAGGTCGGTGAGGACGTGCGGATTGCGCCCGCCCATCTCCTTTGCCAACTGGTTCATACCCTCCTTCAACGCGGCGGCGACCTCGTCCGCCTTGCCCCATTTCGTCTGTAGCACAGAACGCACGCGAATCATCATTCCCTCCTTATATCGAACGGATCCTCTCCCCTCGCGCCGGCGCACGAACTGCACCGGTGCGATGTGACGGCGCGTTCACCCGCCCAGACGGGGCGACGTGCGACGTGCGGCTAGGGGGAGGATTCGCCGGAGAGCAAAGCGTGTACAAACAGGGCGGCGCGAACGTCCCCGATTATCGCGCCCCGCGCTCATTTGTCAATCCCGAAATGTGAATTTGGCTCGCTGCGAAAGTAGCACGGATTGTGGTAGAATCACAGCCCGGCCCTATCGAATACGTGCGGAGGAACCACTCTGTGAAGGTGAAAGTATACGCCACGCTGCGCCCCATCATTGGCGGCGCGGACGTACCCACAACCGTGCAGCCCGGCCAGCCCATCCGCGACCTGGTCGACGAGATGGTGGCGCGCTGGCCCGACCTGCACCCCGAAATGCTGGACGCCGACGGCAATTTGCAGCGCCGCATTCAGATCATGGTCAACGGGCGCAGCATCGCCTACCTCGACGGCATGAACACGGTCATCGGTCCGGATGACAGCATCGCCATCTTCCCGCCCGTGGGCGGCGGCTGAACCATGCAAGCGCGGATCTACGGCACACTGCGCGGGCGCAGCGGCTTGCGTTCGCTCGACGTAGACCTGCCCGCCGGCGCGACCGTGTGCCAAGCCCTGACCGCTCTGGCTGCGATAGCGCCGGCGTTGCGCGACAACCTGCTCGACGATCGCGGCGATATGCAGCCCACCATCATGGTCTTCCGCAGCGGGCGCAACGTCGACCTCCTTGCCGGGGCGGACACGCCGCTCCAGCCCGACCATGTGTTGGATATCTTCCCGCGCAGCCACGCGCAGCGCGCCTTCGCCACGGACTAGGTACGGTGTCACGAATTCCTGGGGCTACTGTCACCCTGAACGAAGTGAAGGGTCTCGACGTCAATCCCGAAGGACGAGTGTAATTGTACTTAGACAGGCGGGCTGTGTTTACTCGCCAATCAAACAGGGCGAAGTTGAGTGGATCAACTCCGCCCTGCGAAGGCGCCGCCAGGAAACGCGCAACTCCCTGGCGGCAATATGGCTTAACCCGCAACTCGCCTAGCCGGTCTGCACCAGATCGATCTCCAACTCCCGCAGCTTGACCTCCGGCACGACGCCATTGACCCAGCCGCGCTCGGCGTAGTATTCCTCCAGCATCTTGTCCAGCTCGCACAGAGAGCCTTCGGAGCCTTGACCGTCCGCCGGCTCTTCGGTGAAGCGCTTGGGCAGGTAGTCGCTGCCCTCGCGGAAGCCGGCCAGGTTGTTGTAGTAGCGTTCCAGGTTATAGACGCGCTCGCCTACCGTGAGCAGTTCGTCCGCCGTCACAGTCCGGCCGGTCATTGCGGTGAATTGCGCCGCATAGTCGTCCAGGCTTTCGGAGAAGGTGGAGAATTTGCACACATCCAGGCAATCCGTCATAGCGTGGACGTTCTGGAAGATGGCAGCCAGCTTGCCCTTGCCCTCCCAGGCCAGGCGGTCGGTTACCTCGGCCGGGCCAAGCACGTTGCCGACGATTTCCGCCGCGGGCGTATAGCCGCGTAGGTGGCAGGCGCCGCGGTTGCTGGTGGCGTAGCCGATGCCCATGCCCTTGATGCCGCGCGGGTCATAGGCCGGAATGGCCTGCCCCTTGACGGACATCGCCATGTCGGGGTCGCCCAGTGTTTTTGCGGCTGCGGCTGCGCCCTCGGCCAGAATGTCGGCCATCCTGTCCGCGCGATGGGCCACGCGTTCGATCACGGCGATCTGGCCGTCAGCATCGCCCCAAGCTAGGCTGTCGCCATTGGTCAGCCCCTTGTCTGTCGCCTCCATGAAGACCGACAGGACATTGCCCATCTCGATGGTGTCCAGGCCCATGCGGTTGCATTGGATGATCATGTAGCCGACGGCGGCGGTGTCGCCGGTCATGCAGTTAGCCCCCAAGGCCCAGCCCGACTCGTACTCCCAGCTTTCACCCTTTACCTTGTACTTGCCCTCGGTGACCTCGAAGGCTTTCTTGCAGGCGACCGGGCAAGCGTGGCAGGTGGGGTCCTCGATGAGGATGGTCTCGCGCACGTGCTCGCCGGCCAGGTTCTCGGCCAGCTCGAAAGAGGTGTGCTGGGCGTTCTTAGCGGGCAGCGCGCCCACGACATTGACGATGTTCATCAGCACGTTGGTGCCATAGACGCTCAGCCCGCCCTTACGCGGGGCCGTGACCACCTCCTCGTTCATAATGGCAGCCAACGCTTTGCGATCCGCCTCGCGGAAGGCCGGCCGGTCCACCGGCTTAGGCTGGTTGGCCCGGTCGCCCTTGATGACGATGGCCTTGAGGTTCTTGGAGCCGCCCACCGCGCCCGTGCCCCCGCGCCCGGCGGAGCGCTCGTTCTCGTTCATCCAGTTGGCGAACTTGACCAGGTGCTCGCCCGCGGGGCCGATCGCCATCACCGAGCAATCGTCGCCTCGTTCGGACTGCAGGTAGCGCACCGCATCGTCGGTATCCATGCCCCAAATGGCGGTGGCGTCGTGGATGCTGACTTCGCCGTTCTCCACGTAGAGGTAGACGGGCGATTCGGCTTTGCCCTGAATGAGCAGGCCGTCGAAGCCCGCCCACTTGAGCTTGGCTGCGGTCCAGCCGCCCATGTGGCTGTCGGTGACGGTGCCGGTCAGCGGCGACTTGGTCACCACGCACAACCGCCCGCTCATCTTCACTTCGGTGCCGCTCAACGGCCCGTTCATGATGCAGATCAGGTTGTCCGGCGAAAGCGGATCGACGTCCGGCCCGTTGTCCAGGACGTACTTGACGCCCAGGCCGCGTGCGCCGACATACTTGCGCACGTCCTCTTCGTTGAGCGGTTCGTACGTAATATCGCCCGTCGTTAAATCGATGCGGGCGAGGCGATTGGCAAAGCCTCCGATCATGATGACCTTCTCCTTTCACTTCTTCAAGCGGGAGTACACAGACGAGACCAGCTACAAGAAACGCCGTTGTTACGCACCGCTGCAAGGGGAGGAGCATTCCGGGTGCGTAAAAAACCTAGGAAGAACGGGCGGGGGGACGGGTCCCTAAACGAACCGCAACATGCCCAACTGCGGTGCTGTAAAGAGTATAACGATGGTGAACTTGGATTGCGTCAAAAGCATACCAAATGCTGCGCCAACCCACAAACGAGATTTTTGCATCCGGGTTTGGGGCCGATGCTTAGGAGGGGCTGCGACAGCGCAATCTAGCGCGTATGATTGCGGCTGTCGGAAAAGGCGGGATCCAGGCCGGAGCGGGTGAATAGAATCGCCAGCAACACAAACGCAACCGGGGCGCCGATTACCCAGATCATGCTTGTTGCTAGAAAAACGACGGTGCTCAAGTCAAACATACTCCACCCAATCTGTCCCAATACAGTCAGCATCTGCGCAAAAAAGATCCGTCGAACCCAACGTTGTAATCCTGTAGATTCAAAAACAAAACCTGCCACAAACATGGCAAGCGCCATATAGACGTAGGAATTAGCGAGGGCATTGAAGATCGAATGAGGGTTGTCGGGAAGAAACATGGCGATGCCCTGGGTCTCTCCGGCGCCAAGACTTTGCCGAACGGCGACTGCTTGGATGTTGTAGTTGATGCTCGCCATAGCCGCATACAAAATGCCGAAGGAGAGCGCAATCAGACTCCAAACGCGTTTCTTCTCATCGACGCTGTAATGGATGCAGGCAAGAAGAGCGATGAAGAAGAGCGGCAACACCAGTGACGGATAGACGTAAAGAAGGCGCAACGCCGAAAAAGCCTGCGCATACGCATCAAACTCCTGCCAAGGAGGCACAGGGACCAGGACGTCTTTGAGGTTGAATGTGATAAACCATAGGACGCTGCAGATAGCTGATATCATTGCAGACCAGAATCCAAGCCTGTTGATGGTGTTCATGTCGCAGAGTATCCTTTCCAGCGCAAGTCGACACGCACGAGAAATACGAGCCTGTCGCGTTGCGCTTTAGTGCTAGAGTCGCTCGTTCGAGAAACAAAATTGGGGCTCCTCTAGGATAGCACCTGTGGGGTGACGCGCCAATTGTGTGGGGTTATGGTCAAATCGCAGGATCGTCCCCGTCTTGTCGTTTGTCGCGCCACGTCCTGCGGCGATACAATTTACTCTGCTGACCACTGCATACAGATCTGTCCGCAACCCCTACGGAGGCGACCATGCCCCAATCCGTCTCGGATCTCGCTGGGCGACTCTACGCCGAATTGTATGATGTCGCCGTTTCCGACTGGCCGGGCGAGATCGATTTCTATCTCGGCCTGGCGAGCGAGGCGACGCGCGCAGGCGGAGCGATTCTGGAGATAGCCTGCGGCACAGGGCGCATCGCCCTGCGTCTGGAGCAGGCCGGCGCTCCCGTGGTTGGTCTCGACCTGTCCCCTGCCATGCTCGACCGAGCGCGCTCAAAGAGCGTCAGCCTGTCCCGCGTGCGTTGGGTCGAGGGCGATATGCGCGCTTTCGACCTAAACCAAACCTTCGCGCTCGCCATCATCCCCGGCCACTCCTTCCAGAATTTGATCACCCCGGAAGACCAATTGGCCTGTCTGGGGTGCATCAGACGGCATCTCATGCCAGGCGGCAAGTTAATTGTCCATCTTGACCACCAGGATATCGGCTGGCTCGCCGCCATCAGCGGGGATGAGCGCGGTGTCTTAGGCTCGCCACGCACGCTGATCCGCCCTCAAACCGGGCGCGCCATCCGCCGAAGCCATGTCTGGTCCTACGCACGCGCCGCTCAGACGGCCACGCTGCGCACCGTATATGAGGAAATCGACGGAGACGGCGAGATCGCCGGGCGCTGGGAGCTGGGGCCGGTTCCCCTACACTGCGTGTTTCGCTTCGAGATGGAACACCTGCTGGCGCGCGCAGGATACGTTGTAGATGCCGTATATGGCGACTTTTGGCGCGGCGAACTAAGCGACAACAGCGCCGAAATGGTGTGGGCGGCGCATAAACCATGAGATCGCCGCAAGACTCGTCCCACGGGCGCAATCCCTGATATTTGCGGCGAAGTCTCCGTATACCCAGGCGTCTTTAGTCGTAGAGGTTGCGCAAGGCGGGCCGCCAGACGGGGCTTTCGAGCAGGTCGGTATTGTCGCTGATGAGATCGATGCCGCCGATGGGCGGGCGCGCAGCGATGCGCTGCACAGCCGGGTCGCGGATTTCGGCCAGCAGCGCATCGGCAAAACCGTGCATCGCCATGACCTGGAAGGGTCGCCCCCAGAAGGACCGCACACTCTCAGGCAGGGGCGCGGTGACAACCAGGCTGTTGTGCAGGCGCGCCAGCGCCTCGTAGGCGGGGACCAAGCCGGCCTCGGCCTCTTGCCAGGAGCGGGCGTGCAGCGTCCGGCGCAGCGCAGGCAGCAACTCCGCGGCGCAGGCAAGCCGGCTAAAGGCCGTGCCGAACCACTTGGGGTAGGGCGCGTACTGCCGCTCCATGAGGAAACAGAGGCGCATGACATCGCGCACCAGGCGCGCGGCGATCAGCGCCGCGCCCACGTCGTCGCCCACGCTGCCGGCGCGGCCCATGAGGTGCTCCTCCTGGCCGATGCGCGCCCAGCCCGCGGCCAGCAGGTAAAGCCATACATCGTGCGGGTAGAAGGCGAAGCGGCTGCGCACTGCCTCCAGGCCGGCGCTGTCATGGTAGATCGCGCCTGCGGTCAGGGTGCGCAATTTCTGCGTGGGGAAAGTCAGCCAGTCCGCCGGCTCCAGAGGTTGGGCGAGGTCAAAGCCGAGTATCTCCGCTACGAAGTCCGCTGCGGTGTGGATCGTGACGCGGTGGTTGACCGGCCCCTGCTCGATGGGCTGCAAACGCTGCACGCCGTTGTCCGCCGGGTCAGGCGGGCTGAAGTTGGTCGTATAGCCTAGAAAGGCATAGGGCAACTCCGCGCGCAGGGCGGCGTCGATGGCATCCGCCCATTGTGCGTGATCTTCTGCGGACAGGAAGAGCATGACCCGCGGCCCCCAATGGTGGTCGGTCGACGTGGCGTCGTCGAAGCCGATCACCTCGGAACCGCCGCCGAGCAGGGCGGCGGCGTGAGGCAAGTCCGGCCAATGCGCGTCGAGGATGGGGCGCACCGCCTCCCAGTAGAAGCGCCGGCAGAGTTCCAGGCCGGGGACGAAGGCGGGCGAATCGTGAGCCGTCATAGCGTCTTGCATAGCGCGAGCCTCTCGACTCAGAGACCATCGACGGATTCATCCTGCAATGCGGCGAGCACGTCTTCGAGCGGGGGCGTTTCGGTCGCGTCCTTAAAGCGCGCCAGCCGCCGGTAGACGTCGGCGGCCGCGGCGTGGAAGCCGCCGGGCAGTCCCGCCTCCTCGAAGGTGGCGGCGATCTCCTCCATCTCGCCCACGAAGCGCCAGGCTTTGCCCGTCACGCCCCGGGCGCGCCGCGGCGCGTCCTCGTCCATGCCGGAACCTTCCCGCCGCCATTGCTCGGCCAGGTCGCCGCGCACGCCAAGCGCGGCGGACGCGCCGAGGGCAGCGGCGAGCAGGGCTGTGCTGCCCTTGGTATAGGCGGCATAGACCATCTTCAGCGCCGAAGCCCGGCTGATCTCCGCGCCGAGTACGATGGCCTGCGCTGGGCCGGCGGCAAAGAGCGCGGCCGCTTCCTCCGCGTCCGGGCCGGAGAGGTAGAGCCAGGTCGTGCCGGGCTTCCAGGCGGGCGGGCCGATGATGCTGCCATCCACGAAACGGGCGCCGCCACGCGTGACAGCGGCGGCGATGCGCTCGGCGCGCTGGGGCGAGATGGCGTTGGCATCGACATACAGGCCGGTGAAGCCGTGCGCCAAGACGTCATGCGCCACGTCCTCGGCGGCAGCGGGCGGGCAGACGCTGATCACGACGGCGCAGGCCGCGCACAACTCGGCAAGCGTGCCGGCGTCGCGCAGGCCATGCTGCTCGGCGCGCGTGCGGCTGCCGGCGCTGCGCCCGGATGAGGCCCAGTAGACCGGATGCCCGCCGTTCTGGACGGACGCGGCGATGGAAATGCCCATCTGTCCCGGGTGCAGAATGCCTACGGTTGTGTTGGTCATGGGTTTCCTCCTTTGGGACGGGAAGGCGAGCGGAGACAGGCTCGCATCACAGGTCCATTTCCAGGGTCAGGGCGTAGTCAGAGAAGCCTACCGCGCGCCAGAAGGCGATGCCCGTCGCATTGTGGACCAGCACGTCCACGCGCACGCGGCGCGCATCCCGCCAAGTGTTCTGTCGCAGCCAGGCCAGCGCGGCGCGCCCAATTCCCCGGCGACGATATTCAGGGCGCACGTAGAAATGGCGCAGGTAAACATATTCCGGGGACCGCCGGTACAGGGCATAGCCCGCCGCATCGCCGTCTTGCGCAAAGATCACGGCCTCGTATTCGCCCTGCAGCCAGCCGGCCATGCGCACTTCCAGCTCGGCGAGCGTCATCGGGTTGCGATGGCCCTCGTCATGAATCAGATCGCGGTTCATCTGCGCCAGGAGCGCAACGTCTTGCGGGCCGGCCTGACGGCAGTCGATCATGCGTCATCTCCAACGACCGTTCCGTCGGGCAAGGTGGCGCCGGCGAGCGAGCGCACCTCGTCCAGTTGGCCTTCGGTCATGTCCGCCAGCGACAGGTCGGCCCCGCTCAGGTCCGCGCCGGCGAGGCGAGCGTGACGCAGGTCGGCATGATGCAGGTTGGCATGACGCAGGTCCGCGCCGCGCAGGTCGATGCCTTGCAGGTTCAGATAGCTCAGGTCGGCGTGCGCCAAGCGATGGCGGCGACGGCTGAGCATAAAGAGATAGGCGCGCTGCCGCAGCCAGACGTTGGCGTTGAGTGCGCCGGCATAGGCGCGGTGAAGCCAGATGTACATGGTCGTACTCCTCTGCGCACAGTCGCCGGGGCGACAGCGCGCTAGTTCATCCCTGCCTCTACGTAAGCCCCTTCGTGCAACAGCGGGGCGGACGCTCCGGCATCGAGCGCTGCGGCCAAGGTCACGTCCTGCGCATGATCGCGGGCGATCAATTCTTTCCCGGAACTGCACGCCCGGAGCGCTTGCTCCAGATCGGACTGCACTGACTCGAAAGCCGCAACTGCGGCAGATGCCTCCGGCGAGCGCTCACTGGAGAGATTGCTGATGACAGCGCCGGCGCCGACCAAATCCTCGAAAGCAGGGCGTAGACTGCCGTCGGTGCGCCAACGCTCGCCTGCGGGGATCACGGCGATGTGGCGGCCCAGTTTTTCGGCGGCCCGCGCCACAGCACGCGCGTTGCGCAGGCATCCCGCCAAGGTCGCGGCCCGTCCCCCGTGAAGCGAGAGCGTCGATCCATTGGGCGAAGGCAAAACGAGCCGGGTTCCGGCAGGGATGGAGACGAGCGATTGGGGCGAGAGCGAATAGGTCGAACCGCTCGCCCTGAACCCGGCCAACTCCGCGCCCAGAGATGCGGCGTATTCGGCGGCGGCATCGCCCCGGTAGGGATAGACGACCGCTCCCCGACTGACAGCGATCTCGACGCTCGTGCAAAACGAAAGTACGTCGACGATCACGACGACATCGCTGATAGGGGCGAGATGCGCAACGCCCTGCAAGCCCCACTCGCAACGGACGTCTGCCGCGGATTGATCGTAGAATGGCATCTCAACCCTCCCGGAGTTCTTAGAAAGCAAACGTCACTCGCCGGCAATGAGCCGTTTTTGCCAGCGGCCCCACTGCAGCCATGTTGCGCCGGCGAAAAAGCCGAGCACGTCCGACACGAGGAAGGACCACCACATGCCGGCAGGCCCCAAGCCAAAGGTCCACCCTAACAACGCGGCGAGCGGGAGGCGCAAGACCCAGCGGTTAAGCACGGACAGTACCATCGAATAGCTGGTGCGCCCCGCGCCCTGAAACGCCCCCTGGATGACCATGAGCGCACCGGAGAAGCCGAAGCCCCAGCCGCTGATGCGCAGGAAGTGCGTCCCCTCGGTGATTACCTGCGCATCTTGTACAAAAACGCGCATGATCGGCGCGGCGAAAATCACGGCGAGTACGCCCATCATGCCGATGGCGAGCAGCGTCATAACCGTACCCAGGCGGCTGACGCGTGCGGCGCGCGCAGATTGATCGGCGCCCAGGTTCTGGCCCACGCCGGTAGCAACGGCCTGGCCCATCGCCCCGGAGATCGTCCACACCAGCGACATGACGCGCACGCCGATGCCGTAGGCCGCGGTGGCGACAGGACCGAAACGGGTGACGATGGCGATCATGGCGACGGCGGAGAAGCTGCGCGCCGCCCCGTCCACGCCGCCGGGGATGCCCACGCTCAACAGCCGGCGGATGGTCGGCCCGTGGGGGAGCAGATGCGCAGGCCGCAGGCGGATCGCCATGCCGCCTTGGAAGAGCAGGAACGTGCCGATCACCGCGGCGATCGCGCGTGATGTGAGCGTAGCCCAGGCCGCGCCGGCTACGCCCAGCGCCGGGAATGGCCCCACGCCGAAGATCAGCAGCGGGTCAAGAACGATGTTGAGCAGGTTACTGAAGATGACCAGATACATGGGCCGCACCGTGTCGCCGGCCCCCTGCATGACGGAACGGTAGGCGAGGAAGAGAAAGGTGAAAGGCACAGCCCAGAAGATGACCGAGACGTAGGCCAGCGTCGGCTCGAAGAGCGGGCCCGAGGCGCCCAGAAAGCGCAGCAGGAGAAAACGCCCGGAATAGGCCAGCGCCGCCAGCGCGACGGCGATGATGAACGACAGGGCCAACGTCTGCCCTGCGGCGCGGTTGGCTTCCTCAGGCTGTCCCGCTCCCGTCCACTGGGAGACAAGGGCCGCGCCGGCGATGGTCACGCCCATCGCCATCGAGATGAGCAGCCATTCGGTGGGGAAGATGATGGAGACGGCGGCGACGGCGTTGGCCCCCAGCCTGCCCACCCAGAACATATCGGCTAGGTTATAGACCGTCTGCAGGATATTGCCGGCGATCAGCGGCGCGGCCAGCGTAATCAGTTTCGGCGCGAGCGCGCCCTGCGTCATGTCGACGCGGCTTCTGCGTCCCGGCTTGGGACCGCGCGGCAGGGCGGCGGGCTTGACTTCGGGAACGGCTTCGGCTTGCGTGCGGATGGCGTCCCTCCTGGCGGCGAGTCACGCGGGCCGGTCAGGAAAAGCAAACCGGGTCTCCCTACAGAAACCCGGTTTGCGCGTTGGCTGCGGGCGAGATAGCAGGTCGGTCGGACTATGCCGTCTGCGCCTGCGGCTCGATTGCCCAGAGCAAATCCAGCTCGGCTAACTTGGCGTAGGTGGGCGCGCCCTGATCATCCCAACCCGCTATGTTGTAATAGATCGTGAGCATCTCCTCGAACTCCTTGCGGTCGACGGAGACGCCCTTGAGCTTGCCGTTCTGCAACGGTTCGAACATGCGCTGCGGCAGGCTATCGTCGGTGCGGGTGAAGCCCTCACGGTTGTTGAAGAGGCGCGCCATCGTGTTGGCCTTCTCGCCCACCTTCATCAACTCGTACATGGTCATGTCCCAGCCGGTGGCGGCGTTGATGTAGTTGGCGAGCTGCTGCATCTTCAACGCGCCGATGGGCATGCCCACGAAGTCGCACATGCCGACGCTGTTATAGACGCCATAGGATGTCTGCGAGACGAAGAAGGCCTTGGCCTTGCGCGGCCCCATCTCCAGCCGGTCCACCGGCTCGATCAGGCCGATTTCGCTCAGGCCGCTGTCGACCACGCCCAAGCCCTCCCAGGCCGGGTCGTGGGCCGCCTCCATGTGGTCGGCGCCGGTGGGCGAGACCGAGTAGGCTAGCGTCAGGCTGCGCTTGCCGCGCGGTTCGTGCATGGGGAATTCCTGCCCCTTGACGTGGAGGGCGAAGCGTTCGGAGCCCTTGCCGATCTTCTGCGCGGCGCGCAAAGCGCCGTCCGCCAGCACATCGCCGAAGCCCTCGCGGCGGCCGATCTTGTGGATCATCTCGATCACGGCGTCGCCGTTGCCCCAGGTGAGTTCGACGCCGTCGGTGTCGTCTTTGGTGATCAGGCCGTTCTCGTAGCACTCCATGGCGAAGGCGATGGACATGCCGGCGGAGATGCCGTCCATCACATAGCGGTTGACCCACTGCGAGGCTTCGGCCACCGCGCCCATATCGCCCACGCCGCACACAGAGCCAAGCGCGCCGATGATCTCGTATTCCATGCCGCCGTACTTGGGAATCACGCCCCGTTCGGGCACTTCCACCTCGCGCTTGCAGGCCACCAGGCACGAGAAGCAGGTGCCGCGGTTAACCAGGATCGTGTCCGACATGGTCGTGCCGGCGATGGCCTTGGCGTGTTCAAAGGAGCCGTCGCGGAAGTTGCGCGTGGGCAGGATGCCGTCGGCGTCCAGCCCCATAATGCCGCCGGCGGTGCCGTGCAGGTGCATGCCGTCCGACTCTTTGTCGTAGTGGTCGCGGAACCACTGCGCCACGCCGAGGGCGCCGTCGCGGTTATCGGGTCCGACGCGCTCCTTGCCGCGCGTGACAATGGCCTTGAGGTTCTTGCTGCCCATTACCGCGCCCAGGCCGGCGCGGCCGTGGTAGTGGCGCAGTTCGTTGACAATGGCCGCATAGAGCACCTTGTTCTCGCCGGCGACGCCGGTCTGCAGCACGCGGATGCGGTTGTCGCCCAGTTCATCTTGGAGGCCGTCCTGCACTTCGCCGGAAAGCTGGCCCCAATACTTGCTCGCGTCGCGGAACTCGCACTCGTTGTCGTGGACGACGAGATAGACGGGCTTGTCGGCGCGCCCGTGTACAATGATGCCGTCAAAGCCGGTGCGCTTGAGTTCGGGGCCCCAGTAGCCGCCGGCCTCGGCCTCGCCAAAGCCGCCGGTCAGCGGCGACTTGCCCGCGGCGCTATAGCGGTTGGCGCCAGAAAGCGGCAGACCGTTGATGACGCTGGTCATAAACATGAGCAGATTGTCAGGGCCGAGCGGGTCGATGCCGGGTTTGATGTCGCGCAGCATGAAGTAAGAGGAGAGCGCACTGCCGCCCAAATACTTGCGGTAGATGATCTCCTCCAACTCCTCGCTCCACCAGCGCCGCTCAGTTAGGTCTACGTGCAAAATCTTGCCATTGTAACTGCTGGGCATGTGTGTCCTCCGATGAAAGGTCGACGCGGCGACTTCGAATCGCCAGTGTGCTGTGCGCGAGACGGCGCGGTTGGGCGTGGGCCGTCCCGTTTTGACTGGCCCTATTCTACCGTCGAATGAGCGCCTGGGGCAAGCGTGCCGCGCGTAGGGCGGGGTCTATCTCGTGTTCTTGCCGGCTTTGCGGCTTGCCGAAACCCCAGCGCTCCCTTCGCCTCGTTGGCGCAATGTGCGGCTTGTCTTCGCGCTTTACAGCGTTCCCTCGCAAACGCCCAAGTTGGTATACAATAGGGCGAAGGGCGCGCACCCCGACTGGCCCTACGTCGCTGGGCATGAAGGAGGAGCACAGGTGTACCGCTTCAAGTTTGCCGCCGAATCGGCGGAGTTCGAGCAGATCGCTCGCCTGACCTATCGGGTCTTTGTCGAAGAGATGCCGCGATTTCCGGCCAACCCCGAACGGCGGCTTGTCGACGCGCATCACGACGAGAATGTCTATGCCATCTGTCTGCACGAGCAGGAGGTCGCCGGCGTGGCGGCCCTGCGCTCACAGACTCCCCGCTTCCTCGCCGCCGGCCCAGATGATCTCGACGCCCAACTGCCGCCTCACCGCTCCATTTGCGACCTGCGCTTCCTGGCAATCGCCCACGAACACCGCAGCGCCGAAGTCGCGCGACGCTTGATCGAGATGACGGCTGAATACTGTCTTGCCCGCCAACACGATCTCATCGTCACCGCTGCGCCCGCCGACCGTATCGCTCTCTACCGCGAATTGGGTTTCGCCCCTTTCGGCACGGTTTATGCCGAGGGCGATGTGATGGTACAGCCCCTGGTCCTCACGGTGGAAGCGGCCTGCTCCAATGCGTCGTGGGCCGAATTGCCCCAATCCGCCGAGCCGGTCAGTTTTATGCCGGGGCCGGTCAGCCTGCCCGCCGCGGTGCGTACCGCTTTCTGCTCCGAGCCGGTCTCTCACCGCGCCGCCCAATTTGTAGAGGACGTGCAGCGACTTAAGCGCATCCTGTGTGAGCGCGTGAACGCACGCTACGTGGAGTTGTTCTTCGGCAGCGCCACCCTGGCGAACGAAGCTCTCGCCGCGCAGCTTACGCTGTTGCCCGGCCGCGGCGTCATGCTCGCCAACGGCGAGTTCGGCAGCCGTTTGGTCGAGCAAGCCCGTTGCTGGCAACTCGACATCGAGGCCTACGAATCGGAATGGGGCAAGCCCTTTGACTACGCCGCACTGGAGGAACGCTTCGCCCGCAACGGAGACATCGGCTGGCTGTGGTTCACCCACTGCGAGACTTCGACGGGGATGCTCAACGACTTGGACCGGCTGAAGGATCTGTGCGCCCGCTATGGCGTGCGCTGCTGTGTAGACTGTATCAGTTCCATCGGGGCCGTGCCCATCGACCTGTCGGGCATCTACCTGGCGACCGGCGCCAGCGGCAAGGCCCTAGGCTCTTACGCCGGGCTGGGCATGGTCTTCTACAATGAGCCGGTGGCCCCCTCGCCCCAAGTCCCGCGCTATTTGGACATCGGCTACTACGCCGCGCGCAACGGCGTGCCCTTCACGCTGATGTCCAACTTGGTCTATGCGTTGGCCGCGGCGTTGGAGATTTTCGACGCAGACTACTACGCCGGCGTCGCTCGGCTGGCGCGCCAGGTGCGCAGCGCCCTGCGCAACATGGGCCTTAACCTGATAGCGGCGGACGTATCTATCCCCACTGTGACCACGATTGCCCTGCCGCCGCAGGTGAACTCCGTCGCGCTGGGCGACGCCCTGCTGAAGGCCGGCTACGAATTGAGCTACAAGAGCCGTTATCTGGTCGAACGCAACTGGATCCAGATCTGCCTGATGGGCGAACATGCGCCGCAGACGGTGCGCGCCATGCTGGCTGCTTTCCGCGCCCAGGTAGAACATCTGGCTGCCGGAGAATCTGCGGGGTAGGCCCATGAACAGCTTTGCGGGCGGCTTTCTGATCGGATTTGCCTGCGGTCTGTGGTTCGCCATCCTGCTCTACTGGCTGTGGGGCAAACGCGCCGCCCTGCTTGCCGCGAGCGGGGCTGTCGACCCCGAGCCGGAACCCCAGCCCGCGCCGCCTCGCCAGGCAGATGCGCACGAGCCGCCCCTGGATGAACCAGATGAGCCGGATGAGCAGGCCGGCCCGGCGGAGGCGACAGAGGTCGCTTCACCGGTGACAAAGATCGACCCTGGCGCCTCGCGCTATACCCGGCTGGTCAAAATGGTCGGCGGTGATGTCGCCGCAGCCGAGCGGCTGATCGACTACGAGCGCACGCGCGCGCCCGATGCCGCCCGCTCCATCTGGATTCAGAACGCCATCGACCGCCTGATCCATGACCGGCGGTGAGGCATAGCCGGGGATGCAATTCGCGGCATTGACTAAAGGGCAACAACCGCTTAGCATGGTCGAGCGTTATGCGAAAAAGCGGAATATGCAGCCCGCCCATGCTGTATCTGATCGATTTCGTGGAGAGAGCATTCTTTGTTACTGGCCCTAGACACCGCAACGGCGACGGCTTCGGTCGCCGTCTATGACCGGCAGCGGCGACGGCTGTTGTCGGAGATCACCTGGCAGGCCCGCCGCCGTCACACGCAAGACCTGATGCCCGCAGTAGAGCAAGCCCTGGTTTACGCCGGCGTCGGCGTAGAGCAGATCGCCGCGCTGGCCGTGACGACCGGCCCCGGCAGCTTCACAGGCGTGCGCATCGGCATCAGCGCCGTTAAGGGGCTCGGCTTGGGCATGGCCCATGCGCCGCAGACGGTGGGCGTGCCGACCCTGAGCGTGACGGCGGCGCCCTGGCTGGACGCGGCGGCAGGAGGCGCGTCGCCCGCCGCAGTCTGCGCCTTCGTGCAGGCCGGTCGCGGCCGTTACAACTGGGCCTTTTTCGACCCCGGCGACCTGTTGCGGCGGCCCGGCCGCGATGAGCACGGCGCCGGCGCGTCCGGGGAATTCTGCGCGGCGCTGGCCGCCTTCGCGCCCCAGCCCGTTTGGTTGGCCGGCGAACCTGACGTCGCGCTGGAGCAAGAAGTCGCGGAGTTGGACCATATCTGCCTGCTGGATGGGGTCAGCGCGCTGCGCCGCGCCGGACACCTAGCGCGCCTGGCGGACCGGCACCTCGCTGCGGGCAATGAGGACGACCTCGCCGGATTGCAGCCGCTCTATCTGCAGAGTCCCTAACGTGAGCATCGGCTTCCCCTTCGAACTTGACCCCGTGTTCCGCGCCATGACAGTGGCCGATCTGGACGCAGTGATGGCTGTCGAGAACGTCTCGTTTCCTACCCCGTGGTCGGCCAACACCTATCGCCACGAGATTACGCGCAACGCGCACGGCGCCTATTGGGTAGTCAGCCCGCGCGGCGCAGCGGCTCGTACGATCCCGCCCGTTCTCGCCTACGCCGGTACGTGGCAACTTGGCGACGAGGTGCACATCACCACTATCGCCGTACACCCGAACTGGCGGCGTCGCAAGCTGGGCGAGTGGACCTTGCTCAACCTGATCGCCGCGGTGCGCCAACACGGCGCGCGCCTGGTCACGCTGGAGGTGCGCACCTCCAATGCGCCGGCCATCGCGCTCTATCGCAAGCTGGGTTTTGAGCAAGTGGGTCTGCGCCGCGGCTACTACATCGATACCGGCGAGGATGCCTATCTGATGACGCTCTTCCACATCGACGACGAAAAGGTGTGGCAGGCGCTAACAGCCGAGCTTGCGGCCATCGAACGCCAGACCCAGGCGCCATCCGACGGCGATTTGCCGGCTGGGCGCTAGGACGTCGCCGCGCGCACGCCGGCGACCAACCCCTCCACTTCGCGTGCCACGCTTTCCATCTCGTCGAGCGAGGCGGAAAGGTTTTGCGCCTCGCCGTTCAGCTTGCCGAACGCGCCTTGCACGCGTTCTTCCAGAGCGGGCAGGCACAAAGGCAGCGCCGCCGCCCGCGCAACTGCGCCCTTCTCGTTGAGCAGATAGCGCCGGTTGAGCGCAAAGAGCGTTTGCATCAGACAGGCCGCGCTGCGGAAGCAGCAGCCCGCCACATACTCGGCGTCCCCGCGATCGGCGCTTTTGCGTGCAGTGTCGAGCGAGAACCGCGCCTCCCACAGGAACCTGTCTATCACGGTGCGCTGGAGCGCGAGGGGATAGGGATCGGTCAGCGCCTTCAATGCTTGCAGCGCGCCGTGCGGGTCCCACAGCGGCTGGCAGACAGCGACTTCGCCCATGTAGATCGACGTGATAAAGCCGTGCGGATGCCCGACCTGGTAGAAGATCTGCACCTCGCCGGCGCGGCAATCGTCGATCACTTGCTCTACCTGGGCCAGATCGCGGTAGAGGAAATCCACTGCCATGCCCCGCACCTTCAGCCAGCCGCCCCCGTTGATCCAGGGCCCCCATTCGTGCAGCGGCGTGATGATGTCGCTGCGGTGTTCGTCGTCGATCTCGGCGGCGACGCGGCGCAGCGCCTCCAGGTCCGGCGGCGCGTCCCGCCGGTAATAGAGGCCTAGGTCCACGTCTGACGTGGGTGTGTGCGAACCCAATGCGCGCGAGCCGCCTAGCACGACCGCCTCGATGCCGGCGACCGTCTGCAATCGTTGGACGATCTGGCTGAGCAACTGCTCGACGAACGAATCGTCAGGCATTTAGCCTCCCCGCGCTACTGTCCTGCGGCGCGCGCCGTATCCGCGTTTTGAATGGGATGGGCGACGACGATGATGCGATGCGTGTTGTTGTTGCGCGGCCAGCAACTGACCAGCGTCAGGCGGTCGTCGTCGAACTGCTCGATCCACTTGGCGTTGGCGGCGCGCTGTTCGGCCGTCGCGTACTTCTCCGGCACGATCAGCACCTGATCTACCCGGTACACAAGGCGTTCATCGCCCGCCCAGAGGATTGCCTCGTCGCCGGCGCGCAGTTGGTCTAGCTCGCGGAAGACCGCGCCCAGGATGTTGTTGTGGCCGCTCAGTACGATGTTGCCGGGCTGACCGGGCAGGGCGCTGTTTTTGTGCCAGCCGGCTGCGTACTCGGCTACGTCCCACTCGCTGAAGATGGCCCCGTCGTTTGTCGTGGCCGCATGCCAGCCCAGTTCCACCACGGGGATATCAACATCGATGCCGGGAATTTCCAGCCGGTCGGGCAGGGTTGGCTGCCCCGCGCTCGTTGCGGCGACTGTCTGCTGCGTCTGAACGACTGCGGGCGGGTTAGGCTGAGGCACACTGCAGCCGGCTAGCGCCACACTCGCCGCCAGGAGCAGGGTTGCGAGGTAGAACAGGATGGATGGGCGATCAGTGCGTGTCATGGATTGAATGATGCCTCATCAAACGGCGTTAAAAAAGTCCGGTATATTGGGCTAGGCGCCGCCGGCAATCGCCAAGCGGCTGTCGAGATAAGATAGCAGCCGCAGCGCCGCGCCGCTGTAAGCAGGGCGACGGTTGCGCTGTGTTGTGGCGTCTCATCCGCGCGGCATGACGGAACTTACTGGCCCGGTTGCAGCCGCCGTCCCTGGGCCGCTGCCTCTACCCGCACCACCGGCCCGCCGACCGGCGCCAGCACCGCGGTGAAGCCCGTATTGCCGCCGCGGGGGATGACGTTGTGCTCCGGCGCGGCCTGACGCACAGCCACCACGCGGTCCAGCGGGTCGTAGGCAGTCAGCACCACCTGCACTTCGACTGCTTCCTCCGGCCCGACATTGAAGACCTTGCCGGTGACAGTGTAGGAAGCGTAGCGCTCGCTCTGCATCTGCACTTCTTCGACGGAAAGGTCGCGATAATAGCTGCCGACGTAGGCCGGGACCGCGCTCAGGGGGTAGGCGCGATACTGGTCGAACTTGCCGGGAACCGTCTCGAAGAGCACGGCAAAAGGCGCGCGCTCCTCGACATCCACCAGGTCGAGTGCGACCAGGCTGGCGGCTTCGGCTAAGGGCTCGCCGTTTTCGTCCAGGAGCGTGACGCCGACGCGCACCTGTTCCAGCGGCATGCCGCTTGTGTTATACGCTTCGCCCAGCACCCACAGGCCGCCGATAGGCGTTTCGCTGAAGTGGAGGTTCTGCACATCAAGCGGCAAGGGGGTGGGCGTGGCGGTCGCTTCCGCCGCAGCTTCCAACTCCTCTTCGCGCGGGATGATCAACTGCTGGCCGATCTGCAGTGTGCGCGGGTCCAAAATGCCGTTGGCGTCTTGCAGGGCCGCCACAGAGACGTTGTAGCGCGTGGCGACGGCCAAGAGGCTCTCGCCGCTTTGGACGGTGTGAAAGACGGGCGTGGGCGTGATGGTCGGGGTGTGCGTAGGCGCCGGCGTGTAGGGAGCGGGCGTCGCCGTGGGGGCGGCGGTCGAGGAGAGGACGGCCACCTCGATGGTTGCGGTGGGGGCGGGCGTGGGCGTCGGCGTCACGGTGATGACCTGCCCGCAGCCTGCCAGCAGCAAGGCGATGAGGCCCAAGTAAGCCCGCGCCGCCCGGCGTGAGCGTTCGCCGGGATTGTGGGACAGTAGGGCTGGCACGGCCGGTCGGCGCAGTGTAGGGTCACCCATGCGCGCGAGTATACCACAGGGGGCGGCAATGGAACGAGGCGACGACGGCTAAATCTCTAGGCGGGCGTCCGTAGGGGCGTTCGTCCTCAGCTTGACGCGCGCCCCATCGCAGATTACGATAGAAGCCAGTTGGCACAGGGACATTTCTCTGTAGAAAGAGTCCATATCCCTAGGAAAACAGGAGAGCGAGACGTGCCCTCACATCCTCTGGCCGAAGTTTTTGGTTTTCCTCATGACAACCATTCTGAACGCGCAGAGCGGTATCGAAGTCAAGCGCTGTGTCCGTATAATAATAAAGTTCCATCCTGTACCAAGAACAGCGTTACAAATCCGTTGGGGGTATGCAGCGTCTTTGAAAACGAACGACCAGTCATCACCTGCCCGACGCGTTTTCGAGAAGATTGGCGCATTTTGGAGGACGCCGCAAACTTCTTCTTTCCGCCGGGCACGCGTTATACCGCTGTGCCGGAGACGCGACTAGACGATGTGAATGGACAGTCTGCTGGAAGCATCGATTTCGTCTTGGTTGCTTTTGGCGCCCAAGGCGAAATTGCTGATTTTGGGGCGCTGGAGGTTCAGTCTGTGTACATCTCCGGCAACGTCTCGGGGCCATTTAACCAATACATGGAAGCCAGACCCAACCATGTATTTGCTTGGGACGGTTCTGTTAGGCCGGACTATCTGTCATCATCGAGAAAAAGGCTTGTGCCGCAACTCATATACAAAGGCGGAATTCTCCGAGAGTGGAAAAAGAAAACAGCGGTTGCTATCCAGAGACCGTTTTATGAATCTCTTTCTCCTCTGCCAGTAGTCGCGAGAGAAGATGCCGATATCGCCTGGCTTATCTATGAGTTGGTACTAGACGATCGTATGAACCTATATCATCTTACTCAAGATGAAATTGTTTATACGAACTCTGAAGCTGTACTTGCCCATATAACCACAGCCAAAGCGGGAGATATGAGGGGGTTTCTTTCCAGGATTCAACAAAAGCTTGAGAGAGAAGAACAGAGTATTCCGCCTTTAACTTTGACCCCATTCGATTGGCCGAGAAGGGGATAAGATAAACAATGAGCCAACTGCGACTGCTCAACGATTCAACTAATCAAATCGTTAATGTGGCATCCGTTCCCCATCGCAGCCCATTTCGTTATCCCGGCGGGAAGACATGGTTAGCGCCCCGCGTTCGCCAATGGCTGCTAAGTCTTTCGGGACTTCCATCTGAGTTCGTTGAACCATTTGCTGGCGGCGCGATTATCGGCTTGACCGTTGCGTTTGAAAGATTAGCGGATCATGTAACAATTGTTGAACTTGATGCCCAAGTGGCATCTGTATGGCAACTTACCATCCAAGAAGGCGGCGGCGAATGGCTTGCCAAACGCATTGAAACATTTGACTTAACGCCTAAAAATGTAGAGGCGGTGTTAGCTTCGGACAGTCTTTCAGTTGAAGAGCAAGCCTTTCAAACAATTGTTCGCAATCGGGTCAGCCGAGGAGGAATTTTGGCGAAGGGCGCCGGACTCGTCAAACATGGCGAAAACGGCAGAGGAATCAGATCTCGTTGGTATCCTGCTACGCTGGCAAAACGAATTCGAGAAATCGACCGGATACGCGACCATCTCACCTTCATTGAGGGCGATGGTCTGGAGATAATCAGGCGTAACGCATCAAGGCCTGACGTTGTATTCTTCATTGATCCTCCTTACACAGCTGGGACTGGTAAACGCGCAGGTCGGCGCCTTTACAATTGTTCGGAACTGGACCACACCTACCTTTTTGATTTGATGCAAACCGTTCGTGGAGATTTCTTGATGACCTATGATAACGATGAAGGCGTAAGGAACTTGGCCACTGCACACAACTTCGACCTCCAACCTATTGCAATGAAAAGCACTCATCATGCTGAAATGACCGAACTCCTGATCGGACGGAATCTAAACTGGATTAGAGAATAAAGAGATCAACCCATGAAGATCGCAGTCTTCTCGGACAGCCATGACAACATCGCCGGGTTGGAGCAGGCTCTCCGGCAGGCCAACGAAGCCGGCGCCGAACTGCTCTTGCACCTGGGCGACCTCTGCGCGCCGTTTATGCTCGACCGGCTGGGCAAGCAGTTTACAGCCGGGCCGGTGCACGTGGTCTTCGGCAACAACGACGGCGACGGCCGTCTGCTGCACACAATCGCCTCCAATTACAGCCACGTCACCTTGCACGGCATCTACGCCGAACTGGAAGCGGGCGGTCGCGCCATCGCCATCATCCATTACCCGGAACCGGCCTTGCGCATCGCTCAGTCGGGCCGTTTCGACCTGGTGTGCTATGGGCATAACCACGACAAAAAGGTGGAGCGCATCGGCGAGGCCGTCTTGGCAAATCCCGGCGAAATCCTGGGCATGAAGGGCGCGCCGACCTGGGGCCTCTATGACGCCGAGTCGGGCGAGTTTACGCTGCAGGCGCTCGGCTGAGGCGGACAGGAGTGCGACATGGCGGAGAATATGCGCCCCCAGGTGGGCATCGGCACGCATGTGACCGTCGAACTGATCGACGAGCAGGGCGGACGCGAGGAATTTACCTTCGACGTGGCGACCGACGTCGCGGCCGACGTGACGCGCAACCTGCTCAGCGTCGAAGCGCCCCTAGTGCGGGCCATCCGCGGCAAGTTTGAAGGGGCCGAGGTGGACTATCGCATGGGCGACATCTGCCGCGTGCGCATCGTGGCGGTGGAGCCGGCGCAGAATCCGGCGGCCCCGGATGCCGCCGCGCGGCGACAGGCCGTGCTCGAAGAGGCGCGGCGCAAGGCGGAACGCACCAACGCCGACATGTTCGCATCGTCCTTCAGCGGCAAATGGGGCGACTACAACACCGACGGCATGACCGACGACATGGCCGACGACTTGACGAATGGCTTGACGGACGAGACGTAACAGGCGCTGTCAGGACCGCTCCGGCAACACGTCTGCCAAGCAAGAACCGGCGGATCAGACAGAAAAGACGAGGCCCTCCCTTATAGCTGCTGGGAGGGCCTCGTCTTGTTTTGGCCGGCTACTGCACAGCCGCCCACAGGCGCAGCAGCCCGTCATCCGTCACCAGCAGCGCATAGACGCCGTTGTCACTGATGATCAGGCGCTCAATCTGCGCCGGTACGTCGTCGGTAATCCAGGTTTGGCGCACGCCCAGGGAGGCGCCGTCGGCCCGGCCGTAGAAGTCGGCATACGGCCCGGCGATGATCATCAACGAGCCGTCCGGGCTGAACGCCGCGCCGGTGGACGCGAAGTTCGGGTCGCCCTCCGGCAGATCCGCGATCAGGTCGGCGCCTGACGTGTCATAGGCGTACCACTCAGCCTGGCCTTCGCCGTAGACCGCCAGGTCGCCGACGCCGCCTGCATCCAGCGCCGGCCATACGGCTACCTGCGGCAACTCCGTCAGCGTACCCAGCCCGCTCCACCACAGATCGCCGTCTTCTGACCGGAACTCCACCTCACCGCCCTCCAGGCCGACCAACAGGCCGGGCGCGCCGGCGGGGCTGGACGCAATGCTCGTTACCGGGCCGGAAGCGGCGGCCAGGTGCGGCAGTTGTTCGCCGGACACATCCCACCAGCGCAAACCGCCCTCCAGGTCGCCGCTCGCCAACAGCCCGTTGGGCTGGAAGGCCAGCCCCGTCACCTGGCCGGCATAGCCGCCGAGCAAGGTAGCGGGCAGCCAGACGACGCCGAAATTGTGGAATACCTGAATTTGCGACCGGTTCTGCGACTGGACCGTCACGGCTAGCTTGCTGCTGTCCGGGCTGAAGGTCGGGTTCGCATAGAAGGCCAGTGCGGGCGTCCACCACAGCGCATCCATCAGGCGATGGGCGTCGAAGAAGTAGAGTCGTCCATCCGTGGTCGTCACCGCCAGCCAGTTGCCGTCCGGAGACAGTTCGGCCTCGGCCACATCCAGCCCGGGGATCTCGAGCGCGGCGGTCTCGGACAGCATGTCGAGGTTGTCCGTTGTCAGCGGTTCGCGGGCGGGCAGCCGCCCGAACGCGCCGTCATCCGTCGTTGTGTAGGTCATGCGGATTTCGGCGTCGCTTCCCGCCGGGCCGGGCTGCAGAGCGACCTGGTAGCCGCCCTTGTCCCAACGCCGGTGTTCCCAAGAGACGGGCGCGCCGTATGGCGGCAAAGCGGGCTGCCAGCCCTGCATACGCAGCCACGCGTCCACTGTGCTGATGACGGCGGGGCCGTCGAACTCCGCCGAGGGAACGACGGCTAGGTCGAAGCCTTCTGCCGGAGCGCTTGCCAAGTCGGGCGGCAGGGGCAGGGCGGCAAGTACCTCGCCCCCGTCCGGGGTGAGCGCGACCTCTGCCGCTTCTTGTACCACGCGCAGCTCGCCGGCGGCCAGCGTCTCGCCGTTCAGGGTCAGCACATAGGAATAGGCGCCGGGCTGCCAGTCGATCAGCGTCTCGAACACGAACCAGTCGAAGAGCGCGTGCGAACTGGGCGCAATGCGGATGGTCAGAACTTCGTCGGTCACCAGCGCGCCGTCCGGATCGTACCAGAAGAGACGCAGGTTGCTGTTGGGCGGCAGATCGCCGGTGCCGCGCACATGCACGACATCCTGCGGATGGATGGCGCGGGTGACAAGGATCGGCTCGCCGCTATACACGTCGCCGTAGTAGACGCCGAAGTTGACGAGTTCGGTCTGCTGCGGCGGATTGTCCTTGACGGCGAAGCGATGCGCCGCCACCGGCACGCCTTCATAGAATAGG
>Ga0334886_1000994_pt1 | contig 36721 bp, 34 predicted proteins | sample GraSluR1_MG_9_FD_207232 | JGI IMG/M metagenome (GOLD analysis project Ga0334886, IMG submission 207232) | Sludge microbial communities from methane-producing bioreactor in Wageningen University, Netherlands - Granular Sludge_27_06-R1 | ecosystem: Engineered > Bioreactor > Anaerobic >... | reverse complement strand
AGCTCACCGGCAAGGACGCGCTCTTCCTCGCTGCGGGAGGGAGCGCCGCGCCGTTCGCTCTCGCGCTCGCGAAGATGACGCGGGGCAAGTCGTGCGTTCTGATGACGCCCTCGGCGCTCGGCACGGCCCCCTTCGATTTCGCCGTGGTCCCGGCGCACGACCGCCCGAGGCTCACCCACAACCTGCTGGCGACCCTGGGCGCGCCCAACGCGATCTTCCCCGACGAACTGGAGCGGAAAGGGTGGGAACTTGCGGAACTTTACCCTCCCGTGGAGAGCGCGGAGCGACGATGGGGGCTCCTCGTCGGAGGCGACGACGCCAACTACGCCGTCACGGCGGACTGGGTGCGGCGCACGATCGCCCCTATCTTCTCCGCCGCCGCGAAAGAAGAAGCGGATCTCTACATCACCACGTCGCGGCGGACCACGCCCGAGGCCGAAGAAGCGTTGACGCGGCTTGCTGCCGGGCGCTCCCACGTCCGTTTGCTTCTCCTCGCGTCGCGGGATGAATTCAACCCGGTCGCCGGAATGCTCGGGCTCTGCTCGCGGCTCTTCGTCACCGAGGATTCCGTCTCGATGGTCTCGGAGGCTATCACCGCCGGGAGAGAAGTCTTTCTTCTGCGGACCGACAGGAAGGGGAAGCTCCGCGTCGCGTTGCAGGATCTCACGGCGTGGCTCGTGCGAAGGAAACTGCTGCCGCCGGGGTTGCTCTGGGGAAAACCGCGTTTCGACGCCCTCTTCGACGTCCTGGAACGCCGTGGATTTCTGAAGGAGATGCAGCCCCGCGCGCTGCGGCGCTCATCCGCAGGGGGCGCGTCGCTCCACGCCGACGGCCCCGTTCTCAACGAGGCGCGACGGGCGGCGGAGTGGATCGTCGAACGGTGGGGAGAATCGGGAAAAGACAACGGAAAATAAACGCGCGGCGCCTTCGCGCCGATAGAAGGAGCTCCTTTCTCGGATGAACATACTTTTTTGCTCGGACGCCATGATTGTCGACGGCGTCACCTCGTTTGTGTTTCACCTTGCTTCCGCTCTCAGTGAAGGAGGGCATCGGGTCGCCGTCCTTGGACGATGGGGGGGCAAGGGATTTCAATCCCGCCTGCGCGCTTTCGGCGTCGAGGTGATCTCCATTCCCTCCCCGACAGTCGGTAACTTCTGGTTCGACAGGAAGGCGCGGGAGTTCGCGCCGGACGTCCTGGTCACCGATTCCAGGCGATCCTTCCCCCTTGCGGTGCGACTCAAACGAGCGACGGGGGCGAAAATCTTCACCTTCTTTCTGGACGACCTTGAAAAGACCGACAAGAAGGGACGCGACGTCGATTCCTTGGTGCGCTGGAGCGACGCGTGGCTCTCCGCCGAGCCGCCGCTTCTGGAGAAGCTGGAGGAGATACCGACGCCGTTCCCGAAATTTCTCTTCCAGCGTCCTCTCACCGGTTTGCTTACCCCGACGCCGATTCCTCCGCGCGACCCGTTCAGGATTCTCTGCTTCGGCAGGATCAGCGGATACAAGTCCGCCGGTCCGTTGAAACTGCTTCAGGAGGCGCCGACGTTGAAAAAATCCATCCCGTCGCTTGAGATCGCCTTCGTCGGCGGAGGGTGGAGAACGTGGAAGTTCCGCCTGATGGCCGTGAAGGCCAATGTTGCGGCGAGAGAGCGGTATCTTCGGATCATCGGGACGCAGACCGACCCTCGGCGCTGGTTCGAATGGGCGACGCTCGTCTGCGCCGGCTCCACGTCGGCGGTCGAAGCAGTGCTGGCGCATCGCCCGACAGTGGTCTTCTCCGGATTCTGGATCGGTCTGCTCGCGCCGGAGAAGCTCGACGAAGCCTTCGCATCCTACTTCGGAGAGCGGAGCGGTCCGTACTATGTCCGTCGGCATTTGGAACTGATTCCTGCGGAAATACTGAGGGTCTACGATGAGTGGGAGAGCGAGAGGATCGAAAACTATGTCGCCGCGGCGCGCACCGCGGTGGAGCCCCGTTTCGGACGTGAGGGCGCGGCCGTGGAATTTGAACGAATTTTCCGGAGTCTTGCCTGATTATGCGTTCTCGAACGCGTTCTGCGAAGGAGGTGAACGGTCATCGGATTGAAGGATTTTCGAAAGCGGTTGCGCGCAGCAAAAAACAGGGTATGGCCTTCCTGGAGCGATGAAGAGTACGTCCACCGCATGCTCGACGTCAGGAATCAAGGAAGTGCCCGTCCGCTGATCCTCTACGCCGGTCTCGGCTCGGACTACGGACGTCCGGGGCTCGGCCTGGGGTACGACACCGTACACTTCTACTACTCGCTGGTCGGCGGAGGGTATCCTGTCGTCCATTTCCCGTACGACAGGGTGCGGGCGGACCTTGGACACGAACGCATGCAGTCCGCGCTCCGGCTTGCCTGCATGCTCTTCAGGCCGTCGGTGCTTCTCCATGCGATTCTCGACGATGAATTCCGCGCGGAGACCATCCGTGCGATTTCATCGGAGCTCGGTATTCCGACAGTCGCCTTCTTCAGCGACGATCACTGGCGCTTCGACGACTTTTCCCGTTTCGCCGCGCGCCCGTACGATTGGATATGCACCACCAGCGCGGATGCCGCTCGTCGGTACGAGGAGCTCGGATTTGCGAACGTCATCCGCAGCCAGTGGGGGGCGAACCACTTTTTCTTCCGCCCGATGTCGTGCGGATACGAGTACGACGTCTCCTTCATCGGGCAGCCTCACGGGTGCAGGCGTGAGGTCGTCCGGCGGCTTCGCGAGCGCGGCGTCCGGATCGCAGTGCGCGGCCGTGGCTGGAAAGAAGGACGAATCGGTCTGAGCGAGATGATCCGCATGTTCAGCGCAAGCCGCATCAACCTGAACCTGAGCAACGCCTCCGTCTCGGAATCGCTTGAAAAGGACGGCGAACGGCCGCTGCTGCAGATCAAGGGGAGGGATTTCGAAGTGCCCGCGTGCGGAGGCTTCCTGCTGACGCAGGAGAACCCGGAGCTGAACGAATACTTCGAACCAGGGAAGGAAATCGCGGTCTACCGCGATACCGACGACCTCCTCGAAAAGATAGAGTACTATCTCGCGCACGACGAGGAGCGCGAGCGTGTGCGGAAGGCGGGGTACGAGCGCTTTTTGAAGGAGCACACCATGCTCTCGCGTCTTGAAACCATCTTCTCCAGGGTGCTCTCCGGGGAGGGGGCAGAGTGAACGAACCGCTTCTCTCGGTCGCGATCTATACATATAACCAGGAGCGGTTCGTGACGGAGACGCTCGACAGCCTCCTGGAGTCCGGCGGTCTCGACGCCCTTCCGGGAGGGACGGAGCTGATCGTGTCGGACGACTGTTCCGCCGACGGGACGGTCGACGCCGTCTCCTCGTGGATGGAGCGGCGGGGGAAGGGTTTTCGTTCGTGCCGTCTTCTTCGGGGCGAACGGAACGAAGGCCCGGTGCGCAACTATGTGAGGGCGGTGCGCGCATGCTCCGGCGAGATCGTCAAACCGCTGGCGGGGGACGATCTCTTCTGCCCGGAGGCGCTGCGCAACGCCGTCTTGCAAATGGCCTCGCAGCAGGAAACGGCGATCGCGTTCGGCAGGGTGGCGACGTTTTCGACGGGAACGAACGCCGTCGAAAGAGAGTGGACCGCCGAGCAGCGGCGTTTTTTCGCCGAGGATGCTCACGGCCAGTTTCGTATGCTGGCGTCGTTCGACCCTCTGCCGGCGCCGGGAGTTCTCTTCCGGCGTTCTCTGTTCGAGCGTCTCCGACTCTGGGAGCACGATTTTTTCTGGATGGAGGACTGGCCTTTCTGGCTTCTGGCAACGGCGAACGGGTATCGTATCCACGGACTCGATCAAGCGGCGGTCCGATACAGGCTGCACACGGAGTCTCTCAGCCAGAGGATGAACGCGAAGGGAAAAGAGCGCGTGCGCAAGGGGATCAACGCGGACCGGCGGCGAATGTACGACGAAATCGTCCTCCCTCGCATGAGGGGACAACCGCTCTTTCTGCGGCATCACGCCCGTTTGCGCCGCTTCTTCTTCGGCTGGCTGGAGAGGACGGAGCACCCCGCGCTGGTCCACTGGGCGCGCTCCCTCTCTCTGGTGATCGATCCGTACAGGTTATGGCGAAAACTCGAGGGCGTCTTCGGAGGGAGCGTCTGAACGATATCGAACGTACCGATGGAAGACAGCGTTGAAGAGCGAAGGGGGAAGACCATGCGTTTTTTTGAATTTCCCGTCCGGAGGACGGATATACCCGAAGAGGGACAGCTTCAGTTCATCGAGGCGGAGCGCCAGGTTCCCTTCCCCGTGCGCCGCGTCTACTATTCGACGGGCGTGCGTGCGGGGTATGTGCGGGGGAAACATGCGCACCGCTCGTTGGAGCAGGCGCTCGTCTGCGTTCACGGCGCGGTGCGCGTCAATCTGGATACGGGGACCGAGAGGACGACGTGCATTCTCGACAATCCCGCGCTCGGACTCTACGTCGGGCCGATGCTCTGGCATACGATGACGTGGATGCACGACGACAGCGTCCTCCTCGTCCTGGCCTCCGACTATTACGACGAGGCCGACTACATCCGAAGCTACGAAGACTTTCTCCTCCTGGCCGGACAGAGGGGCGGCGCACGATGAAGAAGATCCCCTTCAACGTCCTCGCGCCCGCTTTCGAAGCGCACGCGGCGGAGTACGAGGAAGCCGCGCTCCGCGTCCTTCGCTCCGGATGGTACGTCCTCGGCGCGGAGGTGGAGTCGTTCGAGCGTGAATTCGCGGACTATCTCGGGGCGTCGCACTGCGTCGGGCTCAACTCCGGACTCGACGCGCTGATTCTGGCGGTGCGCGCGCTCGATATCGGCCCGGGGGACGAGGTGATCGTCCAGGCGAACACGTACATCGCGACGGTGCTTGCGATTACCGGCTGCGGGGCGACGCCGGTCTTCGTGGAACCGGACGGGTATCACGGACTGGACGCCGCGCGCGTGGAGGCGGCAGTGACGCGGAGGACGAAGGCGGTCCTGCCGGTCCATCTCTACGGGCAGCCGTGCGGCATGGAGGAGCTGCTCGATATCGCGGCACGCCGAGGACTCGCTGTGATCGAGGACTGCGCGCAGAGCCACGGGGCGATGTGGAGAGGACGCAAAACGGGGACGCTGGGGACGGTCGGCTGTTTCAGTTTCTTCCCGACGAAGAATATGGGCGCCTTCGGCGACGCCGGGGCGCTCGTCACGGAGGACGATGCCCTTGCGGATCGGGTGCGCGCACTGAGGAACTACGGCTCGAAGAAGAAGTACGTCAACGAGATCGAGGGCGTCAACTCCCGTCTGGACGAGATACAGGCGGCCCTGCTCCGCGTCAGGCTCCGCTTCCTCGACGCGATCAACGCCGAACGGGCTGCCATCGCGGCCCGGTACGCGGAGCTGATTCGTTCGCCATTCGTGCTGAAACCCCGAATGCGCCCGGAGGCGACGCATATCTTCCACCTGTACGTCGTCGAATGCGACCACAGAGAGCGCTTGCAGGAACATCTCTCCGCGCACGGTATAGGGACGCAGATACACTACCCGATACCGCCGCATCTTTCGGGAGCGTACGCCCGCCTTGGATACGGGCGCGGTTCCTTTCCCGAGACGGAGCGTCTTGCGGAACGCGTCTTGAGCCTGCCGCTCTACAGCGGTATGAGCGAGGACGACATCCGGACCGTCTGCGACGCGGTCAACTCCTTCCGGCCATGAAGACGTCTCCTTTTCTCCTGATTCGCCGCCACATTTCCAAGTTTCTCCGGAGCATCACGGCGCGTCTGCATCAGCTCCAGACGCGCATGGGCGCGTGGTGGGACGGGACGAGCCTGACCGTAGGGCGCGGCGTGCGCTTCTATCAGCGGACGAGAGTCTCGGGTGAGGGATCTGTCCGGATAGGTCGGCGAGCGACGCTCGGGTATCCGATAGGAGGCGGCTTCCACGGCTCCTGCTGCGAGCTCCAGGCGCGCTCTCCGGACGCGGAGATCGTGCTTGGGGATTTCGTCGCCGTCAACAACGGCTTTCTGGTCATCTCGGTGAAACGGGTGGAGATCGGGGACGGCTGTCTCATCGGCAAGGGAGTGCAGATTCTGGACTTCGACGCCCACGGCGTCGCTCCCGAGGAGCGCAGAACCTCCATCGGCCGGATTGCGCCCGTCGTTCTCGGAAAAAACGTCTGGGTCGGGAACGGCGCGATGCTCCTCAAGGGAACGCGCATCGGAGACAACTCCATCGTCGCCGCGGGCGCCGTGGTCCCCGGGGGCGAGTACCCCGCGGACGTCATCATCGGGGGAAACCCCGCGCGGATCGTAGGGGAGCTTCGCAGCGGCGCGCCTCGCGGTGCGGAAAAAAGATCGGAGGATGAAGAACATGCTTCTGAAAACGCGCATTGAGGACCTCTTTCTCAGGGAGCTGCGGATGGACGATCTGGACGGATTCTATTCGTGGCAGAGCAACCCGGAGATTACGAAGTACTACGCCTTCACACGCGTACCCCGGACGCTGGAAGAGACGCGCAAAACGCTCGCTTCTATTGTCGAGGGAACGAGCCGGGATTCGGTGCATCTTGCGATCATGAAGGACGCGTCGACCTCCGGCGAGGAGTTCGTGGGGGTGGCGAGCCTCAAAAACATCTCCTCGCTCGACCGGCACGCCGAGTACGCCATGGTGATCGCTTCGACGAAGAACATGGGGAAGGGGTACGGCAAAGCTGCCTCGATCCGGATGATTCAGTACGGGTTCGACACGCTCAACCTCCGGAAAATCTACATGAGCGCGCTCGCCGGAAACGAGAAGACCATCCATCTCTACGAAAGCATTGGGTTCAAACGCGAGGGAGTCTTCCGGCAGCACGTCTTCAGGGACGGGAGCTACGAAGACCTCGCATGGTTCTCCCTCTTCAGGGAGGAGTTCACCGGATAATCGCGAGCCGTTGCTGATAACGCAGGTCCCGCGGACGTCGTCGGAAGGCTGGAGGAGGAATCCGTTGGCCTTCGCTTGCTCCTATCGTACGGAACGTCCGTCTTCGGTCATGCCCATTTGCGGGAGCCTGCGCCTCAAAAACGCGCTCGGAAGAACTCCCTGAGTCGCCTGACCTGCCCCCGCAACGTGAAGCTCTCCTCCGGACGGAGCGTCACCGGCACGGCGGGTTCGTCCGGAAGCGTCCGGAGGAGGGAGATGATCGCCGGAAACAGGTTGTAGCTGTCGAGCACACGGTTGCGCGCCTCCCTCAGAAGCGGAAGCGACCGTTCGTAGGTCTCCTGCTCGATAGTCGCCATGATCGTCCGGACGGCCTCCTCGGGACGTTCGATGTCGATGCGGACGAAAGACCCTTCCGGAAAGTACTTTTCGACGTTGGGACACCCCCAGTAGAACGGAAACGCCCCGCCGAGGTAGGCGTCCGCCAGCTTTTCCGTCCAGTAGTCTGCGCACTCCGAGTTTTCGAGGACGATATGGTACTTGTAGGGAGCGATCGCGTCGCGTTTGCACGCCGCTTCCTTGGCCCGTCCTTTGCCGAAGATGTCGAGCCCGGGAAGAGACGCCTGCTCAAGATAGGAGACGAACTCGTGCCGTTTCCTGTGTCCGTGGCGTTTTCGTTTCGTCGAGCAGATGATGGAGAAAAGACGGTTCTTCGCCGCGAAGGGGTCGCTTCGAACGAGGGAATCGTAGCTTTCGGTGAACCGCTCGTTCCCCGATTGGTCGAACTCGCGCCCGTAGTGCCACGGAAGCGCCTGCTGCTCGGAAACGACTCCGTCGTGCCGCATCGGGTGGCAGGTAAGCACCCTGGCGAACTGCGCCGCGAACGCTTCCGGGTAGCTCTTGATCATCGGCGGCTCGCCGGTGATCAGAATCGTCCGCGACGGCGGGCAGACCGTCGTCATCCTCTCGGGGAGTTTTTCGTAGACGACCCATGCGTCTGCGCGGGTGCAGTCCCGGTCGATCACGAACTGCACCCCGTCCCACATTCCGGTTGCGCCCGGCGTCTGCAGGGCGAGCGGCCACGACGCCGATGGGGTGGTGAGTTTGACGATCATCTGCCGTCGTTGCCGGTTCGGGGAGCGATGCGGATGATGTCGTCCGCGACGGCGAAGGTGGAATCCGGAAAGAGCCGCCGCGCCATCTCCTCGACCTGCGGAATGTCCGGATATCCGGAGTCCGCGCCGAAGCATCTGGCGTCGTCGATCAGAATCACGTGGTCTTTCACAGGATGCCGTCCGATGCGTTCGAGCTCCGTACAGACGGGAGTCTCCTCATCTCCTCTCGCCGTGTCACCGCGCGAGTAGTGCGCGTCGAGCCAGAAGAGGCAGCGATCCTCCCTCTCGATCGCAAGGATGTCCTCAAGCCTCTTGCCGCTGTCCCCCTGGAAGAGTCGTACCTTCGGCACGGAGGCGAAACGAGCGCAAGCCCGTTCATACAGAGCTTCTCCCAGCTCGACGGAGTAGAGACGGTCAAAGTAGGGGACCATGGCGGCGAGCGTTTTCCCCTCGTAGGTCCCCGTCTCAACGAACACGCGGATGCCGTGCGCACGGGCGTTCTTCAGGAGTATCGCCTGTTTGAGGGCGTTCGGCAGCGGAATCGGCCGGCCCTTCATCTCCCATTGAATACGTGCCGCGAATTCGCGGATGCGCCTATGAATACCCAGCATACGAAAGTCTCCTTATCTTTTTTGATCGTGGATGTGTTCGCGTAGTTTCACACCCGAATCCGCGTATTTTCCTGCCCCTCCGAAGAGACGCTCCTCCAAAAAGATCGGCGAGGCCGAACGGACCGATGCGATGTTCTCGAAGAGCGACGCCGTCAGCTTCTTCGCGCCGGAGAGCGACAGATGCGAATTGTCCAGGAAGTCCTCGTACTCCAGCCCGTAGACGCCTCGCTCCCAGCTTCCTATGAGTCTGACGGGGCCAAGCGCTTCGTCGAGAGCCCGGGCAGCGATGCGCGTTCTTTCGAAAAAATCGTCGCCGAGCAGATGCGTGTCCCAAAAAGGCGTGAGCACGAATACCAGAGTCCCGCCGTTCTTTTCGCATGTTTCCTTTAACTGTACCATACTTTTCAGCTGGAAATCGGAGAGGGGAAAGTGCTCCAAGTCATTTTTATACCGGGCGCTCCTGTCTTCCATGACGATGTTCAGAAAGTCCATGTGCGGCAGCCCCTCGAACCCCATCTCCGCCCCCGTCTTTCGAGGCGATCCCCTGACCGCGTTCGCGAAGAGCACCACGGGAAGGTGGTAGAAGTTGCCGTGTTCGTCGGCGATGATCTCCCACTGCCTTCTGCTCAGCAGGATTTTCTCGTACGGTTTGTCGATGTGCAAGGACTCGAAGAAAAAGTCGGCGTCGAGGACGTAGAAGATGAACTCCACGTCGCCGAAGATCTCGATGTGTTGTGTGTAGGTATGCAGCATCTCGAACGGCCCCGCCGCGACCTGCCCCGCGTTGACGACGTCCGTTGGTTGCAGCCCGTTCTTTTCGGCGATGACGGAGGGGACGAGCTGGTGGAAGCAGCGGCTGCTTCCCATCAGCAGCACGCGCGGAGGTTCTTCGACCCATGAGGCGTTGTCGTAGAGGTACGATTTCAGCGCCAGGTCGTAGACGCCGGAAAAACGAAAGAGCACGAACTGACCGGCGAAAACCAGGAGGGAGGAGCAGAGGATAAGACGGACCAGACGTTTGTATTTCATGCGAACCCTCTCTTCAGAACTGGAAATAGAGAAACTCGGAGACACGGTTCAGGAAACAGACGCTTATGAGCAGCACGCCCCCGACCGCGACGGCCCAGCGGGCGGTGAAGGTCCCCTCCCGAAAGCGTCCGAAGGTCCATTCCTGGCTGTTCGGCGCCGCGACAATCAGTAAAAAACAGGCTCCGAGGACGACGAGCCGGTCAATCCCCGGCGATTCCGCGAGCGCAAACTCTCCGTTCAGACCGAACATGCCGCTGAAGAGCTCCAACGCTCTCCCCACCGTGTGCGCCCGGAAGAAGACCCACGCGACGACCACGGAGAAAAAGGTGGCGATCCATCCGAGAATGCGTTGCAAGCGGGGAAACGCGCGCATCGGGGTTACTGCAGCAAGCGCGTGGTTCGCGCAGAGGTACAGAGCGTGCAGCCCGCCCCAAATGACGAAGTTCCAGGAGGCGCCGTGCCAGAGTCCGCCGAGCAGCATCGTCGTCATCAGGTTGCCGTAGCGCCGGAGCGTTCCCTTCCGGTTCCCCCCCAGCGGGATATACAGGTAGTCTTTCAGAAACGTGGAGAGCGAGATGTGCCATCTGCGCCAGAAATCGACCATCGAGCACGCCTTGTAGGGCGAGGCGAAGTTGACGGGGAGTTCGATATTGAACAGCCGTCCGAGCCCGAGCGCCATATCGGAATAGCCCGAGAAGTCGAAGTAGATCTGGAACGTGTAGCAGAGCACCCCGATCCAGGCCTCCAAGACCGGAGGAACGCCGGTCGCGTCGAAGACGGCCCCCGCCCACGGCGAAAGCGTGTCCGCGATGACCAGCTTCTTGAAGAGGCCGAGCGAGAGCAGCGTGAGTCCTATCGCGATGTTCCGGTAGCTCAGCGCGAATGTTCGGAGCCGGGAGAACTGCGGAATGATCTGATCGTAGCGGACGATCGGTCCGGCGATGAGCTGCGGGAAGAAGGAAACGAAGAGCGCGTAGTGCGTGAAGGAGTGTCCGCGGGTCATTCCTTTCGAACAATCGATGAGATAGGCGATTTGCTGGAAGGTGAAAAAAGAGATGCCCAGGGGAAGAAAGATCTCGCGGGGGAGCCACTCGCGGCCGCCGATGAGCGCCAGGTTGGACATGAAAAAGTTGGCGTACTTGAAATAGGCGATCAACGCCAGATTGATGCCAACGCCGCTGATGAGCCATGCCTTTACATTCCCGCTCTGAAAAACGGCCCGTTCGATGCCGCGTCCCCAGGCGTAGTTGAAGAGGATCGAAAAGAGAATAAGGAGAATGAACGGAGGGTTCCAATACGAATAAAAGAGCAGAGACGCAACAAGAAGCACGACCAGGGCGGCGTTCGTCGTTCTCCTGGAGCATGCGAGGCGGAAAGAAAACCAGGTCGCGGGCAGGAAGAGAAACAGAAAAACGTAGGAATTAAAGAGCATGCGTTTTCTCCATATCGACATGCGGCCCTTTCTTCCGATTCCGTTGTGAAGAGCCGCACCGGATGCAGAGCATTATACCCGATGAGTTCTGAATTGCAATTCTGATTGTCGTCTTTTGATAGCCGTTTTTTTGGACAAGGAGAGGGAAATATGATAGGCTTCCATCGGAAAAAACCGAGCGCTCCCGGCGCTTCAGGGAGTGTGGAAAGGCGGCGGTTCACTTGAAGATTTTCCAGATTCTTCCCGAACTGCACGAGGGCGGCGTCGAGCGGCACGTGCTGTGGCTCTCCAACGGTCTTGCCGCAGGGGGGCACGAGCTTGTCGTTGTCTCGGCCGGTGGGAAGATGGAGGGGGAGCTGCGGGGCGTCGAGCATGTCCGCCTTCCGGTGCACAGGAAAAACCCGGTAACGGCGGCGTGGGCGGCTCTCCGGATAGCGCGGATCGCAAAGGCGCGCGGAGTACAGCTTCTGCATGCCCACTCACGAGTCCCCGCATGGATCGCGTGGTGGGCGTCGCGTCTTTCCGGAATACCGTGGATTGCGACCTGCCATGCCTTTTACAGCAGGAACGCGGGGATCCTCCCGTATCGGAGGGCGTCTCTTCTGCTTTGCGTCAGCGAGGCGGTGCGTTCGTATTTTGCGGAGATCTTCCCCGATGCGGAGTTTCGGGTGGTGTATAACGGTCTGCCGCCGACGGAGCGGGTGTGGCGTCCGAATGAAGGAGAAGCCCCTCGCCTTCTTTTCGTGGGAAGGCTCGTGCCGAAAAAAGGCGTCGATACTCTTCTCCACGCGCTCTCCTGTCTGCGAGACATTCCGTGGAACCTCGACATCGTCGGCGACGGCCCTTCGATGGAGCCGTTGCGCCGGATGGCCGCGCAGCTCGGGATAGCGGACAGAGTCTTCTTCCGCGGTTTTCAAGAAGAGCCGGAGCGCTGGATGGCCGGGTGTTCCTGTTTTCTCTTCCCTTCGCATCAGGAGGGAATGGGGCTGGTGCTCATGAGGGCGGTTCAAATGGGACTTCCCGTGCTGGCCTCGGATATTCCGGCGGTCCGGGAGCTCTCGTCGACACCGGACGTATTGTTGCCTGCCGGGAACGCGGAAGCCTGGCGTATTGCTCTTGAGGGCTTTCTGCGGACAGGTACGGTACAAGCACGTTTTGCTGCGGAAAAGATTCCGTCGATCGACGCGATGGTGCGGTCGGTCGAGGATGTGTACGCGGGCATAGTTCGAAACGGCATGGAGAAAGCGACGGAAGCGCACAGAGCGCGTTTCCGTCGAAAATAATAAACGAGGTGCGTCCATGAGGAAGAAAGCGTTGTTGACCGGTATCACGGGACAGGACGGAGCGTACCTGGCCGAGTTTCTGCTGAACAAGGGGTACGAGGTGCACGGGATGAAGCGCCGGTCGTCCCTCTTCAACACGGGGAGGATCGATCACCTGTACGAGGACCCGCACCGGACGGAGCGGCGGCTTATCCTTCACTACGGGGATCTCACCGATTCGTCGAACATCATACGGATCATCCAGGAGGTGCAGCCCGACGAGATCTACAACCTCGCCGCGCAGAGCCACGTGAAGGTCTCTTTCGAGACGCCGGAGTACACGGCCAACGGAGACGGGCTCGGCGTGCTGCGCATTCTTGAAGCCATTCGGATTCTCGGGATGGAGCAACGTACGCGCTTCTACCAGGCCTCCACCAGCGAACTCTATGGCAAGGTGCAGGAGATCCCGCAGAACGAGAAGACGCCGTTCTATCCGCGCAGCCCCTACGCCGCGGCGAAGCTGTACGGGTACTGGATCACCGTGAATTACCGCGAGGCCTACGGCATGTTCGCCTGCAACGGCATCCTCTTCAACCACGAATCGCCTCTGCGCGGCGAGACGTTCGTCACCCGCAAGATCACACGGGCAGCGGCGCGCATCGCCCTCGGCCTGCAGGAGAAACTCCATCTGGGGAACCTTGGCGCGAAGCGCGACTGGGGCCACGCGCGCGACTACGTCGAGGCGATGTGGCTGATGCTTCAACAGGACGAGCCGGACGACTACGTCGTGGCGACCGGCGAGACGCATACTGTCCGCGAATTCGCCGAAAGGGCCTTCGCCGAGGCGGGCATCCCTCTCGCATGGAAAGGAACCGGCGTCGACGAACAAGGGGTGCACGCAGAAAGCGGAGCCGTGCTCGTCGAGGTGGATCCGAGGTACTTCCGCCCGACCGAGGTCGAACTGCTGCTCGGCGATCCGTCGAAGGCGCGGGAACGACTGGGGTGGAAGCCCCGCGTCGCCTTCCGGGAGCTTGTCGCCGAGATGGTGCGCGCCGATCTCGATCTCTTCCGGAGAGACCTTCTTTGCCGCGACGCGGGGTACAGCGTCTGCGCGGCGGCGGAAGACCGCTGTTGAACGGAGGTGAACACGATGTCGACCTTACACCGTGAAGATATGATCTTTGTCGCGGGGCACAGGGGCCTCGTCGGCTCGGCGATCGTCAGGAAGCTGCGTGAAAAGGGGTATGACAACCTCCTGCTCAAAACCCGCAGCGAGCTCGACCTGACCGACCAGGCTGCGGTGCGCGCCTTCTTCAAGTCGGAACGCCCCGATCACGTGGTGCTGGCGGCGGCGAAGGTCGGGGGAATACTGGCCAATTCGACGTATCCTGCGGATTTCATCTACCAGAACCTTGCGATCGAGGTCAATATCATCCACGAGGCGTGGCGGGCGGGGGTGAAGAAACTTCTCTTCCTCGGCAGCTCGTGCATCTATCCGAAGCTGGCGCCGCAGCCTTTAAAAGAAGAGTATCTTCTGACCTCGTCGCTTGAGCCGACGAACGAAGCGTACGCCATCGCCAAGATCGCCGGGCTCAAAATGTGCGAGTGCTACAACCGGCAGTACGGCGCACGCTTCATCTCCGTCATGCCCACCAACCTCTACGGCCCGGGGGATAACTTCGATTTGAATTCGTCGCATGTGTTGCCCGCGATGATCAGGAAATTTCACGAGGCGAAGACGAGGGGAGACGGCTCGGTGACTCTTTGGGGGACGGGAACTCCCCGAAGAGAATTTTTACACGTGGACGATCTGGCCGACGCCTGCGTCTTTCTGCTGGAGCGCTACGAGGAGGCCGGCTTTCTCAATATCGGCGTCGGCGAGGACGTGACGATACGCGAACTTGCGGAGCTTGTTCGGCGGATCGTAGGTTTCGGCGGAGATATCCTCTGGGACTCCGCGAAGCCGGACGGGACGCCGCGGAAGCTGCTCGACGTTTCGAAATTGAAAGCGCTCGGCTGGGAACCGGCCATTTCTCTCGAAGAAGGCATAGAAGATACGTTCCGGTGGTACCTCCGGAACGAAGCCGAACCCGCTCTTCATCCCGGCGTCATCGGCACGACCTGATGATATTCGTCGTGCTTCGCCCTTCAAGAAGCGGGGCCAGCACCACGCGGCCTCCCGCTTCTTCCACGACATCTCTTCCCACGACCTGCGGCAGCGTATAGTCCGCACCTTTGACCAGGACGGACGGCCGGAGCGCCTGGATAAGACGGAGGGGCGTGTCCTCCTCGAAGAGGACGACAAGATCGACGCACTCCAGAGCGGAAAGAACGGAGAGGCGATCTTCCTGGGAGGCCACGGGACGGGAAGGCCCTTTGAGCCGTTGCACGGACGCGTCCGAATTGACGCCGACGACAAGGCGATCCCCTTCGCGCGCGGCATGCCGGAGCAGATGGACATGTCCCGAGTGCAACAGGTCGAAGCAGCCGTTCGTAAACACCACGTTTTTCCCCTCTCGCTTCCACGTGTCGACTTGGGCGGTCGCTTCTTCGAAGGAGACGACCTTGCCGCTTCTTTCCACTTGGTTGAGCGCAAGCAAATCCTCCAGGGAGACGGGGGAGGTCCCGGCGCGCGTGACCACGACGCCGGCGGCCCGGTTCGCCCAGTCGGCGGCCTGCTTCCAGGTCGCCCCCGCGATCAGCGATGCCGCAAGAACGGCGATGACCGTATCGCCCGCTCCGGAAACGTCGAACACCTCGCGCACGCAAAACGCGGGAAGGAAGAACTCTTCCCCGTCCTCGAGGAACAGTGCCATTCCTTTGGCCCCTCGCGTCACCAGCAGATTTCGGAGCCCGTAGCGTTTCCGTGCCGAATGCGCATGAAGCGAGAGCGTCTGTTCGTCGATCTCCGCGCCCTCGGAGACCAAGGCCAGCTCCGCCTCGTTCGGCGTGGCGCAGGCGGCGCCCCGATAGCGGTTCCAGTTGTTCCCCCTGGGGTCGACGAAGACGGGGGTTCCCTTCGTTGCGGCCGCTTCGATGATTCTTGAGCAGAGAGAACCTTTCAAAACGCCGTTCCCGTAATCGGAGAGGATAATGCCGTCGAGACCGTCCATTTCTTCCAGCAGGGATGAGAAGAGCAGGTCTTCGTCGTGTTTCGAGAGCGCCGAGGACTCTTCGATATCATAGCGCGCGATCTGCTGATTCCCGGCAACGATGCGGGTTTTAATCGTCGTGGGGCGGCCGTTGATCTGCTGCAGCTTGTGCTCTATCTTTTTTTCATCGAGGAGCTCGCTCAGCAGGACGCTGTTCCCGTCGTCGCCGACAGCGCCGTACACGGAGACCGAACACCCGATCCCCGACAGGTTCGCCGCGACGTTCGCCGCTCCGCCCGCGACATGACCTATTCTTCGAGCGAGAAGCACCGGAATGGCGGCCTCGGAGGATATACGCCGCGCGATTCCGCTGACGTACTTATCGAGAACGACGTCTCCCACGACGGCGATACGAATGTCCTTGAACTTTTCACTATGGAGTATCATTGCGACTCGCTCCTTGAAGTATCGAAAGATGGGCAAATTCACGTTCGGTTTTTTCAAGCTCCATTTTACAATATCTTTGATAGAATACGAAGCGGAGCGCATTTTCCCCGCCGGTTCTTTCTACGTGGCGTTATCGAAGGAGTGACTGTTCCGTGGCGGTTCTTCATTTGTTTTTTTGTTCCTGGTTCCGTGCATGATCCGTTCTTGCAGGACCTATACCCCCCCTTCGAAAGACGGCGAAGGGGAACGCATTCTCTTTCTGCGTTACAGCGCGCTCGGCGATATTCTGATAGTTACGCCTTATTGCAGGGCGCTCAAGGAGAGGTACCCCCGAAGTCATGTGACATGGTTGGCGTACGCGCAGTATGTTCCGTTTCTCCGGGAACAGCCGTATATCGATAGCGTACTGCCTTGGGACAAGGCCGCGGGAGAGCGGGAGTTTCTCTCTCTTCTGCGGCGCGTCGGAAGAGAGCGCTTTACCCGGCTTGTTTCTTTCCATTCCAGCGACCGGGGGGCGCTCATCGCTCTCTTTTCGAAGACTCCGCTGCGTTTTTGCAACGCGAGCAAATGGGGCGCGCTCTATGATACGCCGCGCGATCTCTCGTTCTGGACGGCGCACGATCTTCGGATACCCGAGGGGAGCGCCCTCGGGTACGTAGTGACGCCGGATATGCGGAAGCGGGCGGCCTCCCTGCTGGGGGAGCATGCCTCCCGTCCGTTCATACTCGGGGCTATCGGCGCAAGCAAGGAGATCAAACGATGGCCCGTGGAACGATGGAAGGAATTCACCGCGTATGCGGTGCGCGCCGGCCTGCGGGTCGTTTTGGCGGGGGAAGGCGAGGAGGAGGAAACCGCCGCGTCCGCGATCGAAACCTCCGTGCGTTCTCCTCTGGTCCGCAACGTGGTCGGAAAAATTCCGCTCGCGGACCTTGGGGGAGCGATCTCGCTCTCCAGCGCCGTTGTAGCCGGAGATACCGGTATCCTTCACATCGCCCGAATGCTGGATGTTCCCTCCTTCGCGCTTCTGGGGCCGACGCCGCTTCCCGAAGGACTGGGCCTTGCACGCCCTGAACGGACGTTTTGGACGCGGTGTCCTCTGAAAGCATGCAACAACTGGCGATGCACGCAGGAGTGCCTGGGAACGATCTCCTCTTCGGACGTGTGGGATGTCGTTGCCGCTTTTCTGAAAAGGCGGCCTTCAAACTGAAAAGCGAGACTTTTTATACGTACTTTCCGCAAGATGAGTCTTAAGTCCTATTCTCAAAGAAGACGCCTTCAGATACAATCCTTCATGGAAGTCGAATTGAAGCACTTTGACAATTTGACCTTGGATGAATCAGCTTCTGTTCTTTCGTGTGGAAATCCCGACGGCGTGAAAGGAGGTGCGAAGACCCCCTGCCAACAAGGACGAGCGAAAGATGAAGGCGGAGGAATTCCAAAGCGAGGCATAGGGGAGAAGAAAAAGGAAACGAGGAAACTTCATTCGGACCCCCGAAGCGGAGCAAGGAATACCCGCGTTATACAAAACACACTAAACCAAGGGGGTTACATAACAATGAAAAAGATTCTTGCACTTGTTGCAGTAGTCGCGCTTGTTGCGTTCGCCGCTCCTGCGTTCGCCAACGTGAACCCGTTCATGGATGTTCCCATGAACCACTGGGCATATGATGCCATCGGCCAGCTTGCCGCTCGGGGAGTTCTTTCCGGCTATCCAGATGGCACCTACAAGGGCAACCAGCCCATGACCCGTTACGAAGCCGCTTCCGCAGTCGCTCGTGCTCTTGCGGTGGTCGACATGACCAAGGCCAGCAAGCAGGATGTCGAAATGCTGAAGAGACTTGTCGTCGAGTTCAAGGACGAGCTTGATGCGCTTGGCGTCAAGGTCGACAAGATCGACAGCAGACTCGCCGTCATCGAGGAGCGCCTCGGCGGATGGAAGCTTTGGGGCGAATTCCGCTTCGACGCGAAGTTCGGCAGCAACGACGATGTGAACGATCCCGGTCTTTACGGAAACACAGGTGCTAATCGCTTCCAAATTAGCCGTTATCGTATCTGGATGCGGAAGTTCATCGACGACAAGGTGACCTTCACTGCTCGTCTCGGCGGAGCTAACAACACTTTCGAGCGTTACTACCTTGACGTCAAGTTCCCCTGGGATATCACCGGAACAATCGGTCTCAGCCTGCACGACTGGGAAGGCGACGACGGACTCTACATCGACAACGACGCCATGTTCACCGACAGAACGTACCGCGGTTTTTACTTCAACAAGCCGTTCGCCATGGGCAACTTCGCGTTCTACGTGTCCCGTCCGGACGAGAATGGTATCGATCCTCAGGCCACGAACGAGCACTTTGAAATCGGCGCGCGCGCGAAGTTCAACTTCAACGAGCAGCTGTGGCTCTCGCTCAACGGCATGATGAGAATGTACGACTCCAACGTGCTTACTTCCCTTACGCCCGCCGGCGTAGCCAAGGAAGACGAGCACATCTACTGGGGCGCGGTGGGCATCAACTTTACGCCTTCCATCGCGCTGAAGGCTGCGTACTACGGTCAGGAAGTTCAGGTGGGCGACAATGTAGGTACAGAGTCCCCGAACTCCTTCCAGGCAATCATCGACGTCAAACAGGAAGCGCTGAAGTTCACTTCCCTCTGGGCTGAATACAGAAGCTTCGACGACAACTTCACCACATGGATGGATGGTGGCCCGTGGGATAACTACGGTGCAGCCGTCACCGGTCCTGTAGTCAATGGCATGGTGAACATCGGCTCTCTGTACGACAGCGCTATCTTCATCAAACTGAACCAGAAGTGGAACGATCAGTGGAGCACCTTCCAGCGCTACTTGGTAGCGAATCCCCGCGCTGGGGGACTTGATGACACCACAAACTGGACGTTCGGCGTGAAGTACAACTATACTCCTGCTCTTTCCTTCGAGCTTGCCTACGATAATATCGAAAACGCTGGTACTGTTGTTAACGACGACGACAGCCTGATCCGTCTCAGAACGTACGTCGCATTCTAAGCGACTCAGTTTGTCGGATTCACAAGCATTGCACCGGACGCAGATAAAAGAGGAGCCCGAAAGGGTTCCTCTTTTTTTATATCTCCTGTATAATTGCCGGGAAGCTTATTCAAGAGGGGGCGTTATGTGTGGCGTTCAACAGAAATCAAATGATTCGGGGGCTCCTTGTTTGTGTGCTTTTCTTCTCCTTGTCCGCTGTGGCTTTTGCAGACGCTAAAGTGTTGGCGCGCTGGAGCCAGACGAAGTCTTTTAAGAGCGATTTGGGAAGCGAACTGGACGTGCGCGCGACCTATTACTCCGCGGAGTACATCGAGGCGCTCGTGAAGCAGGAGGCGGAGAAGAACCTCTGGACCGAAAACGAGACTGAGCAGTACAAGTACCAGCTGTTGAGCGGACTCGGTCTCGACGAGCATATTCCCATTCATGTCGAGTTCGACAATAGAGGTCCCTCGATGCACCTTGCTCCTTTCGACTCGTTCCTCACTCTGTGGGTTGGAAAGAACAAACTGCCCCCTGTCGATTTCGACAAGCGTTTCAACTTCAGTTTTCAGGGCAAAAGAGAAGGGCTCGTTTTTTTCCCGCGGTATGACAATAAGGGGAAGTCCTATCTTGAAGGGGTAAAAACAATTCGATTCACCATGGCGGGCGCCATCAGCAGCGTGACGATCAATCTGTCGACCATTGATTTTGTTTGGGACGTCGCCCGCGACAATCCCGAAGCTCTGTACAAGGGCCGAGCCGCAGCCCGCCTCGAACTCGACCGCCTGATCAAGCGCATCGAGAAGCTCAACGCCGAGAAGCGGGAACTCGAGGGCAAGCTGAGTGAGCTGAACGCCGAGCTGAACACCATTACCCATCGCGTCGAGGAGCTTCAGCGCCAGTAACGCACCGGTAACGACACTACGCACGCCTTTTCGCTCGCCCTTCCGTCGAACGGAATGGGGCAAAAGGCTTATTGAACGCCGAACACCGAGCGAACCAAAAAGGCGAGGAGCGCGGACATCCCGATCCGCGCTCCTCGCCTTTTTTGTGGTACTATATCCGGTGTCTGTATTTTAGTGTCGGGAGGAACGAACAGTTTATGATGAAACGAATCGCGGTGTTGACGAGCGGGGGAGACGCGCCGGGGATGAACGCGGCAGTCCGTGCTGTTGTGCGTACGGCGCTCTATCACGGCATGGAGACCATAGGCGTGATGAAGGGGTACGAGGGACTGATGGACGGCGAGTGTATCACGCTCGACCGGGCCGCGGTCGGCGGGATTATCCACAGGGGCGGGACGATCTTGCGCACGGCGCGGAGCGAGCGTTTCAAGACGGAAGCCGGGCTTCGCGCGGCCCTTGTGCAGATGGAGAACCGCAAGGTGGATGCGCTGGTGGTGATCGGCGGCGACGGTTCCTTCAGAGGGGCCGAAAAACTGTGCGCGATGGGACTGCCGGTGATCGGCATCCCGGGAACGATCGACAACGATATCGCAGGCACCGATGTGACCATAGGGTACGACACCGCGCTGAACACGGCGCTCTCGGCGGTGCAGAAGCTCAGGGACACGGCGAGCAGCCACGATAGGCTCTTCATCGTGGAGGTCATGGGTCGCGACGCGGGGTTCCTCGCGCTCGACGTGGCCGTCTCGACGGGGGCGGAGTACGTCGTCGTTCCGGAGATCCCCCTCGACATCAAAAAAATGTGCGATCATCTGCACTACTCGAGGAAGCGCGGGAAGACGCACTCTCTGATCATCCTGGCGGAGGGCGTGATGTCGGCGCTTGAGCTTCGGAACCAGCTTCAGGACACCGGAGGGTACGACGCCCGCGTGACGGTGCTGGGGTATATCCAGCGCGGCGGCAGTCCGTCGTCGCTGGACACGATTCTGGCCTCCAGGATGGGCTCGTTCGCGGTGGAGTCGCTGCTCGAGGGAAAGACCGGAGTGATGGTCGGCTCGGTGTGCGGCAACATGGCGCTCTGCCCCTTGGAGGATGCCTGGAAAGCCGCGAAAGAGCTGAATCCCGAGCTTCTTGCCTTAGTCGACAAGCTGAGCGTGTGATATGGAGAGCTTCGGCCGCATTTGTTCCGTAATAGGTTCCGACCGGCCCGGACGAAAGGTCGGAGGGCTTCTTCGGCCGGAGTGCCTCGGGCGGGCTCTCGAACTGTTGAAAAACGCCCCCTCCGCGGCTATCGTAACGGGGTTCTTTGTTCCCGCGTGCGGCGTTCCCGAGACGGACGGTCCCGGCGGAGCGGTGATGCTCGGCCGGGCGTTGGAACGATGCGGGCGAAGCGCGACGCTCTATACGGACTCCCGGTGTTTTTCGGTTCTGGATGCCTGTTCGCGTGCGGTGGACGGGCCTGTTGTCCGTTCGGTCGAGACGGGAGAGGAGCTCCTCGACTCGTCGCCTTCGCTCGTCGTCTTTCTCGAGCGCCTTGGGCGGGCCGCCGACGGGCGGTACTACAACATGCGCGCCGAGGACATCTCCACGGTCACGGCGCCTTTGGACGATGCGGCGGCCCCGGCGCTCGCGGCGGGGATCCCCGTGCTTGCGGTAGGCGACGGCGGGAATGAAGCCGGTATGGGCGCCTTCCGCTCGGAGCTCTCATCGATTCTTCCGGGGTACGCTCATTGCCTCTCGGTGACGCAGGCTTCGCTTACGCTTCCGGTCGACGTCTCGGACTGGGGAGGATACGCGCTCGCCGCGATGCTCTCGCTTGTCGCCGGCGAGTGGGTCGGACCGGATGAGGAGGAGATCGACCCGATGCTCGCTTCCATTGTCGGCGCGGGCGCGGTCGACGGTGTGACCCTCAGGGGCGAACCGACGGTGGACGGCTTCGACGCCTCCGTCCACCGCGCCGTCGTTCGCTCTCTTCATGAGATTACGAGTTCTGCGATCCTGAATACGAAAAGAGCGCATTTTTGAGCGCCGGGCGTACGGCAAGGGCCGCCGCCGCGCCGATGCCGCACTGGACGACGTCGGTCGCCGCCTCGACGGGGACTGCCGGCCATCCGTAGAGGATGCCCGCGACGGTGGAATACCCCGCGATCATGACCGCCGCTCCGGCGGCGATCCCGAGAATCGGACGCTCCTTCCCGATCCGGCCGACGATATACCCTTCCGTTCCTTTGATCAGGAGGGTGAAGGGGGCCCAGAGCGGGTACCCGAGCAGCAGGTCGGCCATCGCGGCGCCGATCCCTCCTGCCGCCGCGCCCCAGACAGGACCGAGGAGCAGCGCGGCGAGATAGATAATGCCTTCTCCGAAGTTGAAGTAGAGCCGGAATCCGGGGACGGGGATGCTGAGCATCGTCGCCACGGCTACCGCGGCGATCAGGAGCCCTTTGAGGGCGACTACTTTAGCGTGTGTGGTGTTCATCGGAATCATCCTCCTTGAGGGGACGCCGCTCTCCGAACGGATCGGGAATTTGGCCGGCCGAGAGATGCGCCCTGCATTTACTTCTTGCCTCCTCATTCTATTCGTGGTAGAGTTCTTTCGGAAAGAGCCAGCTGGACGCTGTTTCCATCTGATTCTGGACTGTTCAAATGGTCGGGGAAGTCGAAGCCCGGCGATGTATTTTTTTTTCAGCACTTGTTTTTTTTCTGGGGCGGTGGGTATAATGTCCAGGGACGGGAAATTTTTTCTTCTTCTGGTTGGTCTCGCTATTTTCTCCCTGATCGCCGTCTCGTTCGGGGCGATTCGTTCAAAGAAGGCTGCGGGTTCTTTCGAGATCCACAATATAGTTCTGTGCGACGAAATGGATGGCGGGGTAAAACCCGTCGGTGTCGGTTCTTCCTTTTCTTTCGGCACGCGCCAGTTGTGTTTATGGTTTGAGTACTCCAGAGCCGGCGACGGCGAGAATATCCGGGTACGCTGGTACTACAGGGGACGGCCGATCCATTCACAGGAGATTGTTCTCGATCCCGGAAGCGGAGCCAAGGCGTTCTGCCTGCTTCTTGAGGACGGCTCCCCTCTCCCCAAAGGATCCTATTCGGTCCGGATATCTCTGTTCGACAGGGTGTTTTCGGATACGTTCTTCGAAATTTCCGAGTAACTGCAACAAGCATGTTCAACAATTTGGTCCGTTTTTTCCGGTTCATGCGGTTCGTACCGCGTGACGGCGGTGAAACGGGGCAATTCAGGAAGGGGATGTCCAGGTTCGTGTTTTTCTCTGATCATTTTTCCCAAAGTGTTTCAAAAAGCCCTCCCGGCTTTATAAAAGATATATCCTTAGGACTTCGTTCATGATGTCCGATAATCTCATTGTAAACGACACAGCGGACAATGCTTCCGAAGTCGCCGTTCAGGAGACGGCGACTTCTTCGGAGACGGATGATGCGTTGAAGACTCCTCCGAAACCAAGGCATACATACGGGCATCTGGCCGCTCTTCTCAATCCCGATCTTCGCAAAATAGCGAAAGAGCTGGGTATCGTCGGTTTTTCCTCACTGCGCAAGGATGATCTTGTCATCGCCATCCTGAAGGCCCAAGCCGAAGAGCTGAACTACCGTTTCGGCGGAGGGACCCTTGAAATACTGCAGGAAGGGTACGGATTTCTCCGTCCGAAGGGCCTGCTTCCAAGCGACCACGACGTGTACGTTTCAGCGTCGCAGATTCGTCGTTTCGGCTTGCGGAACGGAGACGTCATCTGGGGACTTGTGCGCCCCCCCCGTGATTCGGAGCACTACGAGGCGTTGCTCAGGGTGGAGATGGTCAACTTCTCCGACCCGGAGGCGGCAAGAAGAAGACCGCATTTCGGCGCCATCACGCCGATTTTCCCGGATGAAAAACTTTCCCTCGAGACGGATCCCAAAGAGATATCCACACGGCTTGTCGACCTCTTCGCCCCTATTGGAAAGGGGCAGAGGGCGCTGCTCGTTTCTCCTCCCAAGGCGGGGAAGACCACGCTGCTCAAAAAAATCGCCAACGCCGTCACGGTGAACTATCCGGATATCATCCTCATGGTGCTGCTGATCGACGAGCGACCCGAGGAAGTGACGGACATGGCCCGTTCCGTGGACGGGGAGATCATCGCCTCGACCTTCGACCGTCCGGCGGACGAGCATCTCAGGGTGGCGAATCTCGCTCTCGAGAAGGCCAAGCGCCTTGTCGAGGTGGGCAAGGACGTCGTGCTCCTTCTGGATTCGATCACACGCCTCGCCCGCGCATCCAACCTTGTCGTGCCGCCTTCGGGGCGAACGCTTTCGGGCGGTATGGACCCGGCGGCGCTCTACTTCCCGAAGCGTTTCTTCGGAGCGGCGCGGAATATCGAGGAGGGCGGAAGCCTCACCATCATCGGCACGGCCCTGGTGGACACCGGAAGCCGTATGGACGAGGTGATCTACGAAGAGTTCAAGGGTACGGGGAACATGGAGCTTCATCTTTCGAGAAAGCTCTCCGAACAGCGGATTTTCCCGGCGATCGACATCGTAAAATCAGGCACGCGGCGAGAGGAACTGCTTTTCAGCGAAGACGAGCTGAGCCGTCTCTGGCTGCTCCGCCGGCGGATCGTGAACGTCGACGAGTCGGGCGCGTTGAATCTGATCATCGATAAATTGAAACAGTCCTCCACGAACAAGGAATTTCTGCTGACCATCAAAAAGGGGTAGGGCTATCGGGGCTCTCCCCGCCGCAAATCCGCGGCGATGGGTGGAAGGACGAATTATTCTACAGAACAGAGGAGGTTGAGGAGATTGAAGAAACGGAACTCTCCTTCGCCCTTCGGGGTACGGAACAAAAAAGCGCCGCGAAAGAAAGGAACGGGGTTCCCGCCTTTCGGGGAATCGCCGAGAGGGGTGCGGGTCGGCCGGGTAAGTTGTTTTCTTGTGATTATTGTCATGCTGGCTACCGCCGCCTTTCTGACGTTGAGCACCGCCGACCGGACCGTGGGCGCGGCCTGGGGGAGTCTTTCGGATTCCAAGGCCGCGGGAGAATTCATCCTTCCCTCCTCGGGTTTTATCGTCGTCGAAATGTCGAATGTCCTGCTTGACGAGGACGGCTATGAGCTTGGCATGGACGCCGACTCGCTCTTCGCGTTTCGGGGCCGAAAAGGAGAGCCGGGATTGCTTCCGCTGGGGAACGAAATAAGCGCGAGCACAAAGAAAAAAACGGACGCCGCGGAGAATCCCGTTCAAAAGCGTGATGCGGATACCCCACAGCCCAAAGCCGCATCTTCCCGGGCGGACGCTTCTCTGCCGACGACGGATTTCAGCTGGTCCCTTTCCGAGTACTTCAGCACGGAGTTTTCCGCATCGTCGATCTCTTTGGGGAAAGCGGAGACCGCGTCTTCCGAGGGTGGTTTCCAGTTCCCCGATCGTCTTGTGGAGCGAAAAGGACAGCTCGGGGGCAGCGGCTTGTTCACAACATTCGGCGTTTCCCGGATGAAGGAGTTTCACCCGCGGCTTTCCCATGGCTTCGCTCCCGGCGAGAGTTCCTTCTCAACGGCCAACGGCGCGCTTTTTGCGGATTCCGCGGTTTCCCGTCTTTTTTCTTTTAAGTCCTCCTCCGGAAACGGAGTGGAGAACCCTGCTTCCGACCTTTCCGACGCTTCGGATTTCGAGGCGGTTGTGCTGAGCGTCGGGGATGATGGAAAAAGTCTCGCGGCCGAAGAGGGCGACGACGCGGAGGAAGCCGAAGATGTGACGCTCGCACGGGTCTCCGTACTCTGGAAGGAGCATATCGTCAAGTCCGGAGAGACGCTTTCCGACATAGCGGTCGCCCATGGCGTCCCGATGAGCGATATCATCAAGGCGAACGAACTGAAGAATGCGAATCGCCTTTCGGAGAAGCAGATTCTTCTTGTCCCGAATAGCGGCGCGGCGGTTGAAGCCACGCTCGAAGAGGTGCTTACGAGAAAGGCGAGGCTGGTAGCGGCCCGGGAAAAGGTCCTCCCCATAAAAATCACCGCGTATGTTGTGGCGGAAGGCGACAGTCTCTGGTCCATCGCCAACTCGCAGAACCTTGAGATCGACACGCTTTTCGGCTGCAACGACCTGCGAAACCCCAACATGATACGGCCCGGGGCGACCCTCCGGATTCCGAATCAGGACGGAATTTTCCATAAGGTGAAGAGCGGCGAGACGCTCGCCGGCGTCGCCAAGAAGTACGGGATAGCCGCCGACCGGATTCGGGAGGCAAACGGCGATGCTGCGCTGAATCCCTTTACCGCGGGTAAGGAGATTTTCCTCCCCGGAGCGCGCCCGGAGGCTGTGGAGTCTTCCGCTTCTTCGAGTTCCTCGCGTTCCGGCGCTTCTTCGTCCAAATCCTCCTCGGCGAAGGTCTCCGGCAGTTCATCGCGAAGTTACCGCTGGCCCGTCGTGGGGAAGATCAACAGCCCGTTCGGATGGAGGCGTCATCCGGTGACGCGTCGGCGCGACTTCCATACGGGGATCGATATCAAGGCCCCCAGAGGCAGAACGATACAGGCGGCGCGGGGCGGCCGAGTGGAGTACTCCGGCTGGATGGGCGGATACGGCAGGGTTGTGGTCATCGACCACGGCGACGGATATTCTACCCTGTACGCGCACTGCACCTCGCTCTCGGTTCGCAAGGGGCAGTCGGTTTCCCAGGGGCAGGCAATCGCGACCGTCGGCACCACCGGAAGGACGACAGGACCGCACCTGCACTTCGAAGTCCGCAGGGGAAACAACCCTGTGAATCCGCTGGGGATGTTAAGATAGGCAATATTCTCCATGACGGATGGCTTCTCTTTCGATATTCTGGACCGGGGTCCTCCCTGGTCCATGTTTTTTTGATGCGTTGACGTGTTCATCTCGTGCATGATCTTTTTTTCGAATACTAGTGGAGGATGAGGGAAATGGCGAAGTACGTGTTTGTCACAGGCGGAGTGGTGTCGTCGTTGGGAAAGGGGATCACCGCGGCGTCTCTGGGCGTGTTGCTCAAAAAGAGGGGGCTGCGCGTCTCCATCATCAAGCTCGACCCCTATTTGAACGTGGATGCGGGAACGATGAATCCCTTCCAGCACGGCGAGGTCTTCGTGACCGACGACGGCGCCGAAACCGACCTTGATCTGGGGCATTACGAGCGCTTCATCGACGAGTCGCTGAGCGCGGACAACAATGTGACGACGGGGAAGATCTACTCCTCCGTCATCGCCAAGGAGCGCCGGGGCGATTATCTGGGAGGGACGGTACAGGTCATTCCGCATATCACCAACGAGATCCAGGAGCGTATTCTCCGCACAGGCGAGAAAAGCGACATCGTCATCGCGGAGATCGGAGGCACCGTCGGCGATATCGAAGGACAGCCTTTCCTTGAGGCGATCCGCCAGATGTCGTCGCGGGTCGGACGCGAGAACGTGCTGTATTGCCATGTCACGCTTGTCCCCTGGCTGGAGGCGGCGCGGGAACTGAAGACGAAGCCGACGCAGCACAGCGTGCAGGAGCTGCGCCGGATAGGCATCCTTCCGCAGATTCTGGTGTGCCGCTCCCACTACGCCATCGAGGAAGAGATGCGGGACAAGATGGCGCTCTTCTGCAACGTCCCCCCGAACGCCGTGATTCAGGCCCTCGACGAACCGACGATTTATAAGGTGCCCCTCAGCCTGTATGAACAGAAATTCGATTCGCTCGTCCTCCAGGCGCTCTCGCTCGAGTCTCCCCGCGAACCGGATCTCTCCGACTGGAGAAGAGTCGTCGACGGATTCTGCTCGCCCGCCGGGGAGGTGGAGATCGTCATGGTAGGGAAATACATCAACCACAAGGACGCCTACCTGAGCGTGGTGGAAGCCCTCCACCACGCGGGGATTCACCATGACGTCAAGGTGAATATCCGCTCCGTCGAGGCGGAGGAGATCGAAGAGCACGGAAGCGAGAAGATTCTTTCGGGCGCGCACGGAATTCTGGTCCCCGGCGGCTTCGGTTCTCGCGGGATCGAGGGGAAGATTGCGGCGGCCCGCTTCGCCCGCGAGCGAAAAATTCCCTATCTCGGCCTCTGTCTGGGAATGCAGGTCGCGGTGGTGGAGTTCGCCCGCCATGTATGCAGCCTTCCCGGAGCCCACAGTTCGGAGATGGACCCCGGATGCGCCAACCCTGTGATACACTTGATGGAAGAGCAGATGCGAGTGGAGGATATGGGCGGGACCATGCGTTTGGGCGCGTACCCGTGCGAGCTGGTTCCCGGAACCAAGACCGCTTCCGTCTACGGAGTCGCTCGCGTGAACGAACGCCATCGCCATAGATATGAGTTCAACAACGACTACAGGAAACGCCTCGAAGAGAAGGGGATGGTGATAGCGGGCGTCTACGAAGCGAAGAATCTCGTGGAGATCGTGGAGTTGCAGGATCATCCATGGTTTGTCGGCGTCCAGTTCCATCCGGAATTCCGCTCGCGCCCCGTAAAGCCCCACCCTGTGTTCATGGGCTTTATCGGTGCGTCCGTTCAGCGGAGTCAGTCGAATTGAAGGAGGGGAAACGAATGAGACGTACTTTTCTCGTTCTTGTGTGTGCCGCAGCGCTACTGATTGGCGCGGTACCGGTGGTGAGCGCACAGGACGATGTTTCGACTTTCCATGTTATGAGCCGTGTGGAGCAGCTCGTCTACGGAGGAGAGCGCACGGGCGGGCTTATCGACCGTCTGAATTCGGTGGAGAGAGATATGTTCGGCAGAGAGCTGCCCGGAAGTATCGCCGAGCGGCAGACGGCTCTGCTGACGTTTATCGAGAAGGGAACGGAGTATCAGCCGTCGCTTCTGTTCAAGCTCGGCGTGGCCGAATGGGCGGTCGAGCGGCGAATCGACTCGCTCGCCCCGGTTGTCAGAAGGGTCGACACTCTTGAGGTCCAGCTCGAAGGGACTCCCCAGGTGGACCGGCCGGTCACGATGAGACTTGAACGGGTCCTCGGGCTTCTTCTCTCGGAACCGGTGACGACCGCGGAAGTCGAGCTCCCCGCCGCAACGATCATTCGGGCGTCGTTGGCGCATTCGCTCTCGCCCAAGACGGCGAAAAAGGGCGATCCTGTCGACATGGTGCTTCATTCCGATTTGGTGATCAAGTCCAACCTGATCGCGCCGAAGGGAAGCCGCGTCACCGCCGTTGTGACCGAAGTGACGAAACCGCGGAGTTTCGGACGTCCGGCGGAGGTGAAGGTCGGTGTGGAGTCGCTGTATTCCATCGGCTCCCAGCCCATTCCGCTGACGTTCGGGGAAGAGTCGCAGCAGGCGGTCGAAGCGGAATCGGCGCAGCTCGCCGCCGCCGGCACGAGCGTTGTCGGCGCTCTCCTTCTTGGTCCCGTGGGGCTGGTCGGCGGTTTTCTCATTCGCGGAGACTTGAAGGAACTTCCGGCCGGAACCGTTGTCTTTTCGCAAACTGCCGACGCGGTAAAAGTAGGAGCCTATCCGGTACCGTTGGGCCTTCATGGCCTGCTGAAAAAATCCGAGACGGCGGATCCCGCGGAAACGGGAACGGGTGGTTCCGCCGGTTCGGAAACCAACCCTTGATAAGGAGGAAACGTCCCATGTTCGAGGGAAAAAGGAAAAAGATCGCGCTTTGGGTTCTGCTGCTTATGCTGTTCACGGGCGGCGCTTCCCGTGCGTTCGATCTCGGCGATCTTGTCGGCGTCATCGGAGGCGGTTTTGTCGTCTCGACCATCGCCGGGCCGATCAACGACTTCATCAATACGATTACGCTGAACAGAGGCGTCAAAGTTGAAGGACATACAAAGGTGGTCCCCATCGTCTCCATCGGCTCCGGGACGCATATCGGCGCGGCGCAGATCGCCGGGCCGAGAGGGGAGCCCGTAGGGTCGACGAAGGCGGTGGCGCAGATAGAAGCAACGTTCAGAGATCGTCTGCGTGTAAAGATTCTGGTGCCCGTCGATTCGGAAAATCCGGTGCAGCGCTTCCGGCGGGTTCAGGGCGTCGGAGTTTCGGCGATCATCGATTTCAAACTGTAGGGTGATCGATCTTTTTTTTGGGGTGGCCTTCATGAAACGACTGCTGTTGGTCCTTGTGTTTCTTTGCCGCCTGTCCGCCCCGGCTTTCGGGAGCGGCTCCATTGTGGATGCGACGTCCATTCTCGAGCGCTGGACGGCGTTTCACTGGGGGCGCGACTGTCTTGTATGGCTTGTTCACTATCCGGAAGAGCTTGTGGACCCATGGGTAGCGGCGGAGGCCGCGCGCAGCGGGATGAGCGAGGCGGAGAGAAACCAGTATCGCGCTTCCTTCACCTCCGAGCTGCGGATAGCCGATACGGAGCCCTTTCTTTTGACCGTGTACGTCTTCGGGCCGCGCCCGCTTGATCTCGGGTCGTTTGCAACGGCCGTTCAGCTTGAGTCGAACGATGGGAAAAAATTTCCTCCGTTGAGTTATGAACGGAAGTTCGACCAGCCGCTTTCGGGTATCGTACAGGGTCTCGTCTTCTTCCCGAAGCAGGCGGATAAGGCCTTCAGCGTGATTATCCGAAACCTCGGCATCCATGAAGAACAGCGCTTTTCTTTTGATCGCGCGGAAGGCCCGTTGGTCGCCGCGGCGGAACCGGAAGTGGTCGTGGTGGAACTGCCGCCGGCGCCGAAGAAGGAGCCGGTGAAGCCGCAACCGCCGAAGCGCGAAAAACCGACGCCTACACCGCCTCCGCCTCCTCCGGTGGCGACGCCGCAGGAGCTTGCGGAGCTGAAACCGGAGCCCGTGGTTGTCGATCTGCCTGTCCCTGAGAAGGAGAAGCCCGTTCTTTTCATCAGCAAGGAGAAGACGGTGGAGAATTTTATCCGCCACTGGATAGAGGGGCGGACATCGGCGATGTACGACCTTCTTTCCGCCTCCGCGAGGACGGCGCTCTCGGAAGAACAGTTCGCGAGGCAAGTCGAGGCCACGGGTTTGCGCAACTCCCTTCGTGAGGGGTATAAGATCCAATGGATGGACGATAGCCGCGTCCGCATCGTCACCGCGCAGCGGATGCTGCTTTTCAGGACGCTCAGAAGCAAGGTGCTGACTCTGGACCGGGAGGAAACAATATGGAGGGTGTCGTGGTAGTAAGCGGAGTCCCCTCCTGCGATGGAATGGAGAACTAATGATGAAGCGACTCGGGTTTGTCGTCTTTCTGACGCTTCTTTTCCTGATAGGTTGGTTCGCGGTTCGCGACGTGTCTCTTGAACTCGACCACCTGACTATAGAAAAAGCGAATCTGCCGGATATGTCGCTTGAGAAAGTCGAGTTTCAGAGAGAGGTGGAGGGCGTGGAGTGGACCGCGAAGGTCGAACGGGCCGAGCGGCGCGGAAATGAAATACGCCTTCTCTCTCTGGATGTTGTAGGCATTGGAAGCGAAAAGCGGCGTTGGACTCTGCAGGCCCCGACAGGTCTTTTTCTGGAGGAAAGGCGGAAGGCCGTTCTTTCCGATGTTCGCGGCTCAGTAACGACGGGGGAAACGGTCGCTTTTTTCGAAGCGCCGGAGGCGGAGTGGAGCGAGGGAGGTACCGAAGTGCTTTTCGAGGATGGAGCGGCTTTTCGCCGCAGCGATTTTTACTTTCAAGGGAACTCGGTCCGGGTCTCGTTTTCAGGCGTGTTCTCGGCGGAGAAAGGAGCGTCGTTCACGTGGGTGTTGCCCGAAGATGCGGAGTAGTTTGCGTCGCCCTGTGCCTTCTACTGTTGATGGAGGTTTCGTTCCCTCTGCGGGGAGAATCGCAGGGGGAGGACGCGGTCTTTCTGGATGCCGACAAGGTGGTTTTCGAGGAGAAGACCGGCCTTGCCGTAGCCGAGGGGAATGTGCGGGTTCGGCGGGATGTTCTTCGCGTCTTTGCGCACAGGGTCGAGATGGATTCGACGGAACAGGTGATGTCCGCCACCTCGGAACCCGGAAAGAAAGTGACGCTGATACAGGGAGATCGCGTGCTTACGGGCGATTCTCTGCGCTACAACATGGTGTCCCGGGAGGGAATCCTCACCGGCGCGGTCGGGTCGTCCCCCGCGGGCGACGGGAGAGTGTTTCTGCGCGGGAAGCAGATGGAAGTGGCGCCCGTGGACGTCGCCCGCAGCAAAGGGTGGATTTCCTCAAGGGGGAGCAAGGGGGTCGAAGAAGACGAGCTGATCGGCAAGCTGAGCGACGTTTCGCTGACGACCTGCAACGAACGCTCTCCTCACTATCGCCTTGTTTCCAGAAGCGTCGTGTTCGTGCCGGGGAAACGGATCATCGCGAAGAATCCGAAGATCTATATCGGCGAGCATCTGCTCTTCACCTACCCCTTCGACTACGTGGTTCCTCTTGATCCCAAGGAGCGGCGGGCGTTGCTCAGCTCGTTCTTCCCGCTTATCCTGAGCGATTCGGACAAAGGGCAGGGAGTGGGCATCGGCGGCCCCTACGTTTGGGATACGGGCAAGGCGCTGCTGAACGTCGCCTGGTGGTCCGATACGGGGTGGGAAGGGAAGGCGACCGTGGAGCAGCGCCTGAACGACTACTGGACTGTTTGGGCGACGGTCGAACACTCCTATGAAAAGGCGTCCGCGGAGAAGCTGTACAGACCGTCGTGGGGTATCCTGCACGCCGCGAACGGCTGGAGTGCTTCTTTACGCTGGACGCAGCGGGAAGCGATCTCCATCCAGAAAAAAGTCGGCGAGACGTACAGGGGCGTTCTGTGGCGGGAGCCTGAATTTTCTCTCTTGGGGCCGTGGGGCAGAGCGCCTCTGCTCAACGCGTACGGAAGAATCGGGGTATCGTGGGGAGAATACGAGGATGTGCAGTCCGACGTCAGCATGAATGTCCGGCGCATGGGAGCCGAGGTGCATCTCTACTCCGAAGAGCAGCTCGAATCGTATAAGACGTTCGTTAAGAGCGAGTACAGGCGCTTCTGGTACGACGACCCCGACTCTCTCGAACAGGAGATACTCGATACAGTCTTCGGAATCCGCTATGGTTGGGGAAAGGTCGATCTTGCGACGGCCTATGTCCGCCGATGGGTAAGCGGCGAGACGCCGATGCTGTGGGACTATTACCGCGATCGGGAGGACATCTACCAGCAGGTCGATTTCCCGGCGGGGAAGAACCTCTCGTTCAGGATTCGAGGAGGGTACGACCTGACGGAATCCAAGCTGGCGGAGATGGTGTACTCGCTGACCCTGAAGGGCGGAGAGTGTTCGCGATGGGAGCTTACCTACAGGAACGACAGGGCTGAAGGGGACGACTGGGTCGGTCTCTCCTTTTTCATCACGGCGTTTCCGGACACCCCTGTTTCATTCGGACGGCGCGAACTGTACGACCCGTTCGCACTGCCGGATGGACTTGGGGAGATTCTCCGCCGGGACGAGGAGGAGCAGTAAACGCCGCTGCTCCTCGCCTCGGGAACGGTACCGGGGATACGCCGGTCAGGAGAGGATGGATATGTCCATCACTCTGAGATGTCGGACGCCGCGCGGCACCTTCACGTGGACTTCATCTCCCACGGTCTTGTTGAGAAGCGCCTGTCCGACGGGGCTTGACGAGGATATCTTGCTTGCCTTGGGATCGGACTCTTCCGAACCGACGATCGTGTAGGAGAACTTCTGCGAGTTGATGATGTCCTGGATGGTGACGGTGGTTCCGAGGGTAACCCTGCTGGCGTCGATGCTGGAGGAGTCGAGGATTTTCGCGTTGCTGAGCTGGAATTCGAGACGTGAGATGCGCGTTTCCAGTTTCGCCTGCTCTTCTTTCGCCGCGGCGTATTCGGCGTTCTCGCTTAAATCGCCGAACGAGCGGGCCTCTTCGAGCTGCCGTGAAATCTCCGCTCTTCCTGTACTGCGGAGTTCGACCAGCTCAGCCGTGAGCTTCTCGTACCCTTTCCGGGTCATTGTGGATGGGCTGTCGTTTATGTTGGTGTTGTTCAAACTTGCTACCTCCCGAAGTTATCCTCTTTTCGAGGATTGGGTATATTGCGGTTGATATGGAATTCTAACAAAGAAATTTCTATTCGGCAATACGTTCGTGCGTTTTTTTGTACCGAAGATGGCCGAAATTTTGAAAGGCAAGGTGGATTTATGGCACGCGAAGTTCGCAATACGAGAAAAAAGAGAGCCGGGGAGTCGACGAAAAAGGGGGGGAAGCTGAAGTATATCCCTCTTGGAGGTCTTGGGGAAATAGGGAAGAATATGTATGCGCTCGAGTACGGGGATTCCATGCTTGTCGTGGACTGCGGACTCATGTTTCCCGACGACGAGATGCTCGGGATAGATTTCGTCGTTCCGGACATAACCTATCTCGTGGAGAATAAGGAAAAATTGGTTGGCATCGTGGTGACGCACGGGCACGAGGATCACATCGGAGGCCTTCCGTTCGCGTTGAAGAAAATTTCGGCCCCGCTCTACGGGACGAAGCTGACGCTCGGCATGGTCGGAAACAAACTCGCGGAGTGGGCGCCCGAAATCACGCCCGACTACAGAGAGGTGCGTGCGGGCGACGTGGTGGAGATGGGTCCGTTCACGGTGCGCTTTATCGCAGTCTGTCATTCGATCCCGGACGGCGTGGGCCTCGCCGTGGAAACGCCCGTCGGCACGGTGGTGCACACGGGGGACTTCAAGCTCGACCCGACGCCCATCGACGGAAGGCTTACGGAGTACGACGCGTTCTCCGAGGAGGGGAAGAAGGGGGTGCTCCTTCTCCTCTCCGACTCGACGAACGTGGAGAGGGTCGGATTCACGGAGTCGGAGCGGGTGCTCTCCGGAACGCTCGACAAGATATTCAGGCAGTACCGGACGAAGCGCATCGTCATCGCCTCGTTCGCGAGCAACCTGCACCGCGTGCAACAGGTGGTCGATTCCGCCGCGCGTTTCAACAGAAAGGTCGCCTTCGTCGGGCGGAGCATGGTGAAGAACGTCGAACTCGCCAGAAATCTGGGGTATCTGCACGTCGAAGACAGACTGATCGTCGACATCGAGGACATCTCTTCCGTCCCGTCGAGTTCGCTCGTCGTCATGACCACGGGAAGCCAGGGAGAGCCCTTCTCGGGACTGGTGCTGATGAGCCGCGGAGAGCACCGTGTAATCAGCTTGAGCGACAAGGACGTGGTCGCGCTCTTCGCAACGCCGATTCCGGGGAACGAGAAACTGGTGAGCGGGACGGTGAACCGTCTGTTCTCCTGCGGGTGCGACGTGGTCTACGAAAAGGAGCAGGGCATTCACGTCTCGGGCCATGCGGCCAGGGACGAACTCCGCGTGATGCTCAACATGACGCGGCCGAAGTTCTTCGTGCCGGTCCACGGCGAGTACCGCCATCTCGTCCGGCATGCGCAGCTCGCCAGGGAGACCGGCGTCGCGGCGCGGAACGCCTTCGTCCTCCAGAACGGCGATGTGCTGCAGCTCGACGGGGAGAAGGCGACGGTCAAAGATCGCGTGCAGGCCGGGGGAATCATGGTCGACGGACTGGCGCTCGGAGAACTCCAGGGAAGCATTCTGAAGGAGCGAAGAGAGCTTTCCGAAGAGGGGCTTGTTCTCGTGTCCATCGTGCTTTCGGGCGCCGGGGAGCTGCTCGCGCCTCCGTCTTTCGAGAGCCGTGGATTTCTGCATCTCGACGACGCGGCGAAGCTGAAGGACGATCTGGTCGCCTCCGTGGAGAAGGCGGTGCTCTCTCTCGGCGCGAAGGCCGCCGCGGATATCGACCTCCTTGAAACGAAGGTAAAGGGCCGTATCCGCGAGACGCTGCGCCGCTTCGGCCGCAGCAAACCGATGATCACTCCCGTCATCACCGTGCTTGGCGCTCCGGCGAAGAATACGAGGGGGAGGAGAAAATGAGCGGGGGGGTTCCGGCTTTTTTCCTTGGGCTGCTGCAGGGGGTGACGGAGTTTCTCCCCGTGAGCAGCTCCGGGCACCTCGCGTTGGCGAAGCAGCTCTTCTCCGTGGAACACGCTTCGCTGACCTACGATGTGCTGCTGCACTTCGCGACCATGCTTGCGACGTTGCTCTATTTCGGGAAGGATATTTTTCGTCTTCTGCGGGAGTGGGGCGCGGGATTCTTCTCTTCCGCCGCCCGTCGCGAAGAGGGGTGGACGCTCGGCTGGGCCGTGCTCGCCGGGACCGTTGTAACGGCGGCCGTCGGTCTTCCGCTCAAACCCGTCGTGGAGCGGATGATGGCGCTGCCGGGAGCGGTGGGGGCGGGACTTCTTCTCACGTCGGCGCTCCTGTGGCGGGGTGCGAAAATGGCCTCCGCGCAGAAGACTCGGGGGAAACCGCTTTCGCTCCTTCGAGGCGTCCTGATCGGCGTCGTACAGGGAATCGCGGTGCTTCCGGGTGTTTCCCGTTCCGGGTCGACGATCGTTACGGGCATGGGCACGGGACTTTCTGCGCCTTCGGCGTTCCGTTTTTCCTTTCTTCTCTCCCTGCCCGCCGTGTTCGGAGCGACGCTTCTCGAGGTGCGGGGGCTTCTGAAGGCGGGGGATTGGGCGGCTTCTTTGCCTTCCGGTTGGATCGCCGGGTTTTTCGCCTCGTTTCTTGCCGGGTTTTTCTCGCTCGTTCTTCTTCGGCGCGTGGTGGCGGCGGGGAAGTGGCGGCCGTTCGCGATATACTGCGCATTCGCGGGTGCGCTGTCGATCGGCCTCTCCTTGCTGAGGTGAATCGAATGGCGTCCGGTTCTTCGGTGAAGTGGTGGATCATCGTCGCTTCGCTCATCATCGGAACTCTTTCGGGGCTCTATCTTCAACGATTCGCCTTGACGGAGCCCTTTTTCAAGGATATCCTTTCAACCGGCTTCAGTCTGACGGATGTGCACCTCGGGTTCGTCGACTTCGGCCTGAAGGTTTGGCTTCGATGGAACTTGGGAACGATTATTGGAGGCGTGGTGGGAATTTGGGTGGCTCGGTAGATCTTGTGCTTGCGTCGGGGAGCCCCAGGCGGCGCGAGTTGCTCCATTCGCTGGG
>Ga0334886_1000989_pt1 | contig 36849 bp, 50 predicted proteins | sample GraSluR1_MG_9_FD_207232 | JGI IMG/M metagenome (GOLD analysis project Ga0334886, IMG submission 207232) | Sludge microbial communities from methane-producing bioreactor in Wageningen University, Netherlands - Granular Sludge_27_06-R1 | ecosystem: Engineered > Bioreactor > Anaerobic >... | reverse complement strand
TACCTCAAGAAGAATAAGTCCATTTATGTGTGGGCTGAAGATGTTTCCCCTTTGACACAACAGAGGATTAACCGAGGTGAGGTGAAATGTGAGGTGTATTCACTCGGTTTTGATATAGAGAATAGTACAGAGTAATAAATTTTGGATTTAATGAAAGGATGCTCATCATGGGAAAAAGTTATAGTCCGGGCGTTTTACACCGAGTAATTGATGGAACCACATACCGCAGAGCCAGTGGAGATGTGAAATTTGGTATCGTTGGTGTGGCTGACTGGGGTCCGATAAACACCCCTACGTTGGTATCATCTCCGGGTGATTTGAATACCAAATTTGGTGGACTGTATCAGGGGATTTACATGGCTCAAAACATTTTGCAGTTCTCCCCCTATGTTTATTACAACCGAGTGGTCAAGGTTGCGGATGCCGCAAAAGCTTTGACTAATATCGTATGTGATTCCACCAACATCATTCTTGTCACTGCCAAGTACGAAGGTACAAAAGGTAATGACCTCTCCGTTTTGGTGAAGGCCGCAACGGATGGAACTGCTAACAAGATTGATATTCAGGTCAAATTAAACGGTGTGATTGTGGAAACTTTCAGAAATGTTTCTTCCACTACCTACACCACTTTGACTTCTGATTGGGTTGTGTTCGCCGCATCTTCTGGTTCTCCGGTTTGGCCGTCTGACTGGGCTGATGCCTATAACGACGAATTTGATTTGGCTGGTGGAGACTCCGGTGAAGACGCTACTAATGCTGAAGTTATTGGAGCCAAGGGTGTCACTGGTGTATCTACTGACACAGGTCTCTATGCGTTTGCCCGTAAAAATTGGAGAATGCTGGATGTCGTTTGCGCTCCGGGTTACTCTGATGATACTATCATCACTGCGGTAAAAACCCTCGTGAATGTATACCACAGCAAACAGGTCATGGCAATGATTGATGCTCCGGATGGTTTGAACAGAACCACCCTCATGGCATTAGTTAATGGCGAAAGCACTTGGAGTCAGATTGTAAACGATTACGCTTTGACTATCGCTTATCCTTGGCACAACATGAAAAACTCTGCCGGGGAAGAGTACGCTGTTTCTCCGTCTGCCATCATGGGTGCAGTCTGGGCAAGTGCCATCAAGCAAGCCATCTACAAGGCCCCTGCGGGTCCTAAGCGTGGTTTGTGGCCTTACTCCTCAAGTCTTCGTTTGGAATTTGAAGAAGATGACATTGCCATCATGTACAGTCAAGATGGTCAGTGCATTAACGTGTTCTACAATGACCCCGAGAGAGGCATTGTACTCACAGGTCAGAAGACCACTTACCGCACAAATTCCGACTTGAACAGAGTGAAGACTGTGTTCAACCTCAACAGAATGATTAAGGAACTTGATTACTTAGTCTCTGGCGAAACTTTCGAAGACAACAATGCAAACCTTTGGAGTGTTCTTGGCACCTATGCTGAACAGGTTATGGGTGGAAGAAAAGCCGCAGGGCTTTTGTGGGACTATGAATTCGTATGTAATGCGGATTTGAACACTGTTGATGGTCGCATTACGGATACTGCTCATGCTCAGGTTAGGGTGCAATTTACACCTACCGCTGAGTGGATTGAAATTGACTGGGTACTTTCACCTGCTGGCTCTGATTTTACAATCATATAAGAAAGGAATAAATCATGCAAGACCGTGCTGATATGATACGAACTTGGCAACCTAAACAACAACACCTTTGGGATATTATCATTCCGGGTGTTCCGGGGTTGACAGGACATGTGGACACACTTCAACTTTCTCTTAGAAGTGCCGCTCTTCCGTCTGAATCCACTGGGGTCATCACAGTCCCTATGGATAGTACTGAAGCGAAATTTGCTGGTAAGACAACCTTCGCAGACATCGAGTTGGTATTTAGTGACTGGATTGACCGTGACACTGCTTTGTTAATTCGAAACTGGCGAAGCAAGGTGTTCAATCCCCTGAACGGTGGGGCAGGTCTGGTTGCTCAGTATAAGCTGGATGGATTCGCCAAGGTGTATTCTGACCAAACTGAAGAGTTTATTGCAGAATATATTTTGAAGGGTTGCTGGCCTAAAGATGGTAACTGGGGAAGCTTGGATAGAAACTCTGCTGATTTAGTGCAGATTCGTGTTCCGTTAGTAATTGACCGTGGCTACTTGAAATCGTAGCCACGGATTCTTTGGTGTTTGATGAGTCACTATAATTTGGCCTCGGTGCCAGAAAACTATGAGAGGGTACCCTTATGAGAACTTTTGATGTCGCTATGCCGTCCCGTGGATTGCTTGGAACTCCCGAAGTTATACAACTTCGTGAAATGACTCTTAAAGAGAGAAAGATTCTTTTTGACCGACCTCGATTTGAACAAATCGTGAAGATGGTCGGAGACTGTATCGTTGATGCAAACGTCAATGTGTATGACCTTTACCTGTATGATTACATGACCTTGTTCGTGAAGCTGAGAGAAATCACAATGGGAAGTGATTACTCCTTTAATATTCGTTGCAGACAGTGTGGACAAACACAAAAAGTAGACATTGACCTCAGTGAATTGGACGTTTTGGAAGCATCCGATGGTTCTAAACCAACCTTCGATGTTGAAGTCTTTGATGACGATAAGAAAACAACTTCCATCTATACAGTCAAGCACATCACCGTAAGAGACCAAATTGATTTGAATAAGAGACTTCTCAAGAAGAAGTCCACTCGTAAGACATTTACCGAGGGTGACGAATTTACATTCTCCCTTGCCTATCGAATTGTTGAAATTGATGGGGAACCCGTTCGTGACCCCGAGATGATTATCACTCAGTTGGAAAACCTTCCGGCTTCCGTGGTAGACAATCTCGAAGATGGACTGGCCGCTCAGGATTTCGGTATTCGTTTCAGTCAAGCCGTGGAATGTCATAACTGTATGTACATGGACATTTTCCCCGTAACTATCTCATCGGAGTTCTTTTTTCGTCGCAAGGAGTTCGGAAGCGCCCATAGAACTGTTGGTCAACCAGTATAGGATAATGCGTTATGCAAAGGGTGGAATTACATTAGAGATGTGTGATAACCTACTTCAATCTGAATATGAAAATCACATGGCAATAATAGAACAAGTGGATGAGGAGAAGCAGAAGCACATAAAAGAATTGGCCCAAAAAGGACTTCCCGGCATGTTACTCGGACTTCTGATTTACGGAGAAAACTAAATGGCAGACCGACCCGACCTCAGTTCAGAATCCATTATAGGAGTATCCCCTGACCAGATAACTGCGTCAGGGGGTCCTCCTATTTCTTCTCCTATGGTGGGGAGTTCCGGTAAGAAACCAATGTCCATTGATAAGCTGTCTCAACTCATGATACGGAGTATTGAGAATTTAGACCAAGCTACAAAGAAGTTTCAAAAAACGATGAGTGGTTTGGGTGAGGATATGCAGAAGACTTTCGTTCGAACTCATGAGGAAGCGGCCAAAGCACAAGAGGAGAACATGGAAAATGGAATGAAAAAAATGGAACAATTTGTTCGAGCCATTAAACGAAATGCAGAAGTAATAATTGGTGGTACAATTTTGGGAGTAATTGTTACAGGCATTTTCAAAGCCATCAAAGCTATTACTCAAGCTATGGAGTTTAATTTGTTTGGTTGGATTGCAGACAGAACTAAAGCTATATTTGATACAATCATGAAGAATGTAAATGGATTAACGGAAGCTTTGGCTTCATTCCGTGCCGGGCAAGAGACAGCGGCGACTCAATGGCAAGGTAGTGCAGGTATGAGTGTAGAAGTAAGTAGGGAATTACAGGAGTATGCCGGACGTGAGGCAGATGCGTACCGTAGTCGAACTGATTTTATCAACGCTTTTTCTGCGGCTCAGGCGGCAGGTGTGCGAGGCCAAGAAAATGTTATACAATATGGTGAGGATATTATTACGGTAAGTCGAAGTATGAATATCTCTATGGAACAAGCGGCTCAACAAATGTTCATATTTCAAGAAAGATTTGGGTATACACGAGATGAATATTTAGCGATGACTGAAACAACCATGAGGTTTCAACAAGGTTTAGCTGAGTATGGAATATCTGGACCCGATAACCAAGTCTTCATGCAAAATTTAGCTGACCGTGCGGGTATAATGCAAAGTTGGGCTGAGAATAATATAATGTCTGCTGATGTTTTTCAAGAGTTTTCTATGATGTCGGATGTAATTCAGCAACAATCCGGCGTTGATGTTTACTCTATGTTAACCAAAGGTATGACAGTAGATGCAGACATATCAACATTAGCTGGTTTTGGTAGTCCTGCTGAACTACAAAGGGCAATTGCCAGTGGTGATATTACAGGTGTGGTGGATACTCTTGCTAATAGTATGGATGAACTTTTAAGTACGGGAAATGTTGCGGCTTTGCATGAGTTGGAACAAGTGTTTGGAATAACTCGTGAACAGGTAATAGGTTTACGAAATACAATGTCGGATGGTGAAATGCAACAGGCACTAAACGCCTATGGGGAAGCAGTAAATAGAAATATCGGAACAGACTTTCAAACTACCATGAGAAATAACACAACGGTAATAGCTCAAATGCAGAATGAGATTGAAGCATTTGCGGCTAATTTACACTTGGGGAATATTAGTTTCTTGGATATAGTGGAAAATTTAGAGAGATTTCAACCCTACATTGATACCATAACAGGTGGGGTAAACCTATTAGGAGATAGTTTAGATATGGCCTTTGGGCCTATGTCTCCTTTCATTAAGGGTCCGGCCACTCTCCTAACTGTTATTGCAGGTATTGGAGTAGCTACATCCGATTTAACCGACACTCAGCGCGAAGCATTGGGGCCAATAGCTCAATACGCAGACTTCGCAAAGAATATGATTAATCAATTTTTACCTAATGCTGAGTCTATCTTTACTGGAATAACAGATTTCATTAACGGCTTATTTGAACCTTTGGGAGATACTGGGGAGTCTGTTTTCCAAACCATGTTTAACCGAGGTGCGGCGTGGTTGGGTACTAACGGGGTACAAATTGCTAACACAATTTTCGGGGCTATAAAAACGGTGTTGGATTTGGTGGGTCAAAATTTGAGTGGGTTAGCTTTAGATGGCGGGGGGTTAGGTGGGTTCATAGCAACCATCATTCGTGGTTTAGTGGATGTAATGGTAGGTGCAGTGAACATTCTTATTCCCGTTATGATAACCTTCTTTGATGTATTAGCGGACACATTAGCAGATGGTAAAGTGGTAGATTCAATCTTTAAAGCGGTATCTGCAATGTTAAATGCATTCGGTGGTGCCATTGAACGCCTATGGAAAGAGTTAATCGAACCCATTTTCTTGCCACTGGCACAAGGTTTAGCTGGTATGATTATGCAAGAGATTGGTGCGGCTCTGTTTAGTCAAGGTGGTTTGTGGGCTCAGATTGGGTCAGGTTTAGTTAATGCCGGGGACTCCCTTTTGACATCCGCAAATTCAGGGGGAAGATATGAGTTTCAAAGTACAATCGGGCCAGTGGAGGATTATCAGACTCAGAGTTTTTGGGATTGGCTTAAAAAGGCTACAGAGGATTACTATAAGTGGCAAATGGATACAATCATTGGTATCCCTATTGAAATAGGTAAATTCCTATTAGACCTTTTGAGGCAAACTTGGGATTTTAGTGTAGAGATTACAAGAATCTTTTTTACTTTGGGGGTAGATATACTTAGAAATTTGGGGGTTCCAATTGATGCAATGTTGGAATGGTTAGCAAATGCATGGGATTGGATAACCACTGCCTTTACTGATTCATGGGATTGGATAACCACTGCCTTTACTGATTCATGGGATTGGATAACCACTGCCTTTACTGATTCATGGGATTGGATAAAGACCGCCTTTACCGATATTACAAAGTGGCATAAGAATTTGTTTGGGCAAATGTGGGATAAAATCAAAGAGATTGTTGGAGAACCTATTTTGACGGCATTAAATTCTACTTGGAATGCAATTAAAGATGCATTTAATGGATTCTTTATTTCAGTAACAAATCTTATAATTGGTGTTCTTAATAAGTTGAATCCATTTGGAGACCCTATTCCTTTACTTTCGACGGGGGGAGGAACAGGCGGTGGAGGAGGAACAGGCGGTGGGTTCTTATCTGGATTCTTTAATAGGATGCATTCACAACCATCAGGCGGTGGAGATGCTATAATGGGGGGAATAGAGAACTTCTTTGCAGGTCTGGCATCTGGGGCAGTTAATGTAGCAACCGCTACCGGGGCCAGTGGTGGGGTGCCGGGGACGGCATTAGGGGCTGGAACACTAATGCTTTCATCCGCTATTCAATCTGCAACCCCAGCTTCATATGGGTATAGTAGTGGAGACTCTTCTGAGATTGCTTTGTTGGGTGATAGTCAGCGAAACATCTTAAACAGAGCTAAGAGTATAACTGGATTAGAGAATAATTTGTGTGCTTCTTTTGCCGCTGAACGCATGAGAACGATTGGATATGATGTTTCAGCCGATGTGGTTAATACAAGAAGTTTTCTAAATTGGGCGATGGAAAACATCAATCCAATTCTTATTGATGACCCTAACCGCTTAAGTCCGGGTGACTTCATTTTCTCCCATAATCCAACATGGGAAGGAAGCCCTGCGGGTCATGTAAGTATTTTGAAATCTCTGACAGCCAGTGGTTTTCAAGTTTATGACCAGCATGGCACATCAAATTATGGTTGGAATAAATTTAGGTTTGCTTTACGTCCGGGCGATGCAATGTCTGTTGGTGTAGCTGGGTTAGGGTCAGGAAATGTACAACAAGGAGCGACCACCAGTTCCGCTAATTGGAGTGCTGTTTATGGAAACGGTGCAGGTTTGAATTTAGGTGGAAGTCCGAATGTGGGAGCATTAGGGTCAGGAGTTGCAAGAAGTTTGGTGTCATCCTTACCTACGACCCCAGCGGATAATCCAACAACTAATTTAGAAACGGCTGTAAGCGAACTTCAACTTACGGTTGGAGAGTTAAAAGAAACAATTAAAACCCATGTAGACGCTACGGATAGAGTTGTAGCAGTTCTGGAAGATGTTACTCATCGTGATGGAACTATGGACTTTTTGAATGGTATGGGAGCATAAGATGATTACGATAGCATCCAGTTTAGCTTTAGTTGGTACCGGGGTATTGGGGGCTCTTACTCTATGGAATAACGGAAACATCCCGGATAGTTTTTCTAATTTCTTCCAGATTTCAGGAATCCTTTTTGATGCAGAAGACATGACCAACTTCTTGGTGATGAGATACCGAGATACGGAAATCTCTGAAGCAACCCAAGCAACATATGAGAATGAAATTGCCATTAGTAGAACCACTCCAATTTATACCTACAGCCATACCACACCTCGAACCATAAACCTGACTACATACTTCATTGGGGATTGGTGGCCTATGGTGCAGGTGAAAAGAAAGTGTGATTGGTTAAAGACATTCCTCTATCCCCGAGATAATGGACTCATGATTAAACCCCCCAAAGAAGTAATCCTTATGTTGGGATTCTACCTTGGAGTACGGGGAGTCATCAACAACATCAACGTAACCCACAACTATCAGGGGGCTCCTCCGTGGGGAATCTCAGTAGGAAATATGGGAACCATCTCCATGTATTCAACGATTGCTAAAGTGGACATCACCATTCAGGAAACTTCTCACTTTTGGACTGGGGGACAAATTACCTATGAAGAAACCGTTAAGGATTCTAATTTCCGTTTGAGTGGTATAGAACAACCCGGACTTGTAAATTCAGTTTTGAACTTGCTATAGGGAGCATCATGGCATTTAACAAACACACCACCGTATTGAAGTCCAGTCAGAAAGTGAGCGGTACTAATCGGTATGCTACATGTGACCGGGTACTCGATGGAGATATTACTCGATTGGCTTTCAGAAGATACCGAGGTAATTTAAGTTCGGTTGGGAAATACAAGCAGGGTCAGGTTCCACACGGGCGAACCAGTAGGCCAGACTTAATGGCTTTTGTTGCCTATGGTTCCGTGTCTTTGTATTGGGTTTTGTATTACTTTAACCGAGCTTTATGTCGGGGACCTTTTAGATTTGTTCAGGATACTTTAATTGTTTTGCCTCACCCAACTCGAATTACGAAATGGTTAGGGCAAGGAACTGTTTAGGAGTTATTATGTCTTTGAATCCAACTCGAATACCATATCTGGATTTTGCATTTATAAGTGATGATGGGGAGAAAGAGTTTTCATTAATTCATCAAGATAATAGTTATCACTCTAAAATGCCATCATGGGTAACAAGTTTTAACTATGTCCGAAGAGCCTATGCATTTGGGGCCGGGTCTTGGTCATTAGCTTTATCTGACCCCACATTTACTTTAATGGATATTCTTCATTCTATCTTTGCAGGTAAAGAAGTAAGTGAAGATAGTGTCATTGATACAAATTCTAATTTCATGAATCAACGATTTGCTAATGGAGAAAACATAGTGGACCCGTTAGGTCGGGTGCGATTCACTTATGGATACCGAGATTCAACAGGCATAGATACACTAATAGCGGGGCCTGTTGATGGTTGGATTGAGAAGATAAGCCCCTCTATTGTATCCAAACATAAATTAACCATTCATATGCAAGGTTCAGATAGAAATCCCTTAGACCGCAGTACATCAATACCTGCTTTAACATCTGAGTTATTTGTTAATACAACTTTAGGTAATTCCCTTAATAAATTTTTGGCTGGCTGGTATTCCCGTTCTCCTGTCGAACTTAGGGAAGGACTCAGTTTCACCGGGGGTGGAAACATTATGCGCCCTGTTTGGACTCCGTATGAAATTGAATATGAATCTCCTGAATTAGAGAACTTGATAGTAAACGATGAGGATATTGCGGCAGGAAATAGTTCTTCTTTAGGCTCTGGTTTATCAGCAACAGGTAACTTTAGTTTTACTATAAATAACTATTTTCAACACCTTCAGCTATTATTAAGTAATCATCATATTGTTTTTGTTGAAGAATCTCGTCCTCGTTCTCCATCCAAGGGGAGTGTAAAGGTTATCAGGGTTCAAACATTGGGTAGAATATTACCAACCACCCCCACTTATTTCATTAATACAACATCTCAGGATTTTGTAGCTTCATATACCGAGGGGCCTCAATATGGAACTGCGGTTAATGATTCTCGTGTAATTTCATTTGATGCTTCTATTGACCCGTTACTACCCAATATGTTGGGTTCTGGTAGCTTAACAACAGATAGTTGGGATGAAAATACATTAGAAGTTACACCCATTAATGTTGATGCTTCCAACAATGAATCAATGGTTGTGGAAAATGGGATGACCGTAATGCCAGTATTAGCTGAAACAATTTACTCAGAAGGAACCCAATGTTCTCTAAATATGGTTCGAAGGAAGATGTCCTACTTACAGGGTTGGTTAGCCAAAATACCATATCGTGCATCTATGCGCTGTCAATTTATTGATTCCATTGTAAACCCTTTTGAGTACATTAATGTATTTGTGGCAACCCCCCAAGGACAAGCCTTTTTTACTTCGGGATATTATATGGTTACCGAAGTAGCCGACTCTGTTACACCGGGTCGTATATTAACTACATATCAAATGGTCAGAAGTGGTGACCAATTTTTGTCCAACCTCGTTCCAAATTTTGCAAAGGTAGTTAATAATGACTCTCAATAACGGTAATTTTCAACTTAAAACAGGACACATTGTTGATGTGCGAGATAACAAAATTAGACCATATCAAATTAAGGTTCCCAATGTTCATCAAAACTTATCGGATGAGATGCTTCCGTGGGCGCGAGTTCTAAATTTCGGAGGAGGCTCCTTTGACTCCGGGGGTCAACCCATGTTTGTTAAAGGTGCCACAGTAGGAATACTCTTTGAGGATGGGAACATTTTCAAGCCCATTATCATCGGAGGTATTCAAAAAGATGTGGGTGAGACTCAGGAATACGCTTCAGAAATCTTCCCGGATGAGGGAACATACAAGCCCACAGAGAACAGGCCCGTGGAGATGCCTAATGACGGCCCTATCGAATCATTGACTCCGGGGGTGTATACACTCTACAAAAGCCCGAAAGGGGCTACAATAGTCGTTTCCGAGGCTCCTGAAGCGGAATACTTCAAACTCATAGATAGAGCGGGTCAGGAAATTGAAATGGTATCCCCGGTGACTAATGCTTCCAATACCAACAACGGGGCGCAAAGAGGTGACAGAGAAGCAGGAAATGAAGAGGCTCTACCCTACAGCGACATCAAAGAGGAAGCATACATTCGAGTCACGGATTTATCCGGGAATCAGTTCGAGTTGTATTCCAAGCAAGGCGAGGAGCGAATTCTGATAAAGAATAATGCACACAACAATACTTTGGAATTCAATAAGGATGGCCTGTTCATTAACATTCTCAACGGTAAGACAGGCGGCGGGTTGACTATTGAGGGTACAGCGGAGGGACTTAAAGTGAATGGACAATATCTCGCAACCGAATCACTGGTAGAGTGGTTGGAGCAATCCAAAACTAATTTGGGATTGGCTGTGAAACCGGGTAACCCTGTCCCTATTTTCCCGTCTCGGTTAGTAGAATTTCTCACAAAACGTATTAGTTCAATTAATAACGAAGGATTGAAGTCACAACTTCTATGATGGAGATAACAAATGGCTAACTGGAAAGAGAAGATTAAGACACTGTTGATACAATATTGGCATGATACATGTCCGACAGGTACGACTGGGGCATCGAGAGCTTCCATCATAGCAATGGCTAATGAAATAGCAAATGGTATATCTAATGAGGAACATACTAATTTGATGACTAAGTGGCAACTTCTCTTGGATAAGCACACCGCAATGTTAACTCAGCACCAAACCATGTTAAATGCTCATACCACAACCCTTAATGCTATAGCATTATTGATGGTTAATTTAGCTTCAGAACCACAATTAACCACATCCAAAGCGGCGGCGGCTTCGGTTAATGGAACTTTAAGCGGTTTGACTACTGGCATTGATGGTTTGGATACCCAAATTAAAAACTTAAAAGATGAAATTACAGCACTCAAAGATATGATTACGGAGTATAAAGGATGAGCTTCAAATTAGCCTACGATGACAATGGGAACAGTTACATTCAAGATGGAACTGATTTGGAACGGATTGCCGGGTTAGTCGGTGCAACCGTTCTTACCAGTAAGAATCAAGTTCCCATGAATGTCAATAAGGGTTGTCAATTAGAAACCTATGTCACCATGGATGACAACATTGAAGAAGTGATTCAAATGATGTCGGTAGCTGATTTGTTTCAAGCTATTGGATTGAACGTCCCTTCAGTTGCAGTCATGGAAGTAAAGTATACTGCGGTGGATAAAGAGACTGGTAGTATCCTTGTGCGTTATATCACCCCATTTACCGTTGGGGTTCAAGAAACTGTTCTAACTATTTCATTGCGATAGGAGATACATATGTCATTTAGTCGAAGAGATTATACTGCCCGAGATTATGCCAGCATAGTCTCTGAAGTGAAAGCTTACATCAATACCAATTATCCTAATTTAGGATTGGATTGGTCAGCAATGTCCCCGGAACAATTGTTCTTGGATATTGCGGCTTTCATTGGTGACGGACATCATTTGTACATTGATGCGGCTTTCTCAGAGTTCTTCGTGGATTCTATGGCTGAACAACAGAATGGTATCTCTCTGGGTAAATGGGTAGGGTATCAAGCCCCAATGCTCAATGCACCCTCAGTCGTTCTAAATTACACCTATACTCGGAGTGGGGGGCCAGCTTCAGCTTTGGTTACCCGAGGTACAGTTCTGAGGGATAGGAAGGGCAACTCATGGACTGTGTTGGAAGACCAGACAGTTCAAGAAGCCGGGGGAACAATCATAGTGTATCAGGGCGTTATTGTCTCTGAATCTTGGGGTGGAAACAGCGAACCCAATCAGGAGTTCACAACCTCCCGTAAGGGTGTGGCAAGTAACGTAGACCCCGTGGTAACCATTGATGGGTCTCCTGCGGTACAGGTTACACATTTAGTAGAGCAAGCTGATGCAGGTTTGTACTTCGAATCCAGTTTCAACTCGGACACTACGATGTCATTACGGTGTGGTGACGGTATCAATGGGTGCCTCATTACGTCCAGTATTGAAGTTTCATTTTTCGTAACCAAAGGACTTGACGGAAACATTTTACAAAATGTATTAAGAGGTAGCTTCAGCCCACAAGCCGGGGTTACTCTGACTTACTCCAACCCTTCGGCATCCACGGGTGGGGGAGAAGTAGCATCCATTGAAACTATTCGCAGAGCTATTCCGGCGTGGGTATCCTCATTGAATACTCTGGTTACTCGGGAAGACTACATAGCTTTGATTGATGCTTATCCGGGAGTTCAATTAACTTCGGTTTCCTTCGACCCGCTTTTGAGACGAAACATCTATTACATAATGAGTACAAATTACGGAGAGGTCACAACTCAAACCTTGAAGTATCTGAATCAGTTCATGACCACGAAGTATCAGATTAACTCTTCAGGGTTATTTAGAAACATATCTTTTGCAGACATAATTCTGTCTCTTCGGGTCTACCTCAGTAATGGACTCAATGTGCAAAAGAGTGAGACACAGACTGAAATAACAAATGTTTTAACATCTTTCTTCCAGCCCGGTAGCGGAGACACAATTTACTGCGGAACAGGAAAGCCCATTCGATTGTCTGACATCTATGACATAGTTAAATCCGTAGACGGAGTATCCTATCTCGAAGTAGATGTGTTCACTCGTAAGCCATCTCTGGTCCCGGTAAATTACACGGCGGGAGCGGCCTCATTGATATTGGATTCATGGGCTTTACGTCCGACCTTCAGGCTGAACAAACAAAACGCCTACGGGTTAAGTTCACAAATCATTGGAGACTTGGTTCCATCTCAGTTAGGACACCGACCCGTGCAGTTGGTTTACAACAATAACAATGTCCCCACAGGTTCGCTCACTCCCTATCTTCAAAAGGTGGGAGCTTCAATGGAATCTTCGGACTGGGTGAGAACTGCCGGGATGGTTCCCATTGAAAAGGTTTGCCTCAAAATGAACAACGCCTATGGAAATTACCGTTGGGCATCTTGGTATTTGGGAACAGAAGACATGCAGACCCGCATGAATGAGGCTATTCAAACTGAAATGTCCATAGGGAAGACTGCACACTTTAAGGTGACTCACTGGGTAGACCAAGAAGAATTCATTGATACTGGTCTGGGTTATGTCGGAACAGCGTATCAGTTGGATGCAGGAAGTTTCACCTTCTTAATGGATACCCCCAATGGAACCGACGATGATACAGTTGTAACGGATGAGTCGGTAATTTTGAATGATGCGCATGTAGTATTCATTCGAGGACACCACCTCAGACCCGGAACCGTTACGGGGGAATTTATTTGGGATGGTTCAATTGAAACATATGATTTAGAAGATGATGGTAAAGGAACATTGTTTGCGGGACCACGCGGGTCCGTAATTTTGAATCAAGTTTGGGGATTGATTGATTACGACAAGGGTATTGTGGTTATGGAAGAGGGTAGAGAGTACAGTGATTTCCTCATTTCCTACAGTCGAATGAATTTTGCCAACAAGGTAGAAGAAGAATCTAAGATAATACTTTCGCCCTACAGTAACACGATTCCTCTGTTGGAGAATGAATACCCCCGCATCTATTCTCTTCAGTTAGAAGTAGAATTTGAATAATGAATAAAATAGCTTTTCGACAAATTGATGGTACGATTCGATTGGCCGTTACTTTTCCGGTGACAACCGGGGGGAGCGTCGAGTATGATGAGTATTTCATTTACCGGAAAGAAGAAATTTACCCTACCAACACCACAGGATATTTGATTGATAGTGGAGTACTTAATCCGGCTGAAGAATTAGAGTATGAATTTGTGGACAGTCTGAACATCAAAGAGGGTACGGTCTATTACTATTCTGTGTATAGGGGATTAGACCTCGTTATAGATTTGTTCTATCAAGATTACTGTATGGGATTGGTGCCGGATTTCTCCGACATCATGCGAACCCTAACCCCTAAATCCATGAAGAATAATTTACCCATCATGGATAACACCAACCCTAAATTGTACCTCAATGAAATGCTCGGAATTATTGCCGGGGAAACTGAAGCCCTGATTCGTTGTATGCCTAAGATGATGGACATCTGGAAAACTGACCCCAAGATATTCGAGAACCTGATTCGCATGTTTAACTGGCGGTCATCTCCCCTCCTGAATGCTTTGGAGAACAAACAACAGGTAGCTAAATTGATGTCCACCTACTACCCCAACAAAGGCCAGTTGGATGTTCTGGAACAATTCTTCACCTATGAGAATAAGTCCCCGGCGAGATTGTGGGAGTGGCATCGTAATTTGATGGTTGATGTAACTCAGGATGAAGCTAATTGGGGATTTGAAGAGTGGCCTCTGGGAGTCTGGGATGGTAGTAGTGATGTGATTGAAACCCTCGAACTCCTCCCCATTCCCTACAGTATCAAGATTAAGTATTGGAATACCGCAGGGGAATTGATAACCAACATAGATACCCCCGAGTTTGACATTGATGGAGAACCTACAGGTACAGGAGAATTCATTGCCGATGATGGAAGTACAGTTCTGGGTACGGTAAATTACACCACGGGTGTGGTTGAATTTACTCCTGAGCATGAGCCCCAAGATGGAGATACACTTTGGATACAGTATAACTTCGAAATGGATTTAACACAAGTTACAGACTACTACGATTTAGCTACCGTGCTGACCAGACGGGGAACCTTTGGGGATAAATTCATTTACTCCATGAACCTGTTTGATATAGATAATGAGACTACCAGTTTGGGAACTACGATTTATCTGTACCTCAATGTGGACATTGGAGTAGAAGCATACTTGCATAATGCTAATCACACCTTTGCTTTCAATGATGGAAAAGACAACACCTATGAGGAAGAGTATTTTTCTAATTTGTTGTACAAAGCAGACCGCATGGTGCCGTTGTTTGGATACAACAAGTTCTGTTTGGTAGACCGAATTGTTGTGGATTTAACTAACATAGAAGAGGAACCCTCATAATGGCTGTAAAATATGTTTCCCCTTCTGGTAGTGATGCAACAGGTGTTGGTTCTGAGAGTAATCGTTGGAAAACATTGGTTCACGCACTTAATTCAATTACTTCCGGTGATACCATAGTAGTTGGACCCGGCTCTTATTCAGAGGTACATGTGGGCGGAGCATACTCTAAAAATGTAACTTTAGTAGGAGAAACTAATAGTTTTGAGGATGTTGAAGTAACGATAATCCAAATTGGTTATGTAGGTTCTTCAGCGGCAAAAGCTTGGTTAGGGGGAACAGCAAATAATACTATTTTAGTTAAAAACATGAGTTTTATTTTTGATTACAGCAAAATTTTATCTGGTTGGAATTCAGGTTATTATTATACTAATAGTATATTTTGGAACTATGGTTCAAGTGCTTATATTAATTGTATAGGGAATTTGTTTATAGGTAAAAACTTGCCTGACGGGGCTGGTACTTCACAGGGTATTCCCTGTGGAATTAGACCAAGTAATGCTGGTAAAGCCTTACTATATAAAAATACCTTCAGAGGTTTTACAAATAGTGGTGTAGCATGTGCTGTGTGTGCTTCATATCCCTCTGGTAATGCCCATGTTACAGCAAAAGATAATATCTTTGAGGGTAACTTGGTTGGTATAAATGTTACTGCGGCTGATAAATTAGTAGAAGATTATAATTGTTTTTACAATAATTATAGGAATGTTACTTATGGTGGAATACCAGTTGGTGTTGGTACAGCATTGAGTTTAGGTGCAAATTCAATCGCTATAAATCCTAAATTGATAGCAGATGGTGGTGCGTTAGCACCCGATTCTCCTTGTATTGATGCTGGAATAGAAGTTCCGGTATATGTAGAAGATTATGTTGGAGATGCCCCGGATATTGGTTGTTATGAAAAGAGTTTAGTGGGGGTACCTGATTTAACTGACATGACTCAAGCGGAAGCCGAAGTAGCCCTAACAGAAGCAGGATTGGTGCTGGGAACAGTAACCTTGGAGTATTCCTATGTTACCGCCGTAGGGGATATAATGAATCAAACTCCAACAGCGGGGGCTGATGTGGAGCCGGGGTCTGCGGTAAACATTGTGGTGAGTAAGGGTCCCGCTACAGTAAATGTTCCTGACCTGACCGGAATGACTCAGAGTGAAGCAATTACGGCTTTGGCTGAAGGACTTCTGGTAAGGGGGAGATTTACCGGGATATTCTTGAATACGGAAATATCTGACCCCATTGTTAAATCCACAATCCCCGCCGCAGGTGTTGAAGTCCCGGTACAGAGTGCAGTAGATGTCGTGTTTAATTTAGGAACTCGTAATGGTTTGACTTACGCCTTTGAAGTCTATTAAGGGAAATCACCATGTCTAAGAAAATTGATTTAACTGGACAGGTCTTCGGCAGGTTGACCGTATTGGAAGATGTCGGAAGGAATAAAAAACAAAGAGTAATTTGGAGATGCTTATGCGAGTGTGGCAATACTGTTGATGTATCATCCGAAAATTTACGTTGTGGTGATACACAGTCGTGTGGTTGTTATAAAAAAGACCGAACATCTGAAACACATAAAAAAGATTTAACTGAACAGAAATTTGGCAAATTAACCGTTTTGGAAGATGTAGGGAGAAACAAACATAAGAATGTAATTTGGAAATGCCAATGTGACTGTGGAAACTTTATAGATGTCTCTACGGGCCATTTACAAAGTGGAAACACCCAATCTTGTGGTTGCTATAAAAAAGAGCTAAATACCGAACGCTCTGGCTTGAACCATCCTAATTGGATGGGAGGCATTACGCCTATTTCTAAAGCTGTGAGAGTGTGTACCCGATATGAGGAATGGCGAACATCAATTTTCCAAAGAGATAATTTCATCTGCACCCACTGTGGTACCCGAGGTGGAAAATTAGTGGCTCATCACATCATTCGTTTTTCTAAAATCATGAGAGAGAATCACATTACTACCCTCGAAGAAGCCCTTCAATGTGAAGCTCTCTGGAATGTCCTGAACGGAATGTCTCTATGTAAGAAGTGCCACAAAAAAGAACATGCCCGACTGAGAGACCTTGACAAAGATATAGAAATTGACTATGATACCTTGATTGAAATGGAGACATAAAAATGACACCCGGTATGATTCGATTATTAGAATTGCAGACCGCGAATCCAGACCCAAGAACTTGGGGTATGTGGATTTCGGTTGGGCTTGGAGACCCGGACAATGAAGAAACAATTACCCCACCCCCAGAGCAAACCGCTTTGTTCCGACCCTTGCTATGTCGGAACGTGGACTGGGTAGGATACCTCGATGCAGATGCCTATGCGTTAGGGCATGTCCTTATTAGTACTGAGACCACCGAAGAGGGTGTGATAGTCCCTACTCCGTATGTGATGTTGGTGGTTCACTTCCCCAGCCAAATGATGATGGATACCCAGCTTCCCGGTGCCTACATGCGTGAACTCGCCGTGTACATTGATGGGGATTGTGTCCTCCACACCGGAACCCTATTGACAATCGTCAACCACAATCGTATCTGGTGGAGCAAAGAAGCACAATTTAGACGTGAGTTAATTTTGAATATACCATTACCAGTTGAAGAATAAAGAAAGAAAGAGGTAACTATTATGGCGAACACCACGAGAAATATCTTCCGACGAGCTTGCAATTACGCCTATGGAATTTTTCAAAAAGGAAAAATTGTCTTGGATGCAGATATTAATGATAGTCGGATGATTCAATTTTATATGACAAAGGACCTCACCAATGCTATCGGTTGGGCTGGGTTCTTGGGCGATGGGTTTCAAATCGTTGAGACTTCAAGTGGTCTGAGGGATAATAACTTCATAGTTACTATGGGGTTGGGCTACAGTCAAGGATTGAGATTGTATCAAGATGCCTCAGTGGATATGTTACCTATTGATGACACCCAAGCTAACTTAAATCTTTGTAGTGTAATTTCTACCCTGACTGAAGATACAATCACCGATAATAGGAAAAACATGGTAGTGAATGCCGCAGTGGGGAGAAACGTGGTAGTATATCAAATGGGTACGGTACCGCTGTATTTTGAGGTTATCGCCAACACCGCCACGACATTCACCTTTGCACCGGGAACTAATTTGATAACCGACCATGCGATTGCGGCCAACATGTATTATACCCTACAGTCTTCCACCCCGGATTCAGACCGAACGGACGCTGTTCTATTGAATGTGTTCTTGGATGAAGTATCCCCCGAGGAAGATGACGAACTGTATCACAATTTAGGTGGAGACTATGAATGTGAACGTAGGCAGAAGATTCGAACCATCATTGAGATTGAACAGGATGTTACATACTCCTCCTATTCTGTCCCGGCAAATTACACCGACTTGATAGGGAATGGTCACCATTATCTCCTACTCGCCTTTATAGACCGAGAAGCTTTGAATGATGAAATTGAAGAAGCCATGATAACGGATGCCCGAACCATTATCCATTCCATTGGGGACTATGTTCTCAAGACCGGGGATACCATGACGGGTAATTTAATCATGTCTGGGAATGCCGGGATTACTTTGGGTACCGGGGATATTTCTATGGCAGGTGGAGATTTGGATGTAACCGAGGGAGATGTCAATGTAGATGGTGGGGATATAAACATCAATGGTGGGGCTATTGATGGGGATGTCGGTGGGTTGGATTTCACAACCGGGTTTGCTGTAGATTGGGAAAGAGTGTATGCTAAATCCCTTATCATCAACAACAGTGATGGGGATGCGGTAACACAAATTAAAGACTACGGACACAACACTGAAACTCCGGTAGTTACATTTGTTTCTGCCGGAGATGGGGTATCTTTAGTTAACATTGAGATACAATGGCCGACTCAACGAACTCATGGGGCAACGAAAGGATATGTGGATGAACGCATTGCTACTCACTCACACCCATCCTATGTCACTAAAACCTCTTTGGGTCGAATTTGTTTGGAAGATTTTACAACTCTGGTAGGGAATGCCCGGTGGTTTCATGGAGATACTTTTACATGGACACACAATTTGAAGGACCCATTTGTTCTGATTTTCATGCAGGTATATGATACAAGTGATTTAATGTGGAAGATACTTGAGACTCCTGATACATTGTTCGAACCTCGTATCGTAGATGAAAATAATTTACAATTTACCTATGTGGGTGGAAGTTCCGGGGAGTTTTATTTGTCCGCTCATGTGAGATGTGCTTTGTTGAAAGTTCATAATAATTTGTTCTTGTCTGTGTCTGATATAGATACCAATAAATTCTCAGACTCAGTATCCAGTTAAATATCATAAAGAAAGGTGATATAACATGAAATCCGATTTTATTAAAGGTTTGGGTGGAAAGGTTCGAATCTATAAGACTCTAACCACCGGGGAGAAAGTTTTCTGTGGGGAATTTTATAACGATATAACGAAAGCGGCCAAGGATGCTATTCTCAGTACCATGGCTCAGTCCGGAGACACTACTAAATTAGGCTCATCCTTCTATACTCAGAAGATTGCTTTTTGTAGTGGCAAGGCTCCAACTGACCCAATACGAGATGCCTTGAATGCAGATGGGGGAGCCGTGGTTTCCTATGAAGCCTTGGATATACCAACTCCGGAAATTTCTACTACATCAACTCATGTTACTGTGGTGTTTACTTCATCCTATGTGAATAGCAGTGGTTCAACGGTAAGAATTTCCTTTATCGCCATGGTGTATGCTGATTCCCCCGCCGCTTCAAACGTACTGGGTGTGGTTGTTTTGACTAACCCACCTTATGTTGCCATTGATGTGGAAGACGGAGAAACACTTACAACTGAATACACTGTGAGATACCGGTACGGAACTTATTTAAGCCCCGTGTAGAGGCTTGACACGGGCGTTTGGATTGTGTATAATACGGTGTGATGGAGATTCGATTGAAGTGTATTTTTGGTGTGAATCGTCAACAACTCTAATGAAAGGAAAACGATTATGGAAAATGTTGAACGTGAATATGATGGGGATGAATCGTTTGATTATCGCAAGATAGCCAATCGAAGCATTGCAATTTTGTTTTCAGAGACAGAAGGAATCAACTCCCTACCGAAGATAATACAGAGCCATCTCAAGCACTGTATTCATTCTTTGGTGAAGGATGTGTGTAGTGAACATGAACCTTGGAATGGCAAGGTAAGGAACCCGAGGGAATGGGCTCAGAGACAGATTGCTCATGCTCTGGGGGACATCGAAGAAATCAAGTTCGAGCTTCCCGAGAACATTGCCAAGTCCATTAAGTACATCATGCATGAAGCGGCTGAGATTGCGGCCATGAGGTATGCCAAGTCCAAGGGCGAAGATTACGTTTCTGAATAGGGGTTGACATTGAGTGGGAAACATACTATGTTTCCCACTCATTCTTTAACTATCAGAGAGGAGTAAATCATGAGAGGTAGTAAAGCCAAGAAGATTCGCAAGGAAATTTATGGTGATGGGGATTCCAAGAAGACAACCCACCAGAGAATTCAGCAGGGTCAAATTGTAGCGGATGATAAACGACAGGCTTATCAGAAAGCTAAGAAGGAAGCAACATGACCGAGGAGTTGGAATTCAAAGAGGCGTGGGATTACCTTAAGCAAATGTGGCCCAGTCGGTCTAAATGTGAAAAGGCCGAAATCATCACAGCCGTAGTAGCACTTATACTCATGTTCGTGATATTTGGCTGGGTTCTAATTTGGGCTTTCGCCTAACCCTTGACATTGTAAATTGGATGTAGTATAATACCTGTGTTGAAACAAACACTCACTCAAGGAGGTAACACCATGAAGTCCGATGCAGTCACGACCCCCGCCCCGAACCCGTACGTTGGATGCTCCATTGTGAACATTCACACCCATGATAGGTTTCCGGGTGTAATTTACGCCGAAGTTGTCAGTGCCAGTGGAGAGATTCTTATCAGTGCAACACTCGATTACTGCGCTCAGAAAGTCAAAGAACGCTTTCCGAGGGGAAATTAACCATGAAGGATAACATGCTTGAAGTCGGAGATGTCCTTTTCTTCGAGAGTCATAATATGGGAATGAGCCGACATACCATCACCTGAATCACAGCGAAACGCGCATACTCCCGAGTAACTGAATCCTATGAAAGGGAATTTGAACGAACCGTTTATGTTAACACCCTTTCAAATGACCTCTATGTTACGGCCCGAGGAGAACCTTACAATAGATACTTCCTGAGTACTCCTGAGTTGGTACAGCGATTTCATGTGGCATGTCTGAAAGGTTGGGCGCGTAATTTCAGTTTCAGTAAACTCTCTGGGGAACAACTGGAAGCTATCAAGAAAATAGCAACCGAAGGAGTAGTATGACTTGGGATGATGTAAAACAAATCCTGTCTAAATTACAGGACAATGTGTTGTGCTTGGATGCCTTGTATGGGGAAGACCCTCAATACACCATAGAGGAACTACCACCCCACCACGGGCGACTTAGGGTACAGCTACACTTCTCCAATGGGGATAAGCTTCTCATGTACAAATCCCGCTACGGAACAGGTGGGAAGACTAAGGGGGATTGGTTCGTTAATGGTGGAACCCTGCCTCATGAGGTTATAGTGGAAGACCGGGGTTTTCGAACTCTGGCTTACCCAAAGGATTGGATTATCAAAAACGATAAATCAGTGGCCGGATACAATACCCGGCTGGTGAGAATCTTAAACAAACAATTGAAAGAGTGGGAAAGGAACTAAGTCATGGATATTAAATTTGACCAGACCTATCGAATCGTAAACAAGGTGAACACATTCTATGGACGCACCGGGAAAGTGACCACCGTTTACAACGACGGGACTATTTCATTTAAGTTGGACAGTGACCACCCCCAACCCACAGGTCGTCATAAGATATTCTACATGGATTATGTCATTGATTTGAAGACTACGGACATTCGTCCCCACTATGGTCAAGACGGAACCCTTCCCCGAGTTCTCATAGGTTCGGGTCGCACCTTTAACATGACGAAATACATAGGGGAAATTTTGGAAACTGGTCGGAATGTTCTCCTCATTACCAATTGTCACTTCTCTTTGGCTCAGGTACAGATGCAGGGATATGAACCCAAGGGTAAATTAAAAACAATGACTCCATCTGTTGCGTGGGGCCATGGGTGGAATATGGAATGTCCTGACCGTCTTCCGACTGGTTACTCCGAGGATGATTGGGAACTGGTCATCGAACCGGAAGTCTTCAATAGTTGTGCCGCCCTCTACCACCGCTTCGACCCACCTATTGAAGATATTGCTCAGGCTTGTGTTGAGTTCTCAAACAACGGAATCGTAAATTGGTCTGACATTCGAACCGGACGGACGACTTGACAACCGAAATCGAATGTTGTGTCGTAGGGAAGCAAATTTGATATAGATATATACAACTTGGGAAGGTTGAGAATATCTGACAAATATGATAGAAGATGCAGACGAGTTAAATTTTCTCAGGCAAGTCTGCATTGCCCCAGCAGAGAACCTTCCCACTTTGCTGGGGCCTTTTTTATCGGGAGGTTTCTATGCGTAAATTAGATTTAACTGGAAGAGTATATGGCAGGTTAACCATATTGGAAGATGTGGGTCGAGATAAATATCAGCAGGTAATTTGGAAATGCTTATGTGATTGCGGTAACACAGTAGATGTTAGGTCAGGCGATTTACAAAAAGGTTACACTCAATCATGTGGTTGTTTACAGAAAGAACGAACATCGGAAACAAATAAGAAAGATTTAACAAATCAGAAATTTGGGAGACTGGTGGTGTTGGAAGATGTGGGTCGAAGAGGGGGAAAAGTAATTTGGAGATGTCAATGTGAATGTGGTAATATCGTTGATGTATCCTCTGATAATTTACAAAGTGGTCATACTCAATCCTGTGGTTGTTATAAAAAAGACCAGACGATGCTTCGTCAATCCGGGGATAGAAATTGGAATTGGAGAGGTGGGATTACTCCCCTTAATCATGTTATTAGGAATTGTACTCGTTATAAAGAATGGCGAACTTCAATCTTTCATAAAGATAATTTTACATGTGTTCATTGTGGTACCCGAGGTGGAAAGTATCTTCATGCTCACCACATCAAATTCTTTTCTGTCATTCTTGAGGAATACAACATCACCACACTTGAAGAAGCACTACAATGTGAAGCTCTCTGGGATGTCTCGAATGGAATCACACTATGCGTAGAGTGTCATGAAGAAGAACATAGGAGATTGAAGGCCCTTGACATCGTAGAACCCATGTAGTATATTTCTGGTGTGGATATAAAACTAAAGGAGGCGTAGATATGCCAAGACTGACAATCGTTCGAGGACTGCCGGGAAGCGGAAAGAGTACCTACGCAAAGTCTCTGGGTATCCATCATGTTGAAGCTGACATGTTCTGGATGCGTGACGGGGTATATGAGTTCCCCCGAGATGATGACCCGGATAAACTCGATAAGATTACTTTGGCTCACAGGTGGTCGTACAATCAGGTTCGACAGGCCATGTGGTATGGAATGGATGTAGTGGTATCCAACACCTTCACCACGGTAGACCAGTTCGCATCCTACTTGGAACTGGCTCACATATTGGGGTACGATGCTGTGGTGATTACTCGGAAGAACAATTTCGGTAGCATTCATGCCGTTCCCGTTGATGTAGTAGATGCAATGCGTAATCGTTGGGAAGAGTATCCCGGAGAAACAATACTCATAACACAGAACAGGAGAACAAGATGACTAAATTTGTAATCAATGCGGACACCGATGGACAGGTGGAACTGCGGGACACCGACATGGAGTATCTTACTGAACAGGGATATTCCGACAAGGACTTCGATGAAGAAAATTGTCTCGTGCTGGATGCAGGTACATTCAAGACAGTGCGGGAAGGTATCTGGAACTTCAGGCTGAAGACTCGGCTGAGATAGACTTGGCGAAGTAATTCTAATTTACTATATTCCCTGTGGCATAACAGGAGGAGAGGTACATGAACTATATTACCGGAGACCTGCACGGGGAAACCAAGTTCCTACTGAACCAAATTAAATTACATTCAATCAAGGCCGGAGACCGGGTGTTTCTCTGTGGGGATACTGGACTGGTATGGAACAACAGTTACAAGGAAATAGAGTTCTTAAACATATTAAATGATATGGGGATTGAGATTCTTATCGTGGATGGTAACCACGAGAACTTCAATCTCCTTTATCGTTTCCCTACGGAAGTCAGATATGGAAATGAAGTAGGAGTAATTCGACCCAACATCATCCACCTCAAGCGGGGTCTAATTTACACCATAGATGGGAAGTCCATCTTCGTAATGGGTGGAGCCGTCAGCCGGGATGAATACAAACGCCTCATAGGGGTTGATTGGTGGCCCGAGGAAAGACAGACCTATGCAGAGCAGGAGAGAGCCCTGAATAGTCTGGATGATGTAAATTGGACCGTGGATTATGTTATCACTCATACAGCCCCGGCACAGGCTGAACCGTTAATCAAGAGGGGTATGGCAGAACAATACGGGAAGTTGAAGTTTAATTTAGACCACACCACCGAGGTTCAATTCCTTACCAATGTCTGCAAGGATTTGAAATTTAAGGGGTGGTACTTCGGACACTTCCATCTCGATAAGAGCATGTGGAAGTTTCATTGCCTGTGGACTCAAACGAAACCTTTCGGGACTTGACATTCAAATTTGGTTGTGTTATAGTTGGTCTGTAGTTAAACGCTAAATTAGAAAGAGGTAACGAAATGTTTCTACTTGGAATCATGGTCATTCCTCTTTTCGTCTTTGGGATTATCTTGCTTATGTTCGAACTCTTTGAGAGTGAAGCAGAGGCTATGATTCTCCTCGGAGTGATGGGGGCTACAGCATCGGAAGAGTCCAACAAGGACAAGGAACCTAAGCCCACGGAACAACAGGTAATCATCAATCTGACTCCTGAAGAATACAATGCTCTGATACAGGAAAACTCCAAGGAGTAGAATGAGAAAGACCTGTGGAAATTGCGCTCACTTCTGGAAGGCTGAGAACCATCATCCAAATCCGGGTGGGTTGTGTGAGCGATGGGATGCATGGACGAACACGGGTCATGCTAAATGTAACGAGTGGAAAGGAATTTCCTACAACCGGGAGCAGGAAAAGAAGAACATTCAAGACATACTTGATAGAGAGGTTGAAGAATGAAAGGCCAGAATCATTTCACCAATAGGAGCTTCAACCGATTCAAAGAGGGGATGGTAATTTGAGATTTGTTTATGTTTCATATAAATTGATATAGATATATGTCCTTAATCTACTTTGAAGGGATTATATCTATGGGGATTAAGTTGGAATTAACTGAAAAAGTATTTGGTAGGTTGATGGTGTTAGAAGATGTAGGCCGGTCTAAAAATAGAATGATAATTTGGAGATGTCAATGTGAGTGTGGTCACATAGTAGATGTTAGGTCAGGAGATTTACGAAGTGGTGCAACTCAATCCTGTGGGTGCTTACATAAAAAAGATTTAGTAGGACAGAAATTTGGTAGGTTGACCATAATTGAGGATGTTGGTAGAGATAAACACAGTGGCGGTACTCAATCCTGTAGTTGCTTACAAAAAGAACGAATATCCGAAACACACTCCGGGGAAAGAAATCATTTTTGGAGAGGTGGAATCACTCTATTACGAGATGCAATTCGAAAGTGTACTCGGTATAGGGAGTGGAGAAAACAAGTATTTCAAAGAGACAATTTCACATGTGGTCATTGTCATGTTAGGGGAGGGAAGTTACATGCCCACCACATCAAGTTCTTCTCAACTCTCATGAAGGAGCATAACATCACCACCCTTGAGGAAGCTATTCAATGCGAAGCATTATGGAATACCAAGAATGGAATTACTCTATGCAAGAAGTGTCACAAGAAAGAACACAAGAAGAAGCCCTTGACATCCTGATTGGATTGTGTTATAGTTTGAATGTCCGGTAAGGACAATGATGATTGAAATCAAAGAGGGAAGCAAAGACCTGAAGATTAGAGGCCCAACCAAAGGGTAACTCAAAAGCAGGCCAAGGACGCTGTTGGGTCATCGAACCCCTATGCCTTCTTGGGGAGATTGCAAAACAATCTCTGGTAAATTTAAGGTTCGTTTACCTACTCCCCCGCTTGACAATCCAAATTTGATATAGATATATGTCCTTAATTTACATCGAGAGGAATATATCTATGAGAAAACCAATTAATTTAGTTGAACAGAAATTTGGTCGGCTCTTGGTGTTGGAAGATATAGGACGGAAACGTGGATATGTATTATGGCGATGCTTATGTGAGTGTGGCAATACAATAGAAGTCTCCTCTGATAGTCTTCGACAAGGTAATACACAATCCTGTGGTTGCTATATGAAAGACCGAATAACTGAAGCGAACAAAAAAGATTTAGTAGGACAGGTGTATGGCCGACTTACAGTACTTGAAGATATAGGGAGGGATATACAACGAAATGTAATTTGGAAATGTGTGTGCGAATGTGGACATATTGTACATGTTTCATCGGATAATCTACAAAGTGGAGATACCAAATCCTGTGGTTGCTATATGAAAGACCGAATAACTGAAACACAATCCGGGGAAAATCATTGGAATTGGAAAGGTGGAATTACTTCTTTAAGGGTTGCAGTGAGAACATGTCTTCCTTATCTTACATGGCGGCGAACTATTTTCCAGAGAGATAATTTCACTTGCGTTCATTGCGATACCCGAGGTGGAAATTTAATAGCTCACCATCTTAATCTCTTCTCAGATATTATGGAAGAGAATCATATCACCACTCTCGAAGAGGCTATTCAATGTGAAGCATTATGGAATATCTCGAATGGAATCACCCTATGTGTAGAGTGTCACGAAGAGGAACATACGAAGACTTGACAACGATAGTGAATTGTGTTATAGTACCTGAGTCCGGTTAAGGACACGATGTTTGAAATTCATTTTGCTTCCACTTGGACCAGATTCGTTCCTCCGGGTGGATTGCTGGGGGTCAAGTAGTGCCAATAACCCAGTCGTCACGTTCCGGTCCGGGACTGAATGTTTAGGGAGAAATTGGTATCGAAGGGCTTACTGGTGTGGCCCAGCACTTTGCAGGTTCAACTCCTGCCTTGACCCCCACCCCTTGACACTGTGAATCGAATGTTGTATAGTACCTGAGTCGGTAAGACATATGATGATTGAAATCTCTGGAAAATTGTTTTGCGGCTTTTAAGCGAAAGCCGACCTTTCGATGATGGGTGCCAGCCCTATGTAAGTTATAAGTTGAGGAGTCATGACCTCCATGTAATTTACTGAAACTACCTGTCAGAAAGCGGATGACTCTGTATGGACTGTAAGGGGTTAAGTAGAGATTCGCGCCTCTATCAATTTTCCAGAGACCTACATTTTAGAATGAGGTGGTGTCGAGTTCGGTTACTTCTTGTGGAAAAGAACGGGGGCGGGTTCGAGTCCCGCACACCATCCAATATAGTGGTGGTGTTCGTTGGAGCCCTGTAAAACACCGAGTTCATTGTTCCCCTCAAAATCTTTTTCCCAGTACGGGATGTGTTGATTGAAATCTTTGTGCAGTAGAACGAGAAGAGAATCTATCTTTTACAGACTATGAAGGTTGCAACCGTGGGATAGAGGACATGCTCGGGACATTCAGTTTGGAGGTGGGTGTCCGGGTGGAGTTTTGCAAGACTCCTAACCGCAGGTGTGTTCGACCTGATACTGCACAAAACAAATTGGGGTAGTGTTTGGTTCAGTTACTTCACTCAAAATGAAACGGGTGCCATAGGCACCATGACTGAATCGCTGGTTCTCCCCGACCTTTTCAAGAGGTGCCTGAATGATGCGAATTCAGTTACATCAATTACAGTGCGCTTAAGTCAGCACCATAGGGTGCGTGGACGGGTGCAAAAATGAGACAACCTGAGTTCATTGTTTCTTCAAGGTACCTCAATTTTTATCTCAATGAGAGGATTTACATGAAAGAGTTATTGTTCTTCTGTGTATGCAACGAACCCTATGAACACTTCATTCCAATTTTCACCTACTTCGTTCACAGAACTCAACCGAGTGCCGCACTGGAATTCCACACCGTCAATGATGATAAATTTCAATACCTGACTGAGTTGTATGATGTAGAGATTCATCACATAGATGAACACCCCAGAAAGAATTTTGCAACCTTCAGGTGGTTGTTGGAACCCCATCGTAAATTTCCATATACCTACATAGGTGATGTAGATATTCTGGTGATTCAAGATGTCCTCGCATTACATCGTAATTTAGTTACCCCGGAATATCCCATCTCAAATATCGTTAGAGATTATGATGCAATCAACCCCAGTAGATTGTCCGGTTTGCAATTTGTAATTTCAGAACCATATTTTACTCGAACAAAGGCAATTCGGGATGAGTTGTCTCAATTGGATTCCACTTTTCAAACCAACGATGAATGTACCCTATACCAAATAGTGAAGGAGTCATTTGGTATCGAGGGAATATTGCAGGTGAATCCAGAGCGACGCAGACCTGTATGTGGAATTCATTGTTCCCTTCGTCGAGACCCCTATGGACTTCCGGGCTGGGGATTGAGTAACAAAGCATCAACGGGGAATAGAATTACCTCAACCCTTGCCTTATTAGAGGAAGATGAGTTCAAACGACTGGAAGAGAAATTTGACCCGAAGCTACAAACATTGGTTGAATTTCTTCGAGGTCTGAAGACTTGACATTGGAAATTGAATCAACTATGATTGGTCTGTTACTCGGAAACTATAAATAAGAAAGCAGGTATGAGAAATGACGAAGGAACAATTTGAACTGGCTGTGACAACATACAATGAATGGTGTGAAGACATAGCCAAGGGTGTCCGACTGGACCGTAATTGGAACCTCTCTTACATTCTGATGGGGATAGAATAACAACATGATACCACCCGTTCAATTTCCCGAAGGTGAAATTTCTTGTGATGAATTACCACAGGAGATAAAGGTTACCAAGACATATATCCTCGGAAGTTCCATTAACCTTGAAGCCAGTACGCCGATGGGGATGCGTACCCAGAAGGAGTATCAGTTACTCCCCCGACTCCACTCACCTATGAGTTTGTGGGTAAGGCAGAAATTAAACTCGAAGGTGAATTTCAATCTTTGGGGGAGGAAGTTGAACTCAAGGGTGGAATCATTAAAAGATATATAAATGGGGTTCAAGTAGGGGAATGGAATCCTCTTACGATGACACAGGCTGTTAAGGAAGGGATGCAGAAAACCTTTGTTCCAGAATCCAAATTACCCGAACCTGATGGCAGGTATAAATTTGAAATTGAACACCACGGAGAATGGGATGCGGGAATTAGACCCTACTCGGACACCGTAGTCATTCAGGTAGTTTCAGGAGACCCCGGTGGGGATGAGGGGGAATTTGAGGAGCATATGCGACAGGCTTTGAAGGATTGGTATGACGGGGCGACAGTGGAGACCCAGAAAGAATTCGACCTGAGAATCAAAGCTGAAGATGAACTCTATCGAGGAAGAGGTGACTGATGGAGACTAAACGCAAACCAGTAGTGAGGGAAACCCCGATGAGTGAGAAAATTAGAGTAGTCTTTCTGGACATTGACGGAGTACTGAACTCCTTTGCAGAAGATAGGCGCAGGACTGTTAAACAGACCCGCTTGAACAACCGGGAAGATGTGACTTTTGCTGAGATGTGGTGTCCCGAAGAAGTACCCTCAAAGAATCTGATAACCTTGGTGAATGCTTTCCCGAATGTGCAGGTTGTAATTTCCTCCACATGGAGACATCAGTGTAAATCGGCATACATATGGGAATGCCTACTGTATGCCGCAGGTGGTAGGGTATCGCCTATCTCGGTTCACTTCAATGACCCCTGTACTCCAAGGACTGATGGGTGCCGGGGTGATGACATTGACGATTGGTTGATGAAGCATTATGATTCCGTGGAGAGCTTTGTCATTCTGGATGATGATGCTGACATGGAGCCCTACATGGATAGACTTGTGCAGACTGATGGAGATGTAGGGCTGACTGAAGCTGATGTGGTTAAAGCCATAGAAATACTTGGAACGGAGTGGAAATGACTAAAACAATGAACCTCATTCAGTACATCGAACAATTTAGACCTGACCTGAATATCCCTATGTCAGTCGAGAGACAACGCTATCTTACTTATGGTTTTCCCGGTTTTAGACTAACCCCCGAAGAACAGAGTGCCGGATACCATTGGTGTGCCTGTTGGGATTTTATGATAATTGGTCCTCAACATGAAGAAGCAGAAGCCTGTACTTGTGTTAGGATGACTCCCCACTCTGACATAGGGTACCTCTACAAATTGGTAGATTGGATACAGGATGTCAAAGCCGGAGGTCTCATAGATTATGACGGGTATGGAAATTGGGCGACCTTGACACACACCTCTTCAATTGATATAATACCATCGGATGTAGCGGAACGGGATGAGGATTTTCCCTTCCCAAAATGGGTAACTCACATAATGTGGTATAACCGATAGGATGGAAATGAACACAGACTGCATATCAGAATTCAACGGAGAGTACAGGTGGTTGAGTAACTTCTGGCCTGTAGAAGTTGTACTGGATGGGGAGACATATCCAAGTGTCGAACACGCCTACCAAGCCGCCAAGACCCCCCCAGAACACCGGGAACAATTTAAGCACTGCACAGCAGGTCAGGCCAAGAGACTGGGTAGGAGAGTCCTTATGCGGCCTGAGTGGGAGGATATTAAGATAGATGTCATGCGCGACCTGATTCAACAGAAATTTACATTCGGTTCAGAATTGGGTGGAGAACTTTTGAGGACTTCCCCTATGACTTTGGTGGAGGGGAATCACTGGGGTGATACCTTCTGGGGAGTGTGTGACGGAGTGGGTCAGAATCATCTCGGACTCCTGCTCATGGAACAGAGAGATGCACTAAACGACATAGAAGAGTTATTCTATTTGTATGGGAACAAGAATTGATTCTGGTCTCAAATTGTATATTATTCATATACAATTTCCTCACTGACATTGGGGTTGACAATTTACCCTGACTGTATTATATTCCCAGTGTTGAAACACCAACAAAGGAGGAACACCATGACGACACCGATGCAGAAGATTCAAGACAAGGTTGCGGCGGGAATCATCACCGAGGCCGAGGGCAAATACGAAACCCTGTACACTCTGGCATACTTCAACACTTTCCGGGACCAGCGCAATGGTCAGGCCCTCATGAACGCCCTACTCAAGGTTGACTCCGACCTGTACACGAAAATTACAGGGACCCCGAGGGATTGCTTTCATCACGACGACGTTATTCCGGCATTTGATTCCTATGTGAAGGAAGCTTGGGGCTTGACATCGTAGGGATGATTCACTATAATATCTGAGTCGAACGAAACATTAACTGAGGAGGTAATGAGATGGCACGAGTAATGACGGAAGAACACAAGGCGAAGCTGGCGGCGGGCCGTAAGGAACGCAAGACCAAGGCTCCTCTGACTCACACCGTTCGTACCCGCGATGGTAAGATGGTGAGATTGAAAATTACACTCGCTCCAAGGCAGAAAAGTTGTTCTGTACCGAGTGCATGGGGTTCGAGGGTTCCGAGGTCGCCAAATGCTCCGACCCTCTTTGTCCGTTGTATCCATTCCGCAAGATGACTCGCCTCGCCTACGGGGACGGCCCGATGGAGACAAACGAAATCGTGGAAGACGAAGGCCCGGATGATGAACCCATTGAGGACGATGATGAAGAAGTCGTTGTCAAGAAGTCCGGCCTACTCACCGACGATGAAGAAGAGGTGGTTGAGTCCAATTGGGATAACGAAGACGACGAAGAATAACTGTCACGGTATCAAACCATAAACTGTAAAGGAGAACACACAATGGCAACAAGAGAAGAAATGAAGGCAACCCTCGTGAAGCTTCAGGCTGAAGTGGATAACCTGAAGAAGCAGATTGAAACCGTCCCCTCCTCCTCGGATTGGGTGAAGGAATTTCTGAAAGGTAAATGGGTGGTTCGCTGTGCCAATGAAGCGGAAGCCGCATCCTTCCTGACCACATGCAAGGAAGCTGGTATTACATGGAACGGGGGTCGGGAGATAACAGTGGAAAGGGATAAAACCCGAAACGATTTCCACGCCCACGGGAAGGGAATTGAATACAATGCGGCTTTCATGATAGCGGATAATACACTCATAAATTTCGCAGACCTGACTGCCCCCACTCCCCCGGTTTTGAATCTGGCCCTTACGATGGAGAAGTTCAAGGAGGGTATGGTAACTGTGGATTGTGCCAACGAAACTGAAGCTGAGACCTTCCTGACTTGGTGCCGGGATGCAGGTATCAAGTGGGCCGGCGATGATACCATTATTCCGAAGAACTACAGGAGTGCCAATTTGTTCTGCATGGAAGATGACCCTTCGGGAGAAAAGCTACTCTACTACGGCGACGATGACTACCCGAGGGTAAATTTCAAGAACCTGATTCCTCCTACTCCCAACCTTGATAAGATAGTCGAGGACTATGTAAAGGCTCTTGGTTCGATGATGACAGAAATGTCTCTGGGGGGTGGACTACAGAAGGGTAAGGTAAACTTTCTATCTGGGCCAAAACCCACCCACACCTTCGAGGAATTCGGGCGGGGCCTGTTCTGTGTAAATTGTGCCACACAGGAAGAGGTTGAGACCTTCTATACATGGTGCAGTCACTTTGGTCTCACATGGAATAGCGGCGATAAGGTTACTCCTCATGATAACAGAACTTGGAATCGGTTCGTCATGGACCGGATGCCCGGTAAGAGGGGAATGTTTTACAATGCAATGCCGGAAAGTCCCACGGTTAATTTCTCCGACATCATTCCCCCTATTCCTCCACTTCCAAGGTTCACCTTCGAGGAATTCCTGAATCGAGAGGTCTGTGTAAATTTCCAAACCGAAGAAGAGCGTAGGACTTTCTGGGATTGGTGCAAGAATGCCGATGTAAATTGGGTCAAGAAATTCACTGAAGGCAAGTGGGAAGTATTTCGGACAGCACAGCGTTGGGTAGTCAGTCCCTCTTTATACAATGATGGCCGTAAACGTCTGTGCTACGACGCATGTTCAGATGTGCCGGAAGTCCAGTTCACGCAAATCATTCCTCCGGTGAAGCCGGAACCACCCAAGCCTACCTACACGCTTGAAGGATTCCTTAACGGAGAGTTCTGTGTAAATTTCGATTCGAACGAAGAGCGGGGAATTCTTTTCGACATGATATACGCTCGTCTCGATTGGAGTCGTTTCATAAACGCAGGAGACCGGAATTACCTGCGTAATTTGTATCAGAATTCCCAGCGGTGGTGTGTGGAGAGAAATGTCCGCAAAGGAATCAAAGAGCTTTTTACTGCGACGAATAAGAATGACTTTCCGGTGAAGGTTAAGTTCAAAGACATGACCCTCTTCAGTGCTGATATCTTCGGAGCGGGAAATGTTGCGGTGTGCTTTGATGGGGATAATAAGAAGAATGACCTAACCTACTTCTTCGCATGGTGCCGGAAGCATGGGTTTGATTTCGCATCTTCGTGGACATACATACTAAATTCTACCTTCATTTGGGAGGTCGGATACATCGTGATGGAGGATGGGCATCTTCGTCAAGGGGGGAGCTTTACCGATTATGTATCGTCTAAGTACCGAAGAGTAAATTTCTCCGACATCAAACCCCTACTGGGCGAAGTCGTGGTTCACACAATGGAGGACTTCAAGAATCGGAAGTTCTGCATTGTCTATGACAAGGAAGATGCCACAGAAGCTAACCACAAGCTCCTCTCGGATTGGTGCGAAGCTAACGGCATTAATACGCATTTTCTGTTTATGACCTCCGGTCTAAACCGATTTGTCGTAAACAAAATCGGGGGAGCCGTACTATTCCACAGTGCCAAGGATGAAGTTCCGGCTGTAAATTTCAATGAAATCAAACACTTGCTGGGAGGTAGGTAATCATGGTAGCCAAGATGATTTTGAGTTGGCTCTTCGGAGCCGGGTTGACAGCCAGCATCTTTTTGACTATCTTTGTGAATGAGGCTCTCGGGGGTTCACTGATATTCGTCTTCGGATTTCCAACCCTCCTATTTTGTCTCAACTGGTTCGTGACCAATTGGGATAGGAGATAACATGAATAACAACACCGCCGAGGATATGCTGGATTACCTGAGAGGGACGATTGCCAACCATCTCTCTACACAGATGCAGGGCGAAACTACTCCACTTAAATTAGCCCACAAGTCCGGGGTTCCAGTGGCAACCATCAAGAACCTGTTGACTGAGAGGATACCAAACCCTTCACTTGAGGACCTGTGTAAATTAGCTGTCGCATTAAATTGCGACATACAAATTCGAATGGAAAGGATTTAACTATGGGAACAATGTCGAACGAAGAATTCTACCGGAGACAGATTGCTAATTTACTTCGCAGTAATGGGGGGTATCAGAGTAGGGCCACGACAATCCTGTTGGAGTTCCTTGAGAGTGAGGGGTACACCGACATAGTACAGACCTACAAGGACAAGACAGGAGTGAAGTGATGAATAGAGTGTTACGCCTATGGTGTAGAATCTTCGGTCATGATTATCCTCATGTATCCTTGTGGGATGCAATTCAAATGACAGATGAATGTTATCATGAGATAACATCTACCTGTACTCGATGTGGGTATTTTAACGAACAACGATATGAAGAACGACTCACTCAGTCTCAGGTAAATTGGAAGAAGATATTGAAGATAACTGAACAAATGCTTTCACGCATGAAAACGAAAGGAACTCAATCATGATAAGGCAATTGCAACACATAATGAAGGATGTCGTCGTGGTAAATTACGATGGAGACAATGTGGCACTTCTCCTCCCGCTATGGGATAGTTCTGGATTTCCCCATGAAGAAGGTGGAAAACAGACTTATGTAAATTTGCTCTCGGGTAATGTATGGAATGATGGGAGCCTGTATAACGCCGCTTGGATAATCAGACCGGGAGACCGAGCTCAATTTAATGGGGACTTCACTGGTATCTACCGGGGAATCAAAATTTCCTTGGACCACATTATATATCTGAGTGATGGTGATTCGGGGATTAAGATTCAACCCGTTCCAGTAGCCCCCACACCCGACCCGGAAAAAGACCTACGGGAGAGAATTGAAGCGGCTGAACGCTTTCTAAATTTAGCCAAGAATGCTCTTAATGAAAAAACGAAGGAGTAGGATATGTGTGACAAAATTCAAATCCTGCACAACCCACACCACGGGGAGTCATGTAAAACAGATTTACAGTGGCCGGAAGATATGACGAAAATCAACCCCGGATATATCTATGCTCCCTATAAAGCCGTCATGATGAATGAGGGGGATGAAATTAGACCGGAGACCAAGAAGAGAACCTACCCGGACTTTCAATGTCCTTGGTATGACAACGGCCACAGATGCGAGGCTTGGAGTGACTAAAAAGACACTCCAAGTTTGGGATAATGACGGGAAGCTAATCGCCCTACGCACGGCAGGTGGTCACCGTCGTTATCGCCAATCTGATATAGAGAAACTTCAAGGCACTGTACGAGAATCAGCGTCTCAGAACCAAGTGGCGGTCTACGCCAGAGTTTCCTCCCAAGACCAGAAACAGAAGGGTGACCTCGACCGCCAAAAGGTGAGGCTTCTCGAACACTGTGCGGCAAAGGAATACAAGGTAGAAGCAGTGTTGGTAGACGTTTGTTCAGGTATGAAAGCCAAGCGACCACATCTAAAGAAACTGTTCAAATTGGTAGCAGACCATAAAATCAATTTGGTTGTGATTGAATATAAAGACCGATTAACTCGATTTTGCTTTGAGGTCTTTGAAGCATTCTTCAACAGTCACGGTGTCGAGATTGAGTGCGTCGAAGAGGTTTTCCCAAAAAGTTTTGAGAACGAGTTGGTTGAGGATATGCTGTCTCTCCTGAGCAGTTTTTCGCCTAAGATTTACGGAAAGCGTAGCGCGGATAGACGTAGGAAGAAAAAAGAGGAAGAGCAGAAATGATACGGCGAGTAGAGCATACATTGAAGTTCGCTACGGCGGCTAAACGGCAAAAGTTGGATTCGTTCTTTGCCGAGTATGCTCGTGTCGTCAATGGCTTCATCGAATTGTACTGGAATTCCGACAAGCTGCCCGGAAAAGCTAATGCCGAGGTCTACGGCAAAATTGATTCTTGGATGATGGGCAAGGCTCGTAAATGTGCTGCTAACCAAGCGATAAAGATACTTAAGTCCGTTGCAAAGAAGGACAAGCAGAAGACCTACCAAGCATACAAGAAAGCCTACAGCAAAGCAAAAGAGCGTAATCGCGATATACTTGGTATTCTGTCTGCAAGATGGTCTGAATGGTCGAAGGAAATGTCGTTACGGCACCGAATAAAGATGCCGGTGTTCAATGGAAACACGATTGACCTGAACTCCGACCTTGTGCGTATTCAGGATGCGGACAAGTCTTCGGAATTTGATTTATGGATACGCTTAGGTAGCATCTTCGGTAATCGGGAAAGTCTCATACTTCCAACGAAGCATCACGAGCGAAGCAGACGCTTTGAGAAGACAGGGTGGACGCAGCGGAAGTCTATATGCCTCCGACGAGATAGTCAGGGCAGATACTATGCTGATGTGTTTTGGAAGAAG